>Ga0307472_100000214_pt1 | contig 18508 bp, 20 predicted proteins | sample atmos_gasesAM5C__2_FD_204582 | JGI IMG/M metagenome (GOLD analysis project Ga0307472, IMG submission 204582) | Hardwood forest soil microbial communities from Morgan-Monroe State Forest, Indiana, United States - atmos_gasesAM5C_05 | ecosystem: Environmental > Terrestrial > Soil > Temperate...
GACCCACGCCGGTGTGGCTTCGAATACGTAAGCCACAAGCTGTCCGGCGACCAGCTTGCGTCGTTAATGTCTCCGTACTCGCTTTTGTCAACAAGAACTGGCTTTTTTTCTTCCACCCCGACGTACCAGAGCTGGTGCAATTTGTCCCAATACAGGAGTTTCTTGCTGTCCGGCGACCACGTCGGCCCATAGCGATAGACTCCGCCGTCGCTCGTGATGCGCGTCTCGTCCCCGCCCATCTGCGGCCGCGTGTACACCTCATATTCCCCGGTCTTGTCCGACAAATACGCAATCCACTTCCCGTCGGGCGACCACGACGGATTCAATTCGTGAATGCTCGAATGCTCCGTCGTCAGCGTGCGAATGCTGCCATGCTCCGCCGGAACAGTGAAAATATTCCCGCGCGCCTCCATCACCGCCCGCGCTGCGGATGGCGAAAGCGTGAAGCTGCCAATGTTCTGCGCGACGTTCTTGAACTCCGCCCGCGCCTCAATATCTTCCGCGTGCACCACGATGGGAATTTCGCGCGCCTTGTTGCTCGTCAGGCTGTATTCGTAAAGCAACCCGCCGTTTTCATAGACAATGGCGTCCGGCCCCAGGCTCGGCCACTTGATGTCGTACTCTTTGTAATCGGTGAGCTTCTTCGTTTGCTTCGAGTCGAGGTCATAGCTGTAGAGATTCATCACGCCGTCTCGGTCGCTGATGAAATAAATCGCGTTTCCGTGCCACATCGGAAACATGTCCATGCCCTTGGACTTCGGCAACTCCTCATAGGTGTTGTTCTTCAAGTCGTAAATCGCGATCTGCAGATTCCAGCCGCCGTGATAGCGCTTCCAGGTGCGGAATTCCTGCGCCGTTTCGATGTAAGCGATCTTGGTTCCGTCAGGCGAGAAGGAAGTCAGGTCGCCCCGCGGAACCGGAAGCTGCTTAGGCATGCCACCTTGCGGCGACACCAGGAAAAGCTTCGTAAACCGCCCCGGCGGCGCGCTGAACCGGTCCGATCGGAACAGAATGTTCTTTCCGTCGGGAGTCCAGCCGAGCACGATGTCGTTCGAAGGATGAAACGTCAGCCGCTTCGGCTCCCCGCCTTCCGCCGAAATTACATAAACGTCCGGGTTACCGTCGTACTCGCCTGTGAACGCTATCCATTTTCCGTCCGGCGAAAACTTGGGATAAAGCTCGTCCCCAACGTGCGAAGTCAGCCGCCGCGCCGCTCCGCCTTCGCGTGCAGCAATCCACAAATCGCCCGCGTAGGCAAAAACCACTTTGTCTTTCGAAATGTCGCCATACCGAAGAAGCTTCGTTGGCCCCGCAGGAACCTCCTCGGCGGGCTGCGCCGGCGCTTTCGTTGGCAACGCCGTCAGCCACAGCGCTGCAGCCACACTCAGCCACAACACCGCATTCCTTCGATGGAACATGGGCTTCATCGGGGCTCTCCTGGAGATTGGTTTTTGATTTGGGACACCCGGCCTCTTAAATGGACGCGCCAGTTGCCAAAAAGTTTCCTTCCAACTCGGGACGCTCTTGGGAATGCGAATTCGTTCCCGGACAGCGGGCATCATCTGTGAGTCGCCAGCCAGTGCCCCTACTCAATCCGGCCAAACAGCCGTGGTATCATCTCACTCGAATAGCGTGTTCGCTATAAGAAAGCTATCTACTACGCGCTTTTGCGGCATCTCTCTGTGCATTTCATTTAGAATGGAAGCCAAGCCATGAGCTTCCGCACCAAACTGCTGCTCGTCGTCCTGCTGACGATTTTTGCGTCGGTCTCGGTAGTTGCCTATGCTGTGACGTATTACACGCGCTCGTCCTTCGAGGCTGTGGACCAGCAACGCACGGACGCGCTTGTCGAGCAATTCAAGAAGGAATTTGCGCAGCGCGGTGACGAAATCGCCAGTCGAGCCAGGGACATCGCGAACGCCAATACTACCGAGCACATGGCCATCGATGTTGATCACAATACGGACCTCTCCATCTACTTTAACGACGCCCATGGCGCTGCCCAGGATCACGGCCTGGACTACGTGGAATTTGTCAAATACGACGGTGTAGTGATCTCATCGCACCAATACCCTGCGCGCGTCGGCTCTAAAGACGAATGGGTGACTTCTGCCAAAGATTGGAGCGATTCTCAGGCCTTCTTACAGAAGGAAGAGCTGCCAGACGGTGTGTCGCTTGCACTCAGTGTGGTACGGACGAACAACACCGTTGCGAACAAAAGCTTGTATATCATCGCCGGGCGTCGCATAGACAATAGTTTCCTCGCTTCATTAGTTCTCCCTGCCGGAATGCGTGCGCTGATTTATACAAACCTCGATCCTTCCTTTGCCGCCAGTTCGCTCCTCGGCGAGAAAATCGAGCCCGGCCAGGCGGACCGCTTCGCTCCTCTTGTCGAGCAATTGCAAAAGCAGCCCCAGCCTCTAGTTCGCACCATCGAATGGAGCCGCGATCCCGCCGACGCGGAAGCCTTTCACGCCATTCCCTTGACCGGGCGCAATAACGAACTCCTCGGCATCTTCTTCGTCGGCAGCTCGCGCAGAGAGCTCGTGCAGTTGACCCAGGAAATCCGGAAAGCTTCGGCCGCTGTTGCCGCTGCGGCTCTTTTTGTAGGACTGCTCGTCAGCTTTTGGATCTCCGCGCGCATCACCAAGCCCGTCAAGGAGCTTGCCGAAGGCGCCCGCGAAGTCGCCAACGGAAGATGGGACACGCGCATCGAGGTCCGCGGAAGTGATGAAGTCGGTCGGCTCGCCATCGCCTTCAACGACATGACGCGAACGCTGGCCTCGCAAAAAGAGCGTCTCCTGCAAACCGAACGCGTGGCCGCCTGGCGCGAACTCGCGCGCCGCCTCGCTCACGAGCTCCGCAATCCGCTCTTCCCCATGCAAATCACCATCGAGAACTTGCAGAAAGCCCGCCGGCTCGACGCCAAGCAATTCCTCGAGGTTTTCAACGAATCCGCCGCCACCCTGAAAGCCGAACTCGCCAACCTGAACACCATCGTCAGTCGCTTCAGCGATTTTTCCAAAATGCCCGCGCCGAGATTCGTGCGCGTGAACGTCAACGAAGTCCTGCGCAACGCCGTCCGCTTGTTCGAGCCGCAATTCACCGCGGTAGGCAAGCCCACCATCACACAGGAGCCGTTCCTCACCGATTCGCTTCCTGATATTGAGGCCGATCCCGACTTGCTTCATCGCGCCTTTCAGAATTTGGTTCTCAACGCTATGGACGCCATGCCCGCCGGAGGAACGCTTACGCTGCGCACTTCCGAACACGATGGCCACGTGCGTATCGAAGTGGCGGACACCGGCAAAGGTCTCACTCAGGAGGAATGCAAGCGGCTGTTCACGCCGTATTACACGACCAAGCAAATGGGAACCGGCTTGGGCCTCGCCATCGTTCAGTCCGTCATCAGCGACCATCACGGCAACATTTCCGTGACCAGCGAAGAAGGCCGCGGCACCACGTTTCGCATCGATTTGCCGCAACGCCAGGCTGGCCCGAAAGCGGTTCCGCGCGAACCTGCTTCTGAATCCAAGAAAGACACATCTTCCACCTCCACGATGGCCGCCGCCTCGGACTAGCGCGCCACAAAGGACCACTCTTGCCCCGCAAAGCCCATCTCCTTCTGGTCGACGACGACCCCAACACCCTGGCCTCGCTTTCCCGCGCGTTCCGCCTCGCCGGCCACGAGGCCACTGTTTGCGATAACGCGAACCGCGCCATCGAGCTTCTTCGCAACGAAAGCTTCGACCTGATTCTTTCCGATGTGGTGATGCCCGGCAAAACCGGCATGGAATTGCTCGAAGACCTGAAGAAAACTGGCGTCAAGACGCCGATTGTTCTCATCTCCGGCCAAGCCAACATCGAAATGGCCGTAAAGGCCACGCGGCTCGGCGCGCTCGATTTTCTGGAAAAGCCGCTCTCCACCGACAAGCTGCTCGTCACCGTCGAAAACGCCTTGCGCTTGACGCGCCTCGAAGATGAGAACCGGGAACTGCGCCAGCGCCTCGGCAAACACGAGTTGGTTGGCTCCGGCGCGGCCATGAAAAAGATGCTGGCGCAAATCGACCGCGTGGCCGCCAGCGAAACGCGCGTCTGCATCCTGGGCGAAACCGGTACAGGAAAAGAACTCGTGGCGCGCGCCATCCACGAAAAATCGCACCGGCACGACCATCCCTTTATCACGCTGAACTGCGCAGCGGTTCCCGCCGAACTGATCGAGTCCGAACTTTTCGGCCACGAAAAAGGCTCCTTCACTGGAGCGGCTTCCCGCCATCTCGGCAAATTTGAACAAGCCGAAGCTGGCACGCTTTTTCTCGACGAAATTGGCGATATGCCCGTGGCCATGCAGGCGAAATTGCTCCGCGTCCTCGAAGAAGGCGAAGTCGAGCGTGTCGGCGGCGACAAACCCATCAAAGTCAACGTGCGCGTGGTGGTGGCCACTCATCGCAATCTCGAAGAGCTGGTCAAGCGCAACGAATTTCGCAGCGACCTCTTTCACCGCGTCTATGTTTTTCCGCTGATGCTTCCGCCCCTGCGCGAGCGCCCCGAAGATTTCCCGGGGCTCGTCGCCCATTTCGCGCGCCAGGTGGCCGCGCAAAACGGCTGGAAAGAAAAAGCCTTCGCCGCAGATGCGATTGCGGAACTGCGCAAGTACAGTTGGCCGGGAAACGTCCGCGAATTGCGTAATGTCGTCGAGCGCCTCGTCTTGCTCGCTTCCGATTCTGCCGTCGGTGCCGCCGACGTTCGCCTCGCTCTGCCGTCTTCGGATTCTACTGCCGGCGGGATCGCGGGCGGAATGGGATCAGGAACACTGGTCGAACGCACCGAGGCGTTCGAAAGGGAAGTGCTCCTTGCCGAAATCCGCCGCCACAATTTCCACATGACCAATGTCGCCCGCGGGCTCGGCCTCGAACGCAGCCACCTCTACAAGAAATGCCAGCAACTCGGAATCGACCTGCAATCCCTCCGCAAGCCTGAGTAAACCAAAACCAAAGCCTGCCCAAAGCAGTGTTCTTGCTTCCTCTGACCCGGGGAAGGTTTTGACATGTGCTGCACATGCATATATGCTGAGTGCATGGCACGCATGATTCAAGTTCGCAATGTTCCTGACGGACTCCACCGCACTCTCAAGGCGCGCGCCGCCATGGCCGGAATGTCTCTGTCGGACTTCCTCCTGGCGGAACTACGCGGCTTCGCCGAGCGGCCCACCATTGCGGAACTGCGGGAACGCGTGCGCCACCGCGCTCGCGTCGAGCCCGGGGTGTCCGCAGCGGACGCCGTACGCCTCGAACGAGATGCGCGGTGATTGTCTTGGATGCTTCTGCAGCTATCGAGTGGCTGCTTCAATCTCCGGCTGGGGTCAGGATCGATAAGCGTATCTTTTCTCCCGCGCAGTCCCTGCACGCCCCGCATCTCCTCGAGGTGGAAGTTGCCCAGGTGCTACGGCGCTATGCTCGGGAGAAAACTATAAGCGGGCAGCGGGGCGAAGAAGCGCTCGAGGATCTTGGTGACCTTCCGCTGAATCGCTACCCACATGATTTGCTCCTTCGACGTGTTTGGGAGCTCCGCGCGACACTAACAGCGTATGATGCGGTGTATGTAGCGCTAGCTGAGCTACTCGACGCACCTCTGCTCACTTGCGATAAAAAAATCGCTTTCGCTTCCGGTCACTACGCCAGTGTCGAGGTGGCGTAGGTTCTTACCCAAAGTTGCCGTAGACCACCACGCGGAAACCCACCGCCACAATTTCCACATGACCAATGTGGCGCGGACGCTGGGTTTGGAACGCAGCCACCTCTACAAGAAATGCCAGCAACTGGGAATTGATTTGCAATCGCTGCGCAAACCCGACTAACCCCAAAACTTAACCGCGCTCCGGTCACCCCGCATCCCAAATCAGGGGGGTAAAAAGGGATGTGCTTCGTCTCAGAAGACTTCTTCTACAAGGGCTTATTGGACCCTGCGTTCGTACTCTCCAGCCTAAGGAATGAGCCTGAACTCCGGACGCAGAGGCTGGCTCGCGTCTTATCGATTCTTTTTGTGAGCTTTCTCTGCCTCGGCAGGAGTCACGATTTGAAAATCGAGCACCCTAATCTCCAGCGTCTTCGCCAACTTGTCGAGACCCGTGATCGCATTCATATCGTGCCCGGAGCCGCCATATGTACTCTGACTCACCCTCTTAGCCAAGCCTGGCGGGATAATGTCGTCGAAATGATTTTCAATAAAATGCGGCTCTCTGGAATCGTCATAAAACACAAACACGCAGTGGACATTCTTGACCGGCTCGTTTAGTTGATTCATAAGTGTAAAAGTGATTTCGTAGGGCGCAGTTGTAAGTCGTAAGCTGTAAGTTCTAAGCTCAGCCTTCAATCTACTATGAGTCGCACGATCATCACTGGTCGCTCAGATGCAATCGCAGCTCCGGCAGCCTTAATGCTCCTGACCGCGATTGCCTCACGCACGGCAATTCAGATCCAAGCCGCCCCCCCGGTCCCATCCCGGACAACTGCCAACCTCGAACATGTCGTCATCGCTGTCCGCGATTTGGCGGTCGCGACGGCCTCCTATGAACGCCTCGGCTTTACAGTCACGCCAGGGGGCAGTCACCCTTCCGGAGGAACCACCGGCAACGGCGTCTTTTTCTCCAATGGTACCTATCTGGAACTGCTGACGTTCTATGATCGCGAAAAGGCTGCGGATTTGGCCAAGTTCTTGGAGGAGCGGGAGGGTCCCCGCGGTATCGCTGTCGAAGTATCCTCGGCGGCTGCAATCCGCGATTCACTCCATGCGGCCGGTATCGAAGATGCCGAACCGGCGAAAGGCACATGGGAGTCCTCCTCTCCTGTGACGAAAGAGTGGCTCACCATTGATCCGAAGCCGGCATTGCCGGGCAACATTTTCTTCATCGATTATCTGAGAACAAACCAGTCACATCCCAACACGGCAACTGGAATCAGGTCCGTGTGGGTGATGGTGAAAGATCTGCAGGAAACAACGCGCACTCTCGAACGGCTTGGATTCCCGGTTGGTAAGCAGATTGCCGCACCACGATTTGGAACTGTCGCTCAAGAGGTGACGCTGGGAAAGGCCTCGCTGATGCTCGTGATGGCTAAGGAGAAAGGAACTGCTCACGAAGATACAGCCGGCAGCGGTATCGCCCGCGTGAGTATCATGGTGCAGGACTTGGAGGCAACTCGCGCGGTCATCAAGGCTCGCGGCGGCCGAACCCTGGAAGTCTACAAGGGGATTTACGGCAACAGCGTCTCAATTCCAGCTGACCTCACACATGGCATCGCAATTGAATTCGTGCAGAATGACCGTTAATCGGCCTTTGCGGCGCGGCCGAAATTAGAACTTATACCTTAGAACCACGTTTAGTTCAGCGATTTCCGAAGTTTTCGGGATCGGCCGTGGGATCGCCGAGATTGTCGTTGATGAGCACGGTAGACTGGCCGGTGAGCTCGAAACGTTTGCGGCATTTGTAACACGCGACGAGGTCGTCCAGGCGGACCATGTAGGAAGTGGCGTGGTCGAATTTTTTGCGGTCTTCGAGGCTGGCGCCGCGCGGAAGCTCTTTCTTCTTGCGGCAAACTTTCCAGCGCACTGGAAATTCGAAATCCTTGTGGCAGCTCGGGCAAACGAGCTTGCTCTTCCTGACTTCTTCTTTCTCTGTATAAAACGCGCGCTCGTCCATGATCAGGTGGCGGCCCTTCTAAACGGGCGGCTGAAAATCAGCGCACCGCTTCGTCCATTGTAACAAACTGCAGGCCCAGGTCGCGCCAGCGCGGGAGCCAGTGCTCAAGGGCGGCCAGTGTACGGGTGCGGTCGTAGTTGAGTTCCTTGTGATATCCATCATGCAGGCAGAGAACGTCGCCGTTACCCCCGGAGCCCGGGCCAGTACCGCCTTTGAAATTTCGTTCGGCGCGAGTGGCGATGGGTTGCATGCGGCGAACGAGCCATTCGACCGGCCGCTCCAGCCAATCGCCGGGGATGAGCGTCCACATAGCCGTGCGGCAACCGAGCGACGTAGCCGTTGGAATCACCCAGGGATTGCGGAAGCCATACGGCGGGCGGAACCACTTTGCAGGAGCGCCGAGAGCGTTCGCAATTGCGTGATGGCAAAGACGCAACTCCACGGTAATTTGCGCGGGGCCGAGCTTGAGGAGATTCGCATGCGATTCGGTATGGTTGCCGATGACGTGGCCGCGCGCAGCCGTCTCCTTCACGAGCTCCGGGCATTCGCGGACGAACCGGCCAATCACGAAGAACGTGGCCTTGGCATCATAGCGGTCCAGCAAGTCGAGTAGCTTTGGAGTGATGGCGGGATTCGGGCCGTCGTCAAAAGTAATGGCCAGCTTGCGTGAAGAATTGGTGCGGCAAATCGTGGTGCCGAAGAGCTGCGCGCGCGGAAAGAACGCGCCGTACGCGGCAACACCGCCAGTGGCAAGCACGGCCGCCGGCACCGAAATCAAGAATGGATTCACGGGTCTATTCTCGCACGCGCAGGAATCAAGTTGTAGGGGCCGCCTTCTGAGGCGGGCCGGTCCTGCATTCTACCGGTCCTGGATTCTATTGATGGCGCCGCCAGAGCAAATACCCCACAACGCTTCCCATCAAAACCGTAGCTCCGAAGAACCAGCGCCATTCAGGAATTCCGATCAGCCCAATCAGCATGAATCCGGCGACAATGAAAAAACCAATCGGGTGGCCCGTCCAGACACCTGCGCCAAACCTGCCAAACGGAACCACTTGCAGCGGGTGACGGTCTTCACTAGTGTGAGCAACGACCTCTCCTAAGGGGTGGCGCCGAAACGTGGCATGCGATTTCATGACATTGGTCTCCCTTTTTTTAGCCAGGAAAGTGCCCGGAAGCACGCCAATCTTCTTATTTGGGTCAACACTATTAGACGAAGGAGCTCGGCCTTCGTTTCCTCTCAACCTGCCAGGGGCTTCAAAATCCTACTTGACAACTCAAAGACACTGCCCTAAGCGGCTAAAGAATTGTTGATTCTGCGGCAGCTACGGCACGGCTAGCTGTGCCCTGACGAAAACGGATTCTCCACGCAGACCCTTCAGCTTGCGTTCTCCGGCAATCCACGCCGGGCTTTCAGTTCCGCCAGGAGGCGGTCCACTTCGGCGTCGCGGTCGAGGCGCGTGAGGCGCTCGCCCATGTCGTCGGTGAGCAGATCCACTTCGGCGGTGGCTACGGCCTCGCTGTGATGCACGCGGTCCTTCAAGCGTTCGAACGTGGCGCTTTTCGAATTGTCGCCGATCATCGTTTGCGCGTGAGCGGCTTTGCCAAGCGACAGGCTGCGGCGATGGCGCGCCAGCAACAAATCGCGCTTGGACTTCGCTTCATCGAGCTTCTGTTCCAGTTTCACCAGCGCCCCTTTCAGCGTTTCGACCTGCAACTTCTGGTCGTCCACTTGTTCGCGGTAACTTTGCGTAAGACGCTGCGAGGTCTGGAAGCGGTCCAGCGCCGCGCGCGCCAGGTCGTCCTGCGTTTTGTCCACGGCGATTTCCGCCTTGCGCATCCAGTCGCGCGCCGTGTCTTCATTTTCCCGCAGCTTTTTCTCAAGCATGTGCTGGTCCGCAATCGAAACCGCCACCTGTGTCTTCACCTGGATAAACTGATTTTCCATGTCGAGGATGACCTGCTTTATCAGTTTTTCCGGATCTTCGGCGCGGTCCACCAGGTCGTTGATGTTCGCGCGAATTAAAGTGCTTACTCGTTCCAAGAGTCCCATGATGAATCTCCTTTCGAATCACTTCGTGTTACCAACCACTCGAATCTTTTCCCGTGTCCGTTCGCGTGCCGAGGCAGAACAACAAGGCCCTTGCTGCAATCAAAGCGAAAATGCCTGGCCCCACCAGATCACAACAAAAAATGCGTGCCGCAGAACTTTGAAATGACAAACAACGAAACGATTCCGTGAACGACTGGCAGATAGCTCCAAAAGTAGCCAACAAAGAAACTTAATGCGGCCACGGGCAGGAGCCAGCCGAACGGGAACTTCTTCTTGCCCGAATCCGTGCGCTCTACCTGCGTCGCACGAGTTGGCGGCACTTGAGCCGGAATGATGTTGCCAATCACGTTGTCGTCGGTCGTTTCCCGGCCGAACACTTCCTTGATGTGCTTGCCGGACATTTCGCCGGACACTTCCTTGCCGTTCAAGGTCCTGCCGGACATCTTGTTGCCGTTCATGTCCATCCCCCCAAAACATCTGGCGTCCGCAGTGGACCCTGGCGGGGCCCACCGGGACGGAAGCTGCAGTTCGTCAGGACTTCTTAGGCGCGGGCAGCGGAGGCTGCTCGGGCTTCGGCGATTTATCACCGATCTGGCGCACTTTGCCGAGCAGGTCCGACATCTGCATGCCGGAGAGCGCTTCAAAGAGCGCCGGCACCTGCGCGGCAATTTTGGTGATGTCGCCGGTAAGCTTGTACGCTCCGGCTGCGTCGCCATTGCCCGTCGAAACGATGGTTACTTTGTCCACTTTGCTGAGCGGCTCGCTGAGAGCGCGCACGACATCCGGCAAGCCGGTGATGAGTTTGTCGACCACGGCGGCCTGGTTGTATTCCTGAAAGGCCTCGGCCTTGATGTTCATGGCCTTGGCTTCCGCTTCGCCTTTCTTGAAGATGATTTCGGCTTCGGCTTCGCCCTGCGCGCGAATCGACGAAGCACGGCCTTCGGCTTCGGTGATCAAACGCTGGCGCTCGGCGTTGGCAAGCGTTTCAATGCGCTGACGCTCGATTTCCGCCTGCTTGAGGACGGTGGCGATGAGTTCGCGCTCGCGGCGCGCGATTTCCGCTTCCTGCACCTTCACCTGGGCTTCGCGCTCCACTTGCTGAACCCTTACTCCTTCTTCCACTACCCTCTGCTGCATGACGTTGGTTTCGATCTCGTAGGCCTTGTCGGCAGTGGCTTGCGCCTTCTTGGTTGCTTCCAGGAAGGCAGCTTTCTTGATGTCGAGGTCGCGCTGCGCTTCGGCTTGCTTGGCCAGCGAAGCAGTTTGTGCGGCGACGCGCTCCTGATCGGCTTTGGCTATCGCCTCCGCCGCGGCGCGCTGTGTTTCCGCTTTCTTAATGGCAATGTCCCGTTCCGCTTCGGCGGTGGCAACTTCGGCGTCGCGCTTGATGCGGGCGACGTCCGGCCGCCCCATGTTCATGATGTATTCGTTCTTGTCGCGCACTTCTTTGAGTGTGAAGCTGACCACTTCCAGCCCCATCTTGCTCATGTCGTCGGCGCAGGTGGAGCGCATGCGGTCGCCCACCATTTCCGGCTCCTTGACGATTTGCTCGACGGTAAGCTGGCCGATGATGCCGCGGAGATGCCCTTCCATGACCAGGCGAATCAACCCTTCGCGCTGGTTCTGCTCCTTGCTCAGGAATTGTTCCGCCGCGGTAAGGATGGATTCCTTGTCGGACTTGACTTTAATTTGCGCCACCGCTTCTACAGTGACGGCCACGCCCTGATTGGTGTACAAGTTTTGCTGCGGCGCCACGTCAAAGGACATCAATTCGAGCGAGAGTCCGCGGCACGTCTGCACCATCGGGAAAATCAGAGCCCCTTTCCCGCTATACACTTGCGTGCCGCCGAGGCCGAATCGAATTAACGCCTCGTTAGGACCGACTTTTCGGTACATTCGGACGATTACGATCATGAGCATTAAGAGTCCGAGGACAGCGGACCCGGCAATCACGACAGTCATTGGCAACCCAAACATAAAAACCTCCTTCTCCACCCGTCCGGACTGATCGCGTCGTACTTCAGTCCGACAAACTCGTTACTTCGAGAACTCTTCCCACCGCTTCACGTAGGCGATTCCCTTTTCGTACCGCTCGATGACCACTTCGGTGCCCTTTTCAATCGCCTTTCCATCACTGCTGCGCGCGCCCGAGCAACGCCGCACGCCGTCGACAGGAAAAATGATTTCTCCCGTGCCCTTTTCACGGATGGGCATACTGATGGTGCCAAGCGCACCTTCGACGCGACGGTCTTCACTCGTTAGGGGCGCGTCATTCAGCTTCACCATAAATTTGAAGATGATCCATCCGGCGAACAATCCTGCGATAACCGCGACCGCCAGAATTACGACAACCAGGAAATGCGAATACCGCGTCAACAAGTAGCCCGCCCCACCGAACCAGGCGAGAAAGGCCATGATCGTCGAGGCGTTGAACCAGGAGATTTGCGCGCCGGAGCTTCCGCCTTTTTGGAGGCCGCCTTTGCCGAGTCCGCCGCCGTGATGCCCGAGATGAAACGGCAGGTGCCATTTCACCGGCAAGTGGATGTGGACCGCGCCCGCGAGAAACGAGAGCACGCTGAGCGAGAAGCCCACGAGGAAGCAGAAGAGATAAAAATCAGACCAGGTCATAAGCCACCTCGATCGCCACATTCTTTGCTTGGCGCAACTTGCCGTTGCGTTACCCGCATTCCGTAGACTCCACGTGCGGCGCACGAGCTGAAATTCGAGAAGCAGACCTCCCAGAGACCCTTTATGCCGGCGATAAACTGCTTTTGCCCTGCGCGCGTCCAGGCTCATTGACGGGCCGAAGTACTTCTTCGAGACGCTCAAACAGCTCCGGTGTCCGCAGAATCTCCCCCAGCAGCAACAGTGGGGTGCGCGAATCGGGCGTCTCTGCGATGGTCATCAACGCGCGTTGCAGCTCCGGATCGGCCGTGAACTGGCCCGCGCCCGCATAGAGCCAGGAATCCACTTTTGCGTCGATGGCGCGCAATTCCGATTGCAAGCCCGGCGTGTAGCCTTCCGGGTCGTCTACCAGAAAGCCCGGATAGACGCGGAAGAACCGCGCGAGCAAGTCGCGGGTCTTGTGCGTCAGGTGCGGCCGAGCGCCGCTCTCGATCTGCGAAAGGTAGGCCTGGCTCAAACCGCGGCCAATTTCGCGCTTCATGGAGGATGCCAGTTCCTGTTGGGTGAGTGGGCGGCCGAGTCCGCGAAGCGAACCTTCCACGGAGCGGAGGGAGCGAAGTTTGTCGCCGAGTTTCATGGGAGCCTCCGTGATATTGCGATATGCAAACTCTATATTGCGATTCGCTATTTGTCAAGCGAAATCGACAATCGTCTATAAATCGTTGAACGTGAATAGGTTAGAACATGTCTTTTATGGGAAGGACTTTCCATTTCAGCGTGTAATTCTGTGGCCGATTCGAGGATCGCACCATTTCGTTGGCTTTGTAGGTTTTGGGTCGGAAATTCTAGGCCTTTTCGGGGTAGCATCAGCAACAACCGCCGTTAACCCGAGAATTAGAGCTTTACGCGAGTCCACCCCGCCATCTGGCAGCCAAAAAAAACGGACTTGATTTGAGTTTCTGTTGATTCACACTTGGATGGAAAGGAGTTTCTCGATGACGAGACAACTGTCAGTCAGCGCCCTAGGCCGTTCATGGGAGAGCGGGTCATTCCAAAATAAGACGAGTTACCGCGTCGCAACATCCGAAGGCAACAAACGAGTGGTGTTTGAGGCCCGCATCGCGGTCGGAACTTTGGAGACGCTGGATAATCCCGAAGAAAGAATTTGTACCTGTAGCGCAGCGCGGACGTGCAGGCGGTACTTTTGGAAATCTGGGAAGCATGGACAGGTGAAACTTCATGACTGGAGTAAAGGAAAGGTGGTGGAGCCTTCAGTGCAACAATAGAAAGTGCAGGCGCATGTTTCGGTACTTTGGAACAGTCCGCACAAACAGGGGGATTCGCTGCACCCATTGCGGGAAATCTTCGCAGTACATCACGCAGGATTTCATAAAGTACAATCCGCCGGAGGAGCTTTTGAAGTGATACCGAGTCCGAGGTGCTCAAGGATAGACCACAAAGTTTTCTCTTGTGTCCTAGCGTTGGCCACGGCCTCAGCTCTCATGGCGCAAAACGCGAAGCAGGTTGCCCGCAAGACCTTTCCTTCTGTGGTCATGCTGATAATGGCTGACCGAAACGGTCAACCACTATCACTTGGTAGTGGATTCTTTGTCCGCGAAGACGTAGTAGCAACGAACTTCCACGTTATCGCAGGCGCTTCGTCGGGCTACGCTAGGGTCATCAACCAAAAGGCTAGGTTTGAAATTGCAGGAACAGTTGGAAGTGATAAACAAGCCGACCTGGCCCTTGTGAAGTTGTCGGGTGCTAGGGCGAATCCGCTGCCCATCGGCGGGGGTAACAACGTCGAGATTGGGGGCGAGATTTATGCTGTAGGAAATCCAGAAGGGCTCGAAGGCACATTCTCGGAAGGTATCGTTAGTGGCATTCGTGAGGTCGGAACAAATAGCCTGATTCAAATTACGGCGCCCATATCACCAGGAAGCAGCGGCGGTCCCGTGTTGGATACCCAAGGGAATGTGGTCGGCGTGGCAGCGGCGACTTTGGCCGACGGCCAAAACCTCAATTTTGCTATTCCGGTTTCGTATCTAAGAAAAATTCTTTCGGAATCCGCAAGCCAAGTAACGCCGCTCAACGCTACAGAATCGTCCAAACAGGGACAGTCAGTCCTTGGTCGGGTCGGCGAATCTGGGAACCAAGGGGTTGTCGGCATGAAATGGGCATGGAGCAATACAACTTACCTAAATCTCCGGATACATTTCGAAGAAGGCTTCGATGGATTGCCGAAACGTGCTTTCAATTTCTTCCTTGCTGCCTGCGATTAGATGCATGGTGACGCGGGCGCTCCGGCCGTTCTTCAGCACCACGGTTGCGTCCTTCACTTCTCCCAAATCTTCTTCCGGCAGTAGCCTCATTCCGTAAATCAGCGCCAGCTTCGCCATCTTCGTTCTCCTTGAACTAAGCAGAGCGTAGCTCCCGCGGCGTTTTCGGTCAAACCTTGCATAAAGGAGAAGAGAGATTCCTCGTCGCTACGCCTGCCTGCGGCAGCCTCCGCTCCTCGGAATGACAATTTGGGCTTTTTGTGGCGGAGCGAAAATCGAAGTCGGCGAAGTCTTGTTGGATGAGAAGGACAGTGAAGCCTTTCGTTGAGGCCGTTTCGCAAAGGGAATTTCGTCCGCTTCGGCGCATTCTTCGGGCTGTACTCAGGCATCCGTTCCGGTTATTCTGCGCATCGGAGTAGCCAGTACGGAGGCTGTTATGAAGTACACCCGCGAATCCGGGGCCAGACTCACGTCCGTCCTCGCAGCAAGCCTGCTCTGCACCATGACGCTGTCTGCGCAGCAGCAGGAGGGACCGCAAACGGAGGCTCCTCCGCTCGTCGCGCCAAAGCCGGCTCCCGCTCCGCAGGCGGGCCCCAGCGAAAAAGTCATCGTGCCCGCGGGCACGCGCGTCGGCGTCGTGCTGCAGAACGGCATTTCCACGCGCAGCGCCAAGCCCGGCGATTCGGTTTATCTCCAGACCTCCTTTCCCATCACCATTAACAACCGCATTGTGATTCCCGTCGGCTCGTATCTCCGCGGCGAACTGATTGATTCCAAGCGCCCCGGACGCGTCAAGGGCCGCGGCGAATTCCGCATGCGCTTGAACACGCTGATCTTCCCGACTGGCTATACCGTGGACCTGAACGCCGCTCCCCGCAGCGCGGACTCCGGCGGCAAAGAAACTATGGACGAGGAGGGCAAAATCACGGGGGGCAGCGACAAAGCCAAAGACGCGGGCACGATTGCCACCACAACAGCCGAGGGCGCGGGGATTGGCGCCATCGCTACGCGGACTGGGAAAGGTGCGGGCATCGGCGCGGGGATCGGAGCAGCTGCGGGGCTCGCCGCCGTTTTGCTGACGCGAGGCCCGGAAGCCGAACTGCCGCGCGGTTCGACGATGGACGTTGTCTTCGAGCGCGCGCTCACTCTCGACGGCAGCCGGATCCAGTTCACCAATCTCGGGCAGTTTCAACCAACGGTCCAATCTCCCCCTCGGCAGCCGTAGCCACGCCACTCCCACTCGGTACAAAGCGGCACGCTTCCGATTACCCGACAAGTCAGGAGTTGACCATCGTTTTGCTCACCGACCGACAACTCGAACAGCGATAGTCGGATTTGGCTACCTGTGATATAGCCACAGGAACATGCCGACAACGGCGCCACCTAGAAGCGAAAGGAACATGAGATCACTCACCGGGGTTCGAGAAACTAAGCCCATGAACACTAAGCCAATCACGATGAAAAGCCCAATGGGGTGGGCGGTCCACTGGCCGGCACCATAAGGACCGAATGGGACAAGATGCTTGGGCTCCGGCGTCCAAACATGTTTGGGCCGAAGGTTGCTGGCGTCAACGTGCCCGTAACTGCTCTCAAATGAATGAACGCGTGGACCGTGGGGCCGAACAAACGAGGTCTGGCGCTCGCGACGCCAAACGAAAAAAGCGACGATGGCACCACCTGCAAGCGAAGCGGGAACAATCGCGCCGAAGTAAGTGTCGTGAGTGTCTGAGAGGAAGCCGATCAGCATCAGCAGCAGACAAATGGCAATGCCCGATACAATGGCATAAGCGACCGGGTGGGACCCATCGTGAGACCCCGTTGGCTCAAGGTCGGCCTTAGGCCCGGAAGACGTGTTGGCCCGGGCGGTCATAGCGTCAGTTTACCTCTAACTGCTGGCATTGAGTAGTCAAAGAATCCCACCGCAATGCACGGAAGGAAAGATACCGCAGTCAGCGGTGCTTACGGGGGCGGGCGAAGGAACCGAGATTCTCGGGACGAATTGGAGGGCGGGGTTTGCGGGGAAGAGGGTTGGCGGAGGCGGGAGCAGACTGGGACGCGCTAAAGCGCGCCCCTACAGTCCGAGCTTAGAGGGGCCACTGCTTTTCCGTACTTCCTTACATCCCTACTTCACTTCGTTGCGGTCCTCGCAGCTTCGCTTTGAAACCGCAGAGGGCTGAAGCGATCCCAATCGGTGCTGACTTTTTGCTGCGTGATCCATTCGCGGATCAGCCGCGCGGTTACCGGCGTGAGCAAAATGCCGCTGCGAAAATGTCCCGTGGCCATCACCAGGCCTTCCAAATCGGTTGGCCCGAGAATCGGCAGATGGTCCGCGGAATCCGGCCGCAGGCCCGCCCAGGTTTCCTCGATGCGCGCATCTTTCAAGCCGGGAGCGAGCTCGATGGCCGCGGCAAGAACTTTTTCGATGCCGCCTGCGGTCACGCGCTTGTCGAAGCCGACGTACTCGACGGTAGCGCCGGCCAGAATCCGTCCATCGTTGCGCGGCACCAGGTAGACTTTCTCCGACCACAGCACGCGTTCGATTTGCAGATCGTCGGCGCGGAGAGCAATCATTTGCCCTTTTGCGGGTTTTACTGGCGCGTACGCCGAGACGCCTTCAATCGTTCCGGAGAAGCAGCCAGCGGCGATGATCGTCCACTGCGCTGGAACCTTTTCGTTCTCGAGCAGCAGGCCGCGGCAGCACGCGCCTTCGCGCCAGATGCCTTTCACGCGGCTCGCGGGAAAAATTTCCGCGCCGCTGCGTTGCGCCGCCTCGAAGACCGCCGCGGTCAGCAAGCGGTTATCGATCGAGGCTTCCTCGGGACGAAGCACGGCGGCTTCCAGCTCGTCGCTCAGCGCCGGCTCGAGCTCGTGCGCGTCTTCGGCGCGCAGCGGCTCGGCCTTCAGCCCCAGGCCATGATGCAGCGCGATAATCGTGCTGAGTTCTTCCTTCGCATCATGGTAAAAGATCGCTTCGAGCGTGCCCTTGCGGCGGTAGCCCGTGCTCTGTCCGGAGATTTCTTCCATCTGCGCTACGAAGTCGGGGTAGAGAGCCGCGCTGCGTTTTGCCAGCTCGACCGTGGCGATCATCCCGGGATTTTCCGGCGCCGGCGAAATGATTCCAGCGCTGGCCCACGAAGCTTCCTGGCCCGGCTTTTGCCGGTCGAAGACGGCGACGCGCAAGCCCGCGCGCGCCAGCTCCAGCGCGATCGCGCCGCCAATCACGCCTCCGCCCGCGATGGCCACGTCGAATTTTTTGCTGGTTTTTGTGTTCGTGCTTACCGCACTCATGCCGCCATCTTAGCGCAACTCGCTGGACTGAGTGCCATGAGGGAAATTTAGGGCGCCTCCTGTGTCTCGCCTGACTTATGATCGCAGTATGGTAGAGTTCTGCGACCGCTGCGCGAAGAGCGTTTGTCCATCTGGCTGGAGTCACACTGATGAGTAAAGGGTCCGAGATTCGCTGTTACGATTACGTGAACCATCCGTATGAACAGGTGCGCGATGCGTTGAAGCGGGACGCCGCAGGCGTGTTCCAATCAGCTACGAAGGCCGCCACTTCTCGGGCGCAGTCGGTCGCCGCCGAGCTGCACGTGGATCTTGGGGGCATCGGCGTCAAGGCGGATATCAAGATCTCTGTTAAAAACATCGAGGAGAAAGTTGCTGACGCCAAGTCGGGCCCGGCTACGCGGTTACAGCTCGAGTGGGAAGCAGCGACCGCACCGGGTCTTTTCCCATTCATGAAGGCCGACCTTTCCGTGTACCCGCTGACCAGCACGGAAACGCAGCTGGATTTTGGGGGCCTGTACGAACCACCCTTCGGCGCCTTGGGACGGGCCATGAATGCGGTTGCCGGGC
>Ga0307472_100000215_pt1 | contig 18495 bp, 15 predicted proteins | sample atmos_gasesAM5C__2_FD_204582 | JGI IMG/M metagenome (GOLD analysis project Ga0307472, IMG submission 204582) | Hardwood forest soil microbial communities from Morgan-Monroe State Forest, Indiana, United States - atmos_gasesAM5C_05 | ecosystem: Environmental > Terrestrial > Soil > Temperate...
ATTCGGCTGCGACACGGAGAACGTGATCGTCGGCGTCTGGCACAGCACCTGATTTTCGGGGTCGCGGATCTGCGCCTGCACGCTGTGCTCGCCGCGATCGACCTCGGTCACGTTGAAGCTCATCCCAGTGGGCTGACCGCCGTTCAGGGGCTGGCCGTCCATCGTGATGAAGACGTGGTCCTCCCCGCGCGGCACCGGATCGGCCACCACCCGGATGAACACCGAGTGCGCGTTCGGCAGGTTCTGCTGATCGAGCGGCTGCGCGACCGCGCAGCCCTTGTAGGGGTTGGCAGAGGCGGCGTTCGTGTCGTCCGCCGTGGCGGGGGCGCGCACCGTGGCCGCACGCGCGGAATAGGTCTGTACGCCCTCCACCTGCAGCTTCTGGGCGTTCGGGTGCGGCTGATCGCTGTAGTGGATCACACCGTTCTCGTCGACCCACTTGTACACGGTGGTCGCGAGCGCCACCGAGCAGGCGAACGAGATTAAGGTAAAGAGAGCGCGCCGCACCATCGCAACCGAGCATATCCCGGCGGCGCGGCGGAGACAAAAGCGGCGCGCCGCGAATGTGCGGTGCCGCTCTCGCGGACGTCATTCGTTGTGATCGCCGCCACACCCCGGTCGCGCCCGCCGCCCCGCCCCGGAACAGGCCGGGTGCGGCTTCGGAAGGGCGCGGGGGCAACGGGCGTGTCATCCCATGGTCAGCAGCTGTAGTACAGCTCCAGCTCCACCGGGTGCGTCGACATGCGGAAGCGCGTGATCTCCTGGAGCTTCAGTCCCATGTAGGCATCGATCACGTCGTTGGTGAAGACGCCGCCGCGGGTGAGGAACTCACGGTCGTTGTCGAGATGCTCGAGCGCCATGTCGAGCGAGTGGCACACGGTCGGGATGTGCTTGGCCTCCTCGGGCTCGAGGTCGTAGAGATCCTTGTCGGCGGGGTCGCCCGGATGGATCTTGTTCTGGATGCCATCGAGGCCCGCCATCATCATTGCCGCGAAGGCGAAGTAGGGATTCGCGCACGAGTCGGGGAAGCGCACCTCGATGCGCCGTGCCTTCGGGCTCGATACCCACGGGATGCGGATCGAGGCGGAGCGGTTGCGCGCCGAGTAGGCGAGCAGCGTCGGCGCCTCGAAGCCGGGCACCAGGCGCTTGTAGCTGTTGGTGCCGGGGTTGGTGATGGCGTTCAGCGCCTTGGCGTGCTTGATGATGCCGCCGATGTAGTAGAGCGCCAGATCCGAGAGCCCGCCGTACTTGTCGCCGGCAAAGAGCGCCCGGCCTTCCTTCTGCAGCGACTGGTGCACGTGCATGCCGTTGCCGTTGTCGCCGACCAGGGGCTTGGGCATGAAGGTCGCGGTCTTGCCGTAGCCGTTGGCGACGTTGTGAACGCAGTACTTCAAGATCTGCACCTGGTCGGCCTTCTGCACCAGCCCGCCGGCGCCGACGCCGATCTCGGCCTGGCCGCCGGTGGCCACCTCGTGGTGATGCACCTCGACCTTGAGCCCCATCTCCTCCATCGCCAGGCACATCGCCGAGCGGATGTCCTGGAACGCATCGACCGGCGGCACCGGGAAGTAGCCGCCCTTGATGCCGGGACGGTGGCCTTTGTTGCCATCCTGATATTCGCGCTGCGAATTCCACGCGCCCTGCACCGAGTCGATCGAGTAGAACGAGCCGTGCATCTCGTTGCCGAAGCGCACGCTGTCGAAGATGAAGAACTCGTTCTCGGGTCCGAACAGCGCGCCGTCGGCGATGCCGGTGGACTTGAGGTAGGCCTCGGCGCGCTTGGCGAGCGAGCGCGGATCGCGCTCGTAGCCCTGCATCGTGGCAGGCTCGATCACGTCGCAGCGGATGTCGACCGTCGTCTCCTCGAAGAACGGATCGATGACGGTCGTGTTGGCTTCGGGCATCAGGATCATGTCCGACTCGTTGATGCCCTTCCAGCCGGCGATGCTCGAGCCGTCGAACATCTTGCCGTCACGGAAGAAATCCTCGTCGACGAGCCGCGCCGGGATCGTCACGTGCTGCTCCTTGCCGCGCGTGTCCGTGAAGCGCAGGTCCGCAAACTTCACCTGTTTTTCTTTGATGAGCCTGATCACATCACTCGCTGTCATATCGCCTCCGCAGGAATTGGGGATCGGGCGGCCCGCCGCCTCTTAGGTCTTCGAGCCATTGCAGGCCCCGTGCCATGGCCACAGGGAAGTGAAATCAAGCAGTTAGCCGACAATCTGAACTGCGCTTGCACTATTTGAGTGCGTCCAAAAGTCATTATTGCACTCTTGGAGTGCGTGCGACAGGGGACTTTGGTGGTTTTCAGCTCGTTGATCTGTGATGCACGGTTTTAGTGCATACCGAGGCTGCAATTCTGGGTTCGGACTGAGCGGCCCGCCAACCTCTGGCGCGCCTTATACTCGCGCGCTCTTTGGCTCTCGGATCGATGCATGGCCTCCGGTCGCTCGAGAAAAAACGCCCGCGCGCCGCGCACCTTCCAGGAGCTGATCTTCGCGCTCGAGACCTACTGGTCTTCCCTCGGCTGCGTGATCCTGCAGCCCTACGACATGGAAGTCGGCGCCGGCACGTTCCACACCGCGACCTTTCTGCGCGCGGTGGGACCTGAGCCCTGGAGCGCCGCCTACGTGCAGCCCTCGCGCCGGCCCACCGATGGCCGCTACGGCGAGAACCCCTTCCGCCTGCAGCACTACTACCAGTACCAGGTGGCGATCAAACCCTCGCCGCTCGAGATCCTCGATCTCTACCTCGGGAGTCTCGCCGCGCTCGGCCTCGACCCTCTCACCCACGACGTGCGCTTCGTCGAGGACAACTGGGAGTCGCCGACGCTCGGGGCCTGGGGGCTCGGGTGGGAGGTGTGGCTGAACGGCATGGAGATCACGCAGTTCACCTACTTCCAGCAGGTCGGCGGCCTCGACTGCCGCCCGGTGACGGGAGAGATCACCTACGGGCTCGAGCGGCTCGCGATGTACCTCCAGGGTGTGGAGAGCATTTACGACATCGTCCTCGCCGAGGCGCCGGCGGGGCAGGTGACCTACGCCGATGTCTTCCGGCAGAACGAGGCCGAGCAGTCGGCCTACAACTTCGAGCACGCCGATGTGCCCACGCTCCTTCGGCACTTCGAGGATCACGAGCGCGAGTGCCAGCGGCTGCTCGAAGCCAAGCTCCCGCTCCCTGCGTACGAGCAGGTGCTGAAGGCCTCGCACACGTTCAACCTGCTCGACGCGCGCCGCGCGATCTCGGTGACCGAGCGGCAGCGCTATATCCTGCGGGTACGCACGCTCGCGAGCGGCGTCGCCCGTGCCTATCTCGAGAGCCGTGAGAAGCTCGGCTTCCCGCTCCTGAAGGAGAAGCCGAAGAAGGGGGCCGCGGCATGAAGGGGCGCAAGGCCGCGAAGCGCCCGAAGCCGGCGTCGCGCGCGGCAGCCAAGGGCGCCGCGAGCGCCCGCTCCGCGGCCAGGCCGGCAGGTGCGCATGCCTTGCGGGATTTCCTCTTCGAGATCGGCACCGAGGAGCTGCCGCCGAAGGCGCTCCTCGGCCTTGAGGAAGCGCTCGTCGCCGCGATCGGCGCCGGCCTCGACAAGACGGGTCTCGCTCACGGCGAGCTCGTCGGGTTCGCCACCCCGCGGCGGCTTGCGGTGTGGGTGAAGGCTCTCGCCGCCGAGCAGCCCGAGCAGCAGTTGCGGCGCAAGGGCCCGCCGGTCTCGGCGGCGTTCGATGCGGCGGGTGAGCCCACCCGCGCCGCCCTCGCCTTCGCCGAAAGCTGCGGCACATCCGTCTCGAAGCTCGAGCGGATCGAGGAAGCCAAAGGCACGTTCCTCTACTTCACCGGCACGCGCGCCGGAGCGCGCGCGGTCGATCTGCTGCCGGCGCTCGTGGCCGCCTCGCTCGAGGCGCTGCCGATTCCGCGCCGCATGCACTGGGGCGAAGGCGCCGCGCTCTTCGTGCGCCCGGTGCACTGGCTGGTGATGCTCTACGGGAGCGAGGTGGTGCGGGCGAGGCTCCTCGACACTCAAAGCGGACGCGAGACGCGCGGACACCGCTTCCTCGCGCCGCGGCCGCTGTCCCTCGCCTCGCCCGGGCGCTACGAGGCGACGCTGCGCGAGCAGGGCTTCGTGCTCGCCGATTTCGCCGCGCGCCGCGCGCGCATCCGCGATCAGGTGACCGCGCTCGCCCGGCACGCCGGCGGGCGGGCACTCGTGAGCGAGGTGCTCCTCGATGAGGTCACCGCGCTCACCGAGTGGCCGGTGGCGCTCGCGGGAAAGTTCGAGCCGCGCTTCCTCGAGCTGCCGCGCGAGGTGCTCGCCGCGACCCTGGAGGATCATCAGCGCTACTTTCCGATCGAGGATGCGGAGCGCCGGCTTCTGCCCGCCTTCGTCGCGGTCGCCAACATCGCGAGCCGCGACCCGGCCCGGGTGCGCGCCGGCAACGAGCGCGTGGTGCGAGCGCGCCTCGCCGATGCCGCGTTCTTCTACCAGCAGGACCGGCGCGAGGCACTCAGCGCGCGCGTGCCGGCGCTCGATGCCGTGACCTACCAGGCGCGGCTCGGCTCACTCGGCGACAAGACGCGCCGCGTGCGCGCGCTCGCCGGCGCGATCGCCTCCACCGCGGGCGCGCCGGTCTCTGAGGCCCAGCACGCCGCCGAGCTCTCCAAGTGCGATCTGCTCACCGCGATGGTCGGGGAGTTCCCCGAGCTTCAGGGCGTCATGGGCAGCTACTACGCCCGCGCCGATGGCGAGCCGCCCGAGGTCGCCGCCGCGATCCGCGAGCATTACCTGCCGCGCGGGGCGGGCGATGAGCTGCCCGCGACGAGCGTCGGGCTTGCGCTCGCGCTCGCCGACAAGCTCGACACGCTCGCCGGCATCTTCGCGATCGGCGGGAAGCCGACCGGGGCGAAGGACCCGTTCGCGCTGCGCCGCGCGGCGCTCGGCGTGCAGCGCATCCTCATCGAGAAGAGCCTGGATGTCGATCTCCTCGCCTGCCTTGGGCAGGCCGTGGCGGCCGTACACGAGGACACTGCGCGGCTGCGCGCGGGAAATGCAGGTGCTGCCGGCAAGGCGCCGAAGCCCGCGGCCGAGACCGTCGGCGAGGTCTATGACTTCCTGATGGAGCGGCTGCGCGCGTATTACCTCGAGCGGCCCGCAGCCGAGGCGCGCGCCGGAATGGCCGCCGTGACCGGCGAGATGTTCGATGCGGTGCTCGCGGCGCGTCCCGCCTCGCCCCTCGACTTCGATGCGCGCCTGAAGGCGCTCAGCACCTTTCTCGAGCTCCCCGAAGCCGCGAGCCTCACCGCCGCCAACAAGCGCATCGCCAACATTCTGCGCAAGGCCCCCGATGCGCCGCCCGGGGAGGTCGACGTGGCGCGGCTGCGTGAGGCCGCCGAGGTGCGGCTCTTCGATGCGATGCGCTCGCTGCGCGAGGCGGTCGGCGAGGCGACCGCGCGGCGCGAATACACCGGGGCGCTCGGGCGGCTCGCACAGCTGCGGCCGGCGGTCGATGCCTTCTTCGATTCCGTGAGGGTGATGGATGAGGACCTCGCGCTGCGCGCCAACCGCTTAGGGTTGCTCGCGCAGCTTCGGGGACTGTTCGCCGGGGTCGCGGACCTGTCGCGGCTGCCAGGTTGAGCACGGCGGACTCAAGAGACGCTCAGGGCGGCGTGCGGCGTCCGGCGGCGCTGCAGTTCGCGGGGTCGCTGTTCTTCACGGGTTTTCTGTTCGTCTGGACGTTCTGCTACGCGATCCCATTCGTGCTCGCGTGTCTGGTGCTGCCCTTCCCGCGCCGCTTCCCGCTCGCGCGCGGCTGGGCGGCGACGCTCCTGTGGGTGCTCAAGTGGAGCTGCGGGCTCGACTACCGGGTCGAGGGCGCGGCCTTGCCCGAGGGCTGCCACATCGCCTTCTGGAAGCACTCCTCGTCCTGGGAAACGATGGCGATGATGGTGCTCTTCCCGCGCCAGGTGTGGGTGCTCAAGCGCGAGCTCATATGGATCCCGGTCGTCGGCATCGCCGTACGACAGATGCACGCGATCGCGATCGACCGCAAGGCAGGACACACCGCGGTCTCCCAGGTCATTGAGCAGGGCAAGGATCGGCTCGCCGAAGGCGACTGGGTGATGATCTTCCCCGAGGGCACGCGCATGCCGCCCGGCGAGACGCGTCGCTACGGCGTGAGCGGGACGCTGCTCGCCGCCGCGGCCGGCAAGCTCATCGTTCCGGTCGCGCACAACGCCGGGCACTACTGGCCGCGGCGGGGACTGATGAAAAAACCCGGGACCGTACGCGTCGTGATCGGTGCGCCGGTGGCAGCCGCCGGGCGCGAGGCCCGCGCACTCAATGAGGAGATTTCGGCGTGGGTCGAGGCGACGGTGAAGACGCTCATGCCGGGCTAATGGCGGCCGACACTGGGTAGATTGTGTCTCTGAAGAGTCAGTCTCGACCTCGTTCGATTGGATTGACGTCTTTTCGCGCCGAATGGCTCTGATTATGTTCCACGTGAAACACAGGCCGTCGGATCAGGTACCGAGATAGCGCGAGGACCCGCGGCCGTTTCAGACGTCGAGGTTGGTCACCGACAGGGCGTTCTTCTCGATGAACTCGCGCCGCGGCTCGACCTGATCTCCCATGAGCGTCGTGAAGATATCGTCCGCGGCGACCGCGTCCTCGATCTTCACCTGCATGAGGCGTCGGGTCTCCGGGTTGATGGTGGTCTCCCAGAGCTGCTCCGGATTCATCTCGCCGAGGCCTTTGTAGCGCTGGATGCTTTGGCCTTTCTTCGCCTGATCGAAGAGCCACTTCATCGCTTCCTTGAACGAGCCGATCTCCGAGCGCTCGTTGCCGCGGGTCACGGAGGCGCCCTCGCCGATCAGCCCGGCGAGCGTGCGCGCGAGCTCGGCGATGCGCTGATACTCGGCGGACTCGAAGAACTCACGCGGCAGGTACTTGTGACTCGCCGTGCCGTGCTCGGTCTTGTGCACGATGACGCGCGCGGCCTGGTTGGCGCCCGCGGAGCGCACCTCGACCCGATAAGTGCGCCGGCCGTCGGCGAGCCCGTTGAGACGGTCGTTCAGGTCTGCGGTCCAGCCACGCAGCCACTCAGGGCGATCGAAGTCCGCCGGCTTCACTTCCGGCATGTAGATGAGCTGCTCGAGGAGCCGGTCGTCGTAGCGGCGCGACCAGCGCTTGATGATCGCCTGGACCTCCATGTACTTGCGCGCCAGCAGCTCGAGGGAGGAGCCCGCGAGCGGCGGAGCCGCGGAATTCACGTGGAGCGCTGCGCTCTCGAGCGCGGTGTTGAGCAGCAGCTGGTTGAGCTCGTTATCGTCCTTGACGTAGGACTCCTGCTTGCCGCGCTTGATCTTGTAGAGCGGCGGCTGCGCGATGTAGATGTGGCCGCGCTCGATGAGCTCGGGCATCTGCCGGTAGAAAAACGTGAGGAGCAGGGTACGGATATGGCTGCCGTCGACGTCGGCGTCGGTCATGAGGCAGATGCGGTGATAGCGGAGCTTGCCGACGTCGAAGTCGTCGCGGCCGATGCCCGTGCCGAGCGCCGTGATGAGGGTGCCGACCTCGGCGGACGCAAGCATCTTGTCGAAGCGCGCACGCTCGACGTTCAGGATCTTGCCCTTGAGCGGCAGGATTGCCTGGGTGCGCCGATCGCGCCCCTGCTTGGCCGAGCCGCCTGCCGAATCGCCCTCGACGATGAAGATCTCCGACAGCGCCGGATCCTTCTCCTGGCAGTCGGCGAGTTTTCCCGGCAGGCCCGCGACATCGAGCGCACCCTTCCTGCGGGTCATCTCGCGCGCCTTGCGCGCCGCCTCGCGCGCGCGCGCCGCCTCCACCATCTTCGCGACGATGAGGCGCGCCTCCTGCGGATGCTCGAGCAGGAATTCCTGGAGCTTCGTGCCGACCGCGTTCTCGACGATGCCCTTGACCTCGGAGGACACGAGCTTGTCCTTGGTCTGCGAGGAGAACTTGGGATCGGGCAGCTTCACCGACAGGATGGCGGTCAAACCCTCGCGGGCGTCATCGCCCGTCATCGGGATCTTGTCCTTTTTCCCGTTGAGCTCCTTCTCGACGTAGTCGTTCAACGTGCGCGTCAACGCCGAGCGAAAACCGGCGAGGTGGGTGCCACCGTCCTTCTGTGGGATGTTGTTTGTGTAACAAAACATCGATTCCTGGTAGGAATCGTTCCACTGGAGAGCCACTTCGACCGAAACGGGTCCGTCCTGAGTGCGGAACCAGAAGACCGAATCGTGGATGGGGGTGCGCGTGCGATTCACGTACTTCACGAAGGCCTGGAGGCCTCCGGCGTGCGCGAACACGTCGGTCCTGTTCTCGCGCTCGTCGATGAGCTCGATGCGTACGCCCGAGTTGAGGAACGAGAGCTCGCGCAGCCGCTTGGCGAGCACGTCGTAGTTGAACTGGATGTTCGTGAAGATCTGCGCGCTCGGGCGAAAGCGGATCACCGTGCCGCGCTCGTTCGTGGCGGCGACCTCGGCGAGCGGCGCCGCCGGCTCGCCCAGGTGGTACTCCTGGCGGTAGAGCTTGCCGTCGCGGGCGACCGTGAGCAGCAGGTAGTCCGAGAGCGCGTTGACGACCGAGACGCCCACGCCATGGAGGCCGCCGGAGACCTTGTAGGAGCTGTCGTCGAACTTACCCCCCGAGTGCAGCACGGTCATGATGACCTCGGCGGCTGAGCGGCCCTCCTCGGGGTGGATATCCACGGGGATGCCGCGCCCGTTATCGGACACGGTGACCGACTCATCGGCGTGAATCGTGACGATAATGCGATCGCAGTGGCCGGCCAAAGACTCGTCGATGGAGTTGTCGACGACCTCGAAAACCATGTGGTGGAGCCCAGTCCCGTCATCGGTGTCTCCGATGTACATTCCCGGGCGTTTCCGCACCGCATCAAGACCCTTTAAGACTTTGATTTTGCTTGAGTCGTAGACGTCGTCTGAGGCCATGAATCCACTCGGTTTTGTGACGCGGCATTATACCGGGTGCACCCTCCCGTGTTCCACGTGGAACGCCCTCGCCGGAGACCCAAAAAGCCTCGATTCGGCGTGTAAAGAGGTCACTACGAGCTGCGATTTGAGCCGCGAGACCTGGCCGATGAAGCGCTCGAGATGCTCTCCGTCGAGCTCGGCTGCCGGGTCATCGAGAAGGAGTGTCGGCGTCGTTTCCGTCGTCTCCTGAAGGAAGCGCAGCTGCGCGAGAGTCATTGCCACGGCGACCAGCTTCTGCTGGCCGCGCGAGAGCAGCTCACGTGCCGGCCGGCCGTGCAGGCGCACCGCAACGTCAGCGCGATGAGGCCCGGCATGAGTGAGATGGCGCGCCTCGTCTCGTGCACGCGCGGCGATCAACGCTTCCTGGAGCGAATGCTCCTGGCTCCAGCCACGCAGGTAGTGCAGCTCCACGGGCAGGCCGCTCAGGGCCGCGACCGCGTCCCGCCAGTAGGGCTCGAGCTGATCGAGGAATCGGCCGCGCGACTCGGCGATGGTCTCCCCAAGCCGAGAAAGCTCCGCGTCCCAAATAGACGCTTGCGCAGGATCGGTCTTGAGAGCGGCATTCCGTTGCTTGAGCGCTCGCGTATAGCGGACCCAGGTCTCCACGAAACGGGGTTCCACGTGGAACACCGCCCAGTCCATCCAACGGCGGCGCCCGTAGCCTCCTTCCTCGACGAGGCGGTGCACGCCCGGCTCGATCACCTGGACCGGAAAGGCGTGTGAGAGCTCGGCCAGGGAACCGGCGGAGCGGCCGCCGATCCGGGCGGTCACACCCTCGCCCGCCAGCTCCAGCCCAACGACGGTGCTGGCCTCTGGATGGGTTCTTACACGGCCTACGACTCTCAGGTGATCCGCTCCACGCATAATCAGGCGCTCAGTGTTCCGGGTACGGAACGATCTGCCTCTTCCCAGCAGAAACATGGCCTCGAGCAGCGAGGTCTTGCCTGACCCGTTGCCTCCCCAGACCAGCGTAAGTCCCGCCGGCAATTCGAGCTGGGCATGCTCGATGCAGCGCAGGTGGGCTACGGTGATTTCAGCGAGGCTCATGGGTCAGTGAGAGGCAGCAATGACCCTGGCGGCTCGGCTCGACCCCGTGCCCTGACGAGCGAGATGAGCGCCACGGGGGAGCCTGCTGCGCCAGGTTCCGGCATCCGGCACTGGACCGCACGAGGCGACCCGCCCGGCGGGGCAGACACGGGTGATCCCGAGGGACCGTAGAGAGCCTCAAAATCCCTGCGTACTCGATCCGGCTTATCCATACGGTTCTATAGAGATACTGTACGCGACAAACCGAACTCCAGTGTTTCCTATGTGGAACGATCCGCGTCCGCGTGGGCGATCTCCCGGGGAGAGCCTTTACGGCCCGTGCTTGCACGTTCCACGTGGAACCACCGCCGACCCCGCTGACTCCACGGCTAGTGCCCGGGCGGAACCTGCTCCTCGTCGGAAGCCGCCCTCCGAGGCCGGGGCAACCCCACGCTCTCGCCGGCATCACTGCCCTCGGGCTTCGCTCCCGCGATCCTTGAGCGCCTGATGGGTGCCCAGAAGCCATCCCGCCCAACCGGCGATACCGGCGCCTATGAGGACGCCTGCCAAGTTACCCCAGGCGAGCCACGGGTCCGCCGCAAACGCGTGTACGCCATCGTGGAGCAACCGGTTCAGGTGCAGGAGGGCGATCAGACCAAAGATCGAGCCCGTGAGGACGAGGTAGGCCTTCATCTGCTTTCATGCCCCCCGAGCATCGATGGACTGGACCGCGCCAGCGTGCGGCGCTCGAGGGCTCCGGGACGCTACAGCCGCATCGGCATCACGACGTACTTCGTGTGCAGGGCGCCGGGCGCGTGGATCAGACAGCTGCTGTTTGAGTCCGTGAGTCCAATCTCGACTTTGTCGCTCTCGATCGCGCCGAGCGCGTCGAGGAGGTAATTGACGTTGAAACCGATCTCGACTTCCTCGCCCTTGTAGTTGACCTCGACCTGATCCTCGGCTTCTTCCTGCTCCGGGTTGTGCGCCTGGATGGTGAGAAGGCCCGGCCGGGCCGTGAGCCGGATGCCCCGGTACTTCTCGTTCGACAGGATGGCGGTCCTTTGCAGAGCCAGCTTCAGCGATTCCCGCTCAGCCTCTACCGTCTTCGACGGATTTGCGGGTATTACGCGGCCGTACTCCGGAAAACGACCGTCGATCAGCTTCGAAGTGAAGCGAATGTCGCCGATCTGGGCCCGAACGTGATTGGTTCCGACCGCGAGCTCGATGTCTCCCTCCGTTCCGAGGATCCGCTGCAGCTCGAGGACCCCTTTTCGGGGCACGATCACCTGCTGGCTGGTCTTGGCTTTCCCACTCAGCTCCGTCTCGCACAATGCGAGGCGATGCCCGTCGGTCGCCACCGCGCGCAGCGTCTTCCCGTCGGTCTCGAGCAGCAGGCCGTTCAGGTAATAGCGCACGTCCTGCTGCGCCATCGAGAAATGCGTCTTGTCGATCAGGCGGCGAAAGTCGCCCTGGGGAACTGTGAGCGTCTGCTGCGCGTTGATCTCATCGACCAGAGGAAACTCCGATGCCGGCAGGCTCGAGAGCGTGAAGCGGCTGCGCCCGGCGCGCAGCGAAACGCGCTCGCCTTCAGTGCTCAGCGCGACGCTGGTTTTCTCGGGCAATGAGCGAAAGATGTCGAGAAGCTTGCGTCCCGGAACCGTGATGTCGCCGGCCTGACTCACGCTCACCTGGCTCGTCGCGACGAGCTCCACTTCGAGATCCGTTCCCGTCACGCTCAATCGACCGTCCCGCGCTGCGAGCAGTACGTTCGCGAGCACCGGCATCGTCTGGCGCCGCTCGACGACTCCGATGACGCTTTGCAGAGGGGCGAGGATGTCTTCGCGCGTGGCGGTCAGCTTCATGGGGTGTCTTCTCTCTTCGAGTTCTGAAATCTTTGCTGATCAGAGATCTTTAGTTATAGAGGTTATAGAGCCTGTGAGTCCCGGGCATAAGAATATTTCGTGAGCCCTCTCAGACGCTTGCCTCGAAAAAAACCGCTGCCAGCTCCGGGAGGGAACGCCCTGGAGCTGTGTGCGGCCTGTGCATAACTTTATCCCCAAGCGCGTCCACAGCAAATGCACAGAGCCGCACCCTCAGCCGGCGAGGGTTCTCAACAGGTTTGAGTAATCTTCCTTCATGCGCTGCTCCGTGTCGCGCAGATCCTTGATGCGCTTGCAGGCGTGCAGCACGGTGGTGTGATCGCGCCCGCCGAAGGCATCGCCGATCTCCGGCAGGCTGTGATTGGTGAGCTCCTTGGCGAGCGCCATCGCCACCTGGCGCGGGCGCGCGACCGAGCGACTGCGGCGCTTGGAGAGCAGGTCCGCCATCCGCACCTTGTAGTAATCGGCGACGGTCTTCTGGATGTTCTCGATCGTGACCAGTTTCGCCTGCAGCGACAGCAGATCCTTGAGCGCTTCCTTGGTGAATTCCAGCGTGATCGCCCGTCCCGTGAAGCGTGAGTTGGCCATCACGCGGCGCAGCGCTCCCTCGAGCTCGCGCACGTTCGAGCGGATGCGCTTGGCTATGAAGAAAGCCACCTCCTCGGGCAGCTGCACGCCGGCGACGCGCGCCTTGGTCATGAGGATCGCGACGCAGGTCTCGAGCTCCGGCGGCTCGATCGCGACCGTAAGGCCCCAGCCGAAGCGCGACTTCAACCGTTCCTCGAGGCCTTCGACCTCCTTCGGGTAGCGGTCGCAGCTGAGGATCACCTGGTGCTGCCCCTCGAGCAGCTCGTTGAAGGTGTGGAAGAACTCCTCCTGCGAGCGCTCCTTGCCGGCGAAGAACTGGATGTCATCGATCAGGAGCGCGTTCAGCGAGCGGTAGGCCACCTTGAACTCGTTCATCGAGTTGTGCTGCAGGGCCCGCACCATGTCGCCGACGAACCGCTCGGAGTGCACGTAGGCGATGCGCGCCTCGGGGTCCCTTTCCTTGATGAGATGCGCGATGGCGTGCATGAGGTGGGTCTTGCCGAGGCCGACCCCGCCGTAGAGGAACAGCGGGTTGTAAGCGCGCCCGGGATTTTCCGCGACCTGGAGCGCCGCGGCCTTGGCGAGCTGGTTGCTCTTGCCCTCGACGAAGGACGAGAAGGTGGAGTCGGGATTGAGGCGCGCGCCGACCACGAGTCCCTCGGCCGGCCGCGCGCGCGACGTCGAGAGCGGCGCCGGCGGCGCACCGCGCAGCGGCTGGCTGCGCGAGCCGACCTCGACGGTGAGGATGGGCGCATCGCCCGAGGATTCATGGCGCAGCAGCTCGCCGATCCGCGGCAGCAGGTTGGCGTTCACCCAGTCGACGACGAAGCGGTTCGGCGCGAGGAGCTTCAGGGCTCCGTTGCCTTCCATCGCCTGCAGCGGCCGCACCCAGGTGTTGAATTGCTGCTCCGGAAGCTCCGCCTCCAACGCGCCGATGCAGCGAGTCCAAAGCGAAGCTTCCACGCGCGTGAGCCCCCGCGTCCCGTCTGGAGATCTTTGAAGAGGAAAAGGTCGCGAAGTCTATACCGATCGGCGCGCGCGCTGAAGGCTGCGGGCGGCGCATGGGGCTCGTGCCGCGCCGCGCGCGATGTATTGACACCTTGGCGCTCAACGGCTTAGCCTTGCCGCCCTTTTTTCTCAGCCCGTCGACGGAGCCCGCGGCAATGGCAACCAAGCGTACCTATCAGCCGAGCAAAGTGCGCCGCAAGCGCACCCACGGGTTCCGTGCGCGCATGGCCACCAAGAACGGCCGCAAGGTACTGGCACGGCGCCGCGCCAAGGGCCGGCACAAGCTGATACCCTGAAGCCCGCGGCAGCGCGCGTTTGCGACGGAACCGCGAGCGCGCACCGCCGATCCTACTAGGTCTCATCAGGGGCCCGATGCAAGGGCGGCTGACTCTGCCGGCGCGACTGCGCCTGCGGCGCAAGCGCGATTTTGACGCCGCCTATGCGCGCGGGCAGCGGCTGAGTGACGGGTTTTTCACGGTGATTGCAACAGCGAACGAAATCGGCGCGCCGCGCCTCGGGCTCGCGGTGGCGGTACGGGCCGCCGGCGGCGCGGTCGCGCGCAACCGCCTGCGGCGCATCATCCGCGAGTCGTTCCGCTTGAATCAGCGCGCGCTCCCGGCGCTCGATCTCGTGGTGAGCGTGCGGCCGAAGGCGCGCGCGGCGCCCGCGGAGGCGCTGCGCGAGAGCCTCGCCGCGCTGTGGCGCCGGGTTGCGGACACGACGCCGTGATGAGGAGCCTGGTCCGCGGCGCGATCCGCTTCTACCAGCTCGCCGTGAGCCCCCTGGTCGGCCCCGCCTGCCGCTTCCATCCCTCGTGCTCGCAGTACGCGCTCGAGGCGGTATCGCGCTTCGGCGTGCTGCGCGGCGGCTGGCTCGCCGTTCGGCGCCTCGGGCGCTGCCACCCCTTCCACCCCGGCGGCTACGACCCAGTGCCGCCGGCTGCCCATCACTGTAGCGACCATGTCCATCTTCAATAACCCGCGCGTTCTCATCTGGGGCGCGCTCGCGCTGCTGCTGTACGTCGACTTCAACGCGTGGATGAGCGACTACGCCCCCTCGGCGCCCGCGCCCTCTTCGGCTGCGGCACCGCGGGCGAGTGCGACGGGCGTCTCTGCCGCATCGCCGGCCAGCGAGCTCGCCAATCATGTGCCCGAGGCTCCCGCAACGGCCCCGGTCTCCCCGGGCAGCGCGCCGTCGACCAGCGCCGCTGGCGTCGCCGCCGCCGCGCCCGTCGCGGCCGCGGAGTCCGCGCCAGGAGCGTCTGCGCCCGAGGCGGCGGGCGCGCCGCTCGTGCACGTTCGCACCGACGTCCTCGACGTCGAGATCAGCACCCGCGGCGGCACGCTGGTGCAGGCGGACCTGCTGCAATACCCGAAGGTCAAGGGAGAGGCGGCGCCCGTGCGGCTCGAGAATCACGACGAGCCGGCCTCTTTCTACGAGCTGCAGTCGGGCCTCGCGGGTCCCGGCAGCGCCCCCCATCCGACCCACGTCGCGCTCCTTGAGAGCACGCAGGACCGTTACACGCTCGATGGCGGCGCGGAGCTGCGCGTGCCGCTCACCTGGGCTGGCGACAACGGCGTCAGCGTAACCAAGACGTACGTCTTTCGCCGTGGCAGCTATCGCATCGACGTCGACTACCAGGTGCACAACGGCGGCACGGCCGCCTGGGCGGCGCGCTCCTACGCGCAGATCCTGCGCAACGACCCGCCCACCAAGCGCTCGTATTTCAACACCGACAGCTACGCCTTCCATGGGCCGGCGTTCTGGGACGGCACCAAGTACCGCCGCCTCGACGTGAGCGACGAGAAGGACAGCCACCTCGCGGTCGACATCACCGACGGCTGGATCGCCGCGCTCCAGCATTTCTTCGTGAGCGCCATCGTCCCGCCGCCAGGGATCCCGTACCGCATGACGCTGAATGTCTCGGGCGAGCAGTTCCTGCTCGCCGCGAGCGGGCCGCTGCAGACGATCTCACCCGGGGAGAGCGCGGCGTTCACGCAGACGTTCTTCGTCGGCCCCAAGCTCCAGCGGGCGCTCGAGGCGACCGCGCCGGGGCTCGACCGCGTGACGGACTACGGGCGGTACCTGTGGGTGCTCGCCCGGCCGCTGTTCCTGGCGCTCAGCTACGTGCATCTGGTGACCGGCAACTGGGGCGTCGCGATCATCTTTGTGACCTTTCTCCTGAAGCTGCTGTTCTATCCGCTGTCCGAGGCGAGCGGCCGCTCGATGGCGAAGATGAAGACCCTGCAGCCGCGCATCAAGAATCTGCAGGAGACCTACGCCGACGACCGCGAGAAGCTCGGGCGGGCGATGATGGATCTCTACAAGCGCGAGAAGATCAACCCGGTCGCCGGGTGTCTGCCGATCATCATCCAGATCCCGGTGTTCATCGCCTTCTACTGGGTGCTGCTCGAGAGCGCCGAGATGCGCCAGGCGCCGTTTGCGCTCTGGATCCACGACCTGTCGGCGCGCGACCCGCTGTACATCCTGCCGCTCATCATGGCGGTGGCGATGTTCGTGCAGTACAAGCTGAACCCGGCGCCGCCCGATCCGGTGCAGGCCAAGGTGTTCATGATCATGCCGCTCGTGATGTCGGTGACGTTCGCGTTCTTCCCGGCGGGGCTGGTGCTCTACTGGGTCACGAACACCGTCCTCTCGATCGCGCAGCAGTGGAACATCAACCGGCGCATCGCCGCGGCGGCGGCGAACAAGAACTGATCCATCGCCTCAGGTGGCCGGGCATTCGTCCTCGAAACCGCCCGGCAGCTCGCTCGCCGGCGCATCCGGCGGCGGAAAGGTCTGACGGAAGGTGAAGGCCTCGGGCGTCGGGCCCCGCGTGCGCAGCAGCTCGAGCTTCGCGACCGCCTCCTCGATGCCCGGCCGGTGACCGCGCGGCACCCACCACAGCACCATGATCGGCTCCTTCACGACCTCGAACCACTCGCGGCGGCGCTTGAGGATCTCGGCGTGCGCACTGCGATAGACGAAGCGCCGCAGCGAATCCGCATCGCGCCAGACCGACATGTTGAGCAGCTGGTTCGGGTCCTCGAACGGGCGCAGGTCGGTCGCATCCCCGGCCTCGGTCTGCAGCCGCCACACGAATCCGGGCGAGGCGTCGGCGAGCGCGTTGATGCGGGCGAGATTCGCGACGAACCCGGCCATGATCGGCGAGTCGATGGGCCCCAGGATGAAGCCGGTATTGAGCTGCGCGAGCTCGTAGGCGGACATGCTGCCTCCCTTCAGGTTCAGGCTGGCCCGGGGCGAAGGATAGCGAGGCTCCGGCACGGGGCGACACCGCGGGGAACACTGCGGTAGCCTCTTGAGCGGGCGAGGGCACATGACGCACACGGAAACCATCGTGGCCGCCGCGACGCCTCCGGGACGAGGCGGCATCGGCATCGTGCGTCTCTCCGGCCCCAAGGTGCCGGAGATCGCCGCGGTGATGCTCGGGGAGGTGCCGAGTCCGCGGCACGCGACGTTTGCGCGCTTTCTCGATGCCCGCAAGGAGCCGATCGACGCCGGGCTCGCGCTGTTTTTTCCCGCCCCAGCCTCCTACACCGGCGAGCACGTGCTCGAGCTCCATGGGCACGGCGGGCCGCTCGTGATCGAGGCGCTGGTCACGCGCGTGCTCGAGCTCGGCGCGCGCCGTGCCCAGGCCGGGGAGTTCACGCAGCGCGCCTTCCTCAACGACAAGCTCGACCTCGCCCAGGCCGAGGCGATCGCGGACCTGATCGACGCGGGCTCGCGCGAGGCGGTGCGCGCCGCCATGCGCTCGCTTCAGGGGGAGTTCTCGGCGATGGTGCGCGGGCTCACCGAGGCGATCATCGACCTGCGCATCTATGTCGAAGCGGCGATCGATTTTCCGGAGGAGGAGATCGACTTCCTCGCCGACCGCGAGCTCGGCGAGCGTTTCCAGGCGGTGCGCGAGCACCTCAAGGGCGTGCTCGAGAGCGCGCGCCAGGGCAGGCTCCTGCACGATGGGATGACGGTGGTCATCGCCGGCCGCCCCAACGCCGGCAAGTCGAGTCTCCTGAACCGCCTCGCTGGCTACGACGCGGCGATCGTCACGCCGATCCCCGGCACGACGCGCGACGTGGTGCGCGAGCGGATCGCGATCGACGGGATGCCGCTCCACGTGCTCGACACGGCGGGGCTGCGCCACGCCGGCGATCCGGTGGAGGAGGAGGGCATGCGGCGGGCGCGCGCCGAGATCGAGCGCGCCGACCGCGTGCTGTTCGTCATCGACGCGGCGGAGGACCCCTCGGCCGCGGCCTGGCGCGAGGAGCGCGTGCGGCTGCCCGCCGACGTGCCGGTGACGCTGGTGCTCAACAAGTGCGACATCGCTGGTTCATTGGAAAAATCGCCTGCGGCGATTTTTCAGACGGTAGCTTCGTTGCCCTGCGCCGAACCCCCTCGGCTTCACGTCTCGGCGCTCACCGGGGCGGGGATCGACGTGCTGCGGATGCACTTGAAGGGCTGCATGGGCTTTCAGACGGTCGAGGGCGGGGCGATCAGCGCGCGTCTCCGGCACCTCGAGTCCCTCGCACGCGCGCGCGGGCACGTCGAGGAGGCGCAGCGGCAGCTCACCGAGCGCCGTGCCGGGGAGCTCGTGGCCGAGGAGCTGCGCGCCGCGCAGACGGCGCTGAATGAGATCACCGGCGAGTTCACCAGCGATGATCTGCTCGGACGCATCTTTGCGGGGTTCTGCATCGGTAAGTAACCGCGCCCGGCGGCGCATTCGGAACGAGGAGGGACCGCGATGAAGACATCAGGGAGCTCGATGCCGACCGGAATGCGCGCAACCACCTGGGCGCTCGCCGCCTGGCTCACCGCCTGCAGCGCCGCGCCGCCGTACGCGCTCTCGGGCCCCGTGTGCCCTTACGCGCCGTGGTACGGCCATGCCTATCGCCACGGCGCCGTCCCGACGCGCGAGGCGCAGCGGAAGATCCTCGCCTGGAAGGCGGCGCGGCGCGAGGCGCAGGCGGCG
>Ga0307472_100000216_pt1 | contig 18488 bp, 17 predicted proteins | sample atmos_gasesAM5C__2_FD_204582 | JGI IMG/M metagenome (GOLD analysis project Ga0307472, IMG submission 204582) | Hardwood forest soil microbial communities from Morgan-Monroe State Forest, Indiana, United States - atmos_gasesAM5C_05 | ecosystem: Environmental > Terrestrial > Soil > Temperate...
ACGCCTATAATCTGCATCTCGGCCTCCTCGGTTCCGAGCTTTGCCGGGTGAACACCGCAAAGTTTACTCGAACCGTTCGGAGGCCGACTTCGTTATGCCATCAGGATTATCAGATCTCGATGTGAGATTGGTGATGCGGAGAGGATTTCCCAACATCTATCTGGATTTGGTCCCAAACTACAATGAAATCCCTGCCTTACTTCTACCCGCACGTTTTCTCTTTTGTGACATCGTGCTAACTTTATATCGTTCGGTTTCGTCTCACTGGCTACGGAGGTTTTCGTACTCCGGTTACGCGGTTTTCCTCACCGCCCTCACAACCGTCGGTCTCATTAAAGCAGGAGAAAAAGGAGAAAAGAGAACATGGCAACAAAACCTACGCACGAACAAGCGCAACTCCACCTGCAAGTTTATGATCAACGCCGCGAAGCACGGCTTCGCCAGGCACGCGAATGGTTTTTCAAGAATTACGTCGTGAACACTGTCGAAGACTCGATGCGCATCGCGGCGCCCGGAACGGAAGCGGGAGCGTTCTCGATGATGGTGCTGAGCTATTGGGAGCAAGCCTGCGCCCTCCTTAACTATGGACTTCTCCACGAAGACCTTTTCTTCGAAACCAGCGGCGAGTTTTTCGGAGTGTGGGAGCGCGTGAAGCCCATCGTTCCGCAGATGCGCAAGATGTGGGTGAATGAACAGTTTCTGGCGCACCTGGAAAAAGCCGCGCAGCGGTACGAGTCGTGGAGCGAAAAGCGGACGCCAGGCCATGCGGCCGCCATGCGGCAATTCATGAAGCAGATGAACGACCAGCTTGCAGCAGCAGCCAAAGCTTGATTTGGGCTGGAGAATCAGCGGCGGCCGAACTCGCGATCCCGGGTGCTACAACGGGAGCGAGCTCGACCCCGGCTGACCGCACTGGAAGAATGCCCAGCTCGAATCAATCGCCATCTACCTCACTTTGCGACCAATCCCGGGTTACATCTATCCGTATGGCGACGTCGTCGCGGCCCGAATACTACGTCGGCCACCTGCCAAGTCTGAGTGTGAACGCGCAGGCCGAGCAGTCGGATTATTGCTGCAGAGCTTTCTTGATCGAATCTACGTTCATGTCCCGCGAGCCTTGGTTGGGGATTTCCTGCGCAGCCTGCAGCGCCTCCTGGAGTATGCGACGAGCTTCTGCAGTCTTTCCCTTTTGCCTCATAGCTTGCGCCGTAATCTGTAGCAGCCATGCTCGTCCATTCGCCCCGGGCGCGCGAGCGAGGCCACGAACACAGGCCGCGATGGTTTCGTCAAGATGTTTGGCGAAGAGCTCCACTTGGGCTAGGCGCAGGGAGGCAATGTAATTGTTCGGCATGGCGAGCTCCGACGCCTTCAGCGCGGGCAAAATACGCTCTGGGTCGCCGAAGGTTTGTACATTCTCCACGCGGGCAATATCCAGTGCGGAGCGCTCTTCGTCGCTGTCCGGCTTAATGGCATCGAGCTCGGCGAGCCAGCGATCGCCAAACTTGGCAGCGGCCGCATTGTCATTGCGGGCGACCGAAAGTTTCATGAGGGTCCGATAAATCTCGTCGCGATGGTCGCGCAACATTGCGGGCAGCGTTAGCGCTTCCTCCGCGAAGGGCTGCAACTTCTGCAACGCAGCGTCCGACCAGGGCGAACGATCCGCGGAGACCAAGCACCACAGGCCGCTGACTACCATGCGCGCAAACAAATCATCACGCGTCATATGGGCCGCTTCGGTTGCGGATGTTTCGGCGCATAGCCGCCATTCGCCATTGTCTTGCAGCGACTGGACGAATGAAGTTTCTGCGAGTTGCCGACGCGGCCAATTGGCTGGGGCCAAGCGAAGCGCCTCCCGATAGGCCGTGAGTGCATCCGCAGGTTGCTGCGCGCGAAGTTGGTCGCCGCGCATCAGTGCTGCATCGGCGGGCGTTTGATTCCTGGTATCGGCACCACTTGCTCCCCTATCGAGGAATTGCCTGAGTTGCTCCAGGGACATCGCACCGGGTTGCATGGCCGTAACCTGTTCGTCCTGCGGGACGATTACAAAGAACGTAGGTGTGGCCTCGGCGCGATACTTTGTGAGGAACGCGCGGTTCTCCGGCGCATCGTAACTGAGCTCAAGCCAGACAAACTGTCCGGCATAGCCGGCGAGATCTGCGCGATCCAGCAGATCCCGCATCAGGTGGCACGTCGATCACCATGGCGCCCACACTTCCACGAACATGGGAAGTTTGCGCTGCTTCGCTTCCGCCAATGCTTTGGGATAGTTGTCCTTGATCCACGGCAGGCCAGCGGCGTAGGCGGGCAGGGCCCCGCCGACCGAAGCCAAAATCACCATCCACAGGGCGAGTTTTTTCATCGCCTTTCACCTCTACGGGGATGCTAAAGTGATATGGGTCTGATTACCAGAGCCGATTTCGGTCTCCAGATTGGACCATTCTCAGGAGGAATCGTGCGCCGACCCCAGGGGGCGTTCCTTCCGTCCGTTTCCGCAGCCCGTGTGCGGCGCGGCGATGTGTACCGCACGCTGCGAGCCGCCGTGCTGGACGGCACGCTACCACCCAGAGTGCGGCTGCCTTCGACGCGGCAAGCTGCTGCGGACTACGGGGTCTCGCGCGGAATGCTGGAAGAGGTATTCGCGCAGCTGACCGAGGAGGGCTTTCTTGAACGCGCCGTGGGGCGGGGCACGTACGTCGCGTCGACGGTATCGCGGCTGAGCCCGTCGGCCAAGGCAAAACCGGGGCGGCGGCGCTCCGCGTCTCGGCGCGGGCAGCGGGTGGCCGCGAATGCCGCCTGCCGTGAACCGAATCTCGTGCGCCCGTTCAATGCGGGGACGGCGGATACGAGCGAATTTCCGTGGAGGATCTGGCAGCGGCTACAGGTCCGAGCGGCACGCGAACTGGGGCAGGCGCTCTTGAATTTCGCCGATCCGCGCGGACTCCCTCAACTGCGCGAGGCGATAGGGCGTTACTTGGCGCAGTTCCGTGGCATCCGCTGCAGCAGCGAGCAGGTGATCATCTTCAACAGCGCGCAGCAGGCTCTCCATGCACTCGCGGTACTGCTGCTCGAACGCGGCGATGCCGCGTGGATGGAGGATCCTTGCTACCCGGGCGCACGCGCGGCGTTCGAGCTCGCAGGCGCGGGCATCCTGGCGTCACCCGTCGATGACAAGGGCTTGCGCGTGGACACTCGTGCTCCGCGCTCGACGCGGACGCGACTCGTCTACGTGACCCCTTCGCACCAATATCCGACGGGGGTGGCTATGAATCTCGAGCGCCGCATCGCGCTCCTCGACTGGGCGGCGCGAAATCACTCCTGGGTCGTAGAGGACGATTACGATGGCGAATTTCGATCAGAAGGGCAAGCTCTCACGGCGCTCTATTCCTTTGATACGCAAGCGCGCGTGCTTTACGTCGGCACACTGAACAAGGCCATGTTTCCGTCGCTGCGCCTTGCTTACGCCGTTGTTCCTGAGGAACTCGTGGAACCGCTGGCGAACATCCGCACGCAGCTCGACGGCTTTACTGCAGCCGCGGCGCAGTTGGGGATGGCTCTGTTCATGGACGAAGGCTACTTCTCCTCGCATTTGCGGCGCATGCGCGTGGTGTACGGAGCGAAACTAGCGATGCTCATGGAAGGGCTCGCGCCGCTTGCCGCACTGGGCTGGACGTTGCCGCGGAATCCCGCGGGCATGCACCTCTTGGTGAGCCACGGAACAGGGGACTACGTGCGGACCGTGGCCGCAGCGAGCTCTCTCGAACTTGCTCTGCTCAGTTCCTACCGCGTTGCCCGGACGTCCGGCGACGGCCTGTTTCTGCGCTTTGGCGCTCTCGATGCAGCGAGCCTGCGTGCAGGCACTGCGGAGCTTGTGGCAACGGCGACACAGGTCAAAGCGTAAATCCGAAAAAGGGAAGGGACAAACCATCCCCTCAAGACGCGCTCCGGCAAGCAAAGCACCCCCTCCGAGATGACTCGTAACAGCAACATAAAACAGAGCACGGGCTTCCGCTCACAAACTCAGCATCGACAGCGACGAATCGGTGGAGGCGAAAAGCGAAAACAAACAATCGCGCTCGGTAGGAAAATCTAGCGCGCAACTATTAACCCTGGGGTTGCTGAGTTCGAATCGAGCCCAGGGACGGTTGTTCCTCCGTTCAGGTCGTGCGACTTGAGGTGGGTAGGATAAAAGGGATTATCACCAGCTATCTCAACCTGAGATTGATGGTTCTGACAAATCTACCCATCACCTCTGCGCGCCCTTGCGTGCGAAGACCGCCATCCGGTCACTGAGGCCGAGGATGTCAGATATAGTGCCGATGCCTCGAAATGCCCTTTTCTTCCACGGAGTGCTCCCCGCGTCAAGATTTGTTGTCTTCAAGCTGGAATCGAGCGAATCTACCGACTCAACCGCGAAGCCAGCATTTTCGACACAGCTCTTGATACTCCTTCTCGTGAATCCCCAAAGATGCCACGGAGGATTATCAAACGGGAACCATTGACGCCCAAGAAGTCGGCGCTCGGTGTTAACCAGACGCGGTATGAGCGACCCTACATTGGGAGTGCTAACAACCACCAATCCCCCCGGTTTTGCGACTCGGTAGGCTTCTTTGAGTTCGGCGACCGGATCGGTCAAGTGCTCGATCACGTCCAAAATGGTGACCACGTCAAAGCTGTCTGGTGGAAAGCCTGCGGAGCGCAAAGTGCCTTGAGAAGCGTTCAGCTTCAGAACTTCTTTCACATAGGTGGCCGCTTTCCCGAAGGGCTCAATTCCCAGAACATCGAATCCGCTCTGATGTGCCTGGCCGAGAAAAGATCCCCACAAACATCCGACATCGAGCAATTTGCCTTGGCGAGTCCCTAAGGCTGCTAGCCGACTCAAGATGCGGGCATGCTCATGGTGCTTCCAAGGTGGAAAGATCAACTCGCTTGTGGGGGGCTCCAGTCCCGGGGGTTCCAGGAGCGAACCGCTCGTGTAGCGCGACACAACGTCTTGCTCCAAAAGAGGGGCAGTGAAGAAAACAGTGCAATTCCGGCATCGTTCGAACCGCCACTGCTCCGCTGTCGTTACGAATTCAGACGCGTCAGCGTTGCATATTAGGCATTTCACGCAATGACCTTATCTTTTCAGGCTCCAGTGCTTCTCGACCACAAAATACCCAATGCCAATGCGTCAATGCTGGCATTGCACTTTACCCGAGATTTTGAGCTCGCGTGCTCGGGTAAGAGTTAGACTACCATCGGTTCCCTTTTTTCAAATACTGGCTTGGGTTTCGAGCAGGACTGTGCCTAACCTGTACCACTTCGTGACACACTCGGGGAATCTTCCCGCCGTCTTCGCCCTCACATTTGTGTTCTTCTATTTTGTCATTGTGGCGCTCGCAATCCGCGTCTTCGAGCCTCACCCCGTTCTGGTCGCGCAATACGACCCTCCCAAGGGCGCTTCACCCGCAGTGGCTGCCTGGCTACTCGAACGCGGTGCGCTGCCTCGCGCACTGGCCGCCGCCATCGTCAGTATGGCCGCGAAGCGTTACCTGAAAATCGAGCAGAGCGGCGATCTGTACTCGATCACGCAACTCGGCCCCGACGTGTCATTGGACCTCGCGCCCGAGGAGGATGCCCTCGTGCGCAACCTGTTCAAAGGTTACGACTGCTTCGACTTCGACGATCCCACTCCCCAGTTGCAACAAGCACTGGGAGATTTCACGATTGCTCTCATGAACACCACTTATTTGTCGCAGCACATCCTGCTTTCGATTCCCGCGTGGGCTCTATCCGGACTCGGAATCGTGTTTGCACTGATCCAGGGGAACTTCCTGTCTCACGCAAACCGTGCCGCGTTGATGCTCCTCACGCTGGGATTTGCCTCCTTCATTGTGGCCGTTCGAACTCTTCCCGGCACACTGCAGAAAATTGCCACCCGTTCTCCCGGCACGACTGCGCCGCAGCGTCCCTGGTCGAGCTCCGACGGCATGAATTTTACGCTACTGGTCGTCTCGGTCGGAGCGATCGCGTTGCTGGCCATGCTGTCCACCGCCACCACAGCACTTGTCGTCTCCGCCTTCCTGGTCGTCAACGCGATTTTCTTTCACGCTCTGCAAGGCCCAACAGCAGCCGGTGCAGAAATGATCGCTCAGCTAGCCGAGTACAAAGAATTTCTCGCCAAAGTGGACGCCGACGCTATCAGCCGAATGAACTCCTGCGAAACTCCGCCTTCCGAGATGACACAAAAACACGCCTACGCTATCGCCTTCCATCTCGACCTCGGCTGGGGTCAGCAGTTCGTCGACACCGTCGCCGACCTCGTCGAACGCTCCGAAGTATTCAGCAAAATTCTGCGCAAGCAGACCCAAAGCTCCTGAACCAAGCGCGCTCACTTCTCCACCACAAAACTGCCCATGACCAGCGCATCCATCCCCGAACTGAAAAAGGTCCGCACCGCATCCGTCGGTGTGCAAACAATTGGCTCACCGCGCAGGTTGAAAGACGTGTTCATAATCACGGGCACTCCTGTCCGGTCGCCGAACTCACGAATCAAGTGCCAGTAGAGCGGATTCACATCATGCTCGACAGTTTGGGGCCGCGCGCTCCCGTCCACGTGCGTTACTGAAGGAATCACGCTGCGCTTTTCCAGCTTCACCTGCGCGGTCAGAATCATGAATGGCGAATCGGTGGCCGACTCGATGTACTCATCCGCCATTTCCGCGAGTATCGAGGGCGCAAATGGCCGCCACCACTCGCGAAACTTCACCGCATTATTCACTTTTGCGTTCATCTCCGGATCGCGCGGGTCCGCCAGAATCGACCGGCTCCCCAGCGCGCGAGGCCCGAACTCCATCCGACCTTGGAACCAGCCGAGGATTTTTCCATCCGCCAGCATCTCCGCCGCCGCAGCCGCAGGATCGGCAACTCGAGTGATTTTCAACTTGTACGTCCGAAGAGTTTTCTCGATCTCCTCGTCTGAATTTGCCGAACCCAGGTATGCATGCCGCATCCTGTGCATCGGCAACTTTCCGCCATTGTCGAGGTAGGGAGCGAGAGCTGCACCCAGGCACACACCGTCGTCACCCGCGGCAGGCTGCACAAAGATTCGGTCCACGATATCGGAGGAAAGGATTTTGCCGTTGGCCTTTGAATTAAGCGCCACTCCTCCCGCCAAGCACAGATTCCGTGTGCCGGTCTTTCCAATCGCCGCGCGTGCTAGCGTCATCATTGCTTCTTCGCAAGCGTCCTGCACGGCGAATGCGATGTTCTTGTGCTTTGGATCTATTTCGGATTCCGCTTCGCGCTGAGGTCCAAGGCGCGCCGTGATTCCAGCAAGCGGCGCCGGACCATCCCCAAGCAAAAGCCGAGTAGAGACTTTATACGGATCGTCGTCAGGAATAATAAATTCCCGCAGGTTGATTCCCGGCTCCCCGTAGGGCGCGAGCCCCATCACCTTCCACTCATCGCTGTAAGGTTGAAAGCCAAGGTATTGTGTGAACTGTGCATAGAAAAGGCCGAGCGAATTGGGCCACGGAATCGTCCATACGTGTTCGAGGCGCCCGTCACGCCCGTGCCACAGCGACGAAGCTTCCCAAGCTCCGCGCCCATCAAGAACCAGCACCGCCGCGTCATCGAATCCCGAGTACGAATACGCGCTGATCGCATGCGCGAGGTGGTGTTCGACAAATCTAAATTGTGCTTTCGTGGGGAATCGTGCCAGAAATTGATTTTTGCCGTTATGTTTGCGAGTGGCGCTCAGATTTCGTCGCAACGTGCTTACGAGATCCACGTAGTTCAATGGCAGGGAACCGGTCGCCATGCATTTCAGATCATGCTTCAGCGCTTCGATTGCCGGCTGCCACCCAAAACAGACAAAATCGAGCTGGTCGGCTCGAACGCCGGCCGAAGCAAGGCAAGCTTCAATCGATAACGAAGGAAATCGCGCGTCATGTTTCAATCGGCTCAGGCGTTCTTCGGCCACCGCAAAAAGAACGTGACCGTCGCGGGCGATGCACGCCGACGAATCGTGCATCTCCGAGTAGTTGATGCCCAGGCTGATCAAGCCGTTTTCTCCTGACTGGTTTTTAGAAGCTCCAGAACCTCTTCGAGCCGCCGGCCCTGAGCTTCTGTCGAGTGCGCTCGTGCTACTTCCGCGCGAAGCGAACGCTTCGGGCTGTCTGAGGGCTCCTTGAGCGCGCGACCGACGGCAATGGACAGCTCCTCCGCGTTCGAACCTACGTAAACGAGATCCTTTAGTTCCGAAATCTCAAGGATCGGAGTTGAAACCACGGGCAGCCCCGTCAAGAAATAGTCATATAGTTTCAACGGAGAGCAATGAAGATTCTTTTTACCTAAGCAATCATACGGCATTAGCCCGACGTCGAACGACTCGGCGTAGCGCTGCAATTCGTCGGGAGGGTGCCAACCCATCGAGTGAGCATTGGGTAGACGAAGATCGTTGTTGGAATCTCCGAAGTAAATGAAGTGCCAGTCCGGATTTTTTGCCAAAAGTTCACGTACCATCGGCAGGTCGAGACGCGCGAAGGTCGGTCCCAAATATCCAAGTCGCGGCCGAGAAATAGGCGCGATCTCGACGGGTTCAGGGCGCGGCCCATTGTTTCGGACCTCTGCGGACGGTAAATGAATCGATTGTGGAATCCACTGAATTTTTTCACTATACCGCGCGCGAAGCTCATGAAAGACGGATTTCGGTATGACAACCGTTTGATCGGAAATCTCGATCAGTTCGTATTGATATGCCTCCGGATAGTCCATGCAGATATGGACCAAGGGATGCCCTGCGGATCGCATTTCCTCACATAGCGGGCGCATTCTCTCGAAGTGAGAATAAAGGAATACAGGGTCTCTCAGCTTTACGTAGTTCGCGCGCTCGATGATCTGTTTCGCAACCGCTTTCCATTGGAGGCCTCCCACCACGGGCAGGGAATTCAACTTCGCGCCGAGATATTCGGGGCCAAAGCGAAAGACTCTTTCGCTTACTTCGTTCAGAGGTTCTCCCTTGCGACGAAAACGAGAGACCGGAATCTCGCAATACAAAACGCGGGCTCCACGTGACGCAAAGGCGAGCGCGATCCGTTCCGGAACATTGAACGTGTTCCAAGACCAAGTCGAAAATACGATCGCATCGCGCAGCGAATAGTCCTTTTCTCAAAAGGCTTTGAAGGCGGGCAAGCTTTGCTTTGGCCCGGTCTTACTGAGTCGCTTTTCTCTCAGGATTCAGCGGTTTTGGCACGGTGACATTTCCAATCTCGGCGTTGGGAACCGGCTCACCCAGTAACCCCCGAATTCGCCGCCAATTGCTGTGACTGTAAGAATCCCTTAGCTGATAAAACTTCCTGGGAGGCAGAGCGAGCGCGCAGGCAAGCACGAATCCCTTAAAAAGCCAGTATCCCGCGCTTCCTTTCTTGTAGGCAATTTGAAATTCGTCCCGCTCGGCTTGAAATGTCTCCCAGGGACTTCCCCCATCCAGCATCAAGCGGAGGCGTTTGCTGCCCACATCAAGCGGTTTGACAATTGCATCGATGATGCCTGGCGCCATCGCCGCCGAACCGAGCCGGATACGGAGCTCGTCGGCTAGCGCCGCCAGGGCTTTTTGAATCCGCCGCTGCTTAACTTCATCTTTCGTTCTGACCTGAAATAAATTTTCAGAATGCAGCCGGTAAAATGTGAGTGGTTCCTGTATCAGACCGGCTGCGGAATAAGCGGCGCTCATGATGGACACAAACTCGTCTGCTTCGACCACAATCTGCTCAGGAACCGGAAGTACTCGTGACACGACATCCCGGCGTATCGTTACGCGGCTCGTGCCGAAGAAACACATCATCTGCCTGAAAAATCTACCGTCCTCAACGCTATCGAATCTGACTTCGCGAGTTCGTTGAGGGGTGGTAGCCTTCATATTCCCCGTATCGGAATCGACTTCGTAAATGCCATGCCCGACGACTCCGATGTGTGGCCGAGCGGCCAAATAGTCCATAACGACGCTAAGTTTCTTTTTCGTCCACCAATCGTCTCCATCGAGGAATGCAACAAACTTGCCTTGCGCCTCCGGAATGCCCGCATTAAATGCGGACGCCTGGCCACCATTTGTTTTTTGAATAAGACGCACATGAGGCTGAAACTTGCGGACGATTTCGGGTGTACGGTCTGTCGACCCATCGTCCACGACGAGAATCTCCGTCTCTGCTCGAGGGAAATCCTGTTCCAAGGCGCTTACGATGGCGTCTTCGATAAAACGCTCGTGATTGTACGTGTCGATTAGAATTGTAGCTGCGGGTATCCCCATTTCAACTTCTCACCCTCGAGATTCCACCTTTTTTCCCTGCCAGACAGTATAGAGCAACCAGCAGAGAACGCATGTGAGGGCTGAATTGACCGGTCGGCCATTGCCCCTCGCCCCGGCCGGTGACTATTCGGCGCCAACATCGCCGATATACGGGGCGCTCGACTTCCTGCAGGTAGGCAGCAGCACATCCCACGTCACTTCCAAGTTCACGATGTTCACGAAGTTCACGTCTGTTTCGATTGGATTCCGCTATCCCCTTTCTTTTCAGCGGAGCTGGGAGTTGAGTTCTTGCACAGCTCACAGCCGTTGGCGAAGCCTTGCTCCAGGAAGCGCCTTTCCTGATCGATCGCGTTATCGTGGGCCAAGTCGTGGATTCGCTTCCGCGCCCTCAGGTCAAGCCAGAGAATAAACCCCGCATTCGTACGCTTCCGATTAGTGAAACCAAGAGATGTCAGGGTGCGACCGACCTCATGCGCATTCAGCCGGAAGGTCTCATGCAGCGATTCAAGATTCAAATTCACTCCGACGGTCAATTCCTTCTGAGCGCACTTTCCGTCTGTTAAATGTAAATGAATCCATCGCTCTACTCGCGATATGCTTATTCGCTTCGAGGAGGTCTCATGCTTCGCTCATTTTCTTCTCTACTAGCCTGTCTTCTCATTTTGCTTTTTTCACCACTCTTCGCATCTGCGCAGAGGTCTTTTACAGTCGGCACCGCTTCCGCCTCCCCGGGTGAGAAAGCCACGGGTTACCTTGAAGTCCCCGCCGGAATCGACTCCGCTACAAACATCCCCGTGGTCGTCATCAATGGATCTAAATCCGGCCCCGTCCTTGCTCTTGTGACCGGTGCCCATGGCACGGAATACGTTTCAATCATCGCCGTTGAGAACCTGGTCGGTGAGCTCGACCCGGCTAAAATCTCAGGCACGGTCATCCTCATCCCCCTAGTCAACATCGCCTCTTTCGAGCAAAAGGTCCCCCATGTCAATCCCATCGACAACAAGAGCATGAACCGCTTCTATCCTGGCCGAGCCGATGGCACACAGACCGAGCGCGCGTCCTTGATTATCACGAACCAAGTCGTCGACCGCTGCGATTATCTGATTGACTATCACGGTGGTGACCTCGACGAGAGTCTCCGGCCCTACGCTTACTGGAGTCCGACCGGCAAAGATGCTCAGGACCGCATCTCGAAGGAAATGGTTCTGGCCTTCGGTCTTGACCACATCATTATCTGGCGCGACCGCCCCACCGACCCCATCGCCACCCGCTATCTCGACAATACCGCCTCCATGCGCGGCAAACCGTCAATCGTCGTAGAAGCTGGCTACGCAGGGACCGTCGAGGCCGATGACGTCGCACTTCTAGTCAACGGTACCTTAAGCACGATGCGCGCTCTGAAAATGCTCCCAGGTGAACCTCACCCGGTCGAGAACCCAGTCTGGCTCGAGAAAGTTGTCGATGTCTCGAGCGATGTCGAAGGCGTCTTCTATCCCCTCGTCAAGCGCGGCACCTACGTTGAAGCCGGAATGAAGCTCGGTTACGTCACCGATTTCTTCGGCAAGACCATTTTTGAGCCCCGTGCACCAAACGCCGGTATCATCCTCCATCTTGACGCAGTGCCCTCACTCAAGAAAGGCGACAATATCGCTAACATTGGCGTCGTCTCCCCGAAAGCTCCCTAGGCGAAGGCCATAGCCGACAGACAGTCGCCTGTCCGTTGTCATTTGGTTTGAATAGCATTGCACCAGTTATCTAATCAGATATCTACCAGAACGGTTAACGACCGTCCGAATTACTGGTTTAACTATGCGTTGCTCGTGTTTCCTTTCGATTCCGCACGTTCAGTCTCGGACCATGTACCAGGTGCTTCCCATGCCCGGAATGGGCCGGAAATGCACTCCTAGCACGAAATTTGAGCCAAATCCACTGTATATTACTGATAACAAAAAGGTTAAAGGCGGCCAAGGCTGGCGTTAGTCCGTCTGTTGCAATCATCTGGCGATAGCAAAGCGGTCTTGCAATCGGGGAGCATTGCGGTCAATGCAAGCTGTCGAATCGCACTCTCGGAAAACTGTCATAACGGTGCGATTTTCAATTTGCAGGACGGATTCGCTTGAATAAGCGAATGAGAACGGCGCAGGCGAGCGGTCGGAAGCCTAGACGCGGTGACCTTTCCGTTGCGCAGGTCAGGAGCAGCACTGCCGATGTCTCTATTGCCGCGCTGCTGCCATCTTTTTCTCCGACAACTGGCTGATGACTTGTTCGAACGTGGCAAAGAAATGGTTAACGAGACAAAAGAAGAAATTGCAGCGCAATTGGATGAGGCAGGGAAACCCCACACTCCGGAAAAGTCAAAAACCAAAGGTGTCTAGGTTCGAAACCTTTTTCGGGCGAATCGTCGCCAGTTAATTGCGAACCACGTTTCTAACTGGTTCGCGGGGATAATCCAGTCAGAACCTGGATTATTTCTCTCGCATTCGCGCTTTACTTTGCTATCGGGAGTTGCGCGTTAGCCACTACCCGCCACTGACCATTCACCTTCTGGAAGACGTGTAGGCTGCGGTGCGATTCAGTAACCTCTTTGCCATTCTCCGTGCCCTTGATGGTTCCACGGTGCGTCATCACTACAACGTCTGGGGTTAGCATCTCGAACTTATATTCGTCCGCATTGTATGAGGCGTTCTGCACATTGGCGCTGGCAGCTTTGTTATCGGCAATCAGCTGCTGTTTGTCTTGCGCTTCGCCCTTGGAACTGATGGCCAGCATGTTGTCGCCGATTATTTTGTCGAGTTTGGCTGTATCGCCCCCAGCTTCGCCCCACTGTTTGTCGAGCGAGATGAGAGCCTTTTGAACGTCACTGGGTACGTCCTTGGCTTGGGTGCTGACAACGAACGCAACCGCGGCACACAACAGAGTAATCGCGAAGATTCGCTTCATATTTAAAGCTCCTTAATTGAGATTTGCGTTTTGATTTCCGCACCGACGCGCAACATACATCTGACCGTCTCAGAACGCAATGCTCTGGCACAGTTTTCAGCAAGGCGTTCTCTCAGCGGCGCAATGCATCATCCCATTGAGGCGGGAATTGCGCGCCCTTATCCAATTGCCGTTCCCCCAGGCTCGTGGCGGGGTGTTGCATCGTCCGCTACAACTCATGGCAGGACTTCGCCACAAATGAGAGCAACAGCGTGACGCAGACGTCCAAAGGACAGGGTGGTTGGTTCCAATTGCGCGACCACGCTGCCTTCCACAACGATACCGTCACCAACCGCATCGCTCCCTGAGCGCGGAAAATAGCGTCACAGGCTTACTGACTAAGTGCCGCCCTGCTAACCGCGTCGCTCGCAGTGCACTAGCAAGCGAGCGGTATGCGCGTTGGATTTTTCTCGGTTGGTATTGGTGCCCGCCCGCGCAGAACGCTCGCTGGACTAAGAGAAACAGAAGAAAAGGGTCTCAGGCCGTCTCAAAATTGCGGGAGCGATAGCGTAAAGCGTATACTCGCTCTTGTATCGCTCCCCGAAATGCCCCGGCTGGCGGGAGACGCCAAATGGGAGCTATCCCGCCAGTCGTTGTCTTTCAGAGAACATTGCTCTGTTCAATCATCGTGGCCGACCGATATGAGTTCGCTGCCGCAAGTGGCAAGACAAAGTGGGAAGAACGTCGCGCAACTTCGCGATACAATCTAGCCCTTCTGGCCGAAATTAGGGTTGCGCCCAACCTGGCTGCAGTAGGGACAATCTTGGTCGAGACACAAGATGTTTCAACTCACGGCTTCTATTTCAACATTGCGCAAAAATTTACAGTAGGAACACAGTTCGAGTTTTCAATTACTCTTCCGATTGAAATCACGGGAGCCACTCAGGTGAATATGAGCGGGAAAGCACGAGCGGTTCGAGTAGAAGAAACCGGCGAAAGTCACCCAGGCTACTCCGGCGTTGGTGCCCTCATTGAAAGCTACCAAGTGAGCCGAGGAGAGCAATAGTCGTCGCTCGTCGGTGCTTGGAGCGGTGGGTGGTTGGATTTCTCACGGCTGTGTTTGTGTCTGCCCCCGACAACCCCGAACGGCGCGAGGGTACTGGAGAATTCGTACTATTGGAGGCATCCGCCACCTTTCATAGGGTTGCTGAGTAGGACTGGGCTTGGGGTGGCTCCTTTGGGAAGCCGCCACCTCTCTTGTTTGCGCTCGAACCCGGTGTGCCCAGATAGCCTTCCGCCGAGTTTGCGACGGATTTTTGTCCAACTGAAGCGCGCCGAATCGGAACAGGTTTTCAAGCGTGTCCCCGACTTGGTCTGGTTTGCAGCGATTGACTCGTCACGCATATCCCGAAAGTTCCGTAATTCTCAATGCAGGATTCAATCATGTACACCTACACATGCTGTCGCTGTACGAATTGCGCCGCGCAAATTGTGTTGGAAGAGCAGGGCGACTCGAACACTTTATTTCGTAGACCTGCTAGGCCACGTGCGGGACGCGAGGCTTGTCCATACTGTCGGACGGTGTTCGTGCCCGAAAAGTATTACGTCGCAGAAAGCGAAACGCCTCTTTTGCAGCAAGCATTCGCTCCTTTGGTGAAGCGTGCGGCCGCATCCTGATATCAGCTGACACAGCCGACCGAGAGGCATTCCACTGTTTACGTCGCCAGCGGTACGTGCGTTGGCAACCCAACCGTAGGCATCTGGATTTTCTCGGCTGGTGCATGTGACCACAGAAGGTGACAATACGGTCTTATACACAAGCCATTTGGGTTACAGGTCTACCGCATTTGTGGCCGAATCCTGAGAGCGCAGCGCCAGCTGATGCGCCTGTAAGAATGCCTTCTTCTCGTGCCATGCCGGAAAGCACGATGTCACGGTGAATTGGTCTTATTCGACGGGCAGTCCGATCTGAGCGAACCAAGTGAATTTGTCCCAGTAGCCTCGTTGAAAGACAATCCTGTCGTCCTTCACGCGGAAGAAACCGCAACCCCGGAGAGCAAGGCTTTCCCGGTCGGCTGGAAAGTGCCGCCTCCCGACCACTCCAGAATCGCCCATTCGCCGTCTTCGAACAGGTTCTCCGCTTTCGTATAGCTGTCCGGGATGTTTGAAAAGAAAGTGCGGAAATCGTTCAGGATGGCTTTTCGTCCAATCAGGGGCTTACCGATCGCGACCTGTAGATTGGTTGCGTCCTCGTCGTATAACGCGGCTAATGCCTCGGGTTCGTGAGTATTCATTAAACGAATCCATTCCGAAAGAACCTGTCTTGGGCTCTTGAGGGTTGGTTGAATCAGATCGATCCGGTTGCCGTACAAATCCTTGAACACAGCCACTGTGCCGAAGCTCGCATTGCGCGGTTCTTCGACAAACTCGACTCCCTTACCGGCCAGCGTACGGTAATCAGCCTCAAAGTTGTCGGTGTGAAGGAAGAAGAGAACGCGGCCACCAGTCTGATTGCCAACGGCTGACCTTTGTCCGTCGTCGACTGCGCGTGATAAGAGAAGGCCCGATCCGCGTGTCCCTGGGGGTCGAATTCGCACCCACCGTTTTTCCGCGGTCAAGGGTGTGTCCTCAACGATCTCGAAGCCGAGCTTTTCACAGTAGAAGCGCTTCGCTTCCTCATACTCTCTTACGAGCAGTGCGGTATGGACGAGCTCACGGATCATCGTTCACCTCTGGCATTTAGAACGGATTGAGCAGGGCCACCGACGTCGACGCGAAGGCTGCCTCTTTAGACAGTACCTCCTCAGCCTTCTTAGAGGAGTAGACCCTGCCTCAGCGCTTTGGCGCGGCGATTATATTGCGTCTTTTTCCTGACGCCATCCTGCAGAACTTCTCTTTGTGCGATGAACAGCGCGGTTACTGTCGCCCGGAAACGATACTCGCCGGATGAGAGGCGAATCTAGTTGATCCTCTTCTCGCGAATATACTTCTGTTGTTGGTTGATTGTGACCATCTCTCTCATTTTGAGATTGATGGTGATAAGCGGATTTCTCGACACCTATTCTCGTAAATGGGTGTTCAATACTACGTTGCATTCTTTTCGCTGAATTGTTGTACCGCCCGCGTGCACTCGAGTATTCCTTGGAGGTGATTCGTGCGGCGCTCAACTTCGCTTTGTGGGCGTCCTAACATTGCCGTCGCAGTCGCGTTAGCCGCACTATTGCTTCCTGTGATGCAAGATTGCCATTGCATCGGTCAACTAAAGGTTTGGAAGGTAGACTACGCGTATGAATCGCACCCGCATACTGACGGTCCTCGTTATCCTGGCCGCGCTCGTTATCACTCTGGTAGGCGCCTTCATGACTCGTGGCGTGATGGCATACCTACCGTTCCTCCAGACGAAAAAGGGTGACTGGACGGGAGCCTACGTTCCTCTCGGAATTGTGGACCAGCGGCCCTGGCAGACAGCAGCAACTCTAGCGGCCTTGGCACAATCGGCGGAAGAGAGGGACCTCGCGCGAGAAGCAGCACGTCTTGCGGATCACGAAGTCGACCAGGCGTTCTCACAGTCACTTCGCCAGGCAAGCCTCGACAAACCAAAGCTGAGTAGCAAAGCTTTGGCGATGCAGCAAGGGATCACCGAGCTCGAGAAGATGATCAAAAGTGACGAGGCACGCATCGCCTTGCTAAGCGGAGCATCTGCCGCAAAGCCCGGCACAACGTCCAATGTCAGCGACCTAGAAGTTGCGAAGGCACAGCTTGGACTCGATCAGAACGAGCTAAGTGATTTACGCGAAGAACTCGCCCGGGAAACTGGAGATCAACGAGTCAAGCTTCAGCAGGAACTAGTGGCACGTCAGGCCGCCATGAAGCAGTACAACGATAACGCTTCATGGAGCAATGGTCAGACTGCAGTCGCGTTTGCGGAACATTACAAGACGCTGGCACAGCAGATCGCAACTTGGCGGTCTCTCAGAAACAGAAAAGAGCTAGTTGCACAGGCTGAACAATTGGCCAGGGCCGATGTAGCCGCTCTGACAGAAGATCAGGCGAGGCTTCAGCCAGAAGCCGCAGTCGAGTCTGGTAAGGCCGCCAACGAATCCAGCTCCGATCGGATCGACCGCCTGCAACAGAAGGCTGTTCGACAAGACATCGTAAACATCCTGAGCGATCGCCTGGGAACACAACAGCAACTTGAGGCTCTCTACGCGAGATGGGGAGAGCAAGTTGAAATACAGCGCAAAATTATCGTTCACCTCATATTGCGTTCTGTGGCCTTAATCGCTGCCATCTGCTTGTTTACGATCCTGGCCGGTTGGACTTTGCAATTCGCACTGGCGAAGATCGTTCACGATCCTCGCCAAAAGCAGACATTGAGCACAGTTCTGAGTCTGGGGACCCAAGGCGTCGGGCTCGTGCTGATCCTGCTGGCAGTCTTCGGCGTGCCGCAGCAGATGCCAACCATCATAGGTTTCGTGACCGCGGGTCTCACCGTTGTCTTTCAGGATTTCATCCTCGCATTCTGCGGTTGGTTTGTTCTGATGGGACCAAACGGCATTCGGGTGAGGGACTGGGTGGAAATCGATGGTGTTTTTGGCGAGGTGGTTCAACTCGGTCTGTTTCGTACTTGGTTGCTAGAGAGCGGAAACTGGACTGCTTATGGCCATCCTACGGGAAGAAAAATCTCGTTCTTGAACAGCTACGCGATACGCGGCAAATACTTCAACTTCTCGACCGTAGGACAATGGATGTGGGATGAGATCAAAGTGACCATTCCGCCTGGCATCGAGATTCATCCTCTGATTAAGAAAATCTACGAGGCCTTGGTGAAAGCGACCGAGGCAGACGCGAAAATGGCAGAAGCGGAATGGAAGAGAGTCACTCACGAGCAGGGCTCGCCACAGTTCAGTGCCATGCCATCAGTAAATCTGAGGCCGGCTGCTGCTGGGATTGACGTCGTAATTCGCTACATCACTCGTGCCGGGGTGAGAGTCGAGACTCGCAATCGACTGTATGCAATGATCGTCGAACTTATGCAGGGTGACAAAAAGGAGAACGGTAATCGTGCCGAACTTGATTCACCTAAGCTAGTGTGATCGCGACCAGCAATATCATAAGTGCAAAGAGGGTCTTTCACGATAGGTGTCGAGAACAGGTGAGGGCTCAACCGGTCGATGCAACACCACCTGGTATAAATCTTTTTTCTAAAAGGTGGTGTTTATGATCCCAAAGAAACGTATACGGCTTTCTGCGATGCAAAGAGTTGAGGTATGGCGTCGTT
>Ga0307472_100000217_pt1 | contig 18452 bp, 43 predicted proteins | sample atmos_gasesAM5C__2_FD_204582 | JGI IMG/M metagenome (GOLD analysis project Ga0307472, IMG submission 204582) | Hardwood forest soil microbial communities from Morgan-Monroe State Forest, Indiana, United States - atmos_gasesAM5C_05 | ecosystem: Environmental > Terrestrial > Soil > Temperate...
GGTAGTTCAGGCCCTGAAGCGCATGGGCCGCTCCGTAGTCCCGGTGGTGCGGCTCCCGCTCGCCCCCGACGATCCGCGGGCCCTGAAGGTCCTCACCGGAGACAACGAGATAGGGAACCTCGTGGAGACGGACGACCGCGCCCTGACGGAGCTGCTGAAGGAGATCGGGGAGACGGTCGACCTCACCGGTACCGGGTTCGACCAGTCCCAGCTCGCGGCCCTGGCCTTCACGACGCGCCCGCAGAGCGAGATCGGGAACCTCAACGAGGCCCGCGAGTGGGTGGGGATGCCCGCCTACGAGGAGGGCGGGACGCCGATCAAGCTGGTGATCTCCTTCAAGAACGACGAGGACCGGGAGCGCTTCCTGAAGGAGACCGGCATCCGGATAGACAAGTCGGCCATCAAGGGGTCGACCTGGTCCACTCGGTGGCCGTGGACGGACCGGGAGGACGGGGCCGGGCTGCGCTTCGAGGAGACGTGAGCCAGCCCGTCTACCCCGTCTACGTGATCTCGAAGGGCCGGGCTGATCGATGCCTGACCGCGCGCTTCCTCGTCAAGGACCGCGTGCCGTTTCAGCTCGTAGTAGAGCCCCATGAGAAGGAACTGTACGCCGCGGAGTTCGGGGCCGAGCGGCTCCTAGTGCTCCCGTTCTCCAACCTCGGGCTCGGGTCGATCCCGGCGCGCAACTGGGTTTGGGAGCACGCGAAGGAGTCCGGGGCGGAGCGCCACTGGATCCTCGACGACAACATCAGCGGGATCTGGCGGCGGTGGAGGGCGCGGAAGATCCGCTGCTCGGCTGGTCCGGCGCTCCGGGCGTGCGAGAGCTTCGTGGACCGCTACGAGAACGTGGCGGTGGCGGGGCTGAACTACTACATGTTCGCCGTGAACAAGAACAAGATGCCGCCGTTCTTCCTGAACGTCCACGCGTACTCTTGTCTCTTGATCAGGAACGACCTGCCATACCGGTGGCGTGGGCGCTACAACGAGGACACGGACCTCTGCCTCCAGGTCCTCTCCGGCGGGTGGTGTACGGTCCTCTTCAACGCCTTCCTCGCCTGGAAGATGACCACGATGACCATGAGGGGCGGGAACTCGGACGAGCTGTACAAGGGAGACGGGCGCCTGAAGATGGCTCGGGCTCTGGAGCGGAAGTGGCCATACGTGGTGGAGACGAGGCGGCGCTTCCGGCGCCCTCAGCACGTGGTTCGTGACGCGTGGAAGGGCTTTGACACGCCGCTCAAGCTGAGGGCGGGCGTGAACCCGGCGAAGCTCAGGTCGCCGGACGAGTTCGGGCTGAAGCTCCGGCAGGTAGCGGAGGTGAAGAGCCCCGAGATACGGGCGCTGATCGAAGAGGAGGGTATCTGATGGCGACGAAGAAGAGGGAGCTGGAGCTGCTGGCCGAGGGGAAGGGCTGCCTGGGGAAGGCGGCGGACGACGAGCCGGTGTTCATCCTCCGGGCCCAGGACTCGCTGGCCGCGGACATCGTGCGGCTCTGGGCGAAGGAGGCCCTGGCCCTCGGCTGCCCGGTCGAGAAGGCGGCGGAGGCCCTGGACCTGGCCGACAAGATGGACCGGTGGCCGGTGAAGAAGGACCCGGACTGAGCCCTTCTCTCCCGGGGTCCACCAAGCGCTTCGCCTTCGCCTGGACCCTCGCCTGCGCCGTGGCCGGCGTCACTCGGGCCTGGGACTGGGCGCTGGCGTCCTTTATACTGGGGGTCGGCGTGGCTAACATCCTGTGGCCGCTGCCAAAGAGGTGATCCCGTGCTGAGCCTCCTCCGCCACCACGCCCGAGTCCTACAGTCGAAGGTCCGTGAGGCCGCCAAGCGCGGCCACCCGCTGGCGAAGCTCCTACACCCCGGGGAGGCGCGCTCGCCGAAGTGGCGGGAGGTGGAGGAGAAGTTCAAGGCCCAGTACCCGCGGTGCTCAGCCTGCGCCGGCACGCAGACGATCCAGGTCCACCACCGACAACCGTTCGGGCTTCATCCGGAGCTGGAGCTGGATCCCTCGAATCTGATCACCCTCTGTATGTCCTACCCTAACGAGTGCCACCTGAAGATCGGCCACGGAGGGAATTTCCGTCGGTACAACCCTCACGTGACACTCGACGCTCAGGACGCGCTGATGAATCCTCAGAAGCGGTCTGTGATCGAGCAGGCCGCCAAGAATTCCTCTCTTCCAATCTAAGGCGTAAGGCGTGGGATACCTCAATGGTCCAGCGGAAGAGCGGTTTTGGCGGCACGTCAATAAGGCGGGCGGTTGCTGGTTGTGGACCGGGTCGATGACGAAGCCGCGCTTCTTCTGCTCCCGCGAGTGCTTCGATAGGTGGGCCGCGGGCTTCAACCAAAACGACGAACTGTGCCAGAGGTTCCGTGTAGAGGAGGTACTGCTGTGACGGCGCGACCAGCCGGGGAGCTGGACCCGTTCCGCCACTGGGTGCCGTGCGCCTGTGGGATTTTCCGTCCTCGCGGGGAGATATACCCGTGCCGATTCTGCGGGTTCCTGTGCTGCCCGGCCTGCGCTCACGCGACGGACTCTTGGAATTCGACCTGCTCCCCGGAGTGCTCGGCAGCCCTTGACGCCGCTGCCCGGCTGGGTGGCCTCACGTGAGGCCGCGGGACCTCGCCTCCGCCGCAGCCCAGATGCTCGGCGCCCCGATCTGCTGGAACTGCAACACCACCCTCGGTACTCGCGGGGTGTTGAGGGTCACCGGGCCGTCCCACTGGACCGAGCCCGCGCGTCGCTTCTGCTCGCAGAAGTGCGTGGACCGCTGGGTCGAGGCCGTCGTCCCCAACAGCTCCGTCCAAATCGAGATCACGGAGGAGGGCGCGTGACGAGCGCTTCTCGCCCCCCTGAGGTCCTCGCCGCTCTCTCCCTGGGGGCCAGGCCCTGCCGCTGGTGCGGCTCCCCGCTCCCGGCGGGCGGCACCGTCAGGATCGTGGCCCCTCCCGTCTGGGCGGACCCGGTGTACCGCTTCTGCGACCTCCGGTGCTACGAGGAGTGGCGGGCCCACGTCTTCGGCGCCCATGGCGAGGGCGCCAGGGATTCCGAGCGCTTGCAGGCGGAGACGGAGGGCGGCGGGTGACGCGCGCCGGCCTGGCCTGGTCCGCCGCCGCGGCCCTCGGGGCCCCCTTCTGCTGCGTCTGCCGGAAGCTGGTCGAGGGTGACGAGTACTTCTACGTGCCGACCTCCTCGGCGCGCACGGTGTGGGTCCTCTGCTCCCTGGAGTGCGCGGAGACCTTCCGCGCGGAGCCCCCCGGCAGGGTGCGCCCGCTGTACGAGTGCTGGGATGGCAGGGGCGGGAAGCCCGCGCCGCCGGCCAGGCCGGGGGAGTTCCGGATCCGCTGGGAGCCCTGGCCCCTCGACGAGGCGGTGTCCGGGATCCCACCGGCTTCCTCCGGGAAGGGGAGGTGAGCTAAGATGCCGGGACCAGTGGAGAACCGGACGACCAGCACGGGGGAGGTCCTGGAGCAGGACGCGGCCAGGAGGTTGGGGGCCAAGCTCTGCATCGTCTGCGGGGAGGAGATCGACCAAGAGCTACCGCCTCTCCCCGGACCCGCGTGCTCGTACCGGTGCCTAAGGCAGGACTGGGAGACCTGGAGGGCCCGCCGTGGATCAGGCTGAGAGGAAGGAAGAGGCGGAGCTGACGCTGAGGGAGCGGTGGGCCGCCGAGGCCCTTGGTGCGCGATTCTGCGCCTTCTGCAAAAAGGAGTTGGGCCCCGGCTGGTGGTCGGGCACCGCCTGGTACTGCTCACCGTTCTGCTCGTCGGAGTACTTCTACCGGATGGAGACCCTCAGTGAGCGAAGTTGAAGCTGAGGAAGCCAGGAGGGTGCGGGACGCCAAGGAGCGGTTGGGCACCCGTTTCTGCGACCACTGCGGCGGGGAGATCGGCCCGGACGTGTGGAAGCTCTCCCGCTTCTGCTCGGAGGCGTGCCGTAGTAAGGCTTGGGACGAGGAGATGCGGGAGTGGAACAACCGGTGACCAATGACCCCGAAGAAGAGCGGAGAGCGCGAGACGCCGCGGCGAGGCTGGGCGTGAGGCCCTGCGCGCTCTGCGGGGTCGAGATCCCGGAGCATCGTAGCGCGCTGGCCCACTTCTGCTCGTCCCAGTGTTTCCGGGCGTGGGAGTCTAGGCCCGCGGAGAGGGTAAGGTCCGGTGGCTGAGCTACCACCATTCCTCGTGGTCCTCGACGACGACGAGAAGAACGCCGCGCAACGGTTGGGTGCTCGTTTCTGCTTCGAGTGCGGGGCGGAGTTGGGGCTCGACGCCTTCCCCGTCAGGCCGGCGTTCCAGTTCACCTACTTCTGCTCCGCCGCGTGCTTCCGGGCGAATGGCAAGGAGGTGAATGCGAACATCGAAGAGGTCCTACGGAAGCGAGGTAGTAGCTGATGCCGCTCCGGATGCTCTCACCGGACAACTACCGGAAATTGCTGGAAGCCTTCCGTGCCGGCCGGAATATCACCCAGGCCGCGAAGGCAGCCGGTGTGGACCGCGAGACCGCTCGGAAGGCGTACCGCCGCGGGATGATGTTCAAGGACCCGGCTACGGGGAAGCTCACCTACCGCGACCCGATCGAGGAGATGCTGGAGAAGGAGCGCCTGGCCGAGCATGAGAAGATCACCAAGGAGGCGGAGGAGAGGGCGCAAATAGAGGAAAGGGCTAAGGTTCTGGCCCGCGAGGAGGCCCTTAAGATCAAGGACGCCACCGGGAAGCTCCTGGTGGGCGGCCAGAGCGTCCTGGCGAACACCGCCTCCGCCTTCTCCCGGCTCTCCCGCGGGGCCGCCGAGATCATGAAGACCTTGGTCGACGAGAACGGGATGCCGACCGCGGACATGAAGAAGCTGACGGTTCCCCAGCGTGTCCAGCTACTTACGCAGATCGCGAGCGGGGCGCGGCACTGGACTGCGGCCCTCCACGAGTGGCAGCGCGCCTCCCGCCTCCACCACGGGGAGCCGGAGGCCCTCGTCGGGCTGATGGCCGTGGAGAACGAGAGCCCGGAGGAGATGGTCGAGGCCGTGCGCGCCTCCGCGGCCAGCGTCGAGCGGTACGCTAAGACTCTCCAGGCCGGGGGCGTAGTAGAGTTGCTCTCGGAAAAGGAGGAGGAGCCGGATGGCGAAGCGGGCCCGAACGGTGCGGCGCACTGAGCTTTACACGCAGCCACCGGTGGGCTTTGAGGCTCTCTCCGCCGAGGAGCTAGCCGCCGCGGACATGCTGAGCCCGCCCCGCGGCAGCGGGGAAGGGCGCCTCCACTGCCTGGCCTGCGGACGCCCGAACCAGACCGAGCGCACGGGGCTCCGGATGTACTGCTCGACGGGGTGCGCGCTTACCGGGGCGTCCGGTTATACTCCCACGGGATGAGCAAGGAGACCACCGCGGAGCGGATCCGTAGGAAGTCGGAGGACTTCCAGGTCGAGCGCGCCGCCGAGGCCCTGGGCGCCCGCTTCTGCGCGGTCTGTCGCGCGGAGGTGACACCGGAGGAGGCCGTCGTCCTCGCTCCCGGTACCGCCCGTGCCCGCCACTACTGCAAGCCCTGCTGGACCCAGATGCGGCAGTGGGCCGATCATCCCGGGAGAGGGACACGGAAGGCGGAGCCGTGAGCGGCCAGGCTCCTCGGGAGATCATCACGGAAGTGATCGACGACCCCATGCGCGTGGCCGCCCAGGCCCCTCCGGAGGCCAGTGAGGAGACGCGGGCGCGCCTCGCGGCTTCGGCCCTCGGGGCCGTCTTCTGCCGCGGCTGCCGCGTCGGCGAGGTGGAGAACCCGCTTCTTCAGCCCTTCGACGATTTGTGGACCTCCACGTCGCTCCGGCGCCAGTTCTGCTCCGACGCCTGCTACGAGAAGTGGTACAAGAACCCGCACAACCAGGGGATCGCGACCCTCTACGACAAACGCGGGGCGCTACGCGGAGCGAGACGCCGCCGGGGTTCTGAAAGCCCGTGAGTAGTCCCGCCCCGAAGGCTCAGGTAGAGTCGTGGCGTACTGCTGCGGCGGTCCTGGGCGCGAAGTTCTGCGTCGTCTGCGGGGTGCCTATTACGGTGCCTTCGGGACGGCACGGCGGGCTATCCCGGCATTGCCAGCCGTGCTGGAACGCCACCGTGGCAGAGTTCCGACGGAAGACCGGCCGTGAGTAGTCCCGCCCCGAAGCCCGCCGGCCCCCCGATGCCGCCGCTCACGCGCGCGGCTGCCCGCTCTATCCTCATGCGCCACGCGGCCTTGGCACGCACGGACCCCAACCTCTTCGTCGAGTACGTCATGCGGGACGAGGAGACGGGGAAGCGCGTCACCCAGGCCCCGCACCACGTGGCGTGGCAGCAGCTCCTCTCCACCAGCCCGCGCCTGGTGATCCTCGCCCATAACGAGAGCGGGAAGAGCCAGCAGATATCGATAGCCCGGGTGCTCTGGGAGCTGGGGCGGGACCCCACCCTCCGCGTGGTCCTGCTCTCGAACACCTACAAGCAGGCGACGCGGCTGCTCAAGTCCATCAAGCAGTACATCGAGAGCAGCCAGGCCCTTCACGAGGTATTCCCGGACCTCCGCCCCGGCGCCACGTGGACGGACAGCGCCATCACCGTCAAGCGGAACACCTTCGCGAAGGACCCGAGCGTCCAGGTGCTCGGGGTCCACGGGAACATCCTCGGGGCCCGCACCGACCTCCTGCTGATCGACGACCTCCTCGACATCGAGAACACGCGGACCCCGGAGATGATGCAGCAGTGCTGGGACTGGCTCCTCGGCACGCTCCACACCCGGCTCACCGAGCGGGCGAGGGTCTGGGTGGTCGGCACCCCCTTCCACCGGGACGACGCGCTGCGCCGCTACGCGGACTCCGGGGCCTACACCGCCGTCTCCTACCCGGTGAGGGGTGAGGACGGGAAGAGCCGCTGGCCTTCCCGGTGGTCGGAGGCGCGCATCGAGCAGCGCCGGAAGGAGCTTGGGCCCGTCGAGTTCGCCCGGACGATGATGTGCGTCCCGCGGGACGACGAAAGCTCAAGGTTCAAGCGGATGTGGGTGGCCCAGGCGTGGGACGCGGGGCGCTTCACCCCCGGGGACCTGGTGGCGGACGGGATAGCCCAGCTCCCGCCGGGTTACCGGACGTACACGGGGGTGGACCTCGCCGTCCAGCAGCACTCCGCGGCCGACGAGACGGTCCTGATCACGCTCCTGCGCCACCCGGACGACCGCCGCGAGGTGGTGGACATCCAGGCCGGGCGCTGGAGCGCCCCGGAGATCCTCGCGCGGATCGAGGACGCGCACCGCCGCTGGGGCAGCCTGGTCTTCGTGGAGAACAACGCCTGCTTCGTAGCGGGGACCGGAGTTCTCACCCAAGGGCGCGGCTACGTCCCCATCGAGGCCGTTCGGGTTGGGGAGCTGGTTTGGACCCACCGGTGCCGCTGGCGGAAGGTTACGGAGGTATTGCGCGGGAAGTCGAGGACCCTCACCGACGTGAAGCTCCGCGGCGGGTTACCTCTCACTACTACGCCTAACCATTGGTTCTGGCTGCGGATGGCCGGGAGGGTTCCTGGGCGCGGCGGCGGGCACCACCGGCCGGTAGGAGACACACAGTGGGCCTCTATCGGCTTCGCGTCCAATGACCCGGTGTGGGCGGCTACCGCCGTACCGCAGTGGCCGTCTACTCCGGCGGTCCTTGACCTCCCAGCTACCAATCGCGCGTCGGCCCGTAGCGTAGAAGTAACGGAGAGACTGGCGCTTCTATTGGGGCTCTTCATGGCGGAGGGGAACGCGAGTCGCGCGCAAGTCTTCTGGACTTTGGGGTCGGGAGAGCGCTACCTGGCCGATTTCGTAGAGTCGGAGGTACGGAGGCTCATTCCCGGATGCCTGGTGACCACTACGGCGCACAAGTCGACACTGAGGGTAATAGCGAACTCGACGCAGCTCGCGAAGGCCCTGAAGGTTGGCGTCTACGCGCAGAAGACCCTTCCGCTGCCGTGGTTAGGCTGGCCGGCGGAAATCCGCGTGGCCGTCGTTCGCGGCTGGCTACTCGGCGACGGGTGCCTGACGAGCAACAACGGGCGGGCGCATACGCTGTTCACCGGGTCTACTGTCTCGCGGAACTGGGCGTTGTGGGTACGCACGACCCTGCTGAACGCCGGTTTCCGCGTCGGGCTGGCCACTACTCCGCCGAAGAAGTACACGATCGAGGGTAGGAATGGGTGGAGTAAGCGGGCGTACCAGATACGCCTGCCGTCAGAGGACTCCGCACTCCTGCGGCGCAAGATGACGACCGGTGAGGAGGCGCGGCGCTGGCCCGAGGTGTCGACGGGCTGGAAGAAGTCCGGAGGCTGCGTGCTCGACGGGGGGTTCGCGTGGCTGGGGGTTGCTAGGGGTCCTGGCTCGTGGCGGGCCCACGGAGATGCGCAGTTCGGCGGTGAGGTTTTTAACCTGACGGTGGAAGAGGACGAAAGTTTCACCGCGGAAGATGCTGTGGTGCATAACGCCCAGGCGTACATCGTGCAGATGCTCACGAACCGGTCGTCGATCCCTGTGCGCGGGCTCACCACCGGGAAGAACAAGCTCGACCCCTCCTTCGGGGTCGAGAAGATCGCCGTCCACCTCAGCAACGGCAAGTACATCTTCCCGTGCCAGCACCCGGACGACGTCTCGAAGCGCTACTACCACCCGGAGCTGGCGAAGCTGGAGAAGGAGATGCTCTTCTACGACCCGGCGGTCCACACCGGGGACCGGCTGATGGCCCTGTGGATAGCGGAGCGCGGGATCGAGGTCGGGGAGATTAAGGCGGAGACGGGGTACGTGAACCTGACCAGCCGGTGAAAAAGGAGACCGAATGACCGCCGACGAGAAGGAGATCAGCGCGCTCTTCACCTACCACCCTCCGACCGCGGACCAGCCACCGCGTTACCAGGCGATCCGGGACGCCGCCAAGGCTATGGGCATGGTCATCGTCCAGAACTGCCCCAAGGGGCCCGACCGGAGCGCCGCCATCCGGAAGCTCCGCGAGAGCGTGATGACCGCCAACGCGGCGATCGCATTGGAGGGCTCTTAGGCTGATGCGCGACGAGACGAAGGCTAAGGACGCGGAGCGGCGGCTGAAGCCGCTGCCGGTCTACAAACCACGCTCCGTAGTGACCGCCGAGGATCTTGTGAGCACTGGGTATTCTGCCGAGGTGGACGCTAGGGGTTGCTTGCCCTCTGACCGGTTCATTGCCGCGGGTACCATCGAGACCGCCAGGGCCCTCGGGGAGATCCGCGACCTCCTACGGGAGCTGCTCGAAGAGCTGAGGAAGAAGCGGTGAGCCTCGACACCGTGTGGCTCCTCTTCGCGCTCGTCGAGTGCGGGCTAAGCATCAGCATCGTTGTCGGGCTCATCCGGAAGATACGCCGTGTGGATCAGAAGTTCGAGGCCCGAGAGGCGGAGCGCCGGCTGGGCTGCAAGGACCAGAAGCCGTGGAAGGAGGACCCGCGGTGACCCGCAAGAAGGCCCAGAGCTTCGTCGGGCAGGTAGTGACGCTGGGGCAGCCCAGGGAGGCCGGGATCGTGTCCGGCGTTTCTCGTACTGGGGTGAAGGGCGCCTGGTCAGCGCGCGTCGACTGGTATATGTCCGCCGGGCGCTAGGCGTGGTATGGTCTCCGCGGTTCAATCCCAGGGGGTTCTCCACATGAAGAGGTTCCTGAAGCTCGCCGCAGCGCTCTCCGGTCTCCTGCTCCCCCTCGCCGCACGCGCCCAGACCGGCTCCCCGGTCAACATCCGGGACTCGTCGACCGGCAACCAGGCGGTGGTCTCCGGCGGCAACCTGCACGTCTCTTCCGCCGGGGCCTCGGACACCACCGGGACCGGGAACCTGAACGCCAGCAACGCGACCTCCTCTGTGGTCACTGCCGGGGAGGCGGGTTGTGGTATCCAGATCCTCTCCGGCACCCTCGCGGCCACCGTGGTCCCCGAGGTCAGCTATGACGGCGGGACTACCTGGGTCATCACCCAGTTCTACGACCCCAACGCTCAGGCGTTCGCCACCTCGCTCGTCTTCACCAACCCGAACGCGGCCACCACCAGGTCGATCGTCATGAGCGGCGGTGCCTCGAACTGCCGGGTGCGCGTGAGCGCGTTCACCTCCGGGGCCGCCACCGCAAATATCCGGTCCTCAACCCCGGCCCCGTCCGTCGAGACCGTCCAGGGTAGCGTGAGCGTGGGCAACACCGTGACCGTGACCGGGACGGTGACGGCGAACCAGGGTGGGTCCTGGACCGTCACCGCCAACCAGGGCGGCTCGTGGACCGTGACCGCGAACGCCGGCACCGGCACCTTCCAGACCAACCCCGTCGGCTTCTCCTCCGGGCTCGCGTCCGGGCAGGTGACCGTGACCGGCTCGGCGGTGGCTCTGGCGTCCAACAGTGTCCACTCCGCGTGCGTGAAGTCAGACGCGGGGAACACCGTGGGCTTCTACGTCGGCCCCACCGGGGTGACCACCGGGACCGGGTACGTCCTGTACCCCGGGGACACGCAGTGCTGGCCGGTCACTAACACGAACGAGCTGTTCCTGATCGACGCCTCCGGCAGCCCGCTCGCGTACTTCACGGGGATCTGACCTAAGGCGGGGTACATGCTGACCTTGGGGTTCCTCTTCGTCGCGGCGCTCGCAGTCGGGTCCAACGGTGCTCCCGCCCAGACCGCCACCCCGCACTCTCTCCCCACGCCGGACCCGGACGCAGCTCTCCTGGCCGTCTACTCGATGGACGGGCACGTGGTGGCCGGGCTCGACGGCCACTGCCGGATCATCCCAGGGGAAGGGGTAGACCCCGAGACGGCCCGCCTCTTCGTCACCGCCTACGTGGACGTGGACAAGCTCTGCGCAGCCCGGGAGCGGATGCGCAGCATCTTTGGCGGGAAGAAGCCTTGAGAGGTAGTTGGTTAGCCGCGGTCCTGCTCTTCTTGGCTCCAAGAGCGACCCTCGCCCAGACCTCGGGTATGGGGAACGGTTCCTCGGCGAAGGTGAGCAACGGGCAGGTACCGGCCTCCTACACGAACGGGGCCATCCGGCCGCTTTCCCTGGACACGAACGGGGCCCTGCGGAGCCGGTTGGTGGCCGTCGTGGACCCGAACAACTCCGCCACCAGCGGGTCGGGGGTCACCCCCTTCACCGGCACGGCCACCGAGGTCCTGGGGTTCGCCAGCGTGTCCGTCGAGGAGCTGGACGACTCCACTAGTGGGTGCAACACCCGGATCCAGTTCTCCCAGAACGCCACTAACTGGGACGACACGCTGGACGCGGGCTCCCCGGGCGGCAGCTCGAACTTCTACCGCGCCTCGACCGTCCACGCGCGCTACCTGCGCGTCCTGGTGGCGAGCTGCACCTCCTCGGTCTCCACGTTCCGCATCCAGACGATTCTCAGGCCTTACCCCGCGTCGGGAAGCGCCGGGTCCTCCTTGATGAATGAGAACGTAGATACCGTCCCCATCTCCGGCTACAACTCGACCACGGCTCTGGCGCGCTACGCGGCGACGGCTAAGGGGGTTCAGCCCCCGACGACGACTGGGTATTTCATGCCCACGCAGGCGGCCCACGACTCCGGGCGCACCTACGTAACGTTCACGTCCGAGGCCCAGACGATCACCTCGGGTCTGGGTTCTCTGGCCCTCACGCAGAACAAGGGCGGCACGACGTCGGCGGGCGTGAACCACTACGTGCCGACGAACGGGAAGACCCTGCGGTGCATCTCCGCGACGTGGTGCATGCGCTCGGGGGCGGCTGCGGCCAACTGGGTCCGCGTCGACCTCCTCAACGACCCGGCGGGGACGGGAGGCTGCTCGACCGGGATATGGGCGTCCATGGAGATGGAGCCGGTCTCGACCACGTCCGGTACCGGTTCTTGCACCAGTGAGACGTGGCCGGACGGGATCGAGTTCACGGGCAACGGCACGCTCCGCGTCGACTTCTGTTCCAACGCAGCGGCCTCGACGTCTATACTGTCGGGAAACCTGACTTGCTACGAGTACTGAGAGGAGACCTCACGTGAAGCGACTTCTGGTGGTGCTGGGTTTCGTGGTTGCGCTGGGGGTTTTCTCCGAGGCCCGCGCGGCCGGGTGGTTCTCCAGCGGGGTGGTCACGAACCCCACCGCCAGCCAGGTCCTCGCGGATACCGGGCCCATCTCGGGGCCGACGCAGATCACCTTCTGCTACATCGTGGCCGGGACGGTCGCCAGCATCTTCGACGTCCAGCTCGTGGCGTCGAACGGCACGACCGTGCGCGGCGAGCAGTACGTCCCGGTCCCGGCTAGCTCCACTCAGAACTTCTGCCTGGGCCAGGGACTGAACATCCAGACGGTCGCGAACAACGACCACCTGCGGATCCTGAACGTCGCGTCGGTCACCGGGAAGGTGTCCGTCTCTCTCTGGCAGAACTGAGGAGGTTCTCGATGAAGCGCTTCTTCGCGGCTCTCGTGGTGGTAGCACTAGTGACGCTGACGCACGCAGCCCTCGCCTCCAACCTGTGGCTCAGCAGCGGGGAGGTGAGCAACCCCTCCGCCGGCACGGTCCTGGTCGACTCCGGCCCCATCTCCGCCCCGAGCGGGCCGATCCAGCTCAGCCTGTGCTGGTCGGTGTACGCCACCGCCCTGACGACGGTCTCCCTCCAGCATCGGAACGCGGCGAACACCGGCGACGTGCAGGACCAGGTCATCGGGATCCTCGCCAACTCGAACGACGACTTCTGCGAGCCGGTGTCCTGGGACATCGCGGACCAGGAGCGGATCCGCCTCGTGGCGCGCACCGGCCCCGGGCTCCTCGGCACCGTCAGCGCGTCTCTCTGGACGGCCGACCCGCCGAAGCCTCCTCCCACGCCGACCCCCTGCCCCTGCAAGCAGGACTGCGGCAAGTAGCGTGCCGCTCTTCCTCCGCCGGCCGTTCCTCGCCTCGCTCACCCGAGCGCTGGGGGAGCAGTTCCGGGCGGAGGCGGGGCTGATCGCTGAGGCGCGGAAGTCGGAGCTTCCAATCAGGGTGCGCCACTACGACCCCGACCAGCGCCTGGCTGCCGTCTGCCAGCGGGTGGAGCGGGACCTCCGGGTGGCCGGGCGCTCCCCGCCGGCGGACCTCCGGGAGAGGGTGCGGAGGTTCCTGGCGTGAGCGCCGAGAACGTCCTGATCGACTTCGGGGCGCCGGTCCAAGTGGGCGTGCTGACGCCGCTTCTGGCGTTCGAGCGCTTCAACTCGAACGTGGCCGGGCTCCTCTTCGTCCTGGTGAACCTGGACCCGGCGAACGAGGTCCAGTTCATCGTGGACACGTCGGAGGACGGTACCCACGTGGAGGCGGCCCTGACGGCCCAGATCCCGGTGGCCGCGGGCCTACAGGGCTCGGTGGAGGCCCAGGGGGCCCTTCCTGGCGGCGCCCTCCGGAGCTACTGGCGCCTGTCGGCCCAGTGTACGGACGTCACGAAGACCGCCAACGTGAAGTGGCGCGTGAACGGCGTGCGCGCGGTGCGCTAAGGCCCCGGATATGCTGGACGTCGGAGACTTCGCGAGGCCACTCCACTGGGAGGACCCGGGCTTCCCCTACGTGGTGCGCCTCGTCGAGGTCTTCCACTACGGTTCCGAGGAGGACGTGACCCTCTGGCTGGTGGAGACCGTCGTCCACCCGACCCTGAAGCCAGGCACCTTCGTCTCCTACCGGGAGGGGAACCTGGTCCTGATCTCCCCCGAGGACGCCGAGCGGATGCTCTCCGGTCGCGCGTGGGGGTGATAGACTCCGGTGGATGGGCGAGGCCCGCGCGTCGGAAGAGCAGATGGCCCAGGAGTGGGTGGGTTCAGCAGTATCCGTACAGAGCGACGGGCCCTACAACGTTAGCCTCCGCGGCTTCGTGGTCGGGGTCCTCTACCACCGCGCCACCCTGCGCGTCAGGGCGGTGATCTGCTCGCGCCCCCATCACGCGTACAGCGGCCGTATCTTCAACTGCCAGGTACGGAACGTCACCAGGCTCTCGCTGGAGGAGGGGGAGGCCCTCAAGGTGGTGGACGCCTCCGCGCGGCTCGGGGGTTACACGCCCTAAGGCGGGAGTGTAGATGACGCACGCGGCGAAGGAGAGGAAGCGGAGGCGGTTCCCGGTCGGGGCTCCGGTGGGGTTCCGGCGGAACTCGGATGAGGGTTGGCGCCTCGGTACGGTGGTTCACCGCGGTTGGGACGTCGTGTTCATCCGGCACGAGGCTGGCCCCTTCGACAACGGGCAGTCGGTGGTCAACTACGAGAACGTCGTGACGGTGCAGGTGGCATTGGCGAGTGACGCCGCGGAGCGGCTAGGGACCCCGGCGTGAGCGCTCGTACCCGGGCTATGCGGCGCTTCCCCCTGGGCTCCCGCGTCGGCTACAAGATCCCGTGGGGGATGGGGGACTGGGGCTACGGCGTCGGGAAGCTGGCCGCCTGCGAGTGGGATAAGGCTCTGGTCTCGCACGACAACGGCTTGAAGCAGTACGTCGCCTACTCGAACCTGATGTCGGTGGAGCGCGCGCTGGCCGCCGACGCGGCCCAGCGCCTGAGCGGGAACCGCGGCGAGGTCCTCGATACCGGCACCATCCGCGCGGCGGTCTCCGCGCTCCGGGAGGGAACCTCGTGAAGCGGCGGCAGCGCAGGGTGAGGACCAATGCCAACATCAGGCACGGCCTAGTGCTGGGGAACGCCGGTCTCGACTCCGCCCAGGAGTGGGGCGTGATCGTCGTGAAGGGCCACATGCACGACCCGGCAACAACGGTGGCCCAGCGGATTCGGGCAGCTCTCGACCCCCAGTACCGGCGCCCCGAGGCTGAGACGGACCCGGCCCTGGTGGCCAAGGTGGCCGCGGAGATGGGGGTCCCGGTGGCGCCACCGAAGCTCTGCCGGGTGACCGGCTGCGGGGAGGAGGTCGGCCGGAAGGCGGCGCTCTTCTGCTGCGGCCACTTCTTCGCGCTTCCCCAGTACTTCAAGGACGGGCTCCGCAAGCGCTGGATTCGGAGGGACTACTACCTCAAGATTGCGGACAAGGCCGCGCTGTGGCTGGAGAATAACCGCGCCGCCGTCATCCGCAGCCTGGCCTGGTACCGCCGGCACGTGAAGGACGCCGAGCCGTGAGGGCTCTCCGCAGTATCCTTCGGATCCTCTTCTTTGGGGTGCAGCCCGGGGAGCTGGCGGCGGCCCGCCTTGGCGCGAAGAGCTGCTTCGTGTGCGGCAAGGCCCTCGGCGAGTCCGCTTATGTCGTGGTGGCTGCGGAGGGGGAGTGGCTGCGCTTCTGCTTGGTGACCTGCGAGCGCGACTGGCGCTGGGTGGTTTCGTGACCGACCCCGCCCAGATCAAGAAGAAGCTGGAGGAGGTCCGGTTACGGAAGACCGCGGAGCGGCTCGGGGCCCACTTCTGCAAGCGCTGCGGGAAGGAGTACGACCCCGAGGAAGTGGACCCTGGCCCAGAGGGGAACCACTTACGCCTCTACCGCCTGAAGTTCTGCTCTGAGGAGTGCTGGGACGTCTACTGGCGGACCCGGACGCGGCTCCACATGGGGCTCGACCCGTGATTCGCTGCGTCATGTGCGGGAAGGTCACGGCGGCGCCGATGAACGAGGCGTGCCCGTCCCGGAGGGACAAGCTGGTCACCCACGACTGGCAGAAGTTCGAGCCGAATCCCGGAGAGGAACCCGACCCGTTCGACTGCGAGCATGGTATCTTCGTCCTCGCGTGCCCGTTCTGTTCACCAGGTACCGCCGCGTGAGGCGCCTCGTCATCTGGGGGCTTCCCCTCCTCGTCGTGGAGCTGTTCGCCACCCTCTTCTACGGTTGCGGGCCCACCTGCATGTCCGACATCGATGAGCAGGTCCAGGAGATCGCCCCGCGGGCCGGGTGCGGGCCCTGCGGCAAATGCGCCGCGGCTTCCCCGGCTCCCACCGTCACGCACACCAACGGCAAGTGACCCCGCTCCTCCTGGCGTCAGCCCTGCTCGTCGGCTCCGGCGGGAGCATCACCATCAGCCGGGAGCCGGTGGCGGTCCCGAAGTACGAGCGTTTCGACGGGCGCTGTCCGGTGTGCCGCGCCCACGAGATGAGGAGCGTCGTCCAGGAGTACGGGTGCGTGAGCACCCTCCTCTCCTCAACGGCGTACTACGACACCGCCGGGCGCTTCCACCTTCATGACCCGAACAGTACCACCTGCGACTACCGCTGCTCCCGCGGGCACTGGTTCCGCGTGGTCTACCGGCCGCATCCCGAGCCCCCGGAGCTGCTCCCGCAGGACCTCGGTGACTTCCCGACGAACCTGCCTAAGTCCCTGGGGAATGGCGAGTAGGACCATCGTGCGCGGGCAGATCGTCGAGACCGGGATCGGGCTGGAGGCGGAGGCCCGGGCGGCGGAGGCGGCCAAGCGGCTGATACCGCGCGGTAGCTGTTTAGAGTGTGAGGCGCCGGTGGAATGGTTCCGCAGCGAAGAGAGATACTCGAAGTACTGCTCTTATGAGTGCGAGCTTATAGCTCGTGAAGGAGAAGAAGGATGAGGCGCGCGTTCGGCGGCGGGACCCTCCGGCACGACTGGAAAGAGCGCTCCTGGCTCTCCGCGCGGGCGATATTCCTGGGGGCTCTCCTGGGGTTCCTGGTTGGGGCCTGCACGGTGGTCAAGTGGGGGCCGAAGGACAAGTGGCACTTCCCGCGGACCGGGATGGAGTACTGGCTCGCCACCCACATGGAGCGCGTCGAGTGCCCGGCCGTCTACCCCGGCGTCACGGTGATGAGCGCCAGGGTAGTCCGGAGAGGGGACCACTACGAGTTCGACTGCCTCGGGGACTTCGCGGACGCCATCGAGAAGGCCCGGGTCGCGAACGGGATGAGCGACGTCACCGGGGACCTCCGCGGGGTGGTGATCACCTTCGCCGACCAGCGGGATTTCCCATGCGGGAAGTACCGCGGGCGCTACACGGCCTGCGCGAGTCCCGACGGCGGGGTCCTGGTGGACTGGTGGACCCCCCACGCCGGGCTGGTGAGGGGGTTCGCGGCCCTCAAGAAGGCGCGGGAGTCGGGGCGCGAGGAACATGCCGACCCCTGACGGGGAGAGCCGGGCCCTGCTGGCCAAGGCCCAGCGGGACAACACCTCGCTAAAACGTCGGCTCTCGGCCGTGGAAGCCGACGCCCAGATCCTCTTCGAGTTCCAGGCCGCCGTGCGGGAGTGGAACCGGGAGCACGCCGGGAAGCCCGGGACCTGCTGGCAGGAGCGCGCGGACCACCCGCCCTGCGGGCTCTGTCGGGCTTGGCGCGAGTACGAGCGGAAGAAGAGGGCGCTGGACGATACCCGTGACGCCTAAGGCGGAGGGCGTGAAGAAACTCTTCCTGCTGGTACCGCTCCTCGCCGGCTGTGCCCACCGCCCGCCGCCGCGCCAGTACGAGGTGAGCTGCTACTCCGGCGGTAAGCTCATCAAGGGGATCCAGCACGCCCGGGAGCCCTCGGCCGGACCGTCCGGCACCTGGCGTGTCGTGGATATCTTCGGCAACCTCTACGACGTCAGGGCCGACTGCGTCGCCGTCCCCGAGGAGCCGTGACCTTGTTCGAACTAGCGGCGGCTTTCGAGGAGACCTGGCCGTCCTTTCGGGTGGTGGCGCAGCAGAGCCCGTACTTGCAGACCTTCGTTCTGGGGGAGTTCCATTCGGAGCGCGCGGCCTACCGTGGGGCACGCCGCTATATTCGGCGTTGGCCCTACTCGGCGGCTTGGGTTCAGAGGAGGTCTGGTGATGGTTGAGCTGGGGCTCGCTGTTATAGGGTGGTTCCTCGCCGGACTTTTCCTGCGACGCTCGCTGAACAGCGACAAGTTGGCCGCGGAGTGCTTGGACGTGGCCAAGAAGGCTAACACCACGTCGGCGGAACTGCTCATGGCGGCCCGGGCCTATGAGGTCCAGTTGGGGCTGCGGGAGCCCGAGCACAGGACGGTCCAGTGACCCCCGCCGGCTCACCGGGCTTGCGCGCGGGAAGAGGCTCGGATAGCCTAAGCCGGAGATTCAGGAGGTCACAGCCTTGGGACGCGACCGGAGATTCCGCGAGAACGAGGGGAGCGGCGAGTGGGGCGGGGAGCGTGGGGGCGGACGCCGAATGGCGAGCAGCGGCCCGTCGGTGCCCCTTTTCCAGGACAGGCCCCCGCTGAAGTGGGAGACGGTGAACCTGGTGCGCCGCGGCAACGCCGTGGTGGAGATCCAGAAGGCGCGGGGAGACGACGGCCGGGTGCGCTACTCCTGGCGCCTCTCCCGCCAGGGCCGGGAGAAGACGGTGGCCTTTCTCTTCCCGGACCAGGGGGCGGACGCGGTGGCGGCCATCTCCGAGTCCCTGACGTGGATCGCCGAGGCGGAGAGCGCCCCGGCGCAGGCGAAGGCGGCAGAGGGGGGCGGAAAGTGAACGAGGACAAGGAGTTGGAGCGCGCGCTGGAGCACGACGCGGCCTGCGCCGATACCAGGCGACAGGCGAACGGCGGGGCGCAGTCGGCCAGGCCGCTACTCAG
>Ga0307472_100000218_pt1 | contig 18442 bp, 19 predicted proteins | sample atmos_gasesAM5C__2_FD_204582 | JGI IMG/M metagenome (GOLD analysis project Ga0307472, IMG submission 204582) | Hardwood forest soil microbial communities from Morgan-Monroe State Forest, Indiana, United States - atmos_gasesAM5C_05 | ecosystem: Environmental > Terrestrial > Soil > Temperate...
TTATGAACCGGAGCAGATGCCTGCACAATTGCTTCAGCCCGAGAATGGGAAACTGCTCTGGCTGGTGGACACCGCCGCCGGAGGCATGCTATCAAAAGGAATTCGAGAATAGACAAGGAGCCTGTCATGGCCACGACCGTTAGCTTGGGAAAAATTGAAACCTATCTCGGCGCAAAGACTGATTCTCTTTTGGGATTCAAGTCCCCGAAAATCGCAAAAGAGCGGCTGCATCTTCCCGGGCCTGACTTTATCGACCGTATCTATGCGGCTTCCGACCGCAGTATTCGCGTCCTTACGAATCTTCAGAGGATGTTTGGGGGTGGACGGCTTAGCGGCACTGGATACCTTTCCATACTTCCTGTGGACCAGGGCATTGAGCACTCGGGCGGAGCGAGCTTCGCGAAGAACCCTGATTACTTCGATGGAGAAAATATCGTCAAACTCGCCATCGAAGGCAGTTGCAATGCGGTCGCTTCGACTTTCGGCGTGCTGGGTTCCGTAGCGCGCAAGTATGCGCACAAGATTCCTTTCATCGTGAAGATTAATCACAACGAGCTGCTAACCTACCCCAATCGCTTTGACCAGGTTCTGTTTGGCACCGTGCAACAGGCCTACGACATGGGCGCAGCGGCCGTTGGCGCGACCATTTATTTTGGCTCCGACCAAAGCACTCGCCAAATTGTGGAGATTTCGCAGGCGTTTGCACATGCGCATGAATTGGGGATGGCTACGGTGCTGTGGTGCTATCTTCGCAATAGCGCTTTCAAAAAGGACAAGGACTACCACCTGTCCGCGGACCTCACCGGGCAGGCGAATCATCTCGGCGTGACTATCGAAGCTGACATCATCAAGCAGAAGCTCCCAGAAAATAACGGCGGCTACTTGGCGCTGAATTCGAATGGGGCGAGTTACGGGAAATTTGACAAGCGCATCTATTCTGATCTGACTAGCGACCATCCCATCGATCTTTGCCGCTACCAAGTGGCGAATTGCTACATGGGCCGCGCGGGGCTGATCAACAGCGGAGGGGCTTCCGGCGCGAACGACTTCGAGGAAGCGGTGGCCACGGCGGTGATCAACAAGCGCGCGGGCGGTACCGGCCTTATCTCCGGCCGCAAAGCGTTCCAGCGCCCAATGAAAGAAGGCGTTCAGCTCCTGAACGTGATTCAGGATGTTTACCTAAGTCCTGAAGTCACCGTCGCGTAGCGGCTTGACAAATACAAAAAGTCGCTAAACTTTATTTTAGGGGGTTCGCCACGCGAACAGCGCCGTAGGTTTGCCCATCGGACAAGTCTTCGGAATAAACTATTGTAGCTTCGCAACTTGTCGCTGCTTGAAGGATTAGAGCATCCCAAAAGGAAATCTGATAGCGGGACTCGAAGTCCAGTGCTTGTAAGACGGATTCAGCCGTGTTCACCACGATGTCCCAAGTGGAATAGTCTTCAATCACCTTTCGAGTCTCTTCTACTGACAGCGGACGTGCGCTCTTGCGGCGGAGATTAATGCAAAGCTCTTGGAGAACCTGCGTGCTTATGATTCCGTTTCCCGATTCCCAGAGTGTTTCCACTAGCGCTTGTGCGCGTTCGTGTTTTTCCCCTTGTGTGGAGTCGTGCGCATAAACGAGGATGTTGGTATCAACGAAGAACTTATCGCTCATGTAGTTCGTCTCGCGAGCGGGGCTTTTTCCAACCCAAGTCCATCCCCACGCGGAGGCGCCCGAGAGCGCGCCTTCGAGCGCGGTCATATCCCTTCCGCTCTCGGATCAGCTCTTCCAGCCTGGCGGCTAACAACCCACTGATTGAGCTGCCCTCTGCTGCCGCCAGGATCCGGGCTTCTTTCAACAACTTGGCATCCAGCTTCAAAGTGACATTGGTTTTCATCGAGCACCATTTCACGTGCAGCACGATTTTACGTGCTTAAGTGTTCCTTGTCAAAAGGAGACCTAATCAATTGGGGCTTGACACATACCTATATGGGAATGTATTATCGTCTCATGCCACGGGCTGCCACAACTTCCGACGCCTTCAACGCTGTTGCCGAGCCGCGCCGACGCGAGATTCTCAACTTTCTTGCGCTCCAAGAACGCCCCGTTGGTGACATCGTGGATCGCTTGAACTTGGAGCAGCCTTCGGTTTCCAAGCACCTTCGGGTTCTTCGCGAAGTGGGTTTGGTGAACGTGCGTCGCGACGGCCGGCATATGCTTTATCGCACGAACGCAGAAGCCATTCGGCCGCTGTACGAGTGGACGAGCACCTTCGAGCGCTTCTGGCGCCATCAGTTGAGCCGTATCAAACAGCGCGCCGAGGCCAAAGCGGATCGCGGCTCGGAACAAGATCAAAACTCGAACAAAGGAGAAAAAAATGACCCTGACTCTTCCGGGAATTGAAAGCTTGTCGTTGACCGTGAATGAAGAAATCCGCGTTCGTGCGTCTCTCGATGCGACGTTCACGGCGTTGCTTGAGCAGCTTGGACCGCACAGCGAAATGCCGGACGGCACGCCCATGCCGATGAAGCTCGAGGCTTGGCCCGGTGGACGCTGGTTCCGCGATCTCGGCGAAGGCAACGGCCATTTCTGGGGCAGCGTGCAAGCCATCAAGAAACCGACGCTACTGGAAATTGCCGGGCCGCTTTTCATGTCTTACCCGGTTTCCAACAACGTGCAATATCGCCTTACGGAAGAGAACGGCGTCACGGTGATCAAGTTCCGCCATTCCGGTTTCGGCTTGATAACGGATGAGCACCGCGCTGGCGTCGTCAAAGGGTGGAACTACATTCTCGAAAGCACTCGAAAGCGCGCGGAAGCGGGACGGTCGAAATCCGCGGCCATTCAATAAGGTTTTTCTACAAAGCAAATCTCATCTCGGAACAAAGGGAGAAATGACCATGTCTATTGCACAATCGCTACTCGCGGAGTTCGAAACCCAGGCGCCCATCACGCGTAGATTTCTGGAGCGTCTGCCGGAGGACAAGCTGACCTGGAAGCCGCACGAAAAATCCATGTCCGCCGGACAACTTGCTTATCATCTCGCTTTCATTCCGGGCGGATTGATTCGCTTCGTTCAAAGTAACCCCGTGCAAGCACCCGATTTCGCCGGCTTTCCGCAGCCGGCCAGCCGCCAGGAAATCCTCGCAAAATATGAAGAGAGTATCGCCGCGGTTCGCGATTTGCTGCCAAAGTTTGGCGACGCCAGCCTGAGGGAAATGTGGCGGATGGTTTCGGGCGGACGAGAAGTCCTGGCCCAACCCCGAGGAGAGTTCCTGCGCGACGTCATGTTCAGCCACTGGTACCAGCATCGCGGCCAGTTCTGTGTCTACTTGAGGCTGCTCAATGTCGCAGTCCCGGCCAGCTGGGGACCCAGCGCCGACGAAGCTCCCCTCTTCGCGCAAAAGGCACAAGCGGCTTCGTAGCGTCGTGCGCGGATAGATCGCGTCGTGAAGCTCCAGGGAGCATAAGGGTTGAACCCACGTGCTCCCTTTGCATTTTGCATGAGGTTTGAAAGCGGAACTAGTTCACGCGCGTGTGAGCATGGCTGCTCGAGCTGCACCCAGCAGTCTTTTGGCGTTCTCGCGAATATCGCCGCGCCCGAAGACGGCGTTGCCCGCGACGAGAAGTTCGGCGCCTGCGCGGACAATATCCTCGATCGTATCTAACGCCACGCCGCCATCTACTTCAATGCGAAACGACAAACCCAGCGATTCGCGCACTTCCGCAAGCGTCTTAATTTTGTTGAGCGATTCGCGAATGAAACGCTGCGCACCAAAGCCCGGGTTCACGCTCATCACCAAGACGTGGTGCACTATGTCCAAGACTTCGTCCAGCGTGTGAACCGGCGTTGCGGGATTGATGACCACCGCCGGTTTGCAACCGTGGGATTCAATCAGTTGCAGCGTCCGGTGAAGGTGCACGCAAGCTTCCTGGTGCACGGAAATCCAATTCGCGCCGGCTTCGGCAAACGCCGGAATGTAATTGTCGGGATTCTCGATCATTAAGTGGCAGTCAAAAATCGCGTCGGGAAGTGCTTTTCTCAAAGACGCCACTACTGGGGGGCCGATGGTGATGTTCGGCACAAAGTGGCCGTCCATCACGTCAAGATGCAGCACCGTGCCGCCGCCTTCGAGGGCGGCTTTTGCATCGTCGGCGAGGCGCGCGAAGTTCGCGGAGAGTATCGACGGGACCAGTTCAATGGTCATAGGTGGTGCCCTGCTCCTTCCTGCCGTGATAACGCCCGATTATACGCGAACGCGGGCGCATTACCGCAAACGTCACACTCGCAAAGTTTACTTGAACGCAGAATTGCAACCATGCTTCGGCGGGGGTATGGTTTTTTGTGAGGGAGGCACAACAAAATGTGGCTCGGCCAAGTTCCGTCCATTCGGTTTCTCGGTCCTGCGTTTCTTCTTTTCTTGTGCGGTGGCTTGCTCGCCGCCCAATCGCCGCAAATTCCCGTTGTCGACGGTGCTCTCGGTTCCTGCCGCGCGGATTTCACGGTAAAAGATGGCTCCGACAAACCTATCTATAACGCCAAGATTCACGTCCTAATCAAGTACGGGTTTCTTAGCAAGCGAAAGACGGAGCTCGAAGTGGGCACCAATAGCGACGGCAAAGCCAGTGTCACCGGTTTGCCCAATATGCCCAAGAGGCCGCTCGAGTTTTCCATCAAGAGTGGCACGGTGGAAAAGACCGTCACCGATGACCCGTCGGACAATTGCAACGCCAAATTCGACGTCACTTTGAAAGTCCAAGACTAGTGTTAAATAGTTAGTCAGCGCTGACTAGTCTGGCCTGACTAGTGACTACTTCCCTGCATCCCCGCAAAAGCTCTTAGGTGCGTCGTGCCTTACCAGGGAATCGTGCGGCGTTTGTCGCTGCTCTCGCGGGCCAACTTGAGCAGCCGCATGACGTTGAGCGCCCATTCGGGTGTAACCGCAGGTTCAGCTTTTCCCAACAGCACATCGCGGACGTTTGCGTAGTAATCGCGAAAATCGCAATCTGCAGATGGAATGCGCCGCTGCGTGAACTTGTCTCCCTCGGGAACGGTCAGCAGCCCCCAGTTTTCTTCCGGCTCCGCGCCCCACGGCCCACTGGCAGGAATGTTTCCGTGCCGCAGATTATTTTCCTGTGGATCGACCGTGAGCTTGACGAAGCTGCCGCCGGTGCCGAGCAAGACGAAACGCGGCCGGGGCGCAGCGGCCAAGATGCTTGACTTCAGTACCGCGCGCAAGGCGTGCGGATAATGGAACATGATGTCGAACGCGTCGTCCGCCACGGCATTTTCCCGTTCGATGCGTACGTCGGCGGTCACCGCTTCCGGTAGTCCAAACAAGACTAGCGCGTGATCGATTAGATGTGGTGCGAGGTCGAACAGAATGCCGCTCCCGGGCCGGGTTGTCTCACGCCACGCACCTGGCTTCAATCGCGGGCGATACCGATCGTAATGCGTTTCGAATCGCACGATGCGCCCCAGAATTCCCTCGGACACCAGTTTTCGTATGGTCTGAAAATCGCCGTCATAGCGTCTGTTTTGATAAACCGTGATCAGCCGTCCACGCTTCTTTGCAAGATCCACCAGTGATTGCCCGTCTTCCACTGTCGTCGTAAACGGCTTATCCACCACCACATCGCGCCCGGCCTCAAGACAGTGCTTCGCGAAGCTAGAATGCGTGTCGTTCGGTGTGGCGATCACCACCAACTGAATCTCACGAATCGCCAGCAGCTCATCCATGCTGCGCACGATACGGACGTCGGGATATGTTTCCGCCGCTTCGTTTCCAGTGCGCTGCAGAATCGCGGCCAGATGCATGCCAGGGACAGCGCGAATCACCGGCGCGTGGAACGCTCTTCCCGCCAGCCCGAATCCAACCAGTCCTACCTCAATCATTTGCGTACGCTTTCACTCTCTCGCGCATCATGGGGTGTCGTTGCGCGAAATCCCCGGCTCCGGCAAAATGCCATGATGTCTTCGAAAACGCAAACTCTGGAAATAACCGCGCCATCTTCGCAGCGCGTGATTTTTTATTTGCTCTGCGCAGGCTTTGTCGTCAACGGGATTGTGATCTCGCTGATTGGCCCTGTCCTTCCCATGTTCATGGCCCAATGGGGATTGAACGACAGCCGTGCTGGGCTTTTCTCTCTCATACAATTCTCATGCTCGTTCGTTGGAGTTCTGGTTTCGAGCCCTCTCATCTCCACCAAAGGATTCAAACCTGCGATCACCCTGGGCCTGGCGTTTCTGGGAATTGGCTTTGCCTTGCTCAACGCTCCAACATTTACCCTTGCGCTTGCGGCAAGCGGCATCTATGGACTGGGCTACGGTTTTGCCACGCCGGGAACGAACTTATGGGTGGGTGAGTCCTATGGGGAGCGCCGCGCCTCGGCTTTGAGTATTGTGAATTTGGCCTGGGGCGCTGGAGCCATCGCTTCTTCCCCTCTCGCCATGCTGGCAATGCGCACGTCGCACGTCACGCTTCTTCTCTATGTTGTCGGAGCGTTCGGTGCTGCCCTCGCGATGGTTCTCCTAGGTATGCCATTTGAAAAGCCTCCGCACGAAGAAAAGTCCGCCTCTGAGTCTGCAAATGAAAAACTTGCCGGACCTGGAGTCGCTGCCCTGCTTGGGATTCTGTTTTTTGTGTACGTTGGAACGGAAGTGGGAACCTCCTATTGGGCCCCCGCCCACGCGCAGAGAGCGGCCAACTGGAGCAACAATACTTGGGCGCTGGCGCCGATGTTCTTTTTCGCGGGGCTCCTCGGCGGCCGTGGCGCTGCGGCGGCCATCCTTCTTCACCTGAAAGAAGTTACCGTCGCGGTCGCGGGACTTCTTCTTGCGGTCACAGGGGAGTTCGTTTTCCTTGCGGGGCATTCTCCCGTGACGTTGTTCGGTGGCGCTTTTCTTGCCGGACTCGGTCTCGCCAGTATTTTTCCTATTCTTATCGCCTGGCTTTCCAAGTGGTATGGGACGCGCGCGCGAAAGGTAGGCGGCGTGATGTTCGCCCTCGCGGCTCTGGGGAGCGCCTTTGTGCCGCCGTTTGTGGGCGTGGTCTCGCGGTACTCAGGCAGTTTGCGCATTGGACTTCTGGTACCGCTGGCTGGGTGCGGGGTGATGTTGATCGTAATCGGCGTACTACGCCCGGGGACTCGCGGCTGAGTCTGATCGACGAACGATTCTGCTCGTTTCGGCGAAATCAAGCTACGGCCTGAGGTATTCTTAGCTCGTGCAAAAGGCCGCAATTCCCCAGCGTTCACCCACAAATCGGCTTCTCTTTGGCCTGGTCATCACGCTGGCCGCGGTTGTGGCTTACGCTTCTTACATCACCGTGCAACTGGCCGGCCTTCGCAAGCTGCAGAGCGAAATGGTGGATCGCAACCGCAAGGATTCGCTGCAGCTGCTTCGGATTCAGAATGATCTCAATTCGGTGGCGCTGGCTATGCGCGACATGCTGGACACCACCGAGCGCTATCCTCTGACCGCATGGACCGCCCAGTTCGAACGGATGCAACAAGACTTGGACGCTGCCCTCAAGCTCGAAGAAGGGCTGGCCGTCGCCAGCAGAACGCCGGACCAGCGAAGATTTCTCACTCAGTCGGTCTCGCAGTTCTGGGACGCCGTAGACCGCATGTTCGCGCTCGCCGCTGGCGGCAAGGAATCCGAAGCTCGGGACCAAATTCGTTTAACACTCCAGGCGCGCGAACAGGCGCTCAGCACTGCCGTTTCGCGCTTGCTGGTGGAAAATAACGAAGGCGAGGAGCAAGCCGCCGCGAGCATTGCGAAAATCTACGACGGAGTGCAGCGCCAGCTTTATCTCTTTCTTGCCGCGACACTCATTGCCATCGTGCTGACCAGCTTGTACCTCATTCGCAGCAACCGCCAAATATTTGCGCGCCTCGCCGAACTTTCCGAACAGCGCAGCGACCTGGCGCAAAAGCTCATTTCTACGCAGGAATCCACACTGCGCCACATTTCGCGCGAGCTTCACGATGAATTCGGACAGGTGCTCACCGCCATTGGCTCGATGCTCCGGCGAGCCGGCAAACAGGCCGGCGAAGGAACGCCTCTTCACGCAGACCTGAAAGAAGTGCAGGAAATCGCGCAAACCACGCTGAATAACATTCGAACACTGTCGCAGGCGCTGCATCCTGTTTTGCTGGAAGAAGCCGGGCTCGAAAGCACGCTGGACTGGTATATTCCCACGGTGGGAAGGCAGGCGGGCATTGAGTTGCATTACGAAAAGAGCGGGAAACCGTTCTCGGTCGAAGCGAGCGCAGGCGTGCACATCTACCGTGTGCTGCAGGAAGCTCTGAATAACGTCAGCCGCCACTCTGGTGCCCGCGAGGCGTGGGTTCGCCTAAAATACGCCGGAAATTCGGTGGAGCTTGAAGTGGAGGATCATGGCTCGGGATTCGTCGCGGAGAGAATTCAGCGAGGAATTGGATTGGTTGCCATGCGAGAACGCGCGGAGATTATCGGTGGAACCCTGGCGATCACTCCAGGGCCGCAGGGCGGCACGCAAGTCCGCCTGCAAATCCCTCGGGAGAAAGTGGAAAGTCATGCCGCATAAAATAACTGTGCTATTGGCGGACGATCATGCTCTGGTTCGCCGGGGGTTCCGCCGGATGTTGGAGGATGACGCGGGAATTTCGGTTGTTGGAGAAGCAAGCGATGGCCGCGAGGCTGTGCGCCTGGCGACGGAACTGAAACCGCGCGTCATCGTCATGGATTGCGCCATGCCGGAATTGAGCGGCATTGAAGCGACGCGGAAAATACTCGAAACGTACCCGGAAGCGGGAATTTTGATGCTGAGTATGCATTCTGAGGAGACGTTGGTGACCCAGGCGCTGCAGGCGGGGGCGCGCGGCTACGTGTTGAAAAACGCGATGGACCTCGACCTGGTCAGTGCAGTGAAAAGTATCGCTGCAGGCATGACCGTCCTGGACCCGCAAGTTTCCCGCAAGGAGGCACTCAAAGGGGAGCGAGGTGGCAGTTTGACTCCTCGCGAACTGCAGATTCTCCAGCACCTCGTGGCAGGGAAGTCGAACAAGGAAATCGCATCGGACTTGAATCTGAGCGTCAACACTGTGGCTGTGCATCGCGCCAACATCATGGACACGCTGGGCATTCACAAAACCGCGGAACTCGTCGTCTACGCAATTCGCAACGGTCTGGTGAATCTGCCTTGAACCGCCGCGATTTCCTTTTCACAACTTTGGGCTCGGGCATGGCGGCAGCTTTGGTTCCACGCATCGTGACGAGTCCTGTTGCGAATTTGGGTTTTCGTTTCACCGACGTCACTGCCACTGCCGGAATCCAGTTTCAGCACAATTCCGGCGCTTACGGGGGAAAGTTGCTTCCGGAAACCCTGGGTTCCGGTTGCGCCTTTCTGGATTACGACGTCGACGGCTGGCAAGACATTTTGCTACTCAACGGCATGGACTGGCCTGGCCACAAGCGCCAACGCTCCACGCTGCGCCTCTACCGCAATAATCGCAACGGAACCTTCACGGACGTCACCAAGAGCGCGGGCCTCGACTTCGAAATGTATGGAATGGGTGTGGCTGTCGGCGACTACAACAACGATGGATTTCCAGACATCTTTATCACTTGCGTGGGCCAAAGCCGTCTCTTCCGCAACACCGGCAAGGGCACTTTCGTAGACGCCACGCGCTCCTGCGGGCTCTTTGGGCGGCAGGGCCTGAGCACGTCGGCGTTATGGTTCGATTACGACCGCGACGGCTTACTCGATCTCTTCGTTTGCAATTATGTTCGCTGGTCGCCGGAGCACGACGTCTTTTGCAGTCTTGATGGCACTCACAAGTCCTATTGCACACCGGAAGCGTATCGCGGGGATACCTGCTGGCTCTTCCACAATCGCGGCAACGGCACCTTTGAAGACGTCACCGCGACCAGCGGTGTCTTCGACAGCAGCTCCAAGTCGCTAGGCGTGGCTATGTTGGACTATGACCAGGACGGCTGGCCGGACCTGCTCGTCGCCAATGACACGCAGCCAAACAAGCTCTATCGCAATCTTCATAATGGAAAGTTCAGAGACGTCGCTGTCGAAGCCGGGCTGGCGTTCAGCACCGAAGGAAAGGCGCGCGCCGGCATGGGCGTCGATGTCGGAGACTTCGACAATTCCGGCAGCCCGGGAATCGCCATCACCAATTTCGACAATGAAATGATCGGCTTGTATCACGCCGGGAAGCCCGGCGTGTATGATGATGTCGCCACGGCAGCGGGAATAGGCGCCGCATCCAGAAGCACTCTCGGCTTCGGCTGCATGTTTTTGGATGTGGACCTGGACGGCGCGCTCGACCTCGCCGTTGCCAATGGACATATTGACGAGACCGTTCGAAACATTCGTGGAAATGTGGGTTATGCGCAGCCGCCACATCTTTTTCTGAATCAGGGAGCTGGAAGATTCCGCGACGTGGCGGCGGAAGCTGGCGGCGGGTTTGAGAAGCCGCGCGTGGGACGCGGGCTGGCTTATGCGGATTTTGACCGTGACGGTGATCTCGATATTCTGCTGACCACCAACAACGGCCCCGCCGTTCTTTTTCGCAACGAACGACTCGCTGTCAACCGCAGCGTAAGATTCGAATTACAGGGGACGCAGTCCAATCGGGATGCGATTGGGGCCAACGTCCAAATCTTCGCCGGCGACCTTCGCCAGTCGCGAATGGTGCGTGGCGGCTCGAGTTATCTTTCGCAATCCGAACTACCTGTGACCTTTGGACTGGCCAGGCGCGACCGGGTCGATCGCGTGGTCATTCAATGGCCCAGCGGCCGCTCCGAGGAGTACAAAAATCTGCAGCCGCCGAAAGCTTATAAGTGCTTGGAAGGAAAGGGCATAGAGCCGCTATAGGTCCCTAATCTTTTTCTATTATTGCTGGTAATTCAATTGTTTTGCATGATTTTGCGGCTTCTAATGCATTCGCAGTATTGCCTATTTGGCGCCCGAAAACTACCTTATGCCCACTAGCACCATCGCCTCCAGCTCAGCCATTCCTTGGCTTGCTTCGGGGCACCCCAAACTGAATCGCGACCGGATGGATCTCAGACATCCGGTCGTTTTTTTTCTTGCGCGTGATCGTTCGGAAGAGGTTTTTTGATGCGCATTGAGTCGTCTAATCGCTGGTTGTTTCGTGGTCTTGTTCCCCTCGCTCTGAGCGCAGCGTATTTGTATGGATTCCCCTCCGCTACTATCACCTATGCGGCTGTCGATCTCCTTCACGTTGCAATTGGAATCCTTGTCTTTCTGCTGCTTCTTGTCTTTCTCGTTCCTTTACTTTGGACCGGAACAAGTCTCGCTCGCGTGGGATGGATTCTCCTCGCGGCCGGAACACTTCTCGGCTTGGCTTTGATCAAGATCGGAACGCCGCGCCATCTCTGGAATTGGCTTTATGCTCACATTGTCCTGTGCGTGTTCGGAGCGCTGTTGCTCCTGGGGGATTGGCTCCGCTCAAAAGGGTGGCTGGGAGAAACCGTGGCCACGCAGGGGTTGCGTTTTGGTTCGTTAGTTCTCGCCACGTTCGCTATCTCCTCAGGGCTCTGGTTCGCGCGCGAAGTCGGCTGGCGCGATGCCCGCGCGAATCGCATCATCAATCCGCTGATGCCCCCCGACGCCATGGACCACGAAGGCGATGGCTCAGGGGGAAAATTCTTCCCCAGTTCCGCGCAAACCAAAGGCGACGTCAATATTCCCTCGCAATACTTCATGAAGTCCGACGCCTGCCAGCGCTGCCATGCCGACATTTACGCCCAGTGGAACAGCTCGATGCACCATTTTTCTTCCTTCAACAATCAGTGGTATCGCAAGAGCATCGAGTACATGCAGGATGTTGCCGGCGTGCCTTCCTCGAAATGGTGCGCTGGCTGCCACGACCCCGCTCTGCTTTACAGCGGCTTGTTTGATACGCCGATCAAGCAAATCGTGAATCGTCCCGAAGCGCGCGCGGGGCTTGGCTGCCTGATGTGCCACAGCATCGTGGAAGTAAAAAGCACCATGGGTCAGGGCGATTTTTTCCTGGAGTATCCAAAACTCCATGAACTCGCCGCCAGCGAGAATCCGCTCGTCCGCAAGCTCCACGATTTTGTCGTGCGCCTGAATCCCGAACCTCATCGCCGCACGTTCTTGAAGCCTTTCATGCGGACCGATACGGCGGAGTTCTGTTCCTCTTGCCACAAGGTGCATCTCGACGTTCCGGTGAATCGTTACCGCTGGATTCGTGGCTTTAACGAATATGACAACTGGCAAGCCAGCGGAGTTTCCGGACAGGGTGCGCGCGCGTTCTACTATCCGAAGAGCCCTATGAATTGTGCGGACTGCCACATGCCAATGACTCCGTCGAAGGATGAAGGCAACATCAACGGCCTCGTCCATTCGCACCGCTTCCCCGGAGCGAATACCGCGGTGCCTGCGGCCAACCAGGACGCGGGCCAATACGAATTCGCCAAGAAATTCCTCCAGGACAAGCAGCTCAGCGTCGATATTTTAGCAATTTCACCCGCAGGAAAAGAATCCGCCGCACCAGTGCGCAATCAATTGGGTAAACAGGAACTCTCCACAACTTTCGCCGTAGGGGAAGAATCCGAGTCCGCGCTGCCTAAAGGTCCGTCTGGTGAAGTGCGCGCGATCACGGCTCCAATCGAACGCACCGATGCCGCCGTTCGCCGTGGCGATGACGTTCGCATAGATGTAGTCGTTCGAACACGCAAAGTCGGCCACTTTTTCCCCGGCGGCACAGTGGATGCGTTCGACGTTTGGCTGGAGCTACAGGCCACTGACGAAAAAGGCCAGACCATTTTCTGGAGCGGCCAGGTGGAGGACAATGGCAGAGGCCCCGTCGAGCCCGGGGCGCATTTTTACCGCTCCCTGCAGATCGACGGTCACGGTAACGTCATCAACAAACGAAATGCTTGGGCCACGCGCTCCATCGTCTACGTCCATTTGATTCCCCCTGGTGCAGCCGATACCGTGCACTACCGTCTGCACGTTCCCGAAAACTGTGGCGACAAAATCACGCTGCACGCCAAGCTGAACTACCGAAAATTCAGTTGGTACAACACGCATTTCTCCTTCGCTGGAGTGGAAGAGGACGTGACTGTCAATGCTCACAAAGGGCCACTGGTTACGCCAGACTATGACGATCGCGGGTTCGCGTTCACAGGCGACACGTCGAACGTGTCAGGGAACATAAGAGCGATTCCTGATCTCCCGATTACAGTGCTTGCCGAGGACACGAAGACTCTGCGCGTTCTCCCCAAAAACTCGCCAGCGCCGCAACCCGCAACGATCAGCACGAGAGAAGACTGGACGCGTTGGAATGATTACGGCATTGGGCTCTTTCTTCAAGGCGACTTGAAGGCTGCGGCCGCGGCATTTGAAAAAATCACGGAAGCCGATCCTCTCAATCCCGACGGGTGGACCAACATCGGACGCGTTCTCCTGCAAGAAGGCGATACGGCTGGCGCGCGCAAAGTATTGGAAAAGTCCCTGACTATCGATTCGACATTGGGGCGTACGAATTTCTTTTACGCCAAAGTGCTTCGCGAAGACGGCGACTACGAAGGCGCAATCGCCCATTTGAAGACGGTTCTCGATCAATTCCCGCGCGACCGTGTCGTCCACAACGAACTCGGCCGCGTGCTGTTCCTCGAAAAGCGCTACGCCGATGCTGTGGCGGAGTTCGAAAAAACGCTGGCCATCGATCCCGAAGACTTGCAGGCGCATTACAATCTGATGCTCTGCTACAACGGCCTTGGCGACGACAAAAAAGCGGAAGAGCACAAAGCGCGCTACCTGCGCTTCAAGGCCGATGAGTCGGCGCAGGCCATTACCGGGCCGTACCGTCAAGCGCATCCCGACGACAACAACGAACGCCAGCCCATTCACGAGCACTACAGCGTCGTCCTGGCCGCGGCGTCGCCAAAGAAGTCCACGGCCCATAAAATGGCCGCTAAGGCTTCCGCGCCTGAAACTACAAGCCCCGGTGGTGGAAATTAGCTTCCAAACATCAAGCTGAACAGCGAGGGAAAATGACCTGGATCCAGACCGTCCGCATGGAAGACGACAAATGCGTCAAGGACGCTATTGAGTCCCAGCGCAGGCTCTATCCCATCGAATACGCCACGCCCGTTCATCCCGTGAACGACGGCGAGACCGCGGGCATCGTGGCCAGCCACACGCTGATTCCGGAAGCACTGTACCACGCGTTCAGTACGTTTGGTGCGTTGATGTCTCCTGAGCTGCCGCTGAAACGCCACCAGCACGAAATGATTGCCACCATGGTCTCGGTTACAAATCGCTGTCATTATTGAATCGTCTCCCACGCAGAGTTTCTGCGTCGCGTCACATTAAAGGAAGAGATGGTCGAAGCGCTGAAGAAGGACTATCGTACGGCACCGATCAGCGAGCAGGACCGCACCATGCTGGACTATGTCTTCAAACTGACCAAAGACGCCACAAAATGCAGTCCGGAGGACCATGCCAAACTGCGGGCCAGTGGTTTCGACGACAAAGGCATCCTGCAAATCACGCTGATCGCGTCCTGGTTCAATTACATTAATCGCGTTGCCGATGCGCTCGGCGTCGGACGCGACTGAAACGAGGGAAGCGTGAAACGTCCGCTTGCAGCTCTTTGTGTCATCGCACTGGCGTCTCTTCTGGTTGAAAAAACCGGTGTCAGCGCTCCGCCTGAGTCCTCGTCCATTCAATTCCGCGACGTTACGGAACAAGCCGGAATCCATTTCGTCCACAACAACGGCGCCTTCGGCAAAAAATATCTTCCTGAAACGATGGGCCCAGGCGTCGCCTTCATCGATTACGACAACGATGGCTGGCCCGATATTTTCCTAGTGAACAGCATGGACTGGCCCGGTCATGGGCAAAAGCATTCGACGCCGAAGCTCTATCACAACAATCACGACGGCACGTTCACCGACGTTACACACAAAGCTGGCCTGGACGTGGAAATGTTTGGCATGGGTGTGGCTGTCGGTGACTACGACAACGATGGCTACGACGATCTTTTCGTCACCGCCTACGGCGAGAACCGCCTGTTTCACAACAACGGCAACGGTACGTTCACCGATGTCACCCAGAAAGTCGGCCTGCAAGGCCCAAAAGAGTTCAGCACCAGTGCTGCCTGGGTGGACTACGACAAGAACGGCCATCTCGATTTAGTAGTCGCAAACTATGTGCAGTGGACGCCCGAAACGGACCTCTATTGCACGTTAGATGGAAAGAGTAAATCCTATTGCACGCCGGAATCGTACAAAGGCACAGCCGTGCGCCTTTGGCACAATCACGGCAATGGTACTTTCGAAGACGTGACGCAGAAGTCCGGCCTCGGCGACGCCACCTCGAAAACGCTCGGTGTCGCCGTCCTCGATTACGATAATGACGGCTGGTCCGATTTGCTCTTCTCCAACGACACGCAGCCGAACAAACTCTACCGCAATAATGGCAACGGCACTTTCAGCGAGAAAGCCGTCGTCGCGGGCGTGGCCTTCAGCGAAGACGGCGTGGCCCGCGCGGGCATGGGCGTGGACGCTGCGGACTACGATCATTCCGGTTACACGAGCTTGTTGATCACGAATTTCTCGAACCAGATGGTTTCGCTCTATCACAACGAAGGTAAAGGCCTCTTCGTCGACGAGGCGCCACGGTCGGAAATTGGCCGCGCGTCCCTGCTGACACTGGGATTTGGGTGCTTCTTTTTTGACTACGACCTGGACGGCTGGCCGGACGTGCTGATCGCCAACGGCCACGTCGATGACGACATCCAAAAAGTGCAAGCCAACGTGAGCTACGCGGAGCGGCCGCATCTTTTCCGCAACGTGGGCAAAGGGAAGTTTGAGGAAGTAACGAAGTCCGTGGGCGCGGCATTTGCGACTCCCCGAGTGGGGCGTGGCGCTGCCTTCGCGGACATTAATAATGACGGCCGGCTAGATTTGCTCCTTTCGACCAACGCAGGTCCCGCGTACCTTTTCCGGAATGAAGTGCAAGGCACGCCTGCGGCAAACCGCAGCTTGCGCATCAAGTTGATTGGCACGAAGTCTAACCGCGACGGCATCGGCGCCGTCGTGAAGCTCACCTCTGGCGGCGAAACGCAAACTGAATTGTTGCGCAGCGGCTCAAGCTATCTTTCCGCCAGCGAACTCGTGCTCACCTTCGGCCTCGGCCAGCGTGACAAAGCCGACTCCATCGAAATTCGCTGGCCCCGCGGCCAGCTCGACCGGCTCTCCGCGGTCCCGGCCGGCGCCACCATCAGCGTAACGGAAGGAAAAGGAATTACTGCGCGCCACGAATATGGAAAGCGGTGACGTTCAAGATACGGAATTCCCGGGAACGAAAAGACTCAGTGCCTCTATACTTCGTTATTTTGGGAAGCGTGGATCCCTTCAACTCTTCGTCAGCTTGATCGTCCCGTTGGTCGTTGCAACTCTTAATTCCCGGCCGCCTCCACCCACGGTCCCGGAGAGTTCCTTCGAATTGAAACTCCCCTGCACGGTAATCGGGAAATCAGTATGAATCCCCCCATTCGTCGTCCTCGCCTCCAGCTTGAATTCCGCCGAGGCCGGCAGCGTCACATCCACACTGCCGTTTGTACTCCTCACCTTCAACTCGCCGCTCCATTTCGCGTTGCCGATGGACACGTGGATTCCACCATTCGTGGTTGTTGCCGAAGCCCACTCGCTCGTTGAAACGTCCACGTTGCCGTTCGTCGTCTCCGCTTCCACAACACTCGCCAGGTTGCGGCCCAGCACGTTCCCATTGGTTGTCAGGGCATTGAAGCGCACCCCTCGCGGCACTTGCACGTCAAAGTTAATCTTCGCGCGGTTCCCGTGCCACCATCCCGAGGTCTCGGAGGAGACTCCTCCGCGGTGGCAGCGCCCCGGCGTTTTTTCCTTTGCGTACACCGCACAAATCGTCACGCCATCCGAGTATTCCACGACCTCAACAAATGGTTCGCGGTCGTCACCGTCGCCTCTCCAAGTTCCTGAGGCTCGCACTTCATCACCGGAAGCGGCGCTCGCCTCAATCTCCCCGTTTCGATTGATGACTTCCAGCGTTTGGCCGGCCTTCAAGTGTCCCTGCCAACGGAAATCGCTTTCCGTGAATATGCTGCGCTTCTCGCCTTGCGCGCACGCGGGGGCAGAGCCCACTAGCGAAATCATTGCGAAACATATCGTTCCCGTTATCCATTTGGGTGCGGAATTTCTTATGCCTTTCATGGTTCTGGCTCCTTCTGTGGCAAGGGTCCTTTTGGCAAGAGCCCCACCCCTTCACCGGCTCGGTCGAATGGACACAACTGTCGCCCCTGCTCAGTCTGTACGCATTCTAATACGCTTTAGTTCCGTGACGGTCTCATTCTGATGGCCACGAAGCCCGCTTCGGCCACCGTTGCCTGGGCCTCTGCCTGTCCCACGCGTCTCTCCGCCCCAATTCGGGGCAGGAAGTTTTGCACAGATTCCCACAGACGCCTGCCTCGTATATCCCTTGACACGTATATGTCCTTTAGAGTATATAAGGAGCATGGAATCGGTGTTCGAAATTATTGCCGAGCCGAACCGCCGCGCTATATTGAGCCTCCTGGTCTCGTCCCAACAGTCGGTTGGAGAGATCGAGCGTCAGCTTGGTATGCCGCAGCCGACCGTATCAAAGCACCTGCGAGTGCTGCGAGAGGCCGGTTTCGTGGAATCTAGGGTGGACGCACAGCGCCGTCTCTACCGGCTTAAACCTGAGCCATTTCAGGAGGTGGACGACTGGCTGGCTCAGTTTCGCCGGTTCTGGTCCGAGCACGTAGATGCTCTCGAACGCCACCTCGACCGGATGGATCAGTCGAGACCAAAGAAAGGCAAGACAAGAACAAGACCACGCGGCCCAAAGCGCGAACGTGACAAAGGAGAAAACAAATGAAAATCAAAGTGACCAGCGTGTACGTGGACGACCAAAGCAAGGCTCTCAGCTTCTATACGGAGGTGCTGGGCTTTGCCAAGAAGAACGATTTCAGTAACGGCCCCTATCGCTGGCTGACCGTGGCCTCGCCCGAGGAGCCGGACGGTACTGAGCTGCAACTGGCGCTGAACAGCAACCCCGCGGCCAAAGCATATCAGCAGGCAATGTTTCAACAGAGCCAGCCGGCGGCCATGTTCTTCACCGACGACCTCAAGGGCGACTACGAACGGATCAAGGCCCGCGGCGCCGAGTTCACGATGCCGCCCACCGATGTGACCGGCTCAACGATCGCGATGCTGAAAGACACCTGCGGCAACCTCATTCAGCTCACGCAGCTGGCACGCTATTCACGTTGAGGAGAAGAAGATGACCGATCTGCAGCAGTACACACCCGGTCCTGCCCGCGGGGCGCAAATACGCAAGGACGGAGAGAAGTGGACGCTCATTCTCGTCAGAGAACTGCGCCACTCACGGGAAACAGTCTGGCAGG
>Ga0307472_100000220_pt1 | contig 18392 bp, 21 predicted proteins | sample atmos_gasesAM5C__2_FD_204582 | JGI IMG/M metagenome (GOLD analysis project Ga0307472, IMG submission 204582) | Hardwood forest soil microbial communities from Morgan-Monroe State Forest, Indiana, United States - atmos_gasesAM5C_05 | ecosystem: Environmental > Terrestrial > Soil > Temperate...
CCGAAAAGTCTGCCTGCCACGAGGATCCTCTGACGCCGCAATGGCGCCCTATCACGTCGATCGGTCCAAGATATTCGTGTTGGAGCGAATTAAATCCGTCGCCGAACTCGATGCCGAACGGATCGCTCAGTCGATCGAATTCACGCGATTTCCGCCGTCCTCGGTGGCTCCCCCGAACGAAATCGCGGAGGAAGGCCCGCTGTTGCGAGCCGCCGATCTTATCGGGCAGCTCGGCGACCCTCATTATTTGCGGAAATCCAACGCGCTCTTTTATGAATTCGAAGAGATCGGGTTGAACAAGAAGCTTGGGTATGAATCGCCTGCGGATGTGGTCGATAAATACCCGCAATTTTATTGGAACACAATTTCGCCTCACATCCAGACTGCCATTCGCTATCTCAATGTGACGGCAAGTGGGCGGCAGTGGATTGCGAACCTTTACAGCAATGTTTTTCGCGCAGAGCGCGAACCGAGGCTTTCCGGACCGCAGCCCTAGCTCAAATCCCAGTCAGCGACCGCGGCCCGCGAACGCCGTTGTGAACGCGAGCGGTGCCCGGTTCGTCGCGCGCGGCGCTCGGCCTCTCGTGGTCGCGTTAAAGAGCGTTCGCACACAACGGATCGAACGCAAGTGCCTCATCCATTTCACATAATTGCAGCGACGCAGTGCCTGCTGAAATTTTTTCTCACATCATAAAAAACATGCCGTTTTTGCATAGCCAAGCGACATCGCTCCCTGACACTCGGCGCGGATGTACTCTAAGAAGACGGCGCTCAAGGCGGCGAGAACGAAACGACCAGAGCATTTTCCGGAAAAGTGGATATCGGCTTTCCGCAGGAAATGCGATCAAGTGACGAATCTAGAGCGCGTTTCCAACTTAGCCGGAACGCGCTTTAGCAGCGTCCGCAATAGATTTCATGTGAGCTGATGATGCCACTACGATTGCCGCGGTCGCTGAGAATTGCATTGGTCGTGGGTATTGTGCTTCTTGCGGCGGGTGCCGGCCTCTTCGCCTATCGCTACATCACTCGTCCGGTGACCCTGACCGTTGCGGCAGGTTCGATTGACGGCGAAGCCGCTGCGTTGATGTCGACCATTGCCAGCCGGCTCGCTTCAACAAATTCGCACATTCGCCTCAAGGTCGTCGATACGCAGACGATATTCGCTGCATCCAAGGCGTTTTCGGAAGGGCGGGTCGATCTGGCGATCATTCGCGCCGACACCGGAGACTTGTCGGCGGCGCGCACGGTGGTGCTCGTCACCCACGGAGTCCTGATGATCATTGTGCCGCCCGGTTCCTCCATCGAGGACGTGGACGATCTCAAAGGCAAGACCGTCGGCGTCGTCGGCGGGGAGGCAAATCATCACGTCGTTGAAGTCCTCACTCAGGAGTACGATCTCGCTGGCGCCAAGGTTCAGTTCAAGGATCTTGCACTGACGGACATCCAACGCGCGCTTCAATCCAAGCAAATAGACGCCTTGCTCGTGGTGGTGCCTGTTGCTGCAAAATACCTCGAGGTCGTTCGAGCTTTCTTCGACAAGAACGCCAAGCGCAAACCGAAGCTGATTCCGATCGAGTCCGCCGGCGCGATTGCAAACGTTTCGAAGTCCTATGAAAGCTATGATCTCCCGAAAGGAACTCTGCGAGGCTCACCGCCGATTCCGGACGACGACATGACGACGCTGCGCGTTCCCGTCTATCTCGTCGCCAACAAGAAGCTCGACGACGACGTCGTTACGGAATTAACAAAGGTCATCATGGATACCCGTAGAGAGCTGCTCGGCGCACATCCGCTTCTCGCGCAAATAAGCGCACCGAGCACCGACAAGGATGCCTTCATTCCAATCCATCCAGGAGCCGCGGCCTTTTACGACGGTGACCAGAAGACCTTTTTCGACAGGTACGGCGATCAGATCTTTTACGGATCCATGCTGTTGGGTTCCCTGACCTCGCTTCTGGCTGGAGCCTGGAAATTCATGGGAAGGGGCACAGACATGGAAGCCGAAAGCCCGCTGAATCTGCTTTATGCCCTCGCCGATCGGATACACAAGGCCCAAGACGTATCCGACCTGACGACGGTCGAGGAGGAAATCGACAACATCCTCAAGGCGGAACTCGCAAAATTTGCCAGGGGTGATGCCGATGCGGGGGAAGCAGCCGCGTTGGGCTTGGCGGCACACCGGCTGGAGCATTTGATCAACAATCGCCGCAGTACCCTCCAGGCACATCATGCGGCGGCTCCAGCTGCATGACTGACACGAAAATCAACTGGGGCAAGTGATCATAGTCGCGGCCGCAGTTGCACCACGAATGACTGCACTCGGTGATGCATTTGATCAGCCAGACCATGAATGAGCGCTTAAGTCGCTTGCGGGAACGGTGGAGTGATCCGCTCCTGACCGCGCTTACGGTTCTGCTGATATTCTTGATGTTCGTCGTTGCGCCGCTTCAAGCCGTTGGCATCATGGTATTTCAGGCGTTCGGATTCGCATTTGCGTTGGTGCTTATTGGCGGCGTCTTTGTCATATCCGCGAGTCGATCGGTCGTCGTTGCATTGTTGGTCGCGTTCGTCATGGCTGGTACGGCGACGATATTTCGTTTCAAGGCGTCGTCGATCCTCGACATTTATCTCTTCGCCGGTGCGTGGCTGATCTTGGGCACTACGCTGAGTTGGGTGGTTGCTCGTGCGGTGTTTGCACCCGGACGCGTGACGTATCATCGAATCGTCGGTGCCATCTTGCTTTATTTGGCCGTCGCCGTGACTTTTGTCGCGCTCTTTACGATCGTTGGTCTGGTCGTCCCCAATGCATTTTCAGGCCTATCGTTTGAAGACAGTCCGGCACTTGCTAGCAACCTGATCTATTTCAGTTTCGTGACGCTGACGTCAACCGGCTATGGCGACATATTTCCGGTGCACCCGGTGGCGCGCAGCCTGTGCAATCTGGAGACGATCGTTGGGCAGCTCTATCCGGCGACTTTGCTCGCAAGGCTGGTCACGCTTGAAATCGAAGGCCGGCGCTGATCGTTGCCTGCACTGGATCGGTCTCACATCCGGTTATTGCTGTTCGGAACGGGGTCAGGCCTCGCCGACAGCGGCACGCCGCCGGGCCCGATCCTATACATCGGGAGGTTGCGCACGGCCGGTCCGGGTGCGATTGCGACGCCGCCGGGTCCGATCCCGCCGGGCGTGTAGCCGGTAACGGGAGAACCTGGGGCGATCGGGGTTCCTCCTGGCCCCGGTATGACCGTCGTCTGCGCGAACGCCAGTTTATCCAGTCCAACGAGAAGCATGAGGGCCGTCGCCAAGAGGCGCAGCATTTGACGCAACATTTTCAGACGCAACATTGTTCTGCTCCTTGATTGACCAATCCAAGTGTCGATATCGGGCGAATGCCGCGCACCTGGAACCGCGGCACGTCGATTTCGATCACGTGCGAGAGCTGGTGACGAATACAGTTCGGCGCTTGGCCGGGATTGCGCAAAATTCGCCACACGAGCTAACCGATGCGGTGCAGACCGATCATGTTTGCCCAGTAAGCCAACGCTTGCTCGAACACATCGATCGCCTTGTGCTTCGTCCGACCGTCGCTGATGAAGGCTTCCCAGGTCGGCAACTTCGTCGGCACCGCACCGGCATCCACCGTTGGGTCAACGTGCATCGTGACGTCGGCGTGCTTCGAAGCCGTGGCGACCTGATGGGCTAGGTAGACTGCTCTGCATTCAGTACAGGCCTTGGCCTGAAGCTGTGTAAGGTACTTCTCCGGGGTCGGGCCAATCAGCCCGAGCGCCGCTTTCTGTGTCGCGTCAGCGTCCAGGGCAACCCAATCCGTAATCTGCCACGCAGTCACCGCTGCGTTGAAACACGCGTACTTCAGAAATTCCGGATCGAGCGCCGCTATCGTCATACTCAGCTGCTCGATCTCCCACTTCAGCTTGTCCAGCAGGTCCCGACAAGTCTCGAACGCAGACGTCGGCTTCTGTCCTGGCAGCGCCATTGGCCGATCTCCTACGTCTCAAGCCGTGCCCCCCGAGGAGCAGGACCATTTCCTCCGCTTTGACTTGTGAACCACCCCTTGCGCCCCACCGATGACGGCGGGTGCAATCCGCGTGCAATCAACGGCTCAAGTGCAACCGACCATCAAAGGTTCCACCATTTCCATCCCGCCGGCCATCAACAATTGCTCCAACAAATTTCGCTTCAGTTCCGGCCGGCTGGGCGCCCATGACGCCTTCAGACCGGGCTGGTTTCGGGATTCGTCAGGGGTCGGCGATCTGCGCGGCGGTCAGCCGACTGGGGCGACGACTAATGTCATAAACGATGCGAATGCGATGACATTTCCGACTTAGGGCCAGCCGTGCCCAAACTACGCTCTGCGGGTGCCATCGGTGTGACAGTCGCGCGATGCTTCAGTGTGACGCGCCTCGTCGATAAGGAACGTCGGCACAACGTCGCGCCCAGACAGTCGGCACAACGTCGCCCCCAGACAATTGCGACGAACGCGTTGTCCTGCGGACGCCGTGGACTGATCGTCGTCGACGGTCCGACGCAGCAGGCCCGCGATTTGACGGCGTTGCTGATGGCGCTGACGATGCTCGGCCGGAAGGCCCGACACCGAGCCATTGGCATCGTCACATTGCTGCTCACATCGCGCGCAGGTCCGAGTCCGCGTATGCGCTCGCGCCTGAGCGGCGCTGACGCGCATCATTTGCGCAAAGCCATCGGAATCACAGCAATCGCCGCCAAGACATTCGGCAGTGTAGTTCGGTATGCGGCAGGAAGGGCGGCGTTCCGGGGCGCAAGGAGCATTCAAGGAGCATTGGACATGAGAACAATCATCACCGTCGCCGCCTTGGCAGCGACCATCATCAGCGGCCCGGCGCTCGCACGATCTCACCACTCCCACGCCACGGCAGCCGGCGGCGCGGCCGCGCGTGCCTACGGCGCAGTATCACCGGCCAGCGGCGTGGGAGCGCATCCCTACGGGCAGAGCTTCGAAGGTGGCGGCTACAAATATTGCATGAAGACAGAGGGTTCGCCCGGGTGCATGTACAACAGCATGGAGCAGTGCATGGAGGACCGAGCCGGCCGCGGCGGCTTCTGCTATGAAAGGTAGTGCGTGCCGGCACTGACGTTTTGGCACGTGGCCATCGCTTTGACGCGTTTTCGGCGGAGAAGGAGCGAGGGCCATGGAGGCCAAAATGTCGACATCCGATGCCACCCGCCGCTTGTTCTTGCTGACCAGCGTGCTCGCCACCGCTGGCCTCGCTTTCGATGACGCCGTCGCCGAGCAGGGCCTACCGCCGACGCCCGAATGCCGTGACGGCGACGAGCCGACCATCCGCCAGACCGAAGGGCCGTTCTTCAAGCCGAGTTCGCCTGAGCGCGGTGAGCTGATCGAGCCCGGCATCGCCGGGCAGCCGCTCGAGTTGACAGGGCTGGTCCTGACCCGAAGCTGCCGGCCGGTGGCCCGCGCTTTGCTCGACGTGTGGCAGGCCAATGCCGCGGGCGAATACGACAATTCCGGCTTTCGCCTGCGCGGCCACCAATATACTGACGCCGAGGGGCGCTATCGCCTGCGCACCATCGTGCCCGGCGCCTATGTCGGGCGCACGCGCCACATCCATCTCAAGCTGCAGGCGCCGGGTTCGCGGCTCCTCACCACCCAACTCTATTTTCCAGGCGAAGCCAAGAACCGCAGCGACGGCCTGTTTCGCCGCGAACTGACGATGCGCACCGCCAAGGTCGACGGCTCCCTTGCCGGGCAGTTCGATTTCGTCGTCGATTTGAGTTAAGACCTTCCGGCGCCGGAGCGCAGTCAGCAAAAGTGATCATCGGTTGCGTCCGACCGCGCTCCAATAGGGACTGCTGGGAGGGGAATTTGATGGCATCGTCGCAACCGCAAACGGAGCTGCAGCCGACGAAGCAGTTCCCGGTCTCGTGGGACGAATTCCATCGCGACTCGCGCGCGCTCGCCTGGCGGCTGAGCGGCGCCGGTCCGTTCGAGGCGATCGTTGCGGTGACCCGCGGCGGCTTGGTGCCGGCGGCGATCGTCGCGCGCGAGCTCGGCATCAGGCTGATCGAGACGGTATGCGTCGCGAGCTACAGCCATACCACCCAGGGTGAGCTCAAGGTCCTCAAAAGCGTCGCCGACAACATCATACGGCTCGCCGGCGGCCAGGGGCAGGGCGTGTTGATCGTCGACGATCTGGTGGATACCGGCAAGACCGCCAAAGTGGTGCGCGACCTGCTGCCCAAGGCGCACTTCGCCACGGTCTTCGCCAAGCCGATGGGCCGGCCGCTGGTCGACACGTTCATCACCGAGGTGTCGCAAGACACTTGGATCTATTTTCCGTGGGACACCGGGCTCGCCTTCCAGCCGCCGATCCGCGGCGGGGAGGGGTGATGGTGGCCGGCCAAAAAGGTGACGCATGCCCAAGCGCGACGATTTGTTCGAAGACGATCTAGCCGCGTTCGCCGAAGAATTCGATAAGCATCGTGAAGCGTTTGCCGAGTTCATCACCGGATACATCGACGACACCCAGATCGATGATGTCGTCGTGGTGTCATTGCTGATCGACGCGACGTTGCGCGCCCGCATGATGGCCTATGCCGCGGCCGTCGAAAAGCCCTCGGTCGCCGGGTTGAAGCTCGATCTCGACCGCTTGCGCGGGGAGATTGACGAAGCCATTCGCTACGCGAAGAAAAATGGCGAGGAGTTCATCCAAATCGCCAAGCGCATGCGCGCCGAGACCGAAGCCGAGGATCAGCCGGATTGACGCCGGCTAAGTTGGTTCCGGTCGCCGCAGCTGCGGGCAACGGCGGGGCGCGATCGCTTTATCCGCGCGCCAGGCGCGAGAGCGAATAGCGGTCGATATGGACCACGCTGTCGAGCGTGCTGCCGATCAACATTACGCCGGGTTTACAGAACTCGGCCATGCGCTGCGGATCGTAGAGCGTCGCGCTGGTAAACAGCGCCACTGTTATCATCAGTTTGGACATGAATGCCTCCCGACATGCCGATTGTCCATCCGATTTTCGTATGATGACGGCCAAGTGTGAAGTTTCGGTCAGCGCAAACGACTCAGTTCGATTCCGATTGAGCGAAAGATCGATTCAGAACTGGTGCGATGTTTCGCCAGAGTTGCCTCGAAAATTTCATGCGAATTGTCGTAAAATGCTCAGCGCCCGTTAGGCAGGACGACGATGCGGGTGCCGACGGACGTTGCGCGGTGGCGGAAAATCCAACCCATCCTGATTTTCTCGGCGACTACGACGAGATGGAGCCCGTCGTCCAGCGCGTCGGCGATCCAGCGCTGGCGCTTGGGGACGTAGCCGAGATGAACGCCGTGATGATAATAGGCGACGGCGCGATCGTTCTTCCCGTTGGTAGGCTCGCGGACGAGCTCGAGCGGCTCGCCGGGTCCGATGTGCTCATAGGCATAGTGCCGGCGATCGATCCCGGCGGGCGATTTGCGCCGGAGCTCCGCGATCCTGCTCGGATAAGACATGACGCTGCTTTCGGCGAGTAGCGCGAGCGCGTCGGCCCGGCGCTGCCGCTGCCGATCCTGCTCGGACAAGCGGTGGTGCGGGCGCCCGACGGTGACGAGTGCGTGTAACGTCGGCAACGCGGCCAACGGCCAGGCGACAAGGGCGCAGGCGAAACCGTAGAAATACCAGCGTATGGTCGGGAGCCGCTTGAAGCGGGCGATCAGCGCCGGGGCGAATCCCAGTCCGAGCGCCAGCCATAGCGACGGGAGCTGCAGCCAGCGGATGATGTCTTCGCCCATGTGGCGGGCCCCCTTTGCCTCCGCCATGCGCGGCGCCGATCGCCAAGCGGTAATATAACCTCAAGTCGAGGCTGTGCCGATGCCCCGCAGGCCCGCGGCGTCGGGCCGGCTTGCGTTGCCATGCCTCGGCAAGACGTATCGGGCGCAACCGACTACACTGCATCCCAGTTGCAAGGAAACGCCGACAGCGGCGAGGGAGGAAAAGTCATGGACGCTGTAAGCCCGAAGGACGGAGCCGACCTGCACGCGCATCTCGTGCGCCCCGCCGATATGGAATGGAAGAAAACACGCTTCCCCGGCTGCGAGGCCAAAACGCTGCTGTTCGACGCCAAGACCGGCCTCGTCACCGCGCTGATGCGGTTCGAACCCGGCGCCGTGCTGCCCGACCACGAGCATGTGCAGATCGAGCAGACCTGGGTGATCGAGGGCGAGCTGGTCGACAAGGAAGGGCCCGACGCCGGGCTCGCAGTTGGCCCCGGCGAGTTCGTCTGGCGCCCGGCCGGCAGTCGCCACGTCGCCTGGTGCCCGCAAGGCGGCCTGATGCTTGCAATCTTCCAGATCCCCAACAAGTTCTTCGAGCGCGACGGCCGCGTCACCGACGCGAGCGGCGCCGACTGGGACAGCGCGTGGGGCGAGGTGGGGAAGGGGATGAGCGGCTGAACGCCGGCGAAGTTGGCGAATGAGTCTAGCGAAGGGGCCTTGGAAACCCATGTCCGGGCAAGTGGAGGGTGGCGAGGCCACCCGGAACGCGACACCTCACGGCAAACGCGCAGTGCGATATTTCAGGGGGGAAAACACTGCCCAGGCGTGAGCCTTCGCGCCGGGTATCCACCGCACCGCCGCCGCACCGCCTTGGCGCTGCCCTCGCGTGACGGTATAAATCGAGCCGGTTCGCGGGCGTGGCGGAACTGGTAGACGCAAGGGACTTGAACGACTTGAGTGCTCTTCGGGAAACCGGAGATGCAGAACTGCCCAAATTCGGGGGAACCTGTCAGATGGCAATCCCGAGCCAAGCGCTCCGGTCGAACGGCCGGGTGCGAAGGTGTAGAGACTAGACGGGCAGCACCTAAAGCGAACGCTCAGCGGCGAACGCTACGGTGAAGGGATAGTCCAGACCCCAAACCGAGCCGATGCGCAGCACTGCGTCAGGCGAGGGCGGCGAAAGCCGTAGCAGGTACGAAAATCCCTCGGCGCGAAAGTGCTGTGCCGGTTCGAGTCCGGCCGCCCGCACCAACCGCCTGCGCCCGTCGACAGGCGTCGGCTGGAAACGTGGGCAGCCTTATCTGGAGTCGATGACCGTGGATGCGTAAGCGTCTTCGCAACATCGGTGGTTCCCTCAGAGCATGCCTTTTGAATGTTGCGAATGAGCGCAACGAACCTGTCGACCGGGTGCTTAGAGGCTATAAAATCGAGCGGCTTCTTTGTCGCCTGTTTTGCATTTCGTCTTGGAAGGCGCGATGTCCGGTGTTGTTAGGTTGTTCCATTCAATGTGCTGTTGCCTAACATGGAAATCCGCGCCGGGGTGTGTGGGGCCGCCGCGCGCCCTTACACCTCGAGCGTTACGATCTCGGGGTGCATACGTTCCCCAACCACGCGGACCCGCGCGACCGATATGGGCAGGCTGAACCGTTTTGGACCGGCGGCACCCGGATTGAGATAGAGCACGCCGTGGCGGGTTTCGATCGATGGCTTGTGGGAATGGCCGAACACGACGGCGGCGAACCCGGCCGGCGCCGGATCGACGTCGAGCTGCGAAATGTCATGCAGCACGTGGATCACGAGCCCGCCGACCTCCACATGCGCCGTCATCGGCAGGCTCATCGCCCAGTCTCCCTGGTCGACGTTGCCGCGCACGGCATGGACAGGCGCGACAGCACGAAGCTCGTCGATCAACTCGGGCCGGCCAACATCGCCGGCGTGGATGATGACGTCCGATCCGTGCAGCGCCGCCAGTGCCACGCGCCGCAGCAGGCCGTGCGTGTCGGAGATGACGCCGACGAGAAGCTCGGTCTCGGTCATGGGCTTGACGCCGTCATCGTTCATCACCTCTGCAGCCAGGCCGGCCCACCGCGTGGCGATGACTTACCAGAGACGAACCATCGTCCAGCAACTTTTTAAATACGCAAGTTCGTAGCCGATGGTGGCCGCCCGGCAAAGCGCGGGCCGGCGAATCATGCTAAGCGGTTTCGGCGCGCATGCACGGGGGACTATGCTCGGCACACGAATAAGCGCCCGCCGCGGCACCGCGCTTTGCAGCATCCGGTTTTCGGGTCAGTGGAGAGCTAGGCCGTGAGCGAAGCCAAAGTTATCCAATTGCGTCCCCTCGATGACGACGAGGCGCTGGCGTGGCTGAGCAGCCAGCCGGGCGGGCGGATCGAAACCAGCGTGAGCGAGCTCGCGCGCCAGTTCGGATGGTCGGCCACCAAGTTGCGCCGCCGTCTCGCAACTTGGGTTGAGGCCGGCGACATCACGCGGCCCGCCGGCCGACGGGGCAGGGTGGTCATCGCGCATGCACTCACGCGCGGCGCAGGGCATGCGGGGCGCAACGCACCGCAAGCAGACAACGCGGGCGCGCCCGACGACGCCGCGAGCGCACCGGCCACGCCGGTGCAGCACCGCGGCCGTCGCGCTGTGGCGCTCGGCACGGCGGCGGTGCTGTTCGCGACCGCGCTCGGCCTTGCCGCGGTCGGGCTGACCATGAATGCGCGTTTTGCCGCCTCGTTCGGCCGGACGGCGGAGGCCGCGATCCTGCTGGCCGCGATCGGGCTCGCAATCGACGTGCTGGCGGTGGTATTGCCGAGCGTCGCGGGACAACTCTGGCATCACCGGTCGCGCTCGGCCGCTGTCCTGGCCTGGAGCATCTGGGTGGTCGCGCTGGGCATGACGTTGCTCGCCGCCACCGGCTTTGCCTCAAGCAATATCGGCGATGCCGTGGCCGGTCGCGCCAAGATCGCCGACGAGACGTCTGCGCTCGCGCAACGGATCGAGCGACTTCGCCTCGAACGGGTCGGCATTGCCGAGACCCGGGCGGTCGCGGCGATTGAAGCCGAGCTGCAGCGCGCGCAGCCCGGCGCGCAATCGGCGTGGAAGGCGACCGCCGGCTGCCGCGATGTCACGTTGGCGACCTCGGGCCGCGCCTGCGCCGGGGTGCTGCAGCTGCGTGAGGACCTCGCCACCGCGCAGCGGCGCGATGCCCTCGACGGCGAGTTGCGCGAGGCCGAAGGGCGATTGGCGGCGCTGCCGCCGATCGCGACCGCCGATCCGCAGACCAAGATGGCGGCCGAGATCGTGACCTGGCTGTCCGCCGGCCATGTGGCCCCGGCGCCGCGCGACATCGACCGGCTGCGCATCATCGGCCTGACCATCACCCCGTCGCTCGCCGGGCTTGTCGCCATGCTGGCGCTCGTCTTGGCGCAGCCGCGCCGGACGTAAGGCCGATGGGACCCGGAGAGAGAATCATCCGTCGCAGTGCAATTATTAAATCATCATGTTATAGCCGGCTCGCACACAAAACCGCTTTCAGCTTTTGTCGGCTGCGCTCGAGAGGGGCGCGGCTGACATTGGCCTTGGGCCGGCGAGAATTGAATGAAGTGTCTGTCATCGATTGCCCTGGTCATGCTGCTGCTGTCGTGGCCCGCTGAGGCACGTGCCGGCGGCCCCTTTGACGGCGAATGGAACGGCTCAGCGACGGCCAATGCCGGTGGCTGCGCCCCGGGGACGGTGACGCTATCGGTGCGCGGCAGGGAGGCGGTCGGCCAGGCCTCGTTCGACGCCGGGATCCGCAACGTCAACGGCACCGTCATCGCCGACGGCACGTTCGGCGGCACGCTCGGCTTCCAGCAGATCACGGGGCGGTTCAGCGGCGATAGGTTCACCGGCACGTTCAGGAGCTTCGACTGCACGTGGCGGCTGCAGCTCGAGCGCGCCAGGTAGCGGGCGGAGCGCGCGGCCTTCGATTGGCCCCATTTGCCGGACTCTTCTTCGTCATGGCCGGACAAGCCCATAACAATGGCGATAGCGGCGACGAGAAGACGGTCGTGAGGATGTCTTAACTGACCGGAAGTTGCTGGTCGTTATCAAGCTGCATCGATAGAATCGCGCCGAACCGGGGAACCCATGCGCAAAGCCGCAGTCATCGGCATGTTCGTCACCTTCGCCGCCGCGCCTGCCTTCGGCCAGCCCGGCGGCGCTGCTGCGCCGCCCGCGCGGCCGCCAGCGGCCGTCGTACAACCCGCCCCGGCGAAACCGTCGGCGCCGGCTTCGACGCCAGCGTCGCGATCCGCCGCCGCGCTCGCCCTGTCGACCGAGCCGACCTTCGACGAGGGGACCTACCAGCGTCTCAAGGAGACGCTGCTGAGCTATTCGAGCCTGCAGGTGCGCGGCGGCTGGCCGGCTCTTCCGGCCGACGCCAAGCTCGCGCCCGGATCGACCGGACCCAATGTCGCGTTGCTGCGCCGGCGTCTCGCCATCACCGAAGACCTCACCGCCGACAAGGAGCAGGGCGACGTCTATGACGACGTGTTGACGGAAGCGGTGAAGCGCTTCCAGCTGCGCCACGGCCTCGATGCGACCGGCAGCCTCGGGCCGAAAACGCTCACCGCGCTCAACGTGCCGATCAAGCGGCGCCTGCAGCAGCTCCAGGCCTCGCTCGAGCGGCTGGTCGGAATGGATTTTCTGTTCGCGCAGCGCTACGTCGTCGTCAACATTCCGGCGGCGTTCGCCGAGGCGGTGGCCAACGACAAGGTCGAGCGGCGCTACGTCGTGATCGTCGGCAAGACCGACAAGCGTTCGCCGACGCTGACGGCGTCGATCACGTCGGTCAATCTCAATCCGACCTGGACCGTGCCGCTGTCCATCACCAAGAACGAAGTCATCGCCAAGATGCGCAAGGACCCGGGCTATCTCAGCCGCATGCACATGCGGGTGCTCGACGCACGCGACGGCGAGCTCGACCCTCAATCGATCGACTGGTCGTCCGACCGTTCGCCCAACTTCCACGTCCGCCAGGATTCCGGGACGTGGAACGCGCTCGGCGCTGTCAAGATCGACATGCCCAATCCCTATTCGGTCTACATGCACGACACCAACACGCGAAACCTTTTCGCCGGCGACTATCGCTTCCTGTCGCACGGCTGCACGCGTGTCGACAACGTACGCGATCTCGCCGCTTGGCTGTTGGAGGAGACGCCGGGCTGGAACCGCGACCGGATCGACGCCGGCATTGCCACCGGCCAGCGCACCGACGTCCGCCTGACCAAGAAGGTGCCGGTGGCATGGGTTTATCTCACCGGCTGGGTGACGCGTGACGGCACCGTGCAATTCCGCGACGACGTCTATGACGACGACTACGATGCGCCCTCGCCGACTGCCGACGCGTCGGCGCTGATGACCGATGTCCGTGCCGGCGGCTTCGTCGCGCCGCGCGAAACCCGCGAGATCAAGCAGGGCTCGTATCTCGACAGCCGGTAAGGCCGGCCGGCGGCAGATGTCGGCACTGCGGAAGTAACCCTGCGCCGATAGCGCAAACCTGTGTGCAATCCGCTCTTCACTTGGTGATCGAGATGATCGAGCGCCGCTGCGCCGGACGGCGTGGCAAGCCGGATTCCACGCGGGCAGGTTGCACGCCGAGGCCGGTGCCGCAACGCCGTGGCGACGAACGCGGCCCAAATCAGGCTTTGCGCAACCGTCTTGTGATTCCAACGCGTGCTCAACGGCTTCCGCGCGTTACTTCCATAATTCGCATCAGGGACGCTGGACGCGCATATCGGCGCACCTGCGGATATCCCCTTGGCGCCATCATAAAATCACTTGAGTTGTTCCCGGTATTGGGAGAAAACAACCACAAGCGGTAGAATTGAGCATTGGAATGGCTCGCAGATTGAATTCAGTCGATGTGCATGTCGGCCGGCGGATCCGGGCGGCGCGCCTGGCCAAGGGCATGTCGCAGGAGCGACTTGCGGATTCGCTGGGCGTGACCTTCCAACAGGTGCAGAAATACGAAAAAGGGGTGAACCGCGTCGGCGCGGGACGTCTGCATTTTCTCGCCAAGAGCCTGACGGTTCCGATATCGTACTTCTTCGAAGACGCCGGCGGCGCGGAGGTGACGCCGACCACCAATGCTAGCTTCGATGCCATCACCGAAGCTTTGAGCACCAAGGAGGGGATCCGGATCGCCCGGGCGCTTGCCCGCATCCGCGAACCAGAGATACGGCGGCGCATCGCCGATCTCCTCGAGGCGATGGTGACATCACAGGAGCGTCGCGTCGCGTAGCGTCGCGGCGCGCAGCGTAGGTAAGAACGCGTTGTACGATAGCGGTGTGGGGACCGTAGACCGATGATCCGGGATCATTTTGATCCCGGTCGCGCGGCTTTCGATTTCGTCGACGAGATCGAGGGCCTGCGTGACCGATCTGCTGTGATCAAACGGCTGGATGCCGAGCTTGCGCACTATGGATTTCATGCTTGGCTGATCACCGGCCTGCCGACCGGCGGCGGGCGGATCGATCCGCTGATGCTTGTCAACGGCTGGCCGAAAGGGTGGAGCGAGCTTTATACGCGCCAGAACTTCGTCCAGGACGATCCGGTCGTCGCGCATTGCTTCCGCTCACAGGTGCCGTTCGAATGGCAGGACGCGCCCTACGATCGCGTCACGCAGCGTCGGGCGCAGGAAGTGATGGACCGCGCCATCGACTTTCGCATGAAGCGCGGGTTCTGCGTTCCGATCCACAGCGCGGAAGGTTTCCAGGCGGTGGTAACGATGGCGGGCGAGCGCGTTGATCTGGCCGGGCGGTCGAAACCGGCGTTGCACCTGATGGCGTTGTATTCGTACGCCAAGGCAATCGAGCTGTCGCAGCCGACCAAACTGGGATACCCTCAGCTTCTCACCAACCGCGAGCGGGAAGTTCTGCGCTGGACCGCGGCCGGAAAGACGGCCTGGGAGACGTCGCAGATTCTCGGTATCGCCGAAAGCACGGTCACCGCGCATCTTAAGGCTGCAGCGGTCAAGCTCGACGCGCCCAATCGCGTCGCCGCCGTCGTCGCGGCGTTGCGTCGCGGCGAGATCACGCTTTAGGGACAACGCCCGGAACGCCGGCGACCGCGCAATCGACGCGGCAGTGATGTAAGTCATTGCGGCATCGGGCTTGATCGCGCGTCGGCGGAATATCGACATACCTTTTTCGCGCGGTTATAATACCTAAATACCGTTTCCCGTGGTAATACTGTCAATCCCCATTTTTGGGAATTACGCGGCGCCACCCGGCGCGAACCATGCCCTCGGAAAGAGTCCAACTTCCGGAGGGGGACATGGTCGACGTTCATATCGTTACCAACGACAATCGCCATCTCTACGAGGACGTGCTCGACGAGCATCATCGTATACGCCATCGCATCTATGTCGATGAGCTGCGTTGGCGCGGGCTCAAGCCGCGCTCCGACGGACGCGAAATCGATCAGTTCGATACACCCGAGACCGTTTATCTGCTCGGTCTCGAAGGCAGGAGGGTGGTCGGCGGCTTGCGGCTTATGCCGACCATCGAACCCCACCTGATGAGTGACGTGTTTCCGCAATTCGCGTCGATCCGCGGCGTGCCGCGGCGTGCCGATATCGCCGAATGGACCCGCATCTTCGTGATCCAGGAGCGGCGCGAGGAACACAAGGCCTCCAAGGTGGGCAGCACCGTCATCGCATCGATGATCGACTACGGCCTGCAGGAGGGGCTGTCGGGGATCTCGGTGGTCATGAATACGTTCTGGCTGCCGCGCTTCCAGCGCTACGGCTGGCGCGTCCGCCCGCTCGGGCTGCCCGACGTGCACGACGAAGAATGGCTGATCGCGGTTCTGATCGACGTCACGCCGGCTGCGCTCGCCGGCATCCGCCGCGCCTGCGAACTGACCGAGCATTCTGCACTGGTGCGGCAGGGACCGCAACGATCCTTCGTCCGGGAGCTTCCTCATGTTCCAGCCGTTGCTTGAAATCGAGAAGTCATCGATCGAAACCCAGCCGGGTGCAAGCGAGATCATCGTCAGCATCCTCGACGAGGTCGGCGACCTCGCCAAGCTGATGGAGATGTTCTACCTCTCGCGCGAGAACGGCCTGCTCGACATCATGCGTTGGCTTGCCGCGCTCCCGGAAGAGGCGCGCCGGGAGGTGTATGAATTCGCCAAGGCTGGGCGCCCGCAGAGTTCCATCAAGATCGAACGGACGCACGACGGCACGCTTGTGATCAGGCACGGCGGCGGGTGAGACCGCTGGCGGGATCGAGAGGGCGGCTTTTCCCGTCCCCACGCGGGAAGCCGCTCTCGCCCGTTCCTTCGGCGCGTTTTCGGCCGAGGTCGGATGTTTTCGACTTCGGTAAACCGCATGCCCGCGTCGCCGAAAATGCCATGCGTCACTTCCGGCGCGGCGGCGCGACGTCGACGCCGACCAGCTGGGCGCGTTCGATCGCCTGCTTGATAAGGCCCGACGCCCGCGCCCCATCGATGAACTGGTCGATGGCGTCGAGCCCGGCGCGATTGCCTTTCGGCACGATGATCGCCTGCTCGACCGCATAGAAATTGTCGGGCATCAGCCGAATGCCTGGCGTCCTGGCGGCGAGCTCGGTCAAGCGCTGGCGGTTGGCGCCATAGGCGTCGACCTCGCCGGCCTGCAGCATCCTGAGTGCCGCATTGAGGTCGCCGGCAGTGTTGCGCTTCAACTCGGCGTTCTTGAGTGTACGCGTGAGGAAGAAGTCGCCGGCATCGCGGGCGCCGACGCCGATCTTCACTCCCGGCCGGTCGGCCTCGGTGCAGGAGGCGAGCAGCGAAGCCGCGAGCACCATGTAGGTGTTCTGCACCAGCGAATAGGCTTGCGAGAAATCGACGTCGGCGGCGCGCACCGGATCGAAGGCGACGAAGCCGATGTCGGCGGCGCCGGTCTTGACGCTCTCGATCACCGCCGGCGCGTTGGCGACGCCGTTGAGGGTCACGGGGAGCCCGAGCGTGACGCCGAGCGCGCGCGTGAGATCGGCCGCAGGTCCGCGCAACTCTCCGGTTGCCGGATCGGCTTTGGCCTGGACCGGATTGCCGGCGATGAAGGTCACGCGCAGCGTGCCGCCGGGCGCAAGCTCATGCGCAACGGCCGACGGAGCGAATCCTGCAACGAGCACGAGTGCGACGGCGGTCGGCAACATTGTCCACATCGGCGCGTCCTTTCAATTCCGCAGTGAGCCTAACGCGTCGTGATGCGGGCGGCAAAAATCGCGGATTATTCAATGTTGTCAAAAATTTATGGAAACTTTAGTTGCTTCGCCAGACCCCGCGTGATGGTGTTAATGCGCTGCGTCGGTACGCAATCGTCGCCCCCGCGGACCGGTCGCGGTACTCTGCCAAAAGCTGCGGGCCGGACCTTGTGTCCGGCCCAATTTTTTTCAAGTGGCAGATCAGAGCCTGACTGTTCGCAGGCGCAGCGCATTGGCCACCACGCTGACCGACGACAACGCCATCGCCGTGGCGGCGAAGATCGGCGACAGCACGATGCCGAACAGCGGATAAAGCACGCCCGCCGCCACCGGCACGCCGGCCGCGTTGTAGATGAAGGCGAAGAACAGGTTCTGGCGGATGTTGCGCATCACCGCCTGCGACAGGCGCCGCGCCCGCACGATACCGACGAGATCGCCCTTGAGCAGAGTGATGTCGGCGCTCTCGATCGCGACGTCGCTGCCGGTGCCCATGGCGATGCCGACGTCGGCGGCGGCGAGGGCCGGGGCGTCGTTGACGCCGTCGCCCGCCATGGCGACAACACGGCCCCGGCTGCGCAGCTTTTCGACCACGGCGCTCTTCTGCTCGGGCAGGACTTCCGCTGCGATCTCGACGATGCCAAGCTTGCGGGCGACCGCCTGCGCCGTGGTGCGATTGTCGCCAGTAAGCATCACGACCTGCACGCCGTCGTCGCGCAGCGCCTGCAGCGCTTCGGGCGCCGTCGCCTTGATCGGATCGGCGAGGGCGATAACGCCGGCGGCGGTGCCGTCGATGGCGGCGAATATGGCGGTGGCGCCGTCCTGCCGCAGCGGTTCGGCCTGGTTGGCGAGCGCGCCCACGGCGATGTTCAGTTCGGCGAGGAAGCGCGCATTGCCGATCACGACGCGCTTGCGCTCGACCATGCCGATCGCGCCCTTGCCGGTCGGCGAATCGAACCCCATGACGCCGGCAAGCTCGATCCCGCGTTCCTCGGCGGCAGCGACGATGGCGGCGGCGAGCGGATGTTCGCTCGCGCGCTCAACGCTGGCGGCCAGGCGCAGCACGTCGGCCGCCTCGAAGCCCGGCGCGCAGGCGATCGCCGCGACCTTGGGCTTGCCTTCGGTCAGCGTACCGGTCTTGTCGACCACCAGGGTATCAACTGCCTCGATGCGTTCGAGCGCGAGCGCGTTCTTGATCAGCACGCCGGCCTGCGCGCCGCGGCCGACGCCGACCATGATCGACATCGGCGTGGCGAGGCCGAGCGCGCACGGGCAGGCGATGATCAGGACGCTGACGGCGGCGATGAGGCCATAGCTGAAGCGCGGTTCGGGTCCCAACAGCGACCAGGCGGCGAAGGCGGCGAGGGCGACGGCGATCACCAGTGGCACG
>Ga0307472_100000221_pt1 | contig 18387 bp, 19 predicted proteins | sample atmos_gasesAM5C__2_FD_204582 | JGI IMG/M metagenome (GOLD analysis project Ga0307472, IMG submission 204582) | Hardwood forest soil microbial communities from Morgan-Monroe State Forest, Indiana, United States - atmos_gasesAM5C_05 | ecosystem: Environmental > Terrestrial > Soil > Temperate...
AGGCCATCGCCCTCGCCTACCCTGAGCTGCACCTCATCCGCGACGCTACCGGCTCCATCCTCCTCGACGACACCGAGGGTGATGCGGTCTCGCTGGCCGTCGGCTGAGCCCCCGATGGAGAGCCCCTCCCCCGTGCTGCTGGTGGCCTCCAGCGCGCCGCCGCCCTCGCTGATCGAGGCGCTGCGTAGCCACGGGCTGGAGCCCCGCCAGGTGGAGGCCGACGAGGCGATTCGCCTGGTGGCGAGCGGTGCGGCCGACACCGTGCTCTGCGCCGAATCCCGCGGCTGGCGCCTGCTGCTCTCCCGTCTCGCTGCCGCCGGAGCGCTGGCGGTCCTCCTCGTGGAGCAAGGGGCGACCCGCGTCGTTCCCACCGGAGCCGGCGTGGCCTCCTCCGCCGCCGAGGCGGTGGCGGTGCTCGAGAAGCTGCGAGCCGGGCGCGCCCCCGAGCGGCGAGGAACGCTGGCGCCCACCCTCGAGCAACGGCTGGCCGAGGCCGAGCGCTTCGCCGCCGAGGTCCAGGCCCTTCACCTGCTCCGCACTCCCGAAGAGATCGCCTGGGAAGCCGTCCAGCGCGCCCGCGAGACGTCGGGCGCAGACCGGGTGCTCTGCTGGCTGGTCGGAGACGAGGCCCGCCTCACCCTCGGGGCGGCCGACCCGCCGCTGCCCGCGCCTCCCCCGTCGCTGCCCATCGGCGAGGGGCTGGCCGGCCTCTGTGCCGCGGAGTCGATTCCGCAGACCTACCTGGAGGGAGCGGCCCCGGCGAACGTGGTGGCCTCGGTCTCCGCGCGCGATGGGCTGCACCCTGGCCCGATGACCACCGTCCCCCTCCTCCGCGGCGGGGAGCTGGTGGGCGTGCTCGAGGCAGTGCGGCGTGCGGGGCGTGCTCCGTTCGACGAGCCCGAGCTACGTCGGCTGCTGGCCTGGGCCGTCCAGGTGGGCACCGCACTCTCCGGAGCGATGAACACCGCGCGCCTCCACGAGGCGCAGACCGAGGCGCTGGCGGCCAACGCCGCGCTGGAGGCCAAGGTCGAGCTCCGCACCCGGGCGGTGGTGCATGCCAAGCGGGAATGGGAGCGAACCTTCGACGCCATTCGCGAGCCCATCGCGCTCCAGGAAGGCTTCATCATCCGCCGGGCGAACCTCGCCTATGCCGAGGCGGCGGGCGTCCCCATCACCCAGGTTCCGGGGAAGACTTGCCATCAGCTGCTCGCCGGCCGGGTGGCTCCCTGCGTGGGCTGCCCGATGGGCACCGCCGAGGCCGATGGGCTGACGGCGGAGATCGCCCTCCAGCGCGGACGCACGGTGCGGGTGAGTGGCTTCCGCGTGGATCCCGGCGCGATGCCCGACCGGGTGGTGCTGCACTACCGGGACGTCACCGCCGAGCGGGCACTGGAGGCGAAGGTCCGGGAAACCGAGCGGCTCGCCTCGGTCGGACAGCTCGCCCAGGGGGCGGCGCAGGAGATCCAGGGGCCGCTGGGGGTGCTGCTGGCAAACATCCGCAGCATCCGCGACTCGGCGGGCGAGCTCGAGGTCAGCGCCGGGTCGATCGAACGCGCGGCTCGCCTCTGCGGACAGTCGGATCCGGCAGGAGCGGCGCGCGCCCTCACCGAGGTCCAGGTCCGGGAGCTGGCCAGCGACCTCCTGGGGATCGTCCAGGACGCGCTCGCCGGCGGCCAGCGGATCGAGGCCATCGTCCGGGCACTCCGCGAGCTGGCGCGCCAGGATGCCGGCCGCCCTGGGCCGATCGACGTCAACGGCTGTGTCGAGCGGGCGATGGCCGCGGAGATCCCCGAGGGAGCGGAGCTCCACTCGGCCGCACAGCGGCAGGTCCGGATGTTGCCCGGGCAGCTGGAGCAGACCGTGGCGCAACTGTTGCGCAACGCCCGGCAGGCGGGCGGGGCCGCGCCGGTCCGGGTCCGGAGCTACGACGAGGGTGACGAGGTGGTGATCGAGGTCCGCGACGGTGGCGCGGGCATCGCCGCGGCGCACCTCAGCCGGATCTTCGAGCCCTTCTTCACCACCCGCGGCGGAGCGCAGGGCATCGGGCTGGGGCTGACCCTGGCCTGGGGCATCGTCCAGCGCGCCGGTGGCCGCATCGACGTCCGTTCCGCCCCCGGTGCGGGGAGCACCTTCCAGGTCCGGTTGCCGGCCGTCCCGGCTCCGGCGGCGGCGCCGGCGAGCTCCACGCAGGCGGCCTGAACCGCTCGCCTCCCTGACACGGGGGCCGGTCCCGTGGCATGAGGTCCGGCATGAAGGCACTCCGCATCACCGCCCATGGCCCACCGGGGACGCTCGGTCCAAACGAGGTCCCCATGCCCACCCCCGGCCGTGGCCAGGTCCTGGTCCAGATCGAGGCGGCGGCAGTCAATCCCAGCGACATCGTGAGCGTGGAGGGTCGTTTCCCCCAGGCGGTGCTCCCCCGCGTGCTGGGCCGCGACTTCGCCGGACGGGTGGTGGAGGGCCCGCCGGAGCTGAAGGGACGCGAGGTGTGGGGCACCGGTGGCGATCTCGGCATCACCCGGGACGGGACACATGCCGAGTTCATCGTCCTTCCCGCCGACGCGGTCACGGAGCGCCCGAAGAACCTGAGCGTGGAGCAGGCGGCGGCGGTCGGGGTCCGGGGGCTTGGCGCCTGGAGCAGCCTGGTCGAGGCGGCCAATGTCCAGCCCGGGGAGTGGGTGGTGGTCTCCGGCGCGGTGGGCGCGGTGGGCTGGACGGCGGTCGAGCTGGCCGCCGCCCGGGGCGCCCGGGTCATCGCCCTGGTCTGGAACGCGGCCGAGGCCAGCCAGCTGGATCGCGCCCGGGTCGCGGCGGTGGCACGCTCCGACATCGCCGATCTCCAGTCCGTCGTTCGCGAGGCCACCGCGGGCCACGGCGTCGACGTGGCGCTCAACGGGGTGGGGGCTCCGATCTTCGAGCCGCTCCTCCAGAGCCTCGCCCACGGCGGCCGCCTGTGCATCTACTCGGCCGCCGCGGGCCGCGAGGTGACGCTGAATCTCTTCGACTTCTACCGCCGCCGTCTCCAGCTCCACGGGATCGACAGCGCCGCGCTGACCGCCACCCACGGAGCGGCGATCCTCGACCAGCTCCGGCCGCTCTACGAATCCGGTCAGATGCGGCCCCACTTCTCGATCGAGACCTTCCCGCTCGATCAGGCCGCGCGTGCCTACCAGCAGGTCGCCCACGGCTCGAAAAGCAAGGTGGTGCTGCTCCCGGGCGCCGGTCGCTAGAGAGGTCTAGAAGAGCAGCCGCGTCGGCTGCTCGAGCAGGGCCTTCAGCTCCTGGAGGTACTGCGCACCCAGCGCGCCGTCGACGACGCGGTGGTCGCCGGAGAAGGTGACCGACATCATCTTCCGCACCTCGGGCTTGCCATTGCGGGCCACCACCTTGTCGGCCACCGCACCCACCGCGATGATCGACGCCTGGGGCGGATTGATCACCGCGATGAACGAGTCCACCCCGAACATCCCGAGATTGGAGACGGTGATCGATCCGCCCGAGTACTCCTCGGGCTTCAGCGCGCGACGCCGGGCCCGCTCCGCCAGGTCCCGGGCCTCGGCGGCCACCGTGCCCAGCGACTTCTGGTCGGCGTCGCGGATGACCGGGGTGATCAGCCCGTCCTCGATGGCCACGGCGATGCCCACATCGGCGGTGGAGTACTGGAGGATGCGGTCGCCCTGGAAGGAGACGTTGACCTTCGGCTGCTTGCGCAACGCCACTGCGGCCGCCTTCACGATCAGGTCGTTGATGGAGATCTTCACCTCGGCGGCCTTGGCTTGCTCCCGGACCTTGACCGCCTCCTCCATGTCCACGTCCACCGTGACGTAGAAGTGGGGAACGCCCGGCTTCACCTCCGCCATCCGCTGGGCGATGATCTTCCTCATCCCGGAGATGCCCAGCACCTCGGGCTCGCGGCGACCGAACTGCGGGACGTACGCCGGCGGCGCCTGCTTCGGAGCGGGAGCCGCGGCGGCCGCCTGGCCACCCTGGCCCATCACTGCCTCCACGTCCCGCTTCACGATCCGGCCGCTCGGGCCTGACCCGTGGACCCCGGCCAGATCCAGCCCCTCCTCGCGGGCCATCCGCTTCGCCAGAGGCGATGCGCGGAGCCGGCCATCGTCGGAGCCGGCTGCGACTTCCACCGCAGGCCGGAGCTGAACCACCTGTGCCGGACGGCTCTCCTCGCGGGGGGCAGGCTTCGGCGCCGCGGCCCTCGGAGGAGGAGGAGGCGGCGGCGGGGCTGCCTTCGGAGCCGGAGCCGCCGCGGCGGCCGGAGCGGGCGGAGGTGCGGCAGGTTTCGGAGCCGCTGGGGCGCTCACCTTCTCGCCCTTCGCTCCCACGATGGCGATCGGCGCACCCACCAGGCCGGTCTCGCCCTCGGGGACGAGAATCTTCAAGAGCACGCCGTCCTCGAACGATTCGATCTCGAGATTCGACTTGTCGGTCTCGACCTCGGCGATGGCCTCTCCGGAGGAGACGCTGTCCCCCTCCTTCTTCAGCCACTTGACGATCTTCCCCTCCTTCATGGTGGGGGAGAGCGCCGGAAGCTGCACCTCGGTGGCCATCGTCAGCTGCCCTCCTCTCGGTACATCGCTTGCTTCACCGCGGCCACGATGCGCTCCGTCGAGACCTCGGTCGCCTTCTCCAGATTGGCGGCGTAGCTGCGGTTGACGTCCAGACCGGTCACCCGTTCCACCGGCGCATCGAGGTCGTCGAACGCCTTGAGCTGCACCAGGTCGGCGATCTGCGCCCCGAGGCCGCAGAAGCTCCACCCCTCCTCCACCACCACCAGCCGGTGGGTCTTCTTCACCGAGGTGAGAATGGCCTCCTCGTCGAGTGGCTTGAGGGTCCGGAGGTCGAGGAGGTCAACGTGAATCCCCTCCTGCTCCAGCTGCTGCGCCGCCTGCTCGGCGAAGTAGTACATCCGCGACCAGGTGACGATCGTGCAGTCCTTCCCCTGGCGCTTGAGGTCCGCCTTGCCGATGGGGAGCAGGTGCTCGCCGGCCGGCACCTCGCCCTTCACCCCGTAGAGCAGCTCGGCTTCGAGGAAGATGACCGGGTTGTCGTCGCGGATGGCGGCCTTGAGCAGCCCCTTGGCATCGGCCGGGGTGGAGGGGGCGAGGATCTTCAGCCCCGGGAAGTGGGCGTAGTTGGCCTCCAGCGACTGGCTGTGCTGCGAGGAGAGCCGGCCGCCGGCGCCGTTGGGCCCGCGGAAGACGATGGGGCAGCGCAGCTGGCCCCCCGACATGTGACGGAGCTTGGCGGCGTTGTTGACGATCTGGTCCATGGCGAGAATCGCGAAGTTCCAGGTCATCATCTCGATCACCGGGCGGAGGCCGACCATCGCCGCTCCCACTCCCAGTCCGGCGAAGCCCAGCTCGCTGATCGGCGCGTCGACCACCCGGGCGCTGCCGAACTTGTCGAGCAGTCCCTGGCTCACCTTGTACGCCCCGTTGTAGCGCGCCACTTCCTCACCCATGAGGAAGACGTTGGCGTCTCGCTCCATCTCCTCGGAGAGGGCGTGGTTCAGCGCGTCCCGCCACGTCAGTTCGGCCATGATCTCCTCGGTCTCCCTCGTGGTGCCTAGGCCCGCGCCGCCGGCTGCTTCAGCCCGGCCTTCTGGTCAGCCTCCTCGGCCTGCTCGCGCGGCTCGAGGTCCCAGGTGACCTTCAAGGTCTGTCCGCTGGGGTAGCTGGGCCACTCCACCTTGATCCCGTGCACCCGCTCCCGCGGCCGGACGTCCTCCTCCCCTTGCTCGACGAAGATGTCGGTGTGGAGCTCGTCCAGCGATGGCTCGGGCGACTGGTCGGCGAACTTCACCGCCGCGTCCACCGCCGCCTTCACCTCGATGTCGATGGCCTCGAAGTCGGCCTCGGGAATCTTCAGCGTCTCCACCGCCCACTGCCGCAGCTTGGGGATCGGGTCGTCTTTCCGCTTCAGCTCCACCTCGCCCTTGGTGCGGTAGGTGGCCGGGTCGGACATGGAGTGTCCGCGGTAGCGGTAGGTGTTGGTCTCCAGCAGCACCGGGCCCTTCCCCGCCCGGCAGTGCGCGGCGCAGTCCCTCACCGCCTCGTAGACCTTGATCACGTCCATCCCGTCCACGTTCTCGCCGCGCATGGCGTAGGCCGAGGCGCGCTTGTAGACCTCCGGCAGCGGCGAGACGCGGGCGAAGGCGGTCCCCATCCCGTAGCGGTTGTTCTCGCAGAGGAAGATGACCGGCAGCGCCCACTTGGAGGCCATGTTCAGCGTCTCGTGGAACGAGCCCTGGTTGGCGGCGGCTTCGCCGAAGTAGCAGACCGTCACCCGGTCCTCGCCGCGGTACCTGGAGGCGAAGGCCGTGCCCGCGGCGAGGGGAATCTGGCCGCCGACGATGCCGTAGCCACCGAGGATGTAGTGCTCGACGTCGAAGATGTGCATCGAGCCGCCCTTGCCCTTGCAGTACCCGGTGGAGCGGCCGAAGAGCTCGGCCATCACCATCCCCGGATCCGCCCCGCGGGTCAGCGGGTAGCCGTGATCGCGGTAGGCGCTGATCTGGTAGTCGTTGGGGCGCAGCGCCTCGGTCACCCCCACCGCCACCGCTTCCTGGCCGATGTAGAGGTGGCAGAAGCCGTTGATCTTCCCCTGGGTGTAGGCCTGGGCGGCGCGCTCCTCGAACCGGCGGATGAGGTACATGTGCCGGTACATCGAGAGTGCGGTGTCCTTCGAGATCGCAGGTGCCATCGGCGCCGCTCCATATCGGCTTGGTGCGCGTTTTTCCAAGCGTTCCCCATGATGCAGTGCGGCGCAACCCCTGCCAGGCGCAGTGAAGGTCAGGGGTCGGAGAAGCGCAGGTCGGGGATGACGGCAATCCCCTCGGCCAGCTCCCCCACGCGCCCCGAGTGACCGGTGGCGAGGAGGACCACCGTCGCCCCGGGGAAGGTGGACCGGAAATCGTTCACGTGCCCCGGCTCGTTGTCGAAGGCCGCCACCAGCCGCCCCACCGCGCCGAGGGCGTGGTGCGTGGAGCGCTTGAAGTCCTCGTCATTGACCGTGGTGTCGTCGGGCTTCATCCACAGCTGGACACCTTCCCCGGGGAGCGGAAAGGCGTACCGGGCGAGGACCTCGAGCGTGCCGGGGCGCATCCGCTCCGGCCGGGCGGTGAGGTAGACGAGTTGCACACCGGTGGCGTGGACCCGTGCGGTGTAGTCGGGCGCCCCGGGGATGGGGACGTCCTCCAGGCAGGCATCGGAAGTGAAGAAGCGCTCGAGCCAGTGGGCGCGGAAGGCGGGCATCCACCGGGCGACCGTCTCGGCGTCGAGCCCGGCGCGGCCGAGCGCCTCGCGGAGGTCGAATCCGGTCACCAGATGTCGGGCGTGAAACCCCTCCAGGCCCACCACTCCCTCCCGGGCGGCGAACTCCCGGACGATGGCTGCCTGCCGGGGCCGGTTGTCGAGGAGCGTCGAGTCGAGGTCGAAGGCCACCACGCCCGCCGGGCCCGCCTGCCGGGCGGCCACCAGCACCCCGGCCAGGACCTCGTGCGCGGACGGATGGAGCGGAAAAGGCCGCGCCGGCTCGCGGGGACGGTCAGCCATGCAGCCTCCGCCCGGGGGGACCCGGTACGCAGTCCGTGCGGTGGGGCGTCGGGCCTAGTGCGCGCGCCAGGTGGCGCGGCGGACGGCGGCCTCGTGCTGGTCGAGGAGCTGGGCCAGCTCCTCCAGCTCGGGGGCAGTCATGCTGTCCAGCGCCCGGAGTACGTCCTCCATCCGGAAATCGGGGTCGAGGGTGATGGCACCCACGAGGTCGAGGACGGGAATGGGGCGAGGTGCGCTGGACATGTGCAGCGCTTCCTGTTGCAGCCGGTGCGCCGAGCCGTAACCCAGCGAAGTCTCGAGGCCGGAGGTGGGTCATCGCGCTCGCTCAGGGTCGCCGCGGCCCCGGGACCGTCTCGAGGAAGCGCCGCAGGCAGATCTCGGTCTTGGCGTCCTCCACCTCTCCCGAGCGGCAGGCCTCGAGCAGTGCCCGCGCCTCCCACCAGCGGAGCGTGGCGCCCTCCTCGAGGGGAGAGCCGTCCCCACCAGGCTGCTCGGGCTGGAGACCCGTCACCTCGACCACGGTGGGGTGAATCTTCTCGGAGAGGATGCCGGGGGCGAGGAAGAAGCTTCCTCCGAGGCGGGCGATGGCTCCTGGGGCGACGCGGAACCCGGCCTCCTCGAGCACCTCCTCCGCCGAGCGCCGGAGCAGTCCCCCGTCGCCGTGGTCGCTCGGCTCGAGCACGCCGGCCACGAGCTCCTCGACAAAGAGGTACCCCCGCGGATCAGGAAGCGGCAGGGGCAAGCCTGCGCGGAAGTGCGCAGCCGGGCGCAGCGTCTTGCGCGTCAGGACCTCGATTCCGGTGGGACCCCGACGCCAGATCAGCACCGCCACCGCGTCGGGAACCGGACGATCCACCACGTCGATCCGGTACTCGCGCGAGGTGCTCCCGTCGGCGTAGCGGTTCCTGGCCCTGAGCCGCTTCACGTGCAGGAAACCCTCGTCACAGCGCGACCGCGCGGAGAGGTCCTCCAGCACCTCGATTCCCACGACCTCCTTCATCGAAAGAAGACGCTACCCCGGAGCAGACCTCGAGAGGGTGCGCCCCGCTTCCCCATCCGACGCCGGCCTCCAGCGTGCCGCCCGGCCGGGGGTAGCGCTCCGGCACCACCGCCGGTCGCCTCAGGTGCTCGACGTCATCCGGACCACCTCGGCGAAAGCAGTCTGCCCGCTGGCCAGCTTCCGGGTGGCGCCCTCGCGAAGGGTCCGCATGCCCGCGGCGCGGGCAAGGGAGACGATCTCAGGCGTGCCAGCGCCGGCGGCGATCGCCTCTCGGATCTCCGGGGTCACGGGGAAGATCTCGAACACCCCGGTCCGGCCGAAGTAGCCGGTGCCGCGGCAACGGACGCAGCCCGCCCCCTGGAGGATCTGCACACCTTCCGGCAGGAGCGGCAGCGGCGCGCCGAGGGCCTGCATCTGGTCCTGGGTGAGCACCACCTCGCCGGCGCAGCCGGTGCACACTCGGCGGAGGAGCCGCTGGGCCATCACCCCCAGCAGGCAGCTGGAGAGGAGGAAGGGCGGAACGCCGAGGTCCTTCATCCGGCTCACCGCACCCACCGCGTCATTGGTGTGGAGAGTGGAGAGGACGAGGTGGCCGGTGAGCGCGGCCTGGACGGCGTTCTCCGCGGTCTCCGGGTCGCGGATCTCGCCCACCATGATCACGTCCGGGTCCTGGCGGAGGATGTGGCGGAGGGCGTTGGCGAAGTCGAGCTCGATCTTCGGCTGCACCTGGACCTGGTTGAAGGCGTCCCACACCATCTCGATGGGGTCCTCGATGGTGGTGACGTTGACGTCAGGGCCGGCCAGGGCCTTGAGCGCCGAGTAGAGGGTGGTGGTCTTCCCGCTGCCGGTGGGCCCGGTGACGAGGATCAGCCCGTGCGGCTCGTCGATCCACGACTCGAAGACGCTCTTCTCCTCCTCGTCGAACCCCAGCTCGGCGATGTCCTGCACCAGCGTCTCGGGGTCGAAGATGCGGATCACCACCTTCTCCCCGAAGGCGGTGGGCAAGCTCGACACGCGGAGCTCCACCTCCCGGCCCTCGCGCTCGGTCTTGATCCGCCCGTCCTGCGGCCGGCGCTTCTCCGAGATGTCCATCCGGCTGAGCATCTTCACCCGGGAGACGATCGGCGGATGGACGCTCACCGGGAGCGTGTAGACCGTGTGGAGCACGCCGTCGATCCGCAGCCGCACCGCGGTCGAGTCCCGCTTGGGCTCGATGTGGATGTCCGAGGCGCGATTGTCGAAGGCGTAGCGCAGCAGGTAGTCCACCGCCTGGACGATGGGCTTGTCGGAGGCCTCGAGCTCCTTGTTCCCGGACAGCGAGACCAGCTGCTCGAAGTTCTGGATCTGCCCCGCCGCCGGCGCGAAGTCGGTCGCCGCCTGCGCCAGCGTCCGCTTGAAGCCGTAGATGTCGGCGATGGCCTTGAGGATGTCCGACTTGGCGGAGAGCACCGGCTCGATGGGCTGGCCCGCCAGCCGGTGGAGGTTTTCCATCAGCTCCCGGTCGAAGGGGTTGGCGACCGCCACCACCAGCGCGCCCGACTCGCTCCGCTCCAGGGGCAGCAGCACGTGCTTCTGGGCGTAGGGCTTGGACACGGTCCGGGTGGCCAGCGCCATGTCCAGCTTGAGGGGATCGATCTTCCGGTAGCCGACGCCGGCGACCACGGCCACCACCTCCGAGACCCGGTCCTGGTCCAGCACCCGCCCTCCGGGGAGCGGGACCTGGAAAGCGGCCACCACCTCGATCGGCGAGACGGTGTAGCGGGCCTCGTCCTTGTCCGCGCCCACCTGCTTGAGCACCCGGGCCCGGGCCGCAGCCTCCTTGCTCCGGATGTCCTGGGCCTGGCTGTGGGTGAGGAGCTTGGCCTGCACCAGCGCGTTGAGGACGAAGCTCAGGGTGAAGTCGGCGCTGGTACGCGCCACCGGGGCGGCCTGGGTCATGGCTCGGGTCGGCCCAGGAGTCTACCCCGCGATCGCCCGTACCGCGGCTTCCAGCCATGCCTCGGGCGTGGGGGTGGGAGCGACCGCGGCAGGCAGCCAGCCTCGGGCCTGTAGCGCGGCGGCCGTGGTCGGGCCGATGGCCACTGCCCGCACCGAGGCGGTGAGCGCCCCCGCCCCGGGCAGCGAGAGGAAGGCCTCGACCGTGCGCGGCGAACCGAAGAGGACGCACCGGGGTGGGCGCGCACACACCTCCGCCCATCCCTCCGGGGTCGCGGGGTGGGCCGAGGAGCGGTACGCCGCCACGCGCTCCACCGCGATGCCTGCCGCGGCCAGCGTCTCTTCGAGGGCCCGGCGACCGTCCTCCGCTGCCGGGAGCAGCACCGCCTCGGAGGCCTCGAGCCGGGGGAGGAGCGCCTCGGCCAGTCCCTCTGCAGTGGAGACCGGCGCCACCAGCTCGGCCTCCAGTCCATGCGCGGCCAGCGCCGCGGCGGTGCCCGGTCCGATTGCCGCCAGCTTCCGGGAACGCAGGACGTCGAGCGTCCCGGCGGTCCGGGCGGCCTCGACCAGGGACGCGACGCCGCGCTCGCTGGCGAAGGCCACCCACTGGAAGCGGCGGAGCAGCTCCGCTGCGGCCTGGAGCGGTCGTGAATCGGTGGGGGGCTCCAGCTCCAGCAGCGGCAGGGCGACCACCTCCGCCCCCTCCTCCTCGAGGAGGAAGCAGAGGTCGCGGGCGCGCTCGCGAGGCCGGGGCACCAGGACCCGGACTCCGCGCAGTCGGCCCCCCTCAGACACCGGAGCGCTCGCCGGCATGCGAGTCGAGGATCGCCCGCGCTCCGCGGTCGAGCAGCTCGCTGGCCAGCGAACGCCCCAGCGCCTGTGCCTCGACCGCCGGCCCTCGCCGCTCGGCGCGGAGCACCACGCTTCCGTCCGGCGCCCCGACCAGCCCGCGCACCCAGAGCGCGTCGCCCTCCCACACCGCGTGGGCGGCCAGCGGCACGGTGCAGCCGCCTTCCAGGGCCTCGAGAAAGCCGCGCTCGGCGTCGACGGCCACGCGGGTCCGGGCGTGCTCCAGGGCCTCCAGCCTGGGGCGGAGCGGCGAGTCGGCCCGGCACTCCAGCGCCAGCGCGCCCTGCCCCACCGCGGGGAGCATCACCGCAAGTGGAAGCACCTCGGTGACCTCCCCCTCCAGCCCGAGGCGGCGGAGCCCGGCCAGGGCGAGGATGGCTCCGGAGAGCCCCAGCTCGGCGGTCTTCCGGATCCGGGTTCCGACGTTTCCGCGCAACGGCACCACCTCCACGTCGGGCCGGGCGGCGCGGAGCTGACAGGCCCGGCGCAGCGACGACGTTCCCACCCGCGCCCCGCGCGGCAGGGCCTCGAAGCGGAGGCCGGTGGGGCTGACCCAGGCGTCGCGCGGGTCCTCGCGCTCCGGCACCGCGGCCAGGACCAGCCCCGGGGGAAAGACGCTGGTGACGTCCTTCAGGCTGTGCACCGCCAGATCCGCCCGCCCGTCGAGGAGCGCTGCCTCCAGCTCCTTGATGAAGAGACCCTTGCCGCCGATGCGCGACAGCGGTGCGTCCTGGATCCGGTCGCCCTCGGTGCTGAGCTCGACCAGCTCGGCGGTCAGCCCCGCCCAGCGTTGCTCGAGCATCGCCCCCACCGTCCGCGCCTGCCAGAGGGCCAGCGGGCTTTTCCGGGTGGCGATGCGCACCGTCGCCGGGGAGGCCATCAGCTCTCGCCGCCGCCAGCCCGCCGCGGCCCGGCGTCGAGGCCGAAGAGCACGGCCGCGGCGTCGGCCAGGTCCGTCTCCCCGGGCTGCACGGCGCGGAGACGGGCGGTGGGCTGGTGGAGCATCTTGTTCACGATGGCCGCGGTCATGGCTTCCACCACCCGGGCCTGTTCCTCGGTGAGGGGGCTGGGGAGGTTGCCCAGGGCGCGCTCCAGCTCGGCCTTGCGAATCTGCTCCGCCCGCGCCCGGAGCTGGGCCAGCACTGGCACCTGCTCGCGCACCGCCCGCTGGCGCTGGAAGCGACCGACCTCCTCGGTGACCAGCGCCTCGGCGCGCTCGGCAGCGGCGGCGCGGGCCGCGGCGTTCCCCGCCACCACCTTCTGGATGTCGTCCACGTCGTAAGCGTAGACACCGTCGAGGGAGTGCACCGAGGGCTCCACGTCGCGGGGCACCGCCAGGTCCACCAGGAAGAGCGGTCGGTGGCGGCGCCGCCTGAGGACCCCCTCCACCCGGGCCAGGGTGATGACCGGACGGGGCGCGGCAGTGGAGCAAACCACCACGTCTGCGGCGACGAGGTTGTCCTCGATCGGCTCGAAGGGCACCGCCTGCCCGCCCAGGGTCTCGGCCAGCGCCTGCGCGCGCTCGAAGGTTCGGTTGGCGACCAGGACCCGTGCCGCGCCCGCGGAGACGAGGTGCTTTCCGGCGAGCTCTCCCATCTCCCCTGCCCCCACCAGGAGCACGGTCTTGCCCTCCAGCCCATCGAAGATGTGCCGGGCCATCTCCACGGCGGCGGAGGCCATCGAGGTGGCGGCCCGGCCCACCTCGGTCTCGGTCCGAACGCGCTTGGCGCTCCCGAAGGCCGCGGCGCACACCCGGGCCAGCTCTCCACGGGCGGCTCCGATGCGCTGGGCGAGCTCGAAGGCATCCTTCACCTGGCCGAGGATCTGCGGCTCGCCGACCACCATCGAGTCGAGACTGGCCGAGACCCGGAAGAGGTGGCGCAGCGCCGACTCGCCCTCGTGTCGATAGAGGTGTCCGTCGAGGTCGCGACCGGCCGTCTGGGACAGGGCACGCCGCGCAGCCTCCAGCGCTTCCTCGGCGGCGCCGGTGAGGTAGAGCTCGACACGGTTACAGGTACTGAGGAACAGCGCCTCGACCGGCGCCCGGGCATGGGTCTGGAGCAAGGCGACCTGGGCGTCCTCCGGAAGCACCAGGAGCTCCCGGACCTCCAGCGGAGCGGTGCGGTGTGACAGACCGATGCAGACCAGGGGGCCGTTCACCGCATCCCCCAGGGGCCGTAGCGGGTCACGAAGGAGGCGACCAGGACCCCGAAGCCGGCCATGGTGAGGAGGGCCATCTTCCGTCCCCGCCAGCCGGCGAGGAAACGCGCCCCGAGCAGCACGAAGAAGACGGCCCAGGCCACGCCCACGGCCACCTCCGCGGGGCTCCACGGCTCCTCGGGGCGGAGCTGGACCTGCACCCAGGCGCCGGTGATCAGGGTGAGGGTGAGGGCGATGAGGCCCCAGACCACCAGCCGGCCGTTGAGGTGATCGAGCAGCTCCAGCGAGGGGACCTTCCGGAAGACGGGCCCGAAGCGCTTGTCCTTCACCGTGCGCTCGGCGAGCAGGTACACCGCGGCCACGGCGGTGGCCACGGCGAAGACCGCCAGCCCCGCCAGCGCAACGCCCACGTGCACCGGAAGGAGTGGCAGGCGCACTCCGGCTGCGAGATCGGGGGCCCCGGCGCCCGCGCCGAGCGAGGGGATGAGAACCGCCACCACGAGCGGGGCGAGCAGCGCCCCCAGCACCACCGCCCGTGTGCGAAGGTCGACCACCAGGAAGACCGCGACCAGGAGGAAGACCAGCAAGCTCACCACCTGACCGAATCCGCTGGGGACCCAGCGTTGCGGGCCGAGGAGGAGCACCAGCCCCACACCGTGCAGCACCCAACCGGCGAGGGTCAGCCCCCGGGCCACCCAGCCGAGCTGCTTCCAGGGCTGGGCGAGCATCGCCACGTAGACCAGCGCTCCCAGCGCGTAGGCGTGGAAGGCAAGGGTGAAGCAGGTCCGGCCCATCTAGTGCCTCGACCGGGGCGGACTGATCGCTGCGATGGCCGATCCTCTCGCTCCCGCAGGCTTCGGCCCTGCGCTGCCCGACCTGCCACGAGGCACGCCTCCGCTGCTCGTTCCTCGTGTGCGCCGTCTCGCGTCGGTCTCCGCCATCTCGCTGTGCTCACTCCTCCCCGGTCGAGGCACTAGAGCTTGTGGAGGAGGAACTCCGCCAGCAGCTCGGTCTCCGCGGGCTCACTGGTCGGGGCGTCGTCGGGCACCTGGACGACGTAGCCGCTGACCACGTCGTAGGCGGTGTCGCCCGCCACCACCGAATCTGCCAGCCGCTCGGCTCCCACGGCCTGGAGCTGGGCGTCGGTCTTCACCTTTCGCAGCAGCTTGAGGTCGTCCGGCCCCGAGACCAGCTGAGTGACGTGGACCGCGGGCGCCACCGGGTAGCGCACCGGCTGGCCGGCCAGGAGGAGGCCGTTGTCGTGCACGTCGGCCTTGTCGGAGGCGGCCCATTCCTCGAGCATCTGTTGCGACAAGAAAAGCTTCATGGATGCCGCTACCTTAGCACCGGACGGCGTGCGCCCCGGGGGGCGGTCGAATAGATAGGGGCCTCGGACTCGGAGGAACACATGGCTGGGCAGGACACGGTGGTCGTCTCGGATGCGGATTTCAAGACAGCGGTGCTGGATTCGGCCGAGCCGGTCCTGGTGGATTTCTGGGCCGAGTGGTGCGGGCCCTGCAAGGCCATCGCCCCCGCGCTGGATGACCTCGCCACCCGGTACAAGGGCAAGGTCAAGGTCGCCAAGCTGAACGTCGACGACAACCAGCAGACCGCCCAGACCTACGGCATCCGCGGCATCCCCACCCTGCTGGTCTTCAAGGGCGGCAAGGTGGTGGAGCAGATCATCGGGGCGGTTCCGAAGAGCCGCCTCGAGGAGAGCTTCAAGAAGCACGGGTGAGCCCCGGAAGCGCCGCGCGCCCTTGGACTGGCCTCCCCCTGAAATTCTCCGGGGGCTGAGGCGCGCTACTGGGTGCGCCAGGGGTCGTTGGGAGAGGTGACCTTCAGCAGCTCCCAGGCGGCCAGCGCGTCCACCACCCGATCCAGCTCGGAGCTGAGCGAGCGGGCGCGGTGTGAGCTGAGGTAGCCCTCGGCGAACTTCCGCAGCTGTTCGCCGAGGAACAGCCGGGCCAGGGTGACCTCGGTCTGGCGGAAGAATTCGAGGAATCGGATGCCCAGCCCGGTGCGGCCGGTGCGATCGGCCTCCGACTCCTGACGGAGGATCTCGGCCCGGGCCTCCACCGCGGGCCCGGTGGGCTCCACCTGGAAGCGGACCGACAGCTCGGTCCCCACCGGGAGGAAGAAGCTGGAGCGGAGGAACGCCCCGCTGACGCTGACGTTGACCGAGGTCAGGGTGGCGCTGAAACGCTTCCCGTCCCCCTCGCCGATCCACAGCCCGAAGGGGACCATCAGCTTGGCCCGGGGGAAGGCACGGTGCTCGGGTCCGTCGTCCTGGGTGTCGAGCTCGATGCGGGTGCCCACCAGGTCCGCCCGGTGGAGCGCGGTGCTCAGCCCTTCACGGGCTGCGGGCCCGGAGGGCATGGTCGTCGACCGGGTGCGCGTCGGGTTCGATTTCGCCATGTGTGGTTCCGCCCCTCCCCGTGCGACGGGTGAGACCGGAGCGAAACATCCCGCGAAAACAGGTGCCCGGTCGCGCCTTTCATATCACCATGCCGGTCCGGGGCACCCTCCCAAGGAACCGTCATGCTCGGGAATCTCTTGAAGCCGGAGTTCGAGGAGCTGATCCAGGCGCGCAACTACGACGCCATCCGGGAGGCATTCGGGGAGATGGACCCTCCGGACATCGCGGAAGTCATCGAGGACCTTCCGCCGGAGGACAGCGGGATCATCTTCCGGGTCCTGCCCCGGGACACCGCGACCAAGGTGTTCGAGTACCTCCCGGTGGACCAGCAGACGGAAGTGGTGGAGACGCTGGGCAACGAGCAGCTGGTGGGGCTGCTCAACGGGATGGCCCCCGACGACCGGACGCGGCTCCTGGAGGAGCTCCCGGCGGAGGTGACCAAGCGGGCGCTGAACACGCTGACGCCGGAGCAGATGAAGGTGGCCCGGCAGCTCCTGGGCTACCCGGAGGGCAGCGCCGGGCGCTTCATGACGCCCAAGTACCTGGCGGTGCGGCCCGGCTGGACCGCCCAGCAGGCGCTGGACTACGTGCGCGAGCACGGCAAGGACATCGAGACCCTCAACGTCATCTACGTCACCGACGACAAGGGGCTGCTGCTCGACGACATCCGGCTGGGGGTCCTGGTGCTGGCCAAGCCGGACCAGCTGGTGTCGGCGCTGAACGACGCCAGCCTGGTGAGCATCCCCGCCACCGCCACCCGGGACGAGGTGGTGGCCACCTTCGAGAAGTACGACCGGATCGCCCTTCCGGTCACCGATTCCCGCGGCGTGCTGGTGGGGATGATCACCGTCGACGACGTCCTCGACGTGGCGGAGCAGAAGGCCACCGAGGAAATCCAGGGACTGGGCGGCGTGGAAGCCCTCGACGCGCCCTACTTCGACGTCAGCTTCGGCTCGATGGTGCGGAAGCGCGGCGGCTGGCTCTCCGCCCTCTTCCTGGGAGAGATGCTCACCGCCACGGCGATGACCGGCTTCGCGGCGGAGATCGAGAAGGCGGTGGTGCTGACCCTGTTCCTCCCGCTGATCATCTCCTCGGGCGGGAACTCCGGCTCGCAGGCCACGTCGATCATCATTCGTTCGCTGGCGCTGCGAGAGGTGCGGCTGGGCGAGTGGTGGCGGGTCTGCTGGCGGGAGATCTCCTCGGGCCTGGCGCTGGGGTTGTTGCTGGGCACCATCGGCTTCATCCGGATCGTGCTCTGGGCGAAGGTGTTCCACCTCTACGGCGAGCACTTCCTGCTGGTGGCGATCACCGTCGGGCTGAGCCTGGTGGGGGTGGTGCTCTACGGGAACCTGGTCGGCTCGATGCTGCCCTTCCTGCTCCGGCGGCTGGGATTCGACCCGGCCAAGGCCTCGGCGCCCTTCGTGGCGACGCTGGTGGACGTGAGTGGGCTCATCATCTACTTCACCACCGCGAGCCTGATTCTCCGGGGCACGCTGCTCTAGGAGGGGTCCTCGGCGTGTCCTCGAAATCGGAATTCCATCCCCACCCGGTGGTGCGCCGGCGCAGGTGGGCGCTGACGTTGATGGTGCTGGCGCTGGCATCGACGGCACTGGTGATGTGGCCGGTGGGCCCGTTGCCGGGGCGGAGCTGGGGATTCATCGCCCTGGCGCTGTGGGTGGGGGCGTGGACCTGGCTGGCGGTGACCACCTGCCACCAGTGCGGGAAGCCGTTCTTCTGGAGGGGGGCGGGGTTCAATCCGCTCCGGAACCACTGCGGCTCGTGCGGGACGCGGGTGGACGGGGCGGCGGCCCCGGGGTGAGCATGGGGCCGCCGGCGGACTAGCCCACCATCTCCCGGGAGAACTCGGAGAAGGCCTGATCGACTGCGTTGGAGATCGTGCGCTCGAACGAGTCGGCCGGCTCGCGGGACAGCCTCCAGAGCATCTGGAGCAGGACGCGCCCCTTGGACTTCCGGCGCGTGGCCAACCACACATCCAGCTGAGAACTGCCCACCTCGAACACCAACCGCATTTCGATTCCTGACTGGAGAGCTGCGTCTGAGGAGAAGGAACCGCCTCCCCTCTCCGGTGCACGCCGATGCGGCGAACGGGAACGCGGGTGCGATGACTCGAGATGGGGCGGGGGAGCAGGAGCGCTCATCCAGCCTCGGTCAGCACAGCTGGGCCGCTGAACCGAGGGCAACTGTGCAGCGGCTCGTCGGCGGTGCGGCCGCTGGCGTGTCGTGGCGGAGAACTCCCGCGCTATCGGAGCCGGGGTTCACCGGCCGCTGGGTTTGCCCCTGGGGACTCCGGGGTGTGGTCCGCGCCGATCCCGCCCCCCCTCACACGTACTGCGCGAGGCTTGCCGGGTGCTCCAGCTTGTACTTCCGGTAGGCGTTGCACACCGGGACCAGCACCGCGATGACCAGCGCCGAGGAGAGGAACGTCATCCCCA
>Ga0307472_100000222_pt1 | contig 18359 bp, 9 predicted proteins | sample atmos_gasesAM5C__2_FD_204582 | JGI IMG/M metagenome (GOLD analysis project Ga0307472, IMG submission 204582) | Hardwood forest soil microbial communities from Morgan-Monroe State Forest, Indiana, United States - atmos_gasesAM5C_05 | ecosystem: Environmental > Terrestrial > Soil > Temperate...
CTTCCGCGCATCCTCAATCCCCGCGAAGAACTCCTCCGCTTGAAACACGCCGGGCAGCGTGTCCACATCGCGCACCATGTAGTGGTCGGTCGTCTGGTCAGGCTCCTCGAGGGATTCCACCGACTCACCGAGGGCGAGCCGGACGTAGGTCACCGCCATGTTGTGCTTTCCGCTGAGGTCCAGGAGATTCGTCCCCGCCAGGAACCGTCCCACGTTGATCTCGGTGACGCACACGGTCCCCTTGCCGTCTTCCTTGAGATCCACACTGAACAGGCCGGAGACATTTCGTCCGAGCGCTCTCACCGCACGGATTGCCACCTCCCGCACTTGCGGATCGGCCGTCGTCTTGGCGAGAGCGGCGACCGACGACACGCCGCTCGGGTGACCGCCGGATGCGATGTAGGAGAGGCGCTGAAAGGCTTTCGTCAACACCGGGCGGCCCCGGTCCCAAAGGCTCTGGCAGCCGAAGTCGCGGCCCGGCAGATACTCGGAGAGTGTGAATGACCTGACGGGGGTGCCGCGCATGGTAGACCAGTAGGCGATCCAGGCCTGCGCCTGCCGCGGAGTCCGGACCGGTATCGCTGCGGTGGAGCCGCTGCCCGCGCGCACCCGGCACCAGAGGGGCATCCGGCCCAGGCGGTGAAAGATCCCGGGCACTGCGGCCAAGCTACTCACGGCGTACGTCAGCGGCGCCGCGACTCCGCGTTCCCGCAGGAAGCGACTCAGCCGATACTTGTCCTGGCACAGCTCGATGACTGGTCGGCTCGGGAGGAACACCCGGCACGGAAGTCTTCGACGAGCGCGGGAGAGCGCCCGGACCTCCGCGTCGGTGGTAGGGATCAGCAGGTCGACACCGGCTCGCGTGATCACGCTGGCCAAGTCGTGGAGGAAGGCACGATGCGTCGGAGCATTCACGAGGAAGTTGCGATCCGCCGTTGATTTTTTGAGTACGAAGCGGTCGCTATGGCATCCCGCAACGAAGAGGGAAGGCTCGCCCGCTTTCAGGCTTCGGATCAGATTGTTGCTTGGTCCGCTACCGGCCCCGGTTATGAGGACGCGTGTCGGCATGCGACCGTCAACCCTGGCCCACGAATGGGAGGCCACGAGCCGTGAATGCCAAGCTGATGGTCTCCGCGTGTTGCCTGCCGCGGAGAGGCTCTCGAAGAGAACCGGTCACTCCTATTCCAGCTCCGACACCTGCCAGTCCGGCAAGCGGTGTGATCGGCGGGCCGTATAAGCTTGCTCGCTGGACGACAGCGTCGGTGAATGTCGTAGACATCGGCTGCGATCTTGCCCGACTTGCCAGAGGCAGTCAACACGCCCAAGATAAGGCGCAGCCCGACCCAGAGCGTGTCGATCTCCGTCGCAGCCACAGGCTCTGGCCCCAGCAGTTCCTGAACCACGAGTAGAGCAGTCTCAAGCTCATGCGAACGCGTGGCCTACGTGTGGCGGAACAGGTGGGGGTGCAGATGCACCTTGAGTCGCCGTCCGGCCCGTGCCACGGCCATGGTGATGACTCGGGCTGTAATATCTCGTCCCCCTCTGACGAGGAATATGGGTTCATCCGGCTGCGCCCTCCGGGCGCGTGACCAGATAGGCATCGAGGGCCTCAACTGGCTGACTAGGCAGCCCGACGACCCGACCCGCTCCTTCTCGTCTTTCCTACGCACACGAAACGTGACGTCACCCTCTCGCTGCAGCCTGCACCACTCAACCTCACGATCTCCCCTCGCCCGAATCCGGCATGGCCGCTCGCGGGTATCAGCGCCTCCGCCGGGTGGCCCGCCAATCTGATGATTCTCCGGACTTGGAGCATTCGACGCGCGGCCAGCCCATGGATTCGGAGATGGCGGAGTGCCGGCACGACCCGCGATCACCTCCAACCCGAACGGACCTGCCCAAGCGCGTGCAAATCGCCGCCAATTTAGTGGCGGCTGTGCATCCGTGGAGGAGCTGCGACGTGGATCTTCGCCCGAACGAGGTCTTCTGACCTACGGGCCATTCCAGCTGGGGCTACAGGCTCATCTGCTACGTGGTGGCTCTCGCGAGGGCATACTGTGATCTCCCACGAGGACGCGCCGATCCCGAGTACGCCCTCCAACCCCTGGGCGAGGACGAGTCACGAACCTTGCCACGACGCCGACGCTCGTGCGCGGCATACTCAGCAACATGTTTTGCAGCCAGTGAGTCGAAAGGCGTCTGGGACTCAGGCGGATCGGTCGGCAGCAAGCGAAACACTACAATCATCGCTTTCACGGCAGTCACCTGCACACGAGTTCAGCCTACGCAGAGCTCAACTTCCGTCACGGGTGCGGCGAGGATTCCTGATCGTAGCTGCATGGCGGCTGCAACGACGCCCTATGACCATTCGGGGCGGCCGCGCATTTCCGCCTCCGCCTGCTCGAGCCAGAAGCGCATGTCCATCTCGCGGTACATCGTCGCCGATGTTGTCAGGTGCTCGTACGCCTGCTCACCTTGGCCGATGCGCCGGTAGAGCTTACCGAGGCCAAGGTGGCAGTGGGCGACCAGCGGAAGCATGCCGAGTTCCGTGGCAAGCGCCTGAGCCTGACCGTAGCGGTTTTCGGCCGTCTCCACATCCGGAGGATCCCGATACGAGGCGATCTCGCCTAGGAGGCGGAGCGCATAGGCCTCGTGACTGCGCTCGCCTTGCTGCTGAGCCAATGTAAGCCCTCGGTGGGCGAACGTCTCAGCTTCGTGCACCTTGCCAACCTGGAGACACGCAGCCCCCAAGTCGGTTGTCACAAGAGGCTTCATGAGTCCGATCTTGGCGTCTTCGAGATGACGCAGGGCATCCTGAAGCAGCGTTAGTCCGTGTTCCGCTCGTCCGAGAGCTAGAGAGGCGTTTCCGAGCATCCACTCAAGGAACGGCGCAATTCCCATGACAGATTTTTCGGCCGCGATGGCGAGGCCGCGTTCAAAAAACGGGAGCGCGCGCGCATAGTCCCCGATGAGAAAGGCTGAGCTCCCGACGCCCCAGTACGCCAAGATCACCGTAAAGGCTGCATCCACCTCCTTCGCGACCGTCAAGCCTCTGTGTCCATGCTCTTCGGCTTCATCGAATGAGCCACACTGCGCCAGATCCCAGGCGAGCCAGGAATGTGACTGGATTCCCGTTATTGTCCCGAAGCCGTGTCCGTCTCCTTTCGGGTCGGTCCCGAGTAAGCGAACCGTGCCCAAGAATGTGTCGATCGCACGCCGATAGTCTCCCGAGGTGCTCTGTGCAATACCAAGAGCGAATCCCGCACTGGCTCGGAGCCTCAGAACGTCGGTCGTCTCGGCGATGATGAAGGCGTGTTCAGCAAGACGAAGACCTTCAGCCGTGAACCCCGTGTACCAAAGGCAGCCCGCGGTGGCGATGGCCAGACGTCCCCGGCAGACTGGATCCCCCAGGCGCTCGGCAAGCGGCTCCGCCTCGCGTAGGACGAGAAGCAATCGGTCGAACTGTGCCAGGCTCGTCAGCGCGGATCTAAGATCGATCCGCAGGTCAATCGCCTGCTCAAGCCTCGTTCGGTTCTCAGGTAATGAAGCGAGCACGGCAATCGCATGCTCGAAATACCCCACGGCATCGACCATTACGGATCGTAGGACAGCACGGGTTCCCGCGCGTCGGAGATAGGACACAGCCTTATCCCAGAGCTCGCCCCTCAGCGCGTGCTCCGCGAGGCGTTCGACGTGTTCGTCGAGTCGATCAGCTTGCAACCTCTCGATCGCTTCGACAATACTGGCATGGAGAGCACGGCGACGGTCATTCGCCAGACCCGCGTACACAGCCTCGTGCGTCAAGGCGTGCTTGAACCTGTACTCGAGATAGGGGAAGAGCCGGGTCTCGTAGAGGAACTCCGCGGCCTGGAGGCGCCCCAAGCCGGCACGCGCCTCGTCAGGGGACTCGGCTATCGCCTGGAGCAGCGCGAATGGGACGTCTTTGCCAATGACGGAGGCGACCTGCAGAAGGCGTTTGTCCTCCGGGTGCAGCCGGTCGATGCGCGCCGCCAGCATCGCCTGGACGGTGGCTGGAACTTGGATCTCCTGGACAGGTTGCGTCAGCCGATATCGGCCACGCTCCCCCACCAGCGCCCTCGTTTCCACCAGCGTCCGAACCGTCTCTTCTAGGAAAAACGGGTTTCCGCGCTTGACGAGCCGTTGCTTGAGCAATTCCAGTGCGGGATCGTCACCGAAAAGCGCATCCAGCAACTCCCGGGTGCTCTCGGCCGCGAGCGGGTCCAGCCGCATCTGACTATAGTAGCTTTTGCTGCTCCAGGAGTGCTCATACTCGGGACGATAGTTCACGAGTAGCAACACCCGAGCGGCCGCCATGCTGTTGACGAAGCGGTCGAGAAGCTCCTGCGTCGCTGAATCAATCCAGTGGAGGTCCTCCATGATCAAGCAGAGCGGTTGGGCTATGCTCGCGGCCAAGAGCACCTGCTTGACCGCGTCGTGGGTGCGCTGGCGGCGCTGTGTGGGATCGACGTCGCGGAACGCATCTGTAGACGGCAACATACCGAGCAGATCAAGAATGGGGGTGAGAAGCAGTTCAGGATCGCCGGCGTTGGCCGGGATGGAGGATATAACTCGGTCGCGCACCTCGGACGGCGTATCGGTGTCCTGGATGTGACAGAAATTCTTGAACAGATCCACGAGCGGGAAGTAGAGCGTATTCTTCGCATAGGGCGCCCCACCGGAAGACAGAATAAGCCAGCCCTTCAGCCGCCGGGTGACTTCGTGAATGAGGCGCGACTTCCCGACACCCGCCTCTCCGACAATGCCCACGATCTGCCCGTGCCGCTGTTCGACACGTGACGTGACCTCACGAAGGGTGCTGAGTTCAGCAGTCCGCCCGACGAAGCGTGTCGCGCTCCAGCCCACGGACGGCTCCTCTCGACGCAGGAGCAACCACGTGGTGTCCCGAAGCCGTTCGAGCGCAAAGCGCCGGGCCAGGAACGGCACAACGGGGCTCGACACGACGATCGGGCCAGAGGTCTCGTCCGCGACTAACGTCTCAAGGAGCGACCAAGTAGCTGCCTTGCCGTCGACCCCAACCTGGATCGCCGCATCCTGACGCCCAACGAGAAGGTCAGCGCAATGAAGGGCGATGGCGATCTCGAGACTCCCGCCACCCGCGACGCGCGCGTGAGCTGCCGCCTTCTGGATCGCGAGCGCCGCAAGGGCAGCGTGGCTGGGCGCGTTGTCCACAGGCTCGAGGCCGAAGACTGCGATGACGCCCGTGGGGCTGGATTCCTCAAGGCGCCCGCCAAAACTGCGGACCTTCTCGCCGATCACTTCCAGTGCGCGAGCAACGTCCGCTGTCGACGGCCCTAGAAGTCTCGCACGCAGGAAAGCAAGGTGGCGCTGCTCCCACTGCATCGGCATGGGCTGATGTGGCACGGGCTGATGTGGCACGGCCGGCGGCCCCTGTACTTTCCGTGAGGCCGCAGACGGAGTGTCGCGACGCCGTAGACCGTACTTGTACATTCGGGCGCGGAGGGTGTTGCGCGAGATGCCGAGGGCGGCGGCGGTGCGGAGGATGTTCCCGCCGGTGTCGCGGAGACTGGCTTCGATGCGCGCGCGGAGGGCGTCGTCCAATGAACCTGAGTCGCCGGCGTCCCTGGTTACGACGGCGCCCACGGCGTCCGTCGTCTGCTTGGCGTCATTCGTGATTAAGCCGAGCATAGCTGGCGTAATTTCGTCAGTGTCCGAGAGGAGGACGACGCGTTCCATGACGTTTGCCAGTTCCCGGACATTGCCGGGCCAACGATAATCAGCGAGCAAGTCACGAGCGTCGGGCGTGAGCACCCGGGGCGAGAGGCCGTAGTCGGCACAGGCGCGGGCGAGGAAGTGGTCGGCCAGCGCAAGGACATCAGGACCGCGACCGCGTAGCGGCGGCAGCTCGAGGGTGATGACGGCGAGCCTGTGGTAGAGATCCACGCGGAAGCGGCCGTCGGCGACCGCGCGCTTGAGATCTACGCTGGTGGCAGCGACGAGCGTGACATCGATGGGTTCGGCCCGGGTGCTGCCGAGGCGACGAACCGCGCGGTCCTCAAGGACCGTCAGGAGCTTGCTTTGGAGGGTCGCGGGCAAGAGGCCGATCTCGTCGAGGAAAAGGGTGCCGCCGTGGGCGGTTTGAAAGAGGCCGGCCTTGGCCTGGCGAGCGTCAGTGAAGGCGCCACGCTCGTACCCGAACAGCTCGGCTTCGAGGAGCGTCTCGGGGATGGCGGCGCAGTTGACATCGACGAAGGGGCCAGCGTGCCGCGGCCCCGCCTGATGAATCGTCCGGGCCACGAGACCTTTACCTGTACCGGTCTCGCCGAGGATGAGAACGGGCGGCAGGCGGCGCGCACCGGTCTGACGGGCGAGCAGCTGCGCAACCTGCGCCCGGATCGCAACGATCCTGGCGCTTTCGCCACGCAGGGCGCCTAGCTTCGCCTCCATTTCGCCGCTAGCTTACTCTCCTGATCCGCTGCGTCAATAGCCGGCCCCCTATTGCCCAGCTACCTCTATCGACCCTCGGGCCTCTCCTTGATGATTTCTTCTTCAAGCGGCGGTTCCGCTCCAACGCCCAAGACAGACGGGAGCGCGGTGGCCGTCACCTGGGAACTAAGCGGCCACCCGAATGACCACCTTGCCTAAGTGCCGTCCGCTCAAGAGGTAAGCAAACGCATGTCGTGCGGCTGCGAGCCCTTCGAAGACGCGGTCAATGATCGGCTCGATCGCGTGAGCTTCGACGAAGCGTAAATAGCTCTCGAAATCAACCCGGCTTCCAACGAAAATCCCCTGCACTCGGATGCCGCGCATGAGGACGCTGGAGAGATTCAGAGGTCGCGTACCCCGTACGAGTACACCCAACAGGGCAATGCAGCCACCATCCCGAGTCGCAGTCACAGACTTGTCAAACGTCCCCTCACCGCCAATTTCCAGCACTGCGTCCACGCCGCCTCCGCTCCAGTGACGCACTTGCTCGGCCCACGCTTCCTGTCGATAGTTCACGGTGAAGTCCCCGCCCAGCTCCCGGATCCGCGCCAACTTGCTGTCCGAGGAGGAGGTCACTGCGACATTCGCTCCGAGTTTTTTGGCGATCTGGAACCCTAGCATACTTACCCCGCCAGTACCCAGAACAAGGACGCTGCTCTCCGGCCCGATCGCCGCCGCGGCCAAGCCGTTCCAAGCAGCCAGTCCGGCGACCGGTAAACAGGCCGCATGCTCGAAGGACAGCATCTTCGGAATCGGCAGCAGTGCCATTCGCGGGAGCACACGCTCCAAGCACAGAACACCCTGCGCCGGTCCGCCAAGGGTCTTGCTCCGCATCCATGGTTCGAGCCGTCCCTTGTGCCAATCGGGGACCAGGTGCGTACAGACGCGATCGCCCGGCTCAAACTCAGTGACGCCAGAGCCGACCTCCAGCACCACGCCGGCGCCGTCGCTGCACGGAATTAAAGGGAGGGTCAATCCCGGGCTGTATGTCCCGCGCATGACCAGTACGTCCCGATAATTCAACGAAATCGCCTTCAGAGCTACTCGCACCTCATCCGGACCGAGGCGCTCGGGGGCTCTCTCCTCCGATCTCAGGTTCGCCAACCCCCATCGATCAATAGCCATTGCCGACGGCATCACTATTCCTCTGGGGTTACCATCCAACTACGATTCGCAAGTTCACGGTTCAGCACCCGGATCAGAAATTGATCGTTGTCGACGATCAAAAAATGCTCCGTGTCGACCATGAACAGTTGGAAACGCCTCATCGTAAAGCGGCTCCAGGATCGCGCGTTCGCGGGCGTGACGTAGGTGTCGTGAACTCCAGTAAGACAAGTGATTGGAACGTCCCATGGAGGTTCCGAGGTGTAGCGATATTGCGAACTCATCTCGAACTCCGCACGAATAACGGGAAGCATCAGGCGGCGCAGGTCGGGGTCGCTGAGAAAGCTATCGGTCTCTATAACATTGAATTGTCGGATTGCCTCTGCAAACACGTCGTCGGGTTGCCGATAGATGGGTTCAAACACGCTGTAACCGGGGAGCTTCAGCAAGCGCGCCAGCAACCTCGTTTCGAACTCCTGCTGCCGGTGAAGCTCGTCCGGCGTCCGCGCTCCCGACACAAAAATGTGTGCGGGCGCCGCCCCGTACTCCCGTATCAACGCCCTCACCGTCTCGAACATCGTCAATGCTCCGAGGCAATGCCCGTACATCGCGAACGGCTTGTCAAGAAACGGCAATATCGCTGGAATGAGGTCCTTGAGAAATTTTGACATATCGCGGATCGTCGGCTCGTCGATGCGGGTTTGGCGCCCTGGCGGCTCGATCGCCACGAGTTCGATGGTGGAATCGAGGTGCTGTGTCCATGGGCGAAAGGTTGCTGCGCCCCCTCCCGCGAATGGAAAGCAGAAGAGGCGGGTCGTCGCCGCAGGGTTGGGGCGATGAAGGATCAGCCACCTATCGCCGGACACTTGCACCGACGAGCCGGTACTCCTTTCAGGTCGTTCCGTCGACACACCCGCTTCCGGGAAGAGCTCGGCGATCAAACCGACGATACTTGGCCCCTTCAGGAGCATCGCCGTCGGAATGGGCACTTTGAGAGTTTGCCGCAGCTGATTCGTGAGGTTCACGGCGAGGAGTGAGTCGAGCCCCAACTCGTTGAGAGGCTGGGTTATATCAATCGCAGCGCCCACGCCAAGTACGCGGCTCACATGGGAACGAACGACTTCGACCAGGCCCTCTGGTGCGGCGAGCGCGTCGAGGCTCGCGGGTGAGCGTTGAGCTCCCGAGACAAGCTCCTTGAAAAGCGGTGGGACCTCATCGAACTGACTGACAAAATCGCTCCACCGCGTCTTGCACACTGCGAGCTGGGCGCGACTCCCGTTGAGCGACCGAAGCAATACCTCGAGGTACACCTCCGGAGAAAGCCGCGCCGTGCCCCGTTGCTTCCAGACCGCCTTCCCGGTTGCTCCCCCTCGGTCTTTAGGGCCAATATCAGCCCAGGGACCCCAGTTGAAGACGGTAGCGGGTAACCCCGCCCTCCTGCGTAACGCAACAAGGGAATCCAGAAAGCTGTTTGCGGCCGTGTATGCGGCCTGACCGACAGCGCCCCAGAGGCTCAGCACCGAAGAGAAGAGGGCGAAAAAGTCGAGATTGAGGTCACGCGTAGATCGACTCAGCAGCCACGCCCCCACGATCTTCGGCGCCAACACGCGCTGCATCTGTTCCCAAGTGAGATTCGCGAGAACGGCATCGTCGAAAACCGCGGCAGCATGGATGACACCTTTTAGTGGTGGCATGTGCTGACGGATACGTGACAGCACGGCTTCGACATCCCGTTCGTTTGCGACGTCCGACGGTAGCACCAGCACTTCGGCGCGTCGACGCAATGCCTCCAGCGCCGCGGCGCCATCCCCGTTGCATCCATTCCGTCCAGTGAGCACGAGGTGGCGGGCTCCGGCTGTCACAAGCGCCTCCGCGGTCTTTAGCCCGACTCCCCCCAGTCCACCGACGATCCAGTAGCTCGAGTCCGCCCTGAGACGCTGGCGACCGGATAGGGTCTCGGGCTGAATTCGCACCAGCCTTGCCGTCAGACGCTTATCGGCCCGGAGCAGTATCTGGTCATCAGCGCCCGACGATCTGAGTTCCTGGAAGAGCAACTCCCCGGCAGACTTAGCGTCGACGACCGTCGGTAAGTCGATCAAGCCCCCCCACATATCGGGGTACTCGAGGGCCACTGTCCGTCCAAATCCCCATACCGCACTCTGGTCCACCTCCACGACACTCTTGTCGGCTGCGGCCGTTTGAGCACCTCGCGTCACAATCCACAGACGAGGTGGTGAGCGAAAGCGGTCGCGTGCCCTATCAAGCGCCTGGACTAAACCCAGGCAAGCGCCGACACCAAGTCTCATGGAGTCAGGCGTCGGGGGACCATCAGAGAGCTCGCGAGGCGGAACTCTCAGTGGCCACAGATCGACCACACCGACTTCCTCCTCCGGTTGCTCCTGCAGAAGAGAGTCGAAGTGAGACGGATCGTTAAGCCCTGCTGGGTCTTTTCCGTCGGCCTGTATACCGACCAGCGCTTCGGGTGTGACGACCACAACCGTCGATCCATCAGCGCGAATCAACTCGGCGAGATGCTGTCCGACGCCGGCAGCATCAGAGAGAATACACCAGTGCTTCGGCAGCGAAGCTACGGGCTCAGGTCGTGACGCTTCCGTCCACTTTAGCTCGTACAGGACGTCGTCGAACCTTGGGTCGCTATTGGACCCGAACATCTCGGCCGTAGTCTCGCGGATCGTGACTCCGCGACACAGTGCCACTGGGCGGCCGTCCTCTCCATACACACGGATATCTAACTTCAGCGACGTCTCGTCCGCACCTTCGCGCGAAATGACGACCGCCTGCACCCAACCTCTACGCACCCCCGCCTCATAAAGATGGAATGACTCCATGCGAATCGGCACATACACGCGATCCTCATGTTCCCCTCCAGGCTCGAACGTCCCATACTTTCGAACGGTGGCCCCATACACATGAAGGCACGCGTCGAGGAACGCCGGATGCAGCAGGTAGCCCTCCACGGCGAGCTCCGGCGGCAGCGCGACCTTGGCAAACGCAGTATCGTTGCTACGCCAGAGGCCGACAATGCCTCGAAATGCCGGACCGTAGGACAGGCCCCTGGTCGCGAGAAATCGATAGAATCGGTCGGGTGGGATCTCGTGACACGATCGGAGTTCCTGAGACGGAAATGGCGGGAGCGCGACTGCCTCCGTATCGTTCCGAACGGTACCGCTGATGTGAATGTGCCAAGGATCTCCGTCGTCGATGCCGGTGCTTTCCACGCGAAACGTCATGCCCGATCCGTCCGGAGCAATACCGAGATGCATCCAAACCGGTTGGTCCAGGGGAACCGCCAGGGCGAGCTCGTAGAGAAAATCCGACACAATCGGCCGTGAGAATCCCAAAGCCTGCACGGCGGCGGCCACCGCGTACTCAAGTGCCGCTGTCGTCGGAAGGACTACCCGGTCGAAGACGCGATGATCAGCCAGATACGGAAACTGCTCGATGGTCAACAGTGTCTCGAACAGAAGATTCTCGTCACCGAGCCGCTCACCGAGCAACGGATGACGATCGACATGAAATGACGTGAGCTGAGCCGGGGCCGAGCGCTCGGTCTTGTCTGGCTCGAGCCACCATCGCTGGTGCTCAAAGGGATAGGTCGGAAGACTAATTCGCCGACCGCCGGGCCGCTCGAAGGAATCCCAATCAATCGCCCATCCCTTCAGGTACAGCTTCCGGACAGCACTGAGGATGCTGGACCAGTCGCCATCCTGCTGTGACAGTGAAGTTACCCACGTGAAATCCCTGTCCGCGGATTGAGCAGGCTTGACGCATCGCCGTCCCAGACTGCATAGGGTCGAGCCCGGCCCGATCTCCAGGAAGGTTGCTCCCGACTGCGTCACTTGGTCGATGGCCGCCTGGAAGCGCACCGTCTGGCGGATCTGATCCCTCCAATACCTTGCGTCTGGTGCTCCAACCATCCCCTGGCCGGTCAGGGTCGAAATCCAGCGAATGCGCGGCTGTCGAAAAGAGACGGTCTGAGCTTTCGCCTCATAGGCGTCAAGAATCGGATCCACCAGGGGGGAGTGGAAAGCGTTCGACGTCTTGATTTCGGTGATCGGAACTTCGAGAGGCTCAAGACGGCTCAGAAGAGCCGCGAGGTTGGCGGTGCTTCCCGAGGCCACGATCCTATCGGGAGCGTTCTCGGCCGCGATCGCCAAGTCATCACAATCGCCCGGCCATGCGGCACGAATCGCCTCGAGACTCGCACCAATGGAGACCATCGCGCCGCCGTCCGGCAGCTCCCCCATGAGATGAGCCCGAGCGGCCACGAGCGCCGCTGCATCCTCCAACGAACAGACACCCGCGACTACTGCAGCGGCATACTCCCCGATGCTGTGCCCGATTACAACTTGCGGCGTGATACCCCATCGTCTCCAAAGTTCCGTCAGCGCGATCTGTAGTGAGAACAGGGCGGGTTGAGCGTACAGTGTCCGATGCAGGCGGCTTTCATCGTCGTCGAACAGCGCGTCGGCAACACGGATACCAGCGCCGTCAAAGACGGCAAGGCACTGATCGAGCGCGGCCTGAAAAACGGGCTCCGTATGATAGAGCGCCTCGCCCATTCGAGCATATTGAGCACCCTGGCCGGAGAAGAGGAACACCACTGGCTCGCGTGCACCCTTCTCCCTCCGTCCGACGTGACTTCGATCACCTTGCAGGAATCGGTCGAATTCGGTCAGCACGTCATTCTTGTCCCGGCCAACCGCCGAGAATCGGCGATCAAAGTGATGGCGACCCCTATTTGCAGTGGCGCACACGTCACGCAGCTCGACCGGTTCGTCGGCGACCAATATCTCTCGAACATTCGTGACTTGTGTGGCTAGAGCCTCGTCGGTCTGCGCCGAGAGATTCAGCACGAACAAGGGGCGGGCGCTTCGCTCGCGTTCCTCCGTTCGCGGCGCCTCCTCCAGAACAACGAAGGCGTTGGTACCCCCCATCCCCACAGAATTGACGCCGACACGCCGCGGCAGAGCTCCGCGATCGAACGGCCGACAGGTTGTATTCACGAAGAACGGCGAGCGCTCAAAAGGGATTCGTGGATTTGGTGTCTCGAAGTGAAGACTCGGAGGGATTATCCCGCGCTGGAGAGTGAGGACCGCCTTGATGAGACCGGCCATGCCTGCGCATTGCTCCAAGTGCCCGAGGTTTGACTTCGCGGAACCGATTGCACAGAATCCCACGCGCTGGGTCCGGGCACGGAACGCGCGTGTGAGAGCTTGGATTTCGAGAGGATCTCCGAGCGATGTAGCAGTGCCGTGGCATTCGATATATCCAAGCGTCTCGGGCTCGATATTGGCGACTACCAATGCCTCGGTGACGGCACGGGCCTGGCCTTCGGCCGTAGAGGCGGTATAACTCAGCTTGCGCCCACCATCGCTGGTCACCGCCGAACCTTTGATGACAGCGTAGACGTGATCACCGGCAGCCAGCGCCGCCTGCAGCGGCTTCAGCACCACTGCCGCGACCCCGCTGCCGAACAAAGTGCCACTCGCCTTAGCGTCGAAGGCCCGACAGTGGCCGTCCATGGAGTAGATGTTGCCGGGCTCGGCCAGATAACCTCGGATGTGCGGGACACGCACGACGGACGCACCCGCCACGGCCGTGTCCATCTCGCCGTCGAGCAAGCCACGACATGCCAAGTGAAGGGCCGATAGAGACGTCGAGCAGGCACTCTGCACGTTTATACTCGGGCCTCTCAGGTTGAGCTTGAACGACACACGAGAGCAAAGAAAATCGCGATCGTTGGAGATGTGACCAAGATCGCCGGTCTGTCCCCGTAACTCCTGGTGGCCGAGCCGAACCATGTAACTGGATACGAGGCCTCCAGCCCCTGCGTAAACGCCGACAATCCCCACATCGCCAAACGGATCGTAGCCGGAATCCTCCAGCGCCTCCCACGTGACCTCGAGGAATAAACGATGCTGAGGGTCCATCAAACGCGCCTCGCGAGGCGCATACCCAAAGAAGGATGCATCGAATCCATCGTGATTCTGGAGGATTGGCGCGGCTTTGACATAGTGAGGGTGCCGCAACAGGTCGAGGCTCTCTCCGGCGGCGAGCAGCTCCTCTTCAGAAAAACACGTTATGGACTCGGTGCCGCGAACAAGGTTCTCCCAAAAGACCCGCGGCTCGGACGCACCCGGAAATCGGCACGCCATTCCGATAATGGCGATGTCCCAAGGACGCGGAGCTCGTCGGGAAATCATCTGCGCGACGGGGTGGGCTGCTCTTCAGGCGCGAGAAGGGCGGGTACCAAGTAATGATCTCTAGGTGGCGTTGATACAGTCTTGGTAGGCGCGACAGAGGTCGCCGACCGTGCGCACCTCAGTGATAGATTTCATCTCTAGAAAAGGATCAATCTTCCACTTGCGTGCGAGCCTCGCAACCAAAGCAGCCATGTCCATGGAGGTCAGTCCCGTAGATATGAGATCGTCCTCCTCATCGAATGCCTGCGCCGGCCTCCCCGAGTCTTCGAGCAGTTCTACGATCGCCCGATGGATAGTCTCCTCGATCTCCGCCTCCGTCGGCTTGTCGGTCAGCACGTGATCCCTCCGTCGGCGACGAGCGTGTGCCCCGTGATGAAGGCGGCCGCGGGCGATATCAGAAACAACGCCACCTCGGCGATCTCTTCGACTGTGCCCAAGCGTCGGAGCGGCGTGCTGCGCACCAGCTTCCCTAGTTGGCGTTCGGTCAGGCTGCTCACCATCTCGCTGTCAAAGTAACCTGGCGCCAGCGAGTTGACGCGGATGTTCTTGGGCCCGAGTTCACGGGCCAAGGCTCGGGTGAGGCCGTCCAGTGCCGCCTTCGTCGCGCTATAAACTGCCACGCCGGCATTTCCGCGCAACGCGTTTACCGAGGATATGTTGAGGATGCAGCCGGCCATGCGCGACACCATGTAGGGAGTACACAGCCGCGCCAAGAGGATGTTCGTGCGAAGGTTGACGTCGAGACTCTCGTCGAGTTCGCTCAGGCGCATCAGCGGGAAAAGGCCGAAGCGTCCCACCGCGGCATTGTTGACCAGCACGTCGACACCGCCATACCGATCGGCCACAGTGTCCACAAACCGTCTGAGAGCCTCGCCATCGCGCCCGTCGATCGATGCGCAGGAGAAGCGATCTCCCTGAGGGTCACGGTCCCGCTGTTCCTCGAGGAACGAACTCGTCGATCGGCTGAACGTCGCAACAATGTGCCCCGTATCCAAGCAGCGGCGGGCGATTGCGGCTCCCAGGCCGCGGCTTCCTCCACTAATCAGCACCACCTGTTGTCCCATCGGTCGCCTCTCCCTTCGAAGCACTCAAGCAGGTGCCGGGCTCCCGCGGCCAGCGATCCCTGTCGCACCGTCCCGAACCTTCTTGAAGCGATGGCTATGGTGGTCACCTTCCACAATCTCGACGGCGACCGGAACCTTGTAAGGCGCCAGGCGGCTACGACAGAAGCGATGGATACGCCGCTCGAGTGACTCCTGATCTTCTGGCCGGGCGAGGCTGACGCGGGCCACCACTACCTGGCCCGTGACCGCGTTCGCCTCGCCCCGCACCGTAGCATCGCAGATGTTGTCCAACTCCAACAGTGTGCTCTCTACCTCACTCGGGTACACCTTCTGGCCTCCTACATTGATCAATTCATTTGTCCGACCCAAGATACGGATATAAGGACCATCGACCTCCACGGCATCGTGAGTGTTGTACCACCCGTCTTCGTCAAACGGGCTTGGTGCATTGAGATAACCGAGCATCGCCGTGTCCGACCGGACCCAGAGGACGCCGTCCACCACCCGCACGTCGCAGCCCATGCCACCGAGCTCAAGCCAGAGAGAATCGGGCGATCGTGAGCGGGTCGGCAGCACCCCAAGCTCGGTGAGGCCATAGGTCTGCTTGAGGCCCACGCCGACAAACGCGTTCCTCAGTGCCTGGAGGGTGCTGGACGGCATCGGCTCCGTCCCGTATGTGATGAGCCGCAAGGAAGCGAGATCATACCGCTCCCGCACTCGTGACATCAAGAGCATGCGCAGGAACGTCGGCGTGGTGGGAAGCAGCTCGACACGGTGTCGCTCGATAGCGCGCGCCACATCCTCGACGCGACGCTCTCCGCCGATCACCAGGGTGCCGCCATGCGCCAGCGTGTGCAGCATCGTGTGAATACCACCAAGATGATCGAGAAGCAGAAATACTAAAGTGCGAAGGGGAGATCGCGCCGGCCGGTAGCGATCGATCAACACGTCGAAGTCGAAGAGAGCGGCTTTGCCGTGTCCCGTCGTACCCGAGGTGAATGCGACGAGTCCGGCGGTGCCTCGGTCTCGCAGACGCTTCAGCATCGGCGGCAGCGGGCCTGGAGACAACGCCGAATAAGACCAATCGTCGGAGGTGGCGAAGTCGAAGAACGCCTCCGCATGCACTGCCTCCAGATGCTGCCTGACATCCTCTTGGCGCGGTAGGCCCACCACTACACCGCGGCGAAATGCGACTGCGAGAAACAGAGCACAGATCCCGGGAGAATAGTCGCCACGCAGAGCCACCACCGACCCAGCGGGCAGTCCCCTCTCGTCGAGAATCCGGCGCCACTCTTCCATACGCGCGCCGAGCTGCGCATACGTGAGAGTTGCCTCGCCGTGCACGATCGCGTCACGGTCCCCGAACTCTGACAGACGGCGTAGGAACCAACTCGGCGAGGTGGCAGTCAACGCGACGGGCCTCGATCAGTCGGGGCATGGGCGGCGCCTTCCGTAGCCTGCCCCTGCTCCTTGAGCCACATTTCGAGCTGGGCACGATACCGCTGGATCATCTCATGCTGGGCGGTCTGAAACTGGCCTCCGAGCGATTGCTGGACTCGCATAAGGGCGAGCACCGACGACATGAATGTCTTGAGGATCGCGTTGGTCCTCGCCTCATCCCACCCGGAACTGTCAAGACCTGCCTCGTACAGGTCAAGCAGGCAGAGCAAGAATCTGACGAGGTCAGGCGACGGGAAGGGAGCGGCCGACGCGCTCATGGGCCGCCGCCCACCCGCGATTTCACGGGCCATGGTACCGCGGCTCTGCCCGTAGACTGAAACGGCTTCCCGAATAACTTGCGAAAGTCGCCCTCTCGGGAGTCCTCGTGAAGGGTGTTGCAGTAACGGTTTGCCTCAGGTGGCTGACCCCCATTGCTCTTCATGTCATCGAAGAACTTCGAGGCCGCCCTGTATCCCACGTCCCATAGGGTAAGGGCGTTGGAGTAGCTCCACTCCAGATCTTACCGACCTCACATAGTGGGATTTCGAATGGTAGCCGATAGATCTTCGGAATCTGGGCCTTCGACTTGTTGAAGTGGTCATCCTGGAGCGCATACAGCGCGGCGACAGTCTCGGCGAGGCTCACGATCGGGTCCATGATCGTGAGCTCGAGAGCTTCGTAGATGCTCTCCGGATCGTTCCACAGGTCGGCAGCGATGGTATCGAGCACGATGATCGAGTTTTACCGCGGCGCGGTAGCCGGCATTTTCCCGGCCCGGCACATCTCGCCATCAACTGCAGAGGAGTCGTGAAGGAGGAAGAGACGCTCGCGACTACTTCGTTGCGAAAGTGCAGCCCATCTCGCTCGGAATTCAGGGACCAAGAGGCCAGATCGCACTGCGATGTGTCCTGGGAGTCGCAGAGAAATGCTTTCAAAGTCGAGCAACGAGTAGTGGACCGCCTACGGTGGTCCTCGAGGCAGGGAACGTGATCGTCAGGCGGCCGGGCAGGAGCGATACTGTCAAGCCAGTAGGCGGCGTAACGGAAAATGCCCCCGACGTGGGTCCCTTCTGGAGGATCGTTACGCGACATCAAGACCTCCTTGCGAGAAGGGAATTGACCCCGCCCGCCCAACGGCGTCGCTCCATTGGGACTCATAACGCCAACCCCTGCGCGCCGCCAAACCTGGGAGACGCGGCGCTCGGCTTCTGATGCCTCGCGGACGAATCTCTTGATGGGCAGTAAGACTTAGCGCCGCCAGCCCGTTGCTGTCAAGGGCGGAGTTTAGGGGAAACGAATGTGCGCTTACTGTCTGACATCCAGGTAGCCTCGAGCGGGCGCCTTCCTCGCGTAGGACCGCCGAGCTCACGAAACAGGGTACGGGCGACAGCCGCGGACGAGGGCTACGATCGACCGCAGCGTTTTCGGGACCGCCGGAAAGTTGGTGCTGGAATATCTGAAGACACCTCTCTCAAATCAATTGTAGAAACGGCGCTGGCCTCCGAGGTCGGGAATGGTGTACTTCGGCTGTGGGTAGACATACCAGCGAAAGACGGGTTCGCGACGGTCGCCCAGCGCCCGGAAATTGCGGTCCATAAGGGGATCAGGGCCCCGAGGCGCTCCTCTCATTGGTTGCCAGGGGACTGGGGCAATCCGATACCCTGACAGCGACCCAACGATATCCGGCCGAAGGTGACCTGGGTCGTCCCTCGAGAAGCCGGCGAGAGCCTCGCCCATGACCATCTGTTAGCTCGAATGGGCACGTCGGAGCGCGCTCGCACGCTTTATAGAACCTCAATGCTTCCGCGCCGCGTGGTGTTCGTCCAACCGAGAAAGTAGCGAAGATTCCACGAGTGATCCGATCCGGCCTACAAGCGCTTTACTGGCGCATCTGCTTCTTTCTCAGTTCACTATCAGTCTCCGCGGCGCATGCGTCACCTGCTCAGCGCCGCGTCTGGTAACGATCGACGTTTCCCCTAAGCACATGCTCAATCCGGTGCGACTGTTCAACAGGATCATGTGAATGAAGAACACCATGC
>Ga0307472_100000223_pt1 | contig 18336 bp, 14 predicted proteins | sample atmos_gasesAM5C__2_FD_204582 | JGI IMG/M metagenome (GOLD analysis project Ga0307472, IMG submission 204582) | Hardwood forest soil microbial communities from Morgan-Monroe State Forest, Indiana, United States - atmos_gasesAM5C_05 | ecosystem: Environmental > Terrestrial > Soil > Temperate...
CCGACGATGACCGGCCAGGCACTGCGTGTGCCGGCCGAGCGGTCTGAGCCGCAAGCGCTCGCTCTCAGCTCCCTGTCCGAGGCCATCATCGCGACCGACAAGGATGGCCGCATCGACTACATGAACCCGGCGGCGGAGCAGCTCACCGGCAGCACAGCCGATGCCGCCGCAGGCAAGCTGCTCGAGGAGATCGTGAGTCTGGTGGATGAGACCGATCGCCGGCTGCTGTCGGATCCGGTACATCAGGCGCTCACCACCGGCGCCGCGGTAAATCTCAGCCGGCGCGCGCTGATGCTCTCGCGCGCCAACGGCAGCGAGCGCTCCATCGAGCTGTCGGCTTCGCCGATCCGCAACCCCGCCCAGGAGCTGATCGGCGCCGTGGTGCTGCTGCACGACGTCACCGAGATGCGCGGGCTGGCGCGGCAGATGTCCTACCAGGCAACCCATGACGCCCTCACCGGACTCGTCAACCGGCGCGAATTCGAGCGGCGCCTGGAGGAGGCGATCGAGAGCGGCCACCGCGGCGACGGCCAGCACGTGCTGTGCTATCTGGATCTCGACCGCTTCAAGCTGGTGAACGACACCAGCGGCCACCTGGCCGGCGACAGCATGCTGCGCGAGGTGGCGAAGCTGCTGCGCGATGCGGTGCGCGACAGCGACACGGTCGGCAGGCTCGGTGGCGATGAGTTCGGCATCCTGCTGGTGGGCTGCCCGCTCGAGAAGGCGCGGCAGATCGCCGACGACGTGACGCGCGCGGTTGGCGACCACCGCTTCGTGTGGCGCGAGAAGATCTTCAACATCGGCGCCTCGATCGGACTGGTCGAGATCTCGCGCGAGAGCGGTACTCTCGAAGAGCTGCTCGCCGCTGCCGACACGGCCTGCTATGTGGCCAAGAAGCAGGGCACGGGCAGAGTGGTGGTTTACTCGGCGCGGGACGAGGCGCTCGCGCGCCATACCGGCGAGATCCAGTGGCTGCAGCGCCTGCAGAGCGCACTGAAGGAGAACCGCTTCCACCTCTATCAGCAGGTGATCGTGCCCGCGCACGGCGATGAGAGCGGCCCGGCGATGGAGGTGCTGGTGCGGCTTCAAGACGAGTCCGGGAACGATCTGCTGCCGGCGGAGTTCATGCGCGCCGCGGAGCGCTACCGCCTCATGGGACTGGTGGATCGCTGGGTGGTACAGACCACGCTGGCGGCACTCGGGCGCGGCGCGATCGCCGTGCCGCCCTCGCACAGCGTCGCCATCAACATCTCGGGACAGACTCTGGGCGATCTGCAGTTCCTCGAGTTCGTGGTGGAGTGTCTCGACAGCACCGGCGTCACCCCGGGCCAGGTGTGCTTCGAGATCGCCGAGAGCGCGGTCATCGCCAACCTCGATCACGCGCGCCGCTTCGTCGGCGTGCTGCACGGCATGGGCTGTCAGTTCGCCCTGGATGACTTCGGCTCGGGCGTCGGCTCCTTCTCGAACCTCAAGACGCTGCCGCTCGATTACCTGAAGATCGACGGCTCCTTCATCCGCAACCTCGCGCGCGACAGCGTCAATCAGGCCATGGTGACGGCGATGATCAAGCTCGCGCGCACGCTGAACTTCAAGGTGATTGCCGAGCAGGTCGAGGACAGCGCCGCCGAGGAGGCGGCGCGGCGCATGGGGGTCGATTACCTGCAGGGGTACGCCATCGGACGGCCGCAGCCGCTGGAGCTGGCGGCCTAGAGGGAGCCCGGTTCGTGCCCTCAGAGCAGCGGCACGAGCAGCAGCGCGACGATGTTGATGATCTTGATCAGCGGGTTGATGGCGGGGCCGGCCGTGTCCTTGTACGGATCGCCGACGGTGTCACCGGTGACCGCCGCCTTGTGGGCATCGGAGCCCTTGCCGCCGAAGTGGCCTTCCTCGATGTACTTCTTGGCGTTGTCCCAGGCGCCGCCGCCGGTGGTCATGGAAATGGCGACGAACAGCCCGGTCACTATGGTGCCGATGAGGAGCCCGCCGAGTGCACGCACGCCCGCGCCTGGCCCCATGAGGGAATTCATCACCAGCACCAGCACGATGGGCACGAGGATCGGCAGGAGCGACGGCACGATCATCTCGCGGATGGCGGCACGCGTCAGCAGATCGACAGCGCGCGAATAGTCGGGCTTCTCGGTGCCGGCCATGATGCCCTTGATCTCGCGGAACTGCCGGCGCACCTCGTTCACTACCGAGCCGGCGGCTCGCCCCACGGCCTCCATGGCCAGGGCGCCGAACAGGTACGGCACCAGCCCACCGACGAACAAGCCGATGATCACGGCCGGGTCCGACAGCGAGAAGTTGGCGGCCTTGCCGGCGGATTCGAGGTTGTGCGTGTAGTCGGCGAACAGCACGAGCGCCGCAAGTCCCGCGGAGCCGATGGCGTAGCCCTTGGTGACCGCCTTGGTAGTATTGCCGACCGCATCGAGCGGGTCGGTGATGGCCCGCACCTCCTTCGGCAGTCCCGACATCTCGGCGATGCCGCCGGCGTTGTCGGTGATCGGTCCGTACGCGTCTAGCGCGACGATCATCCCCGTCATCGACAGCATCGAGGTGGCCGCGATCGCGAGGCCATACAGGCCACCGAGCGTGTAGGCACCCCAGATGGCGAGGCACACGGCGATCACCGGCAGTGCCGTGGCCTTCATCGACACGCCGAGCCCCGCGATGATGTTGGTGGCGTGACCGGTCTGGGAGGCCGCCGAGACCTTGCGCACCGGGCTGTACTCGGTGGCGGTGTAGTACTCGGTGATCATGATCATCGCCGCGGTGAGTGCGAGGCCGATGAGACCGCAGCCGTAGAGCGCCAGGTTACCGGGCATGATCTGCCGGGTGATGAACCAGAAGGCGATCGCCGACACGATGCCGGAGACGATCACGCCCTTGTAGAGAGCAGTCATGATCTTCCCGCCCGCGCGCGCGGAGACGAAGAACGTGCCGATGATGGAGGCGACGATGGAGGCTGCACCGAGGGCGAGCGGATAGATCACCGCCGCGAGCGCCGCATCCGCGCCCTCGCGCGCGTACAGCAGGCCACCGAGCAGCATGGTGGCCACCATGGTGACGGCGTAGGTCTCGAACAGGTCGGCGGCCATGCCGGCGCAGTCGCCGACGTTGTCGCCGACGTTGTCGGCGATGACGGCCGGGTTGCGCGGGTCGTCCTCGGGAATACCCGCTTCGACCTTGCCGACGAGATCCGCGCCGACATCGGCGCCCTTGGTGAAGATGCCCCCGCCGAGACGCGCGAAGATCGAGATCAGCGAGCCGCCGAAGGCGAGCCCGACGAGCGCGTGCAGCGCACCGTCGTTGCCGATCGTGGGAACCTGCCGCAGCAGCCCGTAGTAGCCGGCGACACCGATCAGCGCGAGGCCCACGACCAGCATGCCGGTGATCGCGCCGCCGCGGAATGCCACGCTGAGCGCGGCGTTGAGACCCTGGGTGGCCGCCTGCGCCGTGCGCACGTTGGCGCGCACCGAGATGTTCATGCCGAGGTAGCCGGTGAGTCCCGAGAGCAGGGCGCCGATCGCGAATCCGCCCGCAGTAGGCCAGCCGATCCTGGAGAAGCCGAGCACCAGGAACAGCACGATGCCGACGATGAGGATGGTGGTGTACTGACGGTTGAGGTACGCCTTGGCGCCGGTCTGGATGGCGGCGGCGATCTCCTGCATGCGGGCATTGCCGGCCGGCAATCGCAGGATGATGGTCGTCGAGATCACACCGTAGAGCACGGCGAGTACACCGGCCGCGATCGCGGCCCACAGCCACTGGGTGGCAACCATCAGCGGATCTCCCCGGAAAAAAGGCCGCGCACTATAGCACGCTGCAGGCGCGCTTCGACGGCGCGCCGCACCGCAGCAACGGCTGTTCAGACCTTGAATTCGTCCTTGAGCTTGCGCCGCACCGGCACGCCTTTGATACGCACGTAATCCGGCAGGCCGTTACGGTAGGGCGGATAGGCCTCGCCTGCGATCAACGGCTCGAGGTAGCGCCGGCATGCCGCGGTGATGCCGAAGCCATCCTCGCGGATGTAGTCACGCGGCAGCTTCTTTTCCTTGTTGGCAACCTCGGCGAGCGGCACATGGCCGATCGACCAGCGGTAAGGCCGGTCGGAGCGGCGCACGATGGTGGGCATGACCGCGTTCACGCCTTTCAGAGCGAGCTCCACGGCCGCCTTGCCGACCGCGTATGCCTGCTCGACATCCACGCGGGAGGCGATGTGGCGCGCCGAGCGCTGCAGGTAGTCCGCGACCGCCCAGTGATACTTGTAGCCGTGCGCCTCGCGCACCATGTTGGCGACCACGGGTCCCACGCCACCGAGTTGCGTGTGGCCGAAGGCATCGCGCGTGCCCGCCTCCGCAAGGAACTTGCCGTCGGCATACGCGGCCCCTTCGGAGACCACGATCACGCAGTAGCCGTGCTTTTCCACCGCGGCACGCACGCGCTCGAGGAAGCGCTGCTGCTCGAAGGGCACTTCGGGGAACAGGATGATGTGGGGTGCCTCGTCGGCGCTGCGGCCCGCGAGCCCGCCGGAGGCGGCGATCCAGCCGGCATGCCTTCCCATCACCTCCAGCACGAAAACGCGCGTCGAGGTGCGCGCCATCGAGGCCACATCGAGCGCCGCCTCGCGCGTGGAGACTGCGACGTACTTGGCCACCGAGCCGAAGCCGGGGCAACAATCGGTGTGCGGCAGGTCGTTGTCGACCGTCTTGGGCACCCCGACACAGGTGACGGGGAAGCCGAGCGACTCGCCGATCTGCGACACCTTGAGCGCGGTGTCCATGGAGTCGTTACCGCCGTTGTAGAAGAAATAGCCGATGTCGTGTGCGCGGAATACCTCGATCAGCCGTTGGTACTCGGCGCGGTTCTGGTCGATGCCCTTGAGCTTGAAGCGTGCCGAGCCGAAGGCGCCGGCCGGGGTGTGTTTGAGGCCGCGGATGGTCGCCGGGCTTTCGCGGCCGACATCGATCAGGTCCTCGGTGAGCGCGCCCACGATGCCGTCGCGGCCGGCGTAGACCTTGCCGATCCTTCGCGAGCGCATGGCCGTCTCGATCACGCCACAGGCGGAGGCGTTGATGACGGCGGACACTCCGCCCGATTGGGCATAGAAGGCGTTTCTCGGGGGTTTTCTCTTCATGGCGACAGGATAACGCACCGTGGAAGTCCGCTGCGATGGGCGTCTCGTTTGACCTCGCCGGGAGCGGCCGGTAACGTTGCCAGCCCTTGTGCTGCGGTCCGCAGCCGCTTTGGTTCACCGACAACCATGCGCATCGTCCTGTTGGGCGCTCCCGGCTCGGGCAAAGGCACACAGTCTCAACGGCTCATGCAGCATGAGCACATCCCGCAGATCTCGACCGGCGACCTGCTGCGGGCCGCGGTTGCCAGCGGCAGCAAGCTCGGACTGAAGGCCAAGGTGGCCATGGACGAAGGAAGGCTGGTGGAGGATGCGCTGGTGCTCGGCATGATCCGCGAGCGGCTGCGCAAGGCTGACGCGCGCCGTGGCTTCATTCTCGATGGCTTCCCGCGCAATCTCGCCCAGGCGCAGTCGCTCGATCGGCTGCTGACAACGCTGCGACAGCCGCTCGATGCCGTCGTGCAGCTCGAGGTCGACTACGCCGAGCTGGTCCGCCGCATCTCCGGACGGCGCACATGTGCAGACTGCGGGCGCGTGTTCAACGTATCTGCCTCGCCGGCGGAGCTCAGCGCGAGTGAGCCGTGTCACTCCACCGGCGCCCCCCACCGGCTCATCCAGCGGCCCGATGACAACGAAGCCACGGTCGCCGAGCGGCTGCGCGTCTACGAGGAAAAGACCCGGCCGCTGATCGAGTTCTATCGCGCGCGCGGACTCCTGCGCGTCATCCACGCGGAGGGCGGCGTCGATCAGGTGACCGAGCGCCTGGAGCAGGCGCTGCACGAGGTGCCGCGCAGCAAGGCGCGCGCGAAGCCGCGCCGCCCGGCCGCCCGCCGCGCGGCAAAGCCCGCGTCCCGCAACAAGCGCAAACGCGTATCGCGTGCGGCGCGCGCCGTCGCCGCCTCGAGGGTGACTCGCGCCGCAGCGCGCCGCGCCCGGGACGGCAGGCGCCGTGCGAGCTCGCGCGGCCCCCGCCGCGGACGCCGCTAAGTCACCGGCCTCAGAGCGCCGCGAGCAGCCGCTCGCCGAGCACCCCCCGGCGCCATCCGCGCAGCACGGCGCCGTCTCGACGGCCATCGGCGAGCTGCTCGAGATCGCGACGTGTCGCAAGCACCTCCGGGACGAGATTGAGCTCCCGGGCCACTGCCTGGCTGATGCCGCTCAGCTTCTTGACCAGCGCCGCCTTCACCGGATCGGGACGCTCACGGCCGGGAAGTGCCGGCAACGGCTGTGGCACCTGTGCACGCTCGATGCACTCGAGGAGGTCCGCCCCGCGCCGCTTGAGGAGCCCCGGGGGCATCTGCGGAATCTCTGCGAGCGCGGCGAGCGTGCGCGGCACCTGCAGGACGATCTCGCGCAGCACCGCATCATCGAGGATCCAGCCGCGCGGGCGGTCGTGCTCGAGCGCGTAGCGCTCGCGCCACGCGGCAATAGCGCGCGCCAGGCGCTCGCGCCCGGGATCGAGCGGACGCAGCCCCTTCAGCCGCAGCCAGGCATCCTCGGGCGCGATCGTCAGCGCGCGCGCCTCACCGAGCGCCGCAAGCTCCTCGCCGAGCCACTCGAGCCGTCCGAGCCGCTCGAGCTCCTCCTGCAGGCGTGCCGCGAGCGGCAGCAGGAAGCGCACGTCATCGAGCGCGTACTCGATCTGCTCCCTCGAGAGCGGACGGCGTGACCAGTCGGTGCGCGTGTGCGATTTGTCGAGCTCCTGGCCGAGAAACCGCCGCACCGCTTCCGCGTACCCCACCTGTGCCGGCAGCCCGGTGAGACTTGCAGCGATCTGGGTATCGAACACCGGCCGCGTGAGTCCGGCGATCGGCAGAAGCACCTCGAGATCCTGGCGCGAAGCGTGCATCACCTTGAGCACCCCGTCCGCCGCGAGTACCTGTGCCAGCGGCGCGAGCTGCGTGAGCGCCAGTGGATCGATGCACACCGCCTCGTCGGCGCTGGCCACCTGCACGAGGCACAACTGGGCGCGATAAGTGCGCTCGCGCAGAAACTCGGTGTCGAGGCCAATGCGCGCAAGCGTGGCAAGACGTGCGGCGCAGGCGGCGAGTGCGGGTGCCGTGGCGATGAGGGGCTGCAAACGGATCTGCGGATGATCTGTACAATCGAGTCTCGTGATTATGCGAGGCCCGCACCCTTCCCGAAAGACATGAGCGAGTTCATCCGGCTCTACACGCAGATTGCGCTGCTGCGCCGGGGGCCGCAGGACCTGCCGGCCTCGCGGCTGCTGCTGGTGCTGACGGTCGCGGGGTACTTCGCCGTAAACTTCATCGTGAGCAGCCTGCTGCCGCCCGAGGATCGCTGGCGCGAGAACCTGCTGGTCGGAACACTGTTCACACTGCTGTGGTACGTGTTGCTGCTGCGGCTCGCCGGCCGGCCGGAACGCACCCTTCAGACCACGACCGCCGTGTTCGGCTTCCAGGGGGTGCTCGCGCCGCTGGTGGTCATCTGTGGATGGCTCGTGCGCCGGTTTGGCGAGGGCTCGCCCTGGCAGCTGCCCGTCGTCTGCGCGGGCCTGCTGGTGCTCGCGTGGTTGCTCGCCGCGAACAGCTACATCGTGAGGGCGGCGCTCGAATGGTCGGCAACCTCCAGCGTGGCGCTCGTCATCCTCGAGACGCTTGCCGGCTGGCTTCTGCAGTCCGCGCTGTTTCCACCGGTCAAGACCTGAAGGGCGGCGATGCACGTCCACATTCTCGGCATCTGCGGCACCTTCATGGGCGGAGTGGCGGCGATCGCGCGCGCCGCCGGCTTCACGGTCACCGGCTCCGACCGCAACGTCTATCCGCCGATGAGCGCCCAGCTCGAGGCTCTCGGCATCTCCCTTACCGAAGGCTTCGATGCCGCGCAGCTCGCGCCGGCACCGGATGTGGTCGTGGTCGGCAACGTCATGACGCGCGGGCAGCCGGTAGTCGAAGCACTGCTCGAGAGCACGCTGCCCTACGCTTCGGGCCCCGAGTGGCTGGCGCGCGAAGTGCTGAAGGACCGTTGGGTACTCGCGGTCGCGGGTACACATGGCAAGACCACGACGGCCTCGCTCCTTGCCTGGATCCTCGAGTATGCCGGGCTCGATCCGGGCTTCCTCATCGGGGGAGTGCCAGCCAACTTCGGGCTGAGCGCGCGACTCGGCAGCGGCCCGTTCTTCGTGATCGAGGCGGATGAGTACGACACCGCGTTCTTCGACAAGCGCGCGAAGTTCGTGCACTACCGCCCGCGCACCGTGGTGCTCAACAACCTCGAGTACGACCACGCCGATATCTATCCCGACCTCGGCGCCATCCAGCGGCAGTTCCACCATCTGGTGCGGATCGTGCCCGGTAGTGGACGCATCGTCTGGAATGCGGCGGATGCGCGGCTGCGGGACACGCTCGTCATGGGTTGCTGGACGCCGCTCGAGGGCTTCGCGCGCACCGCGCACGGCGATGCGCTGTGGAGCGCGCGACCGCTGCCGGGAGCCGCAGACTTCTCGCGCTTCGAGGTGCTCGAGGGCGGAAAGCCCCGTGGCGTCCTCGAGTGGTCGCTGATCGGCGCACACAATATGGAAAATGCGCTCGCCGCGATCGCCGCCGCCAGCCACGCCGGGGTGGCGGTGCCGGACGCGCTCGCGGCACTGAAAGACTTCAAGGGCATCGCCCGCCGCCTGCAGCTGCGCGGCGAGGTGAACGGTATCCGCGTGTACGACGATTTCGCGCACCATCCGACCGCCATCGCCACGACGATCGACGGGCTGCGGCGCCGCGGCGGTGCGGCACGCATCCTCGCGGTGCTCGAGCCGCGCTCGCACACCATGCGCATGGGCGTGCACGAGCACACGCTCGCACCGGCCCTCGCGGGGGCGGACGAGGTATGGCTGTACACTCCGGCGGATCTCGGCTGGGACACCTCGACGGTGCTGCATGCCCTCGGCGGCCGTGGCCATGGGACTACCGACATCGCGGAGCTGGCACGCGAGCTCGCACGCGCCGCCCGCCCCGGGGATGAGGTGCTCATCATGAGCAACGGGGGCTTCGGCGGTCTGCACGGCAAGCTGCTCGCCCTGCTGGGGAAAGCGGAGCAGCGCGCATGAGCGCCGCGGCCGGCCTGCCGCTCTTTCCGCTCGGCACCGTGCTCTTTCCCGGCGGACCGCTGCGGCTGCGTATCTTCGAGCCGCGCTACCTCGACATGGTGCGGCAATGCCTGAAGGAGTCCCGTGCGTTCGGTGTGGTGCTGATTCTCGAGGGAGAGGAGGCCGGGGAGGTGGCGAGCGTCGCGGGAAGCGGCACCACCGCCCGGGTGGTGGATTTCGATACCCTGCCGGATGGATTGCTCGGCATCGACTGCGTCGGCGAGCAACGCTTCCGGGTGCTCAGGCGCTGGCAGCAGGGCGATGGACTGAACGTCGCGGAAGTCGACTATCTACCCGATGACCCGCCCTGCGCGCTGCCCGCGGAGCTTGCGCACCTCGGGGAGCTGTTGCAAGAGGTGTTGCCGCAGCTCGGCGAGCGCTACGCGCACGTGGTGGCGCACTACGAGGATGCGGGCTGGGTCGGCAACCGCTGGGCGGAGGTTCTGCCGCTCACCGTGGCCGAGAAGCAGCAGCTGCTCGAGCTCGACGATCCGCTCGCACGCCTTGCGCAGGTGGCTGCGTGGTCAACCCGGCAGCCCCCGACTACGCAGGTATAGCCCGAGGTACTTGCGCCGCACGTAGCCGGACTCGACGAGCGCGAACACCAGGCCGCGCCAGCCATCGAGGAACCCGAGCCGCAGCAGGTAGCCGCGCACGAAGCGCCACTGCGGATTGAGCAGCACCGGTGCAAGGCCGCAGCGCCGCCCCCGTTGGTAGAGCGCCTGCGCCATGAGATCGGCGTAGCGCTGCATGCGCGTCTGATGGTCGTGGAGACTGCGGTAGGAATAGTGCTCGAGGTGCCCGCGGAGCCTCCCCACGCGGCCCTCGACGCGGGTGTTCTCGTGGATTTCCTCGCCCGCCCAACCGCCGCGGCGCCGGTCGAACAGGCGCACCAGTCGATCGGGATAGGCGTTGCCGTGGCGCAGAAAGCGGCCGAAGTAATCGGTGATACGCGGTATCGACCAGCCGGCCGCCGCGGTGAGTCCCGCCTGACGCAGGGCCAGGATTTCCGCGCGCAGCTGCGGGCTCACGCGCTCGTCCGCGTCGAGGCACAGCACCCAATCGTGACGGGCGCTGTCCACCGCGAACTGCTTCTGCGTGCGGTAACCCGGCCAGTCGCGCTCGATGACGCGGGCACCGAGGGCGGTGGCGAGCTCGCGGGTGCGGTCGGTCGAGTGAGCGTCGACTACGACGATTTCATCGCAGAAATCGACCGAGCGCACGCACGCCTCGATGCGATCGGCCTCGTTGAACGTGATGATGCACGCCGATAAGCCGCTGTCCCCCGTCACGGGCATCCTCACCGCCGCTTCGCGATACAGCACGTACAATACACACTCGGATGAGCGCGGTCCTGTTCTACGACCCCGTATGCCAACAGCCGTACGACACGCGTACGCTGCACACGCAGGCGCTGGGCGGCACCGAGGCGACGCTGGTGCGCATAGCGGATGCCCTCGGCGCGTGGGTGATGCAGCACAACCGCACGGAGGAATGGCAGCGCTACCGCGCGCCGCAACGCCTCGCGGGCGTCAGCGACGTGATCGTCAACCGCGATTCGCGCGCGCTGCCGTTCGTGCGGCAGCACTATCCCGGGGCACGCGTATACCTGTGGCTGCACGATCGCTTCCATCCGCGGGCGCGGCGCGCGCGCTGGCTCGCGGCCACCGCGCCGCTCCTGCGGGAGAGCGCAGTCACCGTGGTGTGCGTGTCGGAGTGGCAGCGCAGCGGAGTCGAGGCGACGCTGCGCAGCATCGGCGTGGCGGACGCCGTGCGCGCACTCACCATCTACAACCCCGTGGACGATGCGCTGCGCCCGGACGGCACGGCGGTGGATGCGGACAAGCTCGTGTTCTTCTCCTCTCCCAACAAGGGGCTGGGCTTCACGCTCGACGCTTTTCGCGAGCTGAAGCGGGCGATGCCGGCGCTGCGCCTGCTCGTCGGCAATCCCGGTTACAAGCAGGGCGACGCGGTGGCGGGTGCCGGGGTCGAGTTCCTCGGAGCCCAGCCGCAGCCGCTCATGCACGCGCAGGTGCGCAGCGCCCTGTGCACGTTCTTTCCGAACTTCGTCATCCCGGAGACCTTCGGCCTGGTGTTCGCCGAATCGCACGCGCTCGGCGCTCCGGTGCTGACGCACGACTGCGGAGCGGCCGCAGAGATCGTCGCCGATCCGCGGCAGCTGCTGCCGGTGAGCGCCGCCGCGCGCTGCTACGAGGCGGCGGTGGCGGGGTTCCCCCCGCGCTGGCGGGCGGGGCCGGCACGGCTCGCGGCAGCCGCGGGACTCTTCGACGCGTACGTCGAGCGCATCCGCGACTGGCGCAGCGGCGCGCGGCCGCGTACCGCCCCCGATGCCCGCTTCCTTCTTTCCTCGATCACGGCGCAGTGGCGTGCGCTGCTGTCGGCGTGAGCGTGCCCGCGAGCGCGCACCACGCCTCGAAGACGGTCTCCACGCCGATCTCATCGAGCCGGCTCGATTGCGGCGGACCGCCGACCCCCAGCACCGCCGAGCCGCTGGGGCTGCGCGGCAGCCACTCCAGCCGCGAGTGGGCGCCGAACAGCACGACGAGCGGCAGCGACAGGGCGGCCGCCGCATGCGCCGGCCCCGTATCCACCGAGATCATGCTATGTGCGCGCGCACACAGCGCGAGCAGCCGCGGCAAGGGCAGCTCCGCCGCCACCACCGCCGGCAGCCGCGTCGCGGCGGCGATCCACGAGAGCAGCAGCGACTCGCGCGGTGCGCCGCACAGCACGATCGCCGCCTGCGGCAGCCGCGCGTGCACCCGGTGCAGCAGTGCCGCCCAGCGCTCGATGGGCCAGGCCTTGTCGTCCTCGCTCGAAAGGCGCAGGCGGTTGCCGCGCATGGTGCGGCGGTTGCCGGGCTGCACCAGCACCAGCGGCCGACCGCTCAGGCCCTGCGCCTCGATCCATGCGGCGCACTCGGCGCGCGCCGCGGCCGAGACCTCGAGCTGCGGTGCGCACCGCGGCGGCGGCGCGGGCCAGGGATAGTCCGCCGGGTCGAACGCAGGTGGCGTGAGCCTGCCTGCGCACACCAGGCGGTCGATCCAGTGTCTTGCCTCCTCGAGGCACTTGGTGCGCGTGATGAAAAGGCAGCGCCTCGGGTCGGTGCCGCTCGCGCGCAGCAGCCGCCCGATGCGCGCGAGCTTGCGGGAATCGTACTCGCACACGTACACCGGATCGCCCCGGCTCGCGCGCAGCGCGGCACGCGCGCGCCACCAGGCGCCGTCGAACAGAAAAGCCGTGTAACGATGCAGGCAGGTGACGCGCACCACATCGGCATGCGTGGCGTAGAGCTCCGCCGGCCAGGCGCCGGCGCCGATCAGGTGACAGCGCCCGCCAAAGCGGCGATGCAGGATCTCGAGCAGCGTCGACAGCAGGATCATGTCGCCGACCCGACCGAACCAGATCACGATCGGTTGCACGGGGGACGCCGGCATGACTCCTCACAGCAGCACGACCACCATAAGCTATGCGGGCGGGGCTTCCGCAGGCAAGCGCTCCTCCGAAATGCGTGCATTCGCGTGGTTTCTCGGCCTTTTGGCGGCTGCGTTGGCGGCCGTGGCGCTCCTGGCTTATCCGGCGTGGATGCTGCTGCACCCGCATTTCGACTTTCCATTCCACCGGATCGCCGAGCGCCTCGGGATGCTCGTGCTGCTGCTCGGGTTCGTGGCGCTCGCCCGCCGCCTCGGGCTCGCCGACCGGGCGAGTCTCGGCTACGGGGCACCCAGGCGCGTTTTCGTGCGCGAGATGAGCTTCTCGCTCGCGCTGGGCGTCGTCACCATGCTCGGGGTCGTGGGCCTCATGGCTGCACTCGGGTTGCTCCAATGGCGGCCCGGGGCAGCCGGCAGCCCCGCGGCACTCACGGCGCTCATGGTGAGGGCTGCGCTCAGCGGCTTCGCGGTGGCGTTCATCGAGGAGACTTTCCTGCGCGGGGCGATGCACACCGCCATCGAGCGCGAGTCCGGCACCCGCGCGGCGGTCGTGCTCACGGCTCTGCTGTACGCCGCAACACATTTCTTCGGGAAGTTCCACATCCCACCCGAGCAGGTCACCGCGCACAGCGGCTTCGACCTGCTCGCGGGCACGCTGCACTCGTTCGCCCACCCAGTGTCGATCGCGGATGCCTTCCTCGCACTCTTCGCCGTGGGAGTCGTGCTCGGACTCGTGCGGGCCGCGACCGGCAGCATTGCCGCCTGCATCGGGCTGCACGCCGGCTGGGTGTGGGTGATGCTGGTGACGCACGAGCTCGCGCAGCCGCGCGCAGGCGCGGCGCTCGGCTTTCTCCTCAGCCGCTTCGACGGCTTCGTCGGATGGCTGGTGCTCGCCTGGACGTTGTTGCTCGCCGTGCCGCTCTCGCGCTTCTACGCGGCACGCGGCGCAGGCAATCGAAGCTGATGTCCGCCGAAATCGCCGCTGAGGGTCGGCAGGCCGCAGCCGGCGAAAGTCGCGCCTTTCGCCGGCGGTAACGAAGCTGATGTCCGCCAAAATCGCTTCCTGCGATTTTGGCCCATCCAATCAGTTGAGCTGCGTCATCGTGTAGCCCTTGCCGCGCAGCAGCTCGAGCAGACCTCCCTCACCGACCAGATGTAGCGCGCCCACGACGACCAGGACGTTGTCCTGTGACTTGAGCAGCTCCTCCACCTGCGGCATCCAGCGCCGGTTGCGGTCGGTCACCAGCGGCTTGTAGAGCGAGGGAAATGCGCTGTACTCGCTCGCGAGCAACCCGGCGAGACGCTTCGCGTCGCCGGTACGCCAGGCACCCGTCACCTCGCGCATCTCGGACTTCAGGTCCTTGAGATCATCGACGGTCTGATCGAGCATGCGCACCTGGTCCGCGCTCGACAGTGAGCTGAGACTGCCGAGCTCTTCGGACAGCGTCTCGAGGCCCGCCGTGGGCTTGCCGTCTGCCTGCGCGCGGCGCACCAGTTGCTCCTCGACCCCCTGTTCGGGATCGAAGCCCTCGTGCTCGTATGCGAGATCCGTGATCTCGATGCCGACGACCCAGGGTGCGAGCGAATCGAGACCGGTCATGGGCATGCCGAGGCTGGCGGCGGCGGCACTGACGCGTCCGTAACGCGGCTCGCCCAGCACTCCGCGCAGTGTCGTACCGGCCGGCAGCGTGCCGTGATCCGTCATCCACGCCAGCGCTTCCATCGGATCGAACCTGGCGAGATCGAGCTCCATGACGAGCTTCGAGGACTCGGCGTAGGCACGGGCGAATCCGGGGGGGAGCTCGGCGTCATTCGCCGGCAGCATGTGGATGGAGCCGGCGAGGTAAACGACGTTGTGTGTGCCGCGTACCGCCCAGACCGGGCTCGCGGCCTGGGCACTCAGGCAGCCGAGTAGACCGAGTGCGAGGAGCCACCGCAGTGTTGTTCGACCCACACGACCTCCGTCAGCAGCGAGCCGTCGGCCCGCAGCTCGAACGTACGATATGCCGGCGGCCGCGGGTCCACCGCGAACTCCTCCGAGTTGGGCAGGAACTGAGCGCACGTCGAAGGTGTCGCGAGCAGCCGCACACCCTTGCGCAGCGCGTCGTAGCTTTGATGGACGTGGCCCCAGACGATCGCGCGCACGTTGCGATGCGCGTCGATGGTGTGCAGGAATTCCTGCGCGTTCGTCAGGCCGACGCGATCGAGCCAGCGGCTCGCCATCGGCACCGGGTGATGGTGCAGACACACCAGGCAGTGACGCTTGCCCGCCGTGCCAAGGGCGCGCTCGAGCGCGGCGAGGCTTCCCGCACTGATCGCGCCGCTCGCCGCGCCGGGGATGCAGCTGTCGAGCAGCACGATGCGCCAGCGACCGAGATCGAGGAAGTCATCGAGCACGAACGGCTCGGCCGCGAGCTCGCGGCGCATCGCCTCGGGCTCGTCATGGTTACCGGGCAGGCACAGCACCGGGAGCCCGAGCCCGCCGAACACCCGGCGGAAATGCCCGTAACCGCCCGGATCGTCCTGCACGATATCGCCCGTCACCAGCAGCGCGTGCGGCGGCCAGTCACGGGCACGCGCGTGCGCAAGCGCTGCCCTAAGCGCGGGCAGTGTCGGCACACCGCGCAGCGATTCGCTCTCGCTGCCATAGAGGTGCGGGTCGGTGAACTGAATCAGGCGCAGCACGCTCATGAAAGCAGGGTAGCAGAGCATCGCCGCCCCGGGAGTGAACCAGTCGTGCGTGGCGTTCCGAGTGCGACGCATGGCTCACGCTTCACCGCGCTCGATTTACGCAGAGTGTGAAGCAGTGCCCGCGCTGCCGGTGCGCATGAAGGGAGCTTAAGTTGCGTGGCGCAGCGTAGCGACACCCGCCGCGCCGGTCGAGGCCGGCGAGACGTGCGCTGCGTCGCAGCCGGGCCGCCCGGCACTGTGATTTGAGCCACGGGCGGGACTGATGGACAATGCGCGCCCCGAAGTGCGCGGCTGCCTGACCGCAGGCGCGGCACTAGATCCGTGAAGACACCGGACGGCCACCGGCCGCCGAGAGGGCCGCATGACTACACGCCGCGAACTCGCCAACGCCATCCGTGCGCTCTCCATGGACGCCGTGCAGCGCGCCAACTCCGGACACCCGGGCATGCCGATGGGCATGGCCGACATCGCCCAGGTGCTCTGGTCGGATTTCATCCGCTACAACCCGTCGAACCCGCTGTGGGAGAACCGCGATCGCTTCGTGCTCTCGAACGGCCACGGCTCGATGCTGCTGTACTCGGTGTTGTATCTCACCGGTTACCCGATGACTCTCGAAGACATCAAGGGTTTCCGTCAGCTTGGCAGCCGCACGCCGGGTCATCCCGAGCACGATCTCGCGCTCGGCATCGAGACCACCACCGGGCCACTCGGGCAGGGAATCGCCAACGCCGTCGGCATGGCACTCGCTGAGAAGCTGCTCGCGGCCGAGTTCAACCGCGACGGTTTCGACGTCGTCGATCACTACACCTGGTGCTTCTGCGGCGATGGCTGCCTGATGGAGGGCATCTCGCACGAGGCCGCCTCGCTCGCCGGCACCCTCGGGCTCGGCAAGCTGATTATGTTCTACGACGACAACGGCATCTCCATCGACGGCAAGGTCGCCGGCTGGTTCAGAGACAACACTGCGGAGCGCTTTGCCGCGTACGGCTGGCACGTGGTCCCGAATGTCGATGGGCTCGACGCCGAGGCGGTCGCCCGCGCGATCCAGGCGGCGCGCGCGGAAACCGGGCGGCCTTCGCTCATCGACTGCAAGACAGTCATCGGCTACGGCGCCCCGCACAAGCAGGGCACCAAGGAGGCGCACGGCGAGGCGCTCGGGGCGGATGAAGTGGCGGCCGCGCGGCGCGAGCTCAACTGGCCGTACCCGCCGTTCGTGGTGCCGGAGGAGATCCGCGCTGCCTGGGACCACCGCAAGCAGGGTGCGGCGGTCGAGGCCGAGTGGCGCACGCTCCTCGCACGCTACACCGAGGCGTTCCCCGACCTGGCGCGCGAGCTCGCGCGGCGCTTGCGCGGAGATCTGCCGGAGAGCTGGCGCAACATCACGGCGCAGGTCCGGCAGGAGCTCGCCAAGCAGAGCGCGCCGCAGGCGACACGGGCTTCCTCACAAGCCGCGCTCAACATCATCGGACCTGCACTGCCGGAGATCTTCGCCGGCTCGGCCGACCTCACCCCATCGAACAACACGATGTTCAAGGGCGCCGTGACCCTGACGCCCGGCCAGGCCGAGGGCGACTACCTGCACTACGGGGTGCGCGAATTCGCCATGACGGCGATCATGAGCGGCATCGCGCTCCACGGCGGGCACATTCCCTACGGCGGCACGTTCCTCGTGTTCTCCGACTACGCACGCAACGCGGTGCGTCTCGCCTGCCTGATGAGCGCGCACACCATCCTCGTGTACACGCACGACTCCATCGGCCTAGGCGAGGACGGCCCGACGCACCAGCCGATCGAGCATCTCGCGAGCCTGCGTGCCCTGCCTCACCTCCATTTGTGGCGTCCGTGCGATGCGGCCGAAACCGCGGTCGCGTGGCCGCTCGCCATCGAGCGCGCGGGACCGACGGCGCTGGTGTTGACCCGCCAGGCACTACCCCAGCAGCCTCGCACCCCCGAGCAGCTCGCGAGCATCCGGCGCGGCGGCTATGTGCTGATCGACTGCGCCGGCGTTGCCGAGGCGCTGGTGATCGCGACCGGCTCCGAGGTCGGCATCGCGGCCCAGGCGGTGAATGCGCTGAACGGCGCCGGGCGGCGCGTGCGGCTCGTCTCCATGCCCGCGACCGAGGTATTCGACGCCCAGGACGAGGCCTATCGCGAGTCGGTGCTGCCGCGCGCGGTGAGGAGGCGGCTCGCCGTGGAGGCGGCCGCCCGGCAGAGCTGGTGGCGCTACGTGGGCAGCGAGGGACGTGTCATTGGCATCGATCGCTTCGGCGCCTCCGGCAAGGGCGCGGAGGTTTTGGCCCATTTCGGCTTCACCGCCGATAATATCGTGCAACAGTTACGCGAGCTGCTGGAGGGTTGAGCGCATGGCGATCAGGGTCGGCATCAATGGTTATGGGCGCATCGGGCGCAACGTGCTGCGTGCGCTCTACGAGGGCAAGCGCACCGGGGAAGTGAAGATCGTCGCGCTCAACGATCTGTGCGACCCGAAGACCAATGCCCACCTGACGCGTTATGACACGGTACACGGGCGCTTCGACGGCGAGGTCAAGGTCGACGGCGAGCACATGGTCGTGAACGACGATCGCATCCGCGTGTTTGCCGAGCGCGACCCGGCGAAGCTCCCCTGGGGAGAGGTCGGCGTCGAGTACGTGCTCGAATGCACCGGACTCTTCACCAGCAAGGCGAAGGCCGGCGCGCACCTCAAGGGTGGGGCGAAGAAGGTGGTGATTTCCGCGCCCGGCGGCGAGGACGTCGACGCCACCATCGTCTACGGTGTCAACGATCACACCCTCAAGAGTGGTTACACCGTCATATCCAATGCCTCGTGCACGACTAACTGCCTGGCGCCGGTCGCCAAGGTGCTGCACGACAAGGTCGGCATCCTCGCGGGCATCATGACGACCATCCACGCCTACACCAACGACCAGGTGCTCACCGACGTTTATCATCCGGACCTGCGC
>Ga0307472_100000224_pt1 | contig 18296 bp, 19 predicted proteins | sample atmos_gasesAM5C__2_FD_204582 | JGI IMG/M metagenome (GOLD analysis project Ga0307472, IMG submission 204582) | Hardwood forest soil microbial communities from Morgan-Monroe State Forest, Indiana, United States - atmos_gasesAM5C_05 | ecosystem: Environmental > Terrestrial > Soil > Temperate...
CTTGACGAACTCCAGACCCGTGTCCGCGATGACCTCATACTGCGGTGCACCTTCGGTTGTGAGCAGTTCAGCAGGGCCTAGGCTGACATAAATCGACGGAATCTTCCCTGCTTTGTCCGCCTCCTTCAGTGAGGAGGGAGTGCTTCCCTCCGCCGCTTTGGCCTTCTGATTTTCCTGGATGCCCTTGGTGATTTCTTTCATATCATCCGGAATCTTCGAAGTGTAGGACCAAGCGCCCGCCATGAGATCGGGGGCTTTCAGCCAACCATCCATTACATTCAGGTAGTACTCATTTTTCTTGGTGTCGAGGAAAATCGTGGCTCGGGTATTAAGCATCAACTGCAGGTCGGTTCCACCGACATCCCTGTAGCGCGGCGGGCCGTCGATGAGAACAAGTAACGAGGGTTTGGTGGCAAAAATAACCTTTGGTGGATCATTGTTAACCTGAAAGGCCTCGGCCGCGGCCTGCTCCGAATCACTCGCCGCCAACGCGGCTTCCAGGCGGTCCAGTGCTATCACCTTGGACTTCCCGGGTAGCTTAGCTTGCAGGAGGATCTGATATTCAGTTTCCTTGGTTTCCATCGTAGGGAACTTGACCTTGGTGATCTGGAAGTTGTCTAACGTTACCTGGCGGTTGACCTTGTCTACCTCCGTTCGGGCAGTGAACCAGACGACTCCGTATTTGGTTGTACTTTTGGTTTTGCTTTCCAGCGCGAGCGCAGCATAGGCGTGCAACTCGTCGTCTTTCCAAACCTCCAATTGTGGTTGATACATGGAGATCGTCTCATCTCCGCGTGTGGCTTTGCGGGGCCATGCCTCGTCAACCCGTGGCTTGGCTTGCGTCGCACCGGCAGAAACTTGGGGCTTCGAGTGGTCGGGGAGGCGACGCACGGCAGAGGGCGCATCGGGCAATGACTGCTGGGGCTGCGGATGATCAGGCAACGACGTCTGAGCACGCAAGGGGAAAAGAGGAAATGCAAGCAGCAGAGTCAGAGAGCAACGAATGACGACGATCAAGGTAGGGTGCATGGATACTAGATGGTAGATGGCCCTCTGGCATCCAGACACCGGCAGAAATGACAGGTTGCTCGCCGCTTGACGCGTGCTGAGTTGCAAGGCCTAGCGACAAAATCGCTCACGTAGACGCCTTCCATGAGAAGGCCGGTCGGAGTCACTCTTGAATCGGTCTGGGTTCAGAACGTCACAAATAACCTCTCCACAGATCGTTCGCTTTCCTTGCGCCACCCTCCCTTGCGTGTGCACCTTGCCGTGGAGGTTCCATGAAACATCGCTGCCTTGATGCCATCGGCATTTAAGTCACTGTCAGTTTAGGCAGTTCTTTTAGGGGACGATTCTATCTAGTTTCCATAAATAGAAGATCTGGCCACTGACCTGCGCAGGAGCCAAAATGAGCGTGACTAGAAAACAGAGGGAAGAAGATAGGTCCTCGGAACAGTGGGAACTCGCCTGGCGCCAACATTGGCAAAAAACCGGTTTCAGTTCCTACGAGTTGCGTTTGAATGACTCCATTGCCCACGGGGAACGTGATTTTCTGATGCAGCCACGAAGTTTGAATCGTGAGCATCCGAGACTCAGGCGAATCATGAGTGAGTTCGAACTAGGGTTCCGCCGACTGCACAAACTCGGTCCGGCTGTCACAGTATTCGGCTCGGCGCGCTTCAAGCCAGGTCATCCGTACTATGAACTGAGCCGGCAAGTGGGTCGGAAACTTGCCGAAGCCGGTTTGACGGTCATTACCGGCGGCGGGCCCGGGACCATGGAAGCTGCGAACCGGGGAGCGCATGAGGCAGGCGGGCCTTCCTATGGCCTCAACATCATTCTTCCTCATGAGCAAAAGCCCAATCCCTTTATCGACGAGAACGTTGAGTTTCACTACTTTTTTGTTCGCAAAGTGATGCTCGTTAAATACTCCTGCGCCTACATCGTTCTACCCGGCGGCCTCGGCACTCTTGACGAGTTATTTGAGGCCGCCACGCTGCTGCAATGTGGCAAGATCGGTCCTTTTCCGCTCGTGCTGGTGGGCCGCGACTTCTGGCGTGGGATGCTGGATTTCTTACTCTTTATGGCTGAGCAAGAAGTCTTCGGCACCGAGGAGATTGGATTCGCACGTATTACTGATTCGGCAGAGGAGGCGGTCGAATTGGTCATCCGCAGCCTGCCTCCGGCGCTCAGAAACCATCTACACCCGATTGAGGCAAGGGCAACATGAAAATCAAAATTGCCGGTGCCGTCGGCGGCGAGGTTACAGGATCTGCATATTTTGTCCAAACAGAGCGCGCCAAAGTATTGGTCGACGCCGGCATGTTTCAGGGCGGGAAAGAGTCAGAAGCGAAGAATCGGCTTCTAGCTGGAGTCAATCTCTCAAAACTCGATGCAGTTTTGCTAACACATGCCCACCTCGACCACACTGGTCGCGTTCCACTGCTTGTGAAGCATGGTCTTGCTGGGCGAGTTCTCGCGACCGCCGCAACGATCGATCTAGCTGAATTAATCCTTCAAGACTTTGCCAGACTCCAGGCTCAAGATGCCCAATTTATCGAGTCCACCTACGGCGATCGAAATCATAGGCCGTACTCCGAAACGGCGACTGAATTTGAAGAACTGGTAAAGCAAGCTGTCGAGGCACGGAGAAGAATTCTCGTTCCAATTCGCTGTGGGGCGTGTCCAGCAAATGCTTTATCACCTTGCGATCATGTTCCACCGTGAATTGATAACGCCCTTTCACGTATGCGTCGACATTCCCATGGCGATGAGGCCAGCAAGGCCATGGTCAAGCATCCAGAACTGTTCGACGAAGAATTGCTCGAATGCAAGAGTCGCGGACTTCTGCCTCTCGACAAAGCCTGGTTTCATTCGAGCGTCACGTCTCAAGACTCTCAAGCCCTTAATAATGTCGAGGAGACGTGATCGAAATCTCACGTGCCCGCGCAGCGTCTGACGCGCTAGCTAGTTAGAACTGAGGATTTTCACACGGCGGTCCCGTTTTGGGCCAGCGTCCATTCCACGGTCCGTAAACCAGGTTCTATCCGAGCCATGACTGAACCGCTATCCTCACATCCCGTCGACACTGGCGTTACCGCCCGCCATGCAATGCAGGCGAATCAAACCGGCTGGACACGCTGGCTTCCCGGGTTGAACACTCTTCGTCAGTACGAGTCGTCCTGGCTGCGACACGACCTTGTGGCCGGCCTGGTAATGACGACTATGCTCGTGCCAGTCGGTATTGCGTACGCCGAGGCATCGGGCGTACCGGGTATCAACGGGCTCTATGCGACCATCGTGCCGCTGCTCGCGTATGCCTTGTTCGGTCCTAGCCGCATTCTTGTCCTAGGCCCCGACTCAGCCCTGGCGCCCGTGATCCTCACAGTCGTGCTGCCCCTTTCGGCCGGCGAGCCGCAACGTGCGGTCGCGCTGGCCGGAATGATGGCTATTGTCTCCGGCCTCGTCTGCGTTGCCGCGGGCTTGGCGCGTCTGGGCTTCATCACCGAGCTGCTCTCAAAGCCGATCCGCTATGGCTACATGAACGGCATCGCGCTGACGGTGCTGCTGAGCCAAGTCCCGAAGCTCTTCGGTTTCTCTGTCACGTCAAACGGCCCGCTGCGCCAAGCATGGGGAATCGTCGGCAGGGTGCTCGCAGGAAGTACAAACGTCGTGGCGCTCGCGATCGGCACCGGCACGCTCGCCCTCATACTGCTATTGAAGCGCTGGCCGCGCGTCCCGGGCATTCTGATAGCCGTTGCAGCGGCCACCCTTGTAGTCGCGGTATTCCACCTTGCAACCCGCGCCGGAGTGTCCGTGCTCGGTTCTCTCCCTCAGGGATTGCCCTTGCCTCGCCTTCCTTTCGTAAACGTCGACGATTTGGGACCAATCCTCATGGGTGGTCTCGCGGTCGCCCTCGTTTCATTCGCGGACACGAGCGTGCTTTCTCGAACCTATGCGACGCGTTTGCGTTCGCCGGTCGACCCGAACCAGGAGATGGTGGGCCTCGGCGTTGCCAACCTCGCCGCAGCATTCTTTCAGGGCTTCCCCATCAGCAGCAGTTCATCGCGCACGCCGGTCGCCGAGGCGGCGGGTGCCAAGACACAGCTGACCGGAGTCGTGGGAGCTCTTGCTATCGCATTGCTATTGGTATCAGCGCCCAATCTGCTCCGATACCTGCCGCACACCGCCCTAGCTGCCGTCGTTATAGCATCAGCTATCGGCCTGATCGAAGTGTCCGACTTGCGACGAATCTATCGCATCCAGCGCTGGGAGTTCTGGCTTTCGATGGTGTGTTTCGCCGGCGTAGCTGTGCTGGGTGCCATTCCGGGCATTGCTCTTGCGATCGCAATTGCCGTGATTGAGTTCCTCTGGGACGGCTGGCGCCCGCATTCGGCCGTGCTCGGCCGCGTCGAACGCGTTAAGGGCTATCACGACATTACCCGGTATCCGGAGGCGCGTTTGATCCCGGGTCTCGTGCTGTTCCGTTGGGATGCACCGCTCTTCTTCGCAAACGCCGAGCTGTTCCACGAACGCATTCTGGATGCGGTTGCGAACGCACCGACACCCGTCCGCTGGCTCGTCGTCGCGGCGGAGCCGGTCACGAGCGTCGACGTCACAGCTGCCGACGTTGTTTGTGAACTTGACGACACGCTGCGCGGCGTCGGCATCGAATTGTTTTTCGCCGAGATGAAAGACCCGGTCAAGGACAAGCTGAAGCGCTTCGGGCTCTTCACGCGCTTCGGCGAACAAACCTTCTTCGCGACGGTCGGCGAAGCAGTGAGCACGTACCGCGCGACTCATCCCGTCGAGTGGGTCGACTGGGAGGATCGCACGCTTTAGCATAAATCACTCGGCGGAAACCAGAGCAAACGTATCAATGCGAAAGGCAGTCGATGCCCGAGTCGACCAAGCCATTTCTGACAACTGCAGTCGCGCCGAAATTACAGTTGAGCGCCGTCCGCCGGAGCACGCTGGAGAGAAATGGCAGTTGCGCTACCTGAGTGCGTTGGGCGGTAGCGGAAACCTCCAACTCGACGTAAATTTCATGCTCCGGGTACCACTCCGGCCTGTTGTGCTGAAAACTCGCGAATGTTGGGTGGGTTCAAGGACAAACAAATTCCACTAGCTCGATATCAATGAACTGGCCGCCACCAAACTTGTTGCACTTCTTGCCCGCCACGTGGCTCGTGATCTCTTTGACGCCCATCAGCTTCTTACGAAGACTACCCTCGACTGATACGCGATTACGCCTTGCATTCGTGGTTCATGGGACCATGAGTATTGAAGACTGGCACAAGGTATCCGCTGAACATCTGCGTTTGAAAACGAGGAACTCAAGCGTCATTAGAAAGCCGGAGAATTGTGCCCGAGTCAGGGCAATCCGGAAGTAGACTCTCGAAGCCACTAATTCTTCCGCACTGGTCTTTCTGACAGGTCACACACCCAGGAACCGGACCTTATATTCGCATTCGTCTACAAGCAGCGAAACGCGCGTTCTTCCTCGTTCTCGCTCGTTCTCGTCAGCTAAGCGATTTAGGCAAAGGGTCATCTGTTCGTCACAGTCAATTATGTCCTCTTCCTATCGGATCCTTCGCCTCAGTTCGTGGCTGGTCGTGCTTTTGCTGCTGCCTGGGTGCAACACACTAAATCCCCTCTGCGGGAGTGCCCGTCCCTTACCGATCCTCAACTCGATCTCTCCAACAACCATAGTCTTTTCACACTTGCCGCCCAGCTTCGTCATCATTGCGAGCGGCAGCCATTTCGTTTCCTCCTCCGTTGTGGTCTTCGATGGCGCCACCCTTACTACCACTGTAGCTAGCAGTTCCCAGCTCAAAGTCACCATTACATCCTCCATGATCCCTGCTCCTGGAAGCTTCAATGTCGTGGTGAAGACGCCTCGCGGCACTACTGGGGACCTGGGTTGTTCTAGCGGCGGCACCAGCAGGGAGCAAGTCCTGACCGTCAACTGACAGCCTGCAAACCCAATCACTAAATGGGGCTGCCCCCACTCACAGCCGTTCTTGCGGGAAGTGGGCCCCCTGCGCTTCAAAGGGGGTTTTCGTGGGCTGACGCTTATTCTTCACGATTGATCGAAGCCGCCAACCACTGAGATACCGCGATTGAATACCGAAAAGACTGGTGCAAGGCTCACAGTCGCAAGGCAACGCCGCCGTCAATAAATGCTCAGCGCATCACCCGCGAAGGCTTTTGAAGCACAAGGTGATTACTGCCGTGCGCAATCGGAAACCTATTAATTCTCCGCGCATGCTCCTCCGGCCTGCGGCGGATTTGGCAAGATCGGCGCTACTTTCTTTGTGCCAGTTCATCCCGTCTTGGAGCTGCGGAATCCTGCATCATCCGCAAATCAACAGGGGCGTACTCCGACTCAGCGAAGTGGGCGACATTAAAGCGGCCATTCGCCACGTAGATTGCAAAAATGCTGCAGGCTATCCACGGGTGAAAAGCCGCCAGTGGCAGAATGTATTTCTTAGACTTCACCAGGCCCGCAGAAACACCATCCATCCGGTGGCTCGGGTGACGGCTGCCGGGTATCTGAGGAAGGAAAAAGGCCGAAAGAGGAAAGCCCGGATGGTGTTTTGCATACGAAACCAAGGATTTTGCGATCTGCTGGGGCGTGGTGATGCCCACGTCTGCGATGTAGTTCCGCCGAATCGCGCCGGTATAGTAGAGGTTAAGAATGCCCCGTGAAAAGTCGGCGCAGTTGTTGAAAAATAGATCGAAGTGGCTTTTGTTCTTCCGCGAGTTGAGCACGGCGACCAGTTCCCGATCCTGCGCTTCCGTGGTCTCGATCTGAAAGCCGTAGATTTTGCGATTGTAGGCAGCGCCGACTAATTCGGTCCATGATCCCGACGGAGTTTGGCCACCTGGCCTGTCAGGAACAATTTCTAGCAGATGCTTGCGCCGGTACTCGTCCCGAAGATAAGCGACCATCTCAGCGTTGGCCTCCGCTGGAATGCTTGCGAAATCCTCCACTGCGTAAAGGTAGGGGATCAGAGGGATCGCAATCCAGTCGTATCCGGAGACCTTGCGGTAGCGGCTGATCACGATTCCAAACTCGCCAGGGTCACACCGCCGCAGCACAACGGGTGTCTCGGCGCAGACTCGCGACAAGTAAACAGCAGCATGTCCGGTAGGATTGATGGCCCCAAAGAGGCCATAGGGTTCTTGCACAAAAAGGGTTGCGTCCGCCCATAACGCGGTATTACACGTCAGCGCGAACACTAGCGGCAGCAAGCGATGCATAAAGCAAGGTCATCCAACCTTAGTTAGGCTGCTTTCGACCGTACTCTTCATCGCCGCTGTCGGACACTGTCAACAACACCAGTCCGCGATGTGCAGGGAGGAAACGCGAGTGGCCATGTGCTGCCACTCTCAACCATACGTGGGTCCACAACCAGCGAATAAGACTCACTTTCTTTCTTCGTCATCCACTCAAAGTAATGAAACCGCATAGTAAAGCTCTGGGAGTTTTGCCAGTTGTCCGCGAACTCGGCAAATCGTCAGATCTACGTGCGAGACGAAGCCACTGTGAAAGCCCTCAGCATGAGACATCCGATTGTCGAAGCATCGGCTCGGCTGGTGCTGTTCCTGGTCGTTGGCACGCTTTCCAGCGCACAGGTAGCGAAAACCGATAAAGGCCCTCCTGGTGCGAGAGCAGCAGATGTCTTTAGCTCGCCAGTAGCCGACGGCTTCCAGGTCCAGCAAGCCTACATGAGTAGTTCGGGGACAGGGGTGCCCGGTCACCAACCTCCGGGATACATTAGCGGGACTATTCTTGATCAGTCAGGAGCCGTAAGCGCCGGTGCGGAGGTGCGTCTAAGCGACGCAGGCCAAGCTTCGAACCAGGAGATAAAGTCCGGCAGCAATGGGCAATTTCTGTTCACCAATGTCGCTCCCGGATCCTTTCACCTGACAATTGCCGCGCCCGGCTTCGCAACGCAAGAATTCTCTGCAGCTCTGCGCCCCGGGGAAACTTATCTAGTCCCTCCGATCGTCCTTGCGGTGGCGACGGCCGTGACCGCAGTGCATGTAAAAGACAGTCCGCTCACTCAAGCCCAGGTGGCGGATATGCAGATCAAAGAACAGGAGAAGCAACGCGTGCTCGGTATATTTCCAAATTTCTATGTGAGCTACGACCGCGACGCGCTCCCTCTCAACTCGAAGCAGAAGTTTCGACTTGCCTGGAAGACCACGAGGGATCCCTTCACCGTCGTGGGAGTTGCCGCCTTGGCCGGAGTTGAACAGGCAACGAATACATTCGACGGATATGGCCAAGGAGCTCAAGGTTATTTCAAGCGCATGGGTGCATCCTACACTGACGCGGTCACCGGCACGTTTATTGGAAGCGCCATGCTACCGTCCCTGCTGAAACAGGATCCGCGTTATTTCTACAAAGGAACGGGTAGTACTCGATCGAGGCTGCTGTACGCGCTCGCCAGTCCGGTAATTTGCAAAGGCGACAACATGCGCTGGCAGCCGAATTATTCGAACGTAGCCGGATCCTTTGCTTCAGCCGGCATTTCATACCTCTACTATCCCCGAAGCGATCGCAATGGCGCCGGACTGGTGGTACAGAACTCGTTGATCAGGCTGGGTGAAGTTGCCTTCGAGGGCGTGCTTCAAGAGTTCCTTATTCGGCGATTGACACCACGCGTTCGCAAACGCGCCTCAACCGCCGTTAAGGATCCGGAATACCGTGCTGGCAATCAGGACCGGTGACATGGAAGTTTCCCGGCGACATCTGGGAAAGCCCGCGATAGAGTGCGGCCCATCATGAAAAAACTGCGTGTCATGCGATTCCCCGGGGAAGTTTACGATCCCGCTGTTCCGCGTATGGGGAAGATGCATACTGTCGTGATAGTACTGCTCATCCTGATACTAAGTTTGCCCAGTCAACTGGGAATAGCGCACGCCCAGGACATCCCGTCAGTCTCACATGTCGATCATCGAGCTGCGAGATCGATTGAAGACCCATGCCAAGATCCTTTGACGCTTTCCGCCTTGCGGGAAACTCTACGTTTGGTCTGCTCCAGGGAGCGCATTGAACCTGCAAATCGTGACATTCGGAAAGCCATCATTCTTGGATTCGTTGGTGGCTTTGTGAAACGGGATGACTTAAAGCACCCTGAAGTCTTGTTCGCGATGTATCTCCACGGGCGATATGGGTCTGCTGTGCACGTCGAAATATTCGGAAACCACGAGGAAAAAAAGGCTGTGGAAGATACGATTCTGCACTTGGATACGAACAAGGACGGTGTCTTGACAGCCGCCGAGAAGGAACATGTGAAGATCATTCTCTTCGGACACAGTTGGGGCGCTTCGGAGACGCTAACTTTCGCACGAGAACTGCAACGGCGTGGAATCCCGGTGTCACTCACCATCCAAATTGACAGCGTGAAGAAGCTCAGACAGGATGATCGCACGGTTCCTGCCAATGTGGAGAAAGCAGTGAATTTTTATCAAAGAAAAGGTCTCACGCGCGGGCAGCCACTCATCGTTGCAGCTGATGCGGGACGAACCAACATCTTGGGCAACTTTCACATGAAATACGAAGATCATCAAATTAATTGCGACAACTATCGATGGCTTTCGCGGGTTTTCAACAAACCTCACCACCAGATCGAGAACGATCCCCAAATCTGGAACCAAATTATATCTCTCATTGACTCGGAACTCTTGTGGACAGATGCTGGGACTCAACCTGCATCGTCTTCAGAGTTGCTTGTTTTGAAATAGATTATCGCAGCAACCGAAAGTATTGAAAAACTGATCCGCGCTGGAGGTTCAGGGCGATCTAGGTTCCGGGTCCCCATTCTCGTTCGCAAATCTATTGTGCGAGTTGCGTCCTGAGGACAACCTTGCAACGGTGACCGAAGACCAGTGCGGTTCCGGACAGACCCAAAAAGGTCGCCAATCTTTAGTCACTCTCGCGCACAAAGTCCACACGCCGGTTTTGCTTCCAGCATTCCTCGGTCGATTCCAAGCAGTTCGGATACAGTTTTCCCCATCCGGTGGCAAACACAATCCGATTCTCAGCAATACCCATCCGGATTAACTCCTGTTTAATTGTTTCAGCACGTCGTTGTGAGAGGGCAAGGTTGTATGCGGTGTCTCCACGGGGATCAGCGTGCCCGGCTAGCTTCACTCGAACGTTCGGATGATCTTTGAGCCACTGTGCGTCTGCCTCGAGGACCGCTTGTTCGGAGGCGGAGTCGTCGGTGTCAAAGTCAAACAGTAGTTCTTTCAGCTCTTCAATCCGGTCGGGCTCTTTCAAAAGTTGCAGAGTGGAGGGATTGGCCGATGTCAAGGACTGCCCTTGATCTTGAGGCGCGGCGTTCAGCGGGGCGGGCAACGAAGTTGCCACAGCAAGGATAACGATCGATAGAAACGACATCACGGAAGTCAGCTTCATTGCCATCTCCTTCACAGATCCTTCCTTGCTACACACAATGCTACACACAATCATTGTCGATGGCATCGCGAAGGGAAAAACTGGCAAAAGTAACAGGATTACGTATCATGCGCGAATCAGAGTGCCCAGCTGTAACTGACTAAAGGTACCGACTAGCATTCTTCTCAGTTCCCCCCGCGGCCCAACTCATGTTCACTACTCCTCATGGAAGACTTCGCCGAGTTGATGCAGAGGCTACTTGAAATTCAAAGTGGTGGAAGACAAAGAAGCCCGGAGCTGATCGCGGAAGACGAGCGTCTGATGGATGCTCTAAGAAGAGAGAGCCGTGCAAGGAAAACCCCGCCAACCAATGCCGAAAACTGATTGTCGGCCTAATCAGGCGTTTGCACTGTAGAGTCGAGATGTGGCGCGGTGGTTTATGGGCCAGCCTATCTGTTCCCGGCCCTTTCGTCTGCCGGTACCTCACTAGCTGGACCAGACTCCGGCTCTACATGCCGAGTAGTCCCGGGGAATTTCGCCCCGAGCTGCCTCCACCGCCGCTCCGATTGTTCCCAGGTGGAGCGATCCAGTTCCCGGGCGGGTTTGTCTCCCGCTGTGGACCAGCGCCTTTTCAGGGCGCGCTGTTACGCCAATTGACCGCATTATCTGTCACAGACGGGGAAGGAAGCGAGGTATCGAAAATATTTTGGCTGAAGATGCGTTCAATCATAGTGGTGGTCAGTATCGGATTCCAAGCGTAATCACCAACAATCGCGTGGTTACATTCTTGGTTGGGGCATAGTGATAACGAGGTTCGATGTAGACCCTGTAGCTGGGGTCACCGATCTTTATAGTGAATCCAGCGCCGACGTTGCCACCAAACACGCTTGAATCGTAGCCTTTGACAGTCTGGTTGGGAGTCACCATTCCGGAGACGCAGGTAAATCCCCACCACATCCAGGCTGGCATACAGACGGTGTCACTGCCTGAAGTAACTGGACCCTTGAAACCGAGCGTACGGTAGTACCATCCTCCGCCGCCGATGAAATAGGCACCGAGCAGCTTGCCTTGCCATTCGTATCGGTAGTTTCCGGTTAGAGTATAGAGATTGCTGTGCCCATTGATGGTGTTATCGTTCAAAGCGACCCGAATGGGCTGAAGTGACGAGCCAGACGGATAGAGCGCGCTCCACATGAACTCACCGATGACTGAATGATGTGGGGAGAAGTTGTAACCGCTGCCTGCACTGAGCCCCCAACTAGTATTGACAAACTTCGAAGTTGGGCTGAGAGGAAAGCTCACGGCTCCGCCCAGATTTGAGTTTATCTTGTCGGAATAATCATCTTGCGCGTGAAGAGTGGTACAAACGAGCAATGCTAAACTCAGCCCGGCAAGAACTTTCTCTGCACTTGTCATTGTTGCTGGATTCTCCTGGCCGGTCTGCCTTGACGTGGCCCGAAGGAATCAATGCGCCTGATTAACTTCGATGCGCGTTAATTTCGCGTCGAGAGGTGCGACTCCACCTAAAAGTCTGGTTGCTGATTAGTCGCCGGTCCACCGTCAAATGTGACAGGGGGTTATTTCTTCGGTGACCCTGCGGAGTGGCTGGGCCTGGTACTTTCCATCTTTGAGCCGCCGTTGAAGCTGGCGGATATTTCTCTCGGCGTCCTTCTGATACATCCTCGTGAGTGACGCCATCCATCCCGGCGCGACCTCGCGATATCGGTCGACCGAATGTTGCCTTCTGCCTTGTCAACAGCCTCGGTATGGCAACAAGCCGGTTTTCGGAGCTGAATCTTTACGGCCTGCTTCCTCGCTGTGTACGCTTCGCGCCCACCAGCCACCCGGTGAATGGCAACACTCGCTACCGGCCTGCTCGCTCGCTTTGGCCGGGCGAGACTTACACCCGCTGGATTCCAATAAGAAGTTTCACCATCTCATCTTCGGCTCCTCCTCTGCCAAACTTTCCCAGCGCATAAACAATGTCGGCGATCTCAAGCACTCTTTGAGCGCACGAGAGCATGCACTCGTAGAAGAGCGCCATTTCGCTCTCTTGGATTGTTTGCGCGTTCCAACCGAGGCTCGCTGTTAATCGTTGGGTCGGGAACTCAGTTCGCCCATGCATCTCTTCGGTCCGCAATCGCGATCATGATTACTACTGCGAACTCCTCGTGAAGAGTAGCGGGCCGTCCACTCATACTCGGTGTTCGACTGCACACCTTCGCCCGTTCCGAGCGGGACCGCGTGCGAACCGAACTCTAGGACTGCTCGTTATTCCACCCCTTGCGCCACAGCCAGTACACAGCAACCGCCAGTCTCCGCGCCATCGCTACCTTGGCGATCTTGCGTCCTCGGCGCATCATGGCACTTGGCAGTACGTCTTCAGAATTGGTGCCTCCTTCCCCGCGTGTCACCTGTCAGTCCTTTCAGTTGCCGCCGGCCCAGGCGAGGACTCAGCATGTGTTTGAGGCGAGACGAGCGGTGGTTGCATCGCGTGATGTTGTTCTTTTCGCGTGGGCGATTGGAAAGGCTTTGCTGATCGTAATGGTCCCTTTCGACACTTTGGTTTATGCCGCGTGGGCAGTGACCTGGCCAAGGAAGGAGGTCGGGCATGGTGGAATCCCCAAGGATAGTGTCTCTCGCTCGGACCCTGGCAGAAAAAACCAATGTTCACGAGCCGGAGATGTCGAGTAGCCGTCGCCAGCTTCAACTGGTTGCATCGTTTGGTTTTCTCCTGTTGATGGCGATTGGCGTGGGCTGCCACGGGTTCTTTGTGGACCCGACCCTGGTTAGCATGTCAGTGCAGACCTTGGAATCCACGACGTTGTCAAATGTGGGGAGTACCCTGCAATTGCAGGCCAGCGGAGCGTACGACGACGGCAGTCACAAGAATCTCACGGGAAGCGCGACCTGGAGCGTGACTCAGAATCCCGACTTTGTGACCGTGAATGGCGCAGGAGTTGTAACCGCTACGAAGGTCACGCCGGCGGGTACAACGGCGACGGCACAAGCCGCAGCACAGTCTTCCAACGGATTGGTCGTTTCTGGAACCATTACGATTACGCTCGGGCAGTCGACCTCCCTAACCATCAGTTCCACGCCATCAAGCCCGATTAGTCTCGCAAGTACGGGCACAGGGAGCACTGTCCGGTTTGCCGCGTCATTGAATGGTAGCGACGTGACCAGCCGAACTACGTTCACTTCCAGCTCCTTAGCCATCATCAACATTCCGTCTGGCAGCACCAATGGGTCGCTGGGTGGAACCGCCGGGACCGTAACCATCACAGGCACAGACTCGACCGATGGAGCGACCGGGACGCTACAGCTGAACGTAACGCAGTAGCCCTCCTCGGACTGCTGTCCGCGAGTCTCACTGTGATTCGCCAAAACTAGATCGCGTGACCGTCGAGTTGTGAGGCAGATCACATTCTCACTCGAGAGCGAGCGGTTCTTCGCAGAGATCAACCAACATGGAATGGTGTTGGTAATCAAACCAGTGGCAAAAGACATCGAAACTCCGATTTCGTGGCCAAGTTGATATATCCGCGTACCACCCCGCCAGTTGCTCTCCGAAAATCTCCTCACACAATTCGTGCAGAACATCGGCCACGTCGTCGTCCGTATCACATTCCGGGATGAGGTAGATGGTCGGTTCCCGAACCAATTCGAGGAAGGCAAGATCACGGCTGCTGGGATCGACGGCGTGGAGCAAATCCAGAAAAGGTTCTTTGGATTTGACCACGATCGCGGAGCGATTCAGCACGAGTATCCATGACCTCCGCTCTCACGCGGCGCGCCGCTCATTGCGGTGGTGCAAGCCACCGACCTGCGCAATGCCGATGATCTCGCCTCATCGCATGATCGCCCGTGGCTCGGGCGCATCCTTCGCTAACGCCAGGTTCGTCTGCGACCGTAGGGTGGTGTCCAGGCAAAGACAAGATTTGAACTCAGTCCTCCCCTAACCTGTCACTTCTGTCAGTCGACCGCAGTCGCCAGCCGGCTTAATTAAAGTGGAAGTCCTTATCGACGACCCTCAACTCAGGACAGGAGAGTCAAATTGAAAAGAACTCCTATTCGCTTCTTTTGCCTATTCGGCTTTCTGCTCGCCCCAGCCGTGTGGCTCAATTGTCAACAGTCCAGTTCTCCGACGGCAAATGGCAGCACGATGACCTCGGAACAGGTAACCGACGCCAACATCCAATTAATGCGACAAGACATTAGGTCTGAACGAAAGAAAATCGTGGCGGCTAATCTGCCATTGACAGAGACAGAAGCAACGAAATTCTGGCCGCTTTACGATCGATATATTGGAGAAACTATCAAGGTGAACGATGTTCGATACTCTCTCGTTAAGGAATATGCTCAGACCTACCAAACAATGACCGATGAACAGGCTGATAACTATATTAAGCGTTGGCTGACGCTGGATCAGGAGAATGCTCAACTGCGTCTCAAATTCGTGCCTGAATTCGAAAAGGTAATCTCGCACAAGAAAACCGCCATCTTCTTTCAGATCGACCGACGCGTTGGCATGATGATTGACCTTCAACTCGCGTCACAGGTCCCACTTGCGAACCCGTAATACGCCGCTTCATGGATCCGCGGTTGCAAGTTCCCGTGTATTGCCTCGCATAATGGGCTACCAAACTCCTTATCAGCGACACAAGGCGGGAACAAAGAAACATCCAATGTATGAGCGGGGCGGTGTAAAGACGTAGAACAGAACCAACGGGCTCGGGCTGTGATCGACAGTTGCGTAAGGCTCCTGCACCGGCCAGCAAAAAGGTGCAGGCCGGTGGACGTCCACAGGGCATCGTGTGTTCATGTAGCCTGTGCGTCCTTGCGCTCGGCCACTCTGACTTCAACAATCTCTCCAATTAAACGAATTCCTCTTCGAAACTCGCCGGCTGCTAGTTTTGCTAGTTCCTTCGCCTTTTCGCGTTTCCCTATCATCAAAGACGCTCGGTTTCGTGGCTTGCGCTTGCGGAAATCTTGTCAGATCGTTGGTACGTTCGTACATGACACGTTCCAGTCTAGATCGCGACTCCTTCCAGAGTCTCTTGGCGTGTGCATTCACCGTGCAGCATACTCTGCTGGACGTTCATTCGCCCTCGAGCATCCTTGAGCTCAAACATTTAATAAATACCGGACAACTTGACCTGAAGATGACCATGCGTTTAATTGCGGGTTGTGTTCGAAATGTAGCCAACGCGACCGGGGTCGCCATCGGTTTACTTGAATCGAATCAGCTGGCTTACATTGCTGGGAGCGGATGTGCCACTGCCCGCATTGGCCGTCGCGTGAGTGCCACACTGAGTGTTGCTAGCAACACCAGACACAAGGTTGAGATCCTGCGGGTGGAGAATGCCGAAACGGAAACACGCATTGAAGCTGCCATCTGCCGTCAATTCGGGGCCAAGTCACTCTTGATCCTGCCAATTTATCGAGATCGAGCCTTGGCTGGAGTCATTGAGATCATTTTTAACGAAGCACGCGTCTTTGACGATCGCGAAGTGTGCATCTATCACTCTATGGCGAACGCGGCAGGCGAGGCCCTGGCATATTCAGGGACGTTCGAAAGTAAGGCCGGGAAGTCCACAATGCTGACGAGGCCTCCGGAGAAAATGAAACAGAGAGCCCTCCACGATGAGAGCCTTCCGGGCAGCATTAACTCGTTGCCAAATGTGCACTTCAGCTGCCCTGCTCGCGAAGCGGGAACCGAGCCCGAGAAGCTGGTATCGGGGCAGGCAAGCTCAACCCGCACCGATAGCTCTTTGAAGGAACTGACCAAGCCCTCGCGTTTACTCTGGTGGAGGCTTGCCGATTCCGGCGCCGTGATAATCGTTCTCGTCAGCGCAGGTTGGATGGCGTACGGTTCTGGACGTTCGGCTTCGTCCCTCACAAATTCAGTGCGGCCAACTCAAGATGCCCACCAACACCAGGAGCAACTCTTATCCACAAGGTCGGACGTCATCAATAAATCGAGGAAACAATCTGAGCCCATTTCAAAGGAACGTGTTATGAAAGCCGGGAAAAGAACGCCACATCGCGTGGTGATTGGAGATCAGGAAATCGACTATGTGTCAGAAGACGTAACCGTACGTCATCTCATACCAAACCTAGCAGTCAAACCGCCGAAAAAGACTGCTCCTAACAGTGCCAGATGACGAGAGCCCAGATTGCCTGAGTGATCCATCCTGAGGCTCCAGTATTGGCGCGGGTTTTGAGCGGATCTGTTGACGTCAATGGACGGAGCAAATCGTAACGGCGAAAAGTGATTCGCAAGTTCAGCGCAGTCTACTTGCCAGTAAGAAATAGATTCGAGGGCCTTGGAGGCGAGATGAAACGATCGTGGCTACTCATTCCGTTGTTAGTTCTTACGGTTGCAGCTCAAAACGGGACAAAGAGACCGTGTATCGCATTTTCGTCGGAGTCGACTTCTCCAACTAATATGTTGGCCAAAAACCCGCTTGAAACTGCAGCGACCATGTCAGGCGACTTTGATTTTTATGCGAGCCACCAGGAAGGATGCTGGAATGTGCATGTAATTTCGCTACCCGTGATGAGCGGAAAAGGAAAGCGGATAGGCTATGCCGTCTCTCACACGGTCACAGATCCCCAAAACATCGAAGTTGGGCATGCCCTAACGTTTGGGCCAGATCAAGATATTTTCTTACAAGCGATGCGCAAAGCGACTGCAGATGCGATCAGAAATATTCGCATCGCGCACTCCATTTCTCAGTCGCCAAGTACAACACAGCCAAAATAAGCTAGAAGATAGCAATAGGGCTTGAGCTCTGCTTTCTCTGCGCGCCCATTGGGCGACGAACATTCCACATCAGTCGTTTGTTGGCGGCAACGTGACAGGCTCAGTCAACGTGAAGCTGAGCGCTGACTCGGCCGGAATTTCAATCTGCTTGTTTCCGGTTGCCGCGCCGCCAATGAGCCCGGCACCCGCGCCTATCAGGGCACCGATTCCTGCCCCCTTGCCTCCTCCCGCGATGCCTCCAATCAACGCTCCCCCGGCTGCTCCTCCTCCGGTGGTGACAGCCGTCCTCTTGCCCTTCCCCTTGGTGGTACTGCTCAACACACGAGTCTGGATCTGGTATGTATGGTCGCGCACCGAGATACTTGTAAGTGCGAGCGATAATTCACCTTCGCCTTTTATTTTGCCTTTAGCCTTGGCACTTACCACTGTGCCACTGACGGTTGCCCCGGCCGGCAGTGCTGACCTTCCTTTCACACTGATCGGTTGGGCCAGCGTGGCGAGGAACGTTTGGCCCGCCTGGCTCGTCTTGGAACTCAACCCCTGGTTTGTCCTCACTGTTAGAACAGTTCCGCTTGGTACCACGATAGGTTGAGGCTTGGGCTTCTCTACGCGTGGAGGAGCTGCCGCCATTGCCGGAGCGATCTGCTGGGATGACGTCATCTCCGGATCTACGGTGGTCTGATCATCAACGCCGTTCTCTCCTGGCTCTTCACTAGCGATTTGTTCCACCTTCTTCTGCACATTCGTACTCTTCACTTTGCCAGTCAGCGTAACTTTGCCATCTTTAGCGGCCACGGCGACCTGCGAGTCTGCGGTCTCTGGATCCGCAGCAACCTTTTCGTGAATATCCTGGGTAATCTTATCGTCGCTCGTGCGGCGCGAGCAGGCGACCGATAGCCCCATCAAGACGCTAAATAGCAGAATGAGAACGGCTGAATTGCGTGAGCACATACGCCCTCCACTGATTTTTTGAACGCGATTGACAAACCGGGATATTCGAGTCCAAAAGAACTCCAAGCGTTACGGTTTGTATCTCAAAATGACGATTTGCCGCTGATGAGCTCTTGTGCCATTTGGTAGGCGCCGAGCTCGTAGATTAGTTTGTGCTTTCGA
>Ga0307472_100000225_pt1 | contig 18161 bp, 17 predicted proteins | sample atmos_gasesAM5C__2_FD_204582 | JGI IMG/M metagenome (GOLD analysis project Ga0307472, IMG submission 204582) | Hardwood forest soil microbial communities from Morgan-Monroe State Forest, Indiana, United States - atmos_gasesAM5C_05 | ecosystem: Environmental > Terrestrial > Soil > Temperate...
CAGGCTATCGCCCCGCCACATCGGCACTGCCGGCCGCGGTTGCCAGCACACTCGATGCGCTGATCGCCGGCGAACCGCTCGATGCCGGGGCCGAGGCATCGGCGCGGCAACACCACTGGAACCCTTGAGCACTCACACGTCGAAGGCCCTGGCGAGCGCCGCACGCGCCGCCCTGCCCGCCTCGAAGTCGAGACTGTTCACGATGCCGAGCCGGAATCCCCCGGGCGGCATGGGGTGCGCCGCCGCCGGACGGTCGGTGTGAAAGGTGATTTGCACGCTGCTCACCTGCGGCATGCGGCGCACCTGCTCCGTGAGGGCCGCCGGCGGATGCTGGTACTCGCGCCCATGGCGACCGAAGAGCGCCAGGCTGTAGCCGTCAGTGCGGCCGGGCTCATCGAACGCCCAGGCGCCGTGCTGGTACAGGTGCACCACCGCCTCCAGCCAGTCGCGGCCGTAGATATCCGGCCACTGATCCGCAAAACGCAGGTGCACATCGATGATGCGGCCGCCGATGGACTCGAAATTCATCATGCCGGTGTAGGAGCCGATGTGCCGGTCCAGCCAGTCAGCGAGGTAGGCTTCGAGCTGCGCCCGCGGGGAGGCCTCGATGGTCCAGTAATCGAAGGTGCCCTCCCCCGCAGGCGTACCGCGCGAGTGCCGCGACCACACCGCCCTGCCCTGCACGACCGCTACGTCGGTGCTGACGTGCTCGCCTTCGAGCAGCGGCATCCAGAAGTGTCCGGCTGTCAGGTGCTGTCGGTAGTCCGCGGGACTGCACAACACCCGGCTGCCCACACCCATGCCGCGCAGGTTGGTGATCGGCTTGCTGAACACGGGAAACTGCGGCGGCTCGACGCCGTGCGGCGCGCAGCCGATGCCCTGTGAGTCGCACAACCGCAGCTTGTCGTACACCCAGCGTTGCTGCGGATACCACTCGTAGGCGTCCGGATCCTCGGTCGGGATGCGCAGCGCGGGCGGACAGGCCACGCCCTCGAAGTACTGCAGTCGCCAGGGGTCGGCTTCGCAGAATGGCACGGCACGTTCCTGGCCGGGACCGCGCGGTCTTGGCTCAGAAGAGTCCCGTGATCCGGCCGTCGCTGTCGACGTCGATGTTGTTCGCCGCGGGAACCTTCGGCAGCCCCGGCATGGTCATGATGTCGCCGCAGATCATGATCACGAACTCGGCCCCGGCGGCCAGCCGCACCTCGCGGATGTTGACCACGTGGTGCGCCGGTGCGCCGCGCAGCTTCGGATCGGTGGAGAAGGAATACTGGGTCTTCGCGACACACACCGGGTAGTGGCCGTAGCCGCTCTCCTGGAGGTGGCGGATCTGCGCCCGAACCTTGGTGTCGGCGGTGATGTCACTCGCGTGATAGATCTCGGTGGCGATGGCCTTCATTTTGTCCCACAGCGTCGCATTGTCCGGGTTGAGGAAGCGAAAACGGCTCGGTTGCTCGGTGAGCCGCACGACCTCGCGCGCCAGCTCCAGCGCGCCGCGGCCGCCGTCCGCGAAATGCGTGGCCGCGACCACGCGTACCCCGTGCGGGGCGATCCGCTCGATCAGCAGCTCGATCTCGCGCTCGCTGTCCTCGGCGCGGCGGTTGATCGCCACGACGCACGGCAGCCCGAAGCGGTTGACGACGTTGTCGATGTGCCGTTCGAGGTTGACGACGCCCTTGTCGAGCGCCGCCAGATTCTCGGACTTGAGATCGGCGAGCTCGACGCCGCCGTGGTACTTGAGCGCCCGTATGGTCGTCACCACCACCGCGGCGGTGGGCTTCAGCCCTGCCTTGCGGCACTTGATGTCGACGAATTTCTCGGCGCCGAGATCGGCGCCGAAGCCGGCTTCGGTCACCACGTAGTCCGCGAGCTTCAGCGCAGTTCTCGTGGCGATCACCGAGTTGCAGCCGTGCGCGATGTTGGCGAACGGGCCGCCGTGCACGAAAGCCGGGTTGTTGGCGAGCGTCTGCACGAGGTTCGGCGCCAGCGCCGACTTCAGGAGCGCAGTCATGGCGCCGTGCGCCTTGAGGTCGCGCGAGAGGATCGGCTCGCCGCTCGCGCGGTACCCGACCACGATGCGGCCGAGCCGCTCCTTGAGGTCGCCGAGGGAGCTCGCGAGACACAGGATCGCCATGACCTCCGATGCCACCGCGATGTCGAAGCCGTCCTCGCGCGGCACGCCGTTGGCGGTGCCGCCGAGGCCGATCACGATCTGCCGCAGCGCCCGGTCGTTGATGTCGACCACGCGCCGCCACGCGACGCGCCGCACGTCGAAGCCGAGCTGGTTGCCCTGGTAGATGTGGTTGTCGATCAGCGCCGCCAGCAGGTTGTTGGCGAGGGCGATGGCGGCAAAGTCGCCGGTGAAATGCAGGTTGATGTCCTCCATCGGCACCACCTGCGAGTAACCGCCGCCCGCGGCACCGCCTTTCATCCCGAACACCGGCCCGAGCGCGGGCTCGCGCAGGCACAGCATGGCGCGCTTGCCCATGAGGTTCAGGGCGTCGCCGAGCCCCACGGTCGTGGTGGTCTTGCCTTCGCCGGCGGGTGTCGGGGAGATCGCCGTCACCAGCACCAGCTTGCCGTCGGGCCGGTCGGCGAGCTGCGCCACGTAATCGAGCGATACCTTCGCCTTGTAGTGACCGTAAGGCTCGAGGCTCTCCTCGGGGATCCCCAGCCGCTCCCGTGCCAGCGGGACGATCGGACGCAGCTTCGCGCGCTGCGCGATCTCGATGTTGCTCGGAAAGGGCGCAGCTGTAGGGGCCGGCTTGTCGGACATGGTCGGTTGGGGGTGCGGTGGTGGAAAGTGCGTGATGCTACCCTACAATCGCGGCCCATGCTGTGGCTCAAAGCCTTCCATGTGGTGTTCGTGGTCACCTGGTTCGCGGGGCTGTTCTACCTGCCCCGGCTGTACGTCTACCACGCGGTCGCCACGGACGCCCCCGGCATCGCGCGGTTTGCGGTGATGGAGCGGCGGCTGTTCTTCATCATGAGTGTGGGCGCGGTGCTCGCCGTGCTGTTTGGCACGGCGATGATCGCCACCGCACCCGGCTATCTCGAGCAGGGCTGGTTGCGCGCAAAGCTGTTGCTGGTGGCGCTCCTCGTCGGCTACCACTTCTGGTGCTACTGGCTGATGTTGGCGCTGCGCGCCGGGGTCAACCCGCACTCGCAGCGCTGGTACCGCTGGTTCAACGAGCTGCCGTCGCTGTTGCTGGTGGCGATCGTGATACTGGCAGTGGTGAAGCCGTAGCCGGCGCCTGCGCTTTCAGTCACGGCGCAAACGCGCTTGGCTCTCACCCTCCCGTCGTCACCAGATCCTTACCCGATCCTCGGGCTTGATGTACAGCTTGTCTCCGGGCTGCACGCTGAACGCCTGGTACCAGTCGTCGATGTTCGGCAGCGGCCCGTTGACGCGGAACTGCGACGGGCTGTGCTCGTTCGAGATCACCATCTCGCGCAGCGCGCCCTCGCGGTACTTCTCGCGCCACACCTGCGCGTAAGCGAGGAAGAATCGCTGATCCCCGGTGAGCCCGTCGATCACCGGCGCGGCCTGCCCCTTGAGCGATATGCGGTACGCCTCGTGGGCCACGTTGAGTCCGCCCAGGTCGCCGATGTTCTCACCGACGGTATTGGCGCCGTTCACCTTCAGTCCGGGCAGCGGCTCGAAGTCGGAGAACTGCTTGATGAGCCGCGCGGTGCGTGCGGTGAACACCTGCGCATCCTCGGGCGTCCACCAGTCGCGCATCGCGCCGTTGGGACCAAACTTGCGGCCCTGGTCGTCGAAGCCGTGGCCCATCTCGTGGCCGATGACCGCGCCGATGGCGCCGAAGTTGACCGCCGCGTCGGCGTTGGGATCGAAGAACGGCGGCTGCAGGATGGCCGCCGGGAACACGATCTCGTTGTTCGAGGGGTTGTAGTAAGCGTTGATCTCCTGCGGGGTCATCTGCCACTCGGCGCGGTCGACCGGCTTGTCGAGCCTCTCGACCTGGTAGTTCCATTGCCACTCGGTCGCGCGGCGCAGATTGCCGAGCGGGTCGTCGCGCCGCACGATGAGCTTCGAGTAGTCCTTCCATTTGTCGGGGTAACCGATCTTCGGGGTGAAGGCGGCGAGCTTCTCGTGGGCGCGCGTCTTGGTCTGCGGCGTCATCCAGTCGAGCGCGTCGATGCGCTCGCTGAGCGCCGCCTCGAGATCCGTGACCAGCTGCTGCATCTTCGCCTTCGACTCGGGCGGAAAGTATTCCGCCACGTACAGCCGGCCGACGGCCTCGCCGAGCGAGTCATCGACCGCGTCCACGGCGCGCTTCCAGCGCTCGCGCTGCTGCGGCTGCCCGCGCATCTCCCGGCCATAGAAAGCGAAGCGCGCCTCATCGAAGCGCTTCGGCAGATAGGGCGCGTGGCTGCTGAGGTAGTGGAAGGTGAGGAAATCCTTGAGCGTCGCGACATCGGTGCGCCCAAAGAGCGCCGCCAGGTCGCGAATCGCCGTGAGCTCGCCGAGCACGACGTCCTGGCGGGCGCCGAGCTGCTGGGCATCGAGGAAGGGCTGCCACGGGAAGCCCGGACCGTAGGCGAGCAGCTGCGCCTTGGTGCGCGGGTTGTAGATCGCATCCACGTCACGGCGCTTCTCGACCGGCCATTGCACTTTCGACGCCTCGGTCTCGAAGGCCATGATGTCCCGCGCCTTCCGCTGCGCGTCGGGCACGCCGCCGAGCTGGAGCATCTGCGCGATGTAGGCGACGTATTTCGTGCGCAGCTCCTTCAGCGTGGGATCGTCCTTCAGGTAGTAGTCGCGGTCGGGAAGCCCGAGAGTCGACTCGCTGATGAAAACGCTGTAGCGGTCCGGGTTCTTGAAGTCCGCGGGCAACTGCACATCGAACAGCGTGGCGAATCCCGGCTCGCCGAAGAGACGAGCGATATCCTCGTGCTTGCGCGCCGCGGCGATGCGCTGCAGATCAGACTGGGCGGGATCGAGCCCGTGGGCCTCGATCGCCGCCTGGTCCATGTAGGCCGCGTAGTAGTCTCCGATCTGCTGCTCGGGCGTCCCCGGCGGGGCGTGCGCCGCCGCCGCCTTGTCGATGATCGCGCGTACGCGCTCCTTGGAAAGCTCATCGAGCCGGTCGAACGGACCGAAGCTCGACTTGTCGGCGGGAATCGTGAAACCGTCGTACCAGCGCCCGTTGGCGTAGGCGAAGAAGTCATCTCCCGGTTTCACACCCGGATTGCGGGCACTGAGATCGAGGCCGAAATCGCCGATGACGGGCCTGGCCCGCGCCGACGGATCGGCCGCGGCGCTCGTCGGGGCAGTCGTGCCCGCCGCAGCTGCTGCGGCCGGCGGGGTGTTGACGGGCACTGATTTCTCCTCGACGGGCTTGGCGGCGCAGGCCACCAGTGCCACGAGCGCAGGCATCCAGGTGAGGGGTCTCATAGGGTCGCAAACCTTCAATTCCCATGCGGGCGCGCAATCATACGGGAGCGGCACGGCCTTCGGCGCACGGGTGGACGCGCCGGGGCAGCGGGCGGGCGCGGCGCACCCATCCGGGCGCCGGCGACCCTCGGCCCATCGACTCAGGCGGTGAGTTCCCGGACCCGGTCGCGCCACTCGGTGCTCGCAGCGGGAGCACGCTCGCCGCTCTCGGTGCCGAGATACAGAAATCCGACGATGGCATCGTCGGGCTCGAGGCCGAGCGCCTGCTTGACGGTGGCATCGTAGGCCGCGGCCCCGGTCTTCCACATGGCATTGAAGCCGAGCGCGAATGCCGCGAGCATCATGGCGTGCGCGGCGGCGCCGGCGGAGAGCGTCTGCTCGATGACCGGTATTTTCACGGCGCGGTCACAGTGGGCGGCGACGACGACGATGAGCGGCGCGCGGAACGCTTTGAGCCGCTCGCGCTGCAGGCTCTCCTCCGCGGTCTGCGGATGCGTGCGGCGCAGCTGATCGGCGAGCAGCGCACCGAAGCGCTCGCGCGCCGCGCCGCGCACGACCACGAAGCGCCACGGCCGCAGCCGGCCGTGGTCCGGCGCGCGCGCCGCGGCGGAGAAGATGAGCTCGAGCGCGCCGGAATCGGGCGCCGGTTCGCTGAGCGCGCGGGCGGAGCGGCGCGTCAGCAGGGCGTCTATGGCTTGCATGAGCGCATTGTCGCAGACTCCGGCCGTGCTCACCGTGTCCGAAGCCTGCGAGCGCAACAAGGGACCGATCCTCGCCGTGCTGCGCGAGGAGCTCAGCGCGTGCACTCGGGTGCTCGAGGTCGGCAGCGGCACCGGGCAGCACGCCGTGTATTTCGCGGCGGGCCTTGCGCACCTCGTGTGGCAGCCGAGTGAGCTGCCGGAAAACCTGCCGCCGCTCGCCGAGCGGATCCTTCTGGCGGGTGGCGCGAACCTGCGCACACCCGTGCCCCTCGATGTGCGCGCGGACCCGTGGCGGGCGGACCCGGTCGATGCGGTCTTCAGCGCCAACACGCTGCACATCATGGGATGGAGCGCGGTGTGCGAGTTCTTCCGCGGCGCCGCCGCCGTGCTGGTGCGCCCCGGTGTGCTGTGCGTGTATGGACCGTTCCGCTTCGAGGGGCGTCACACGAGCGAGTCCAACGCGGCCTTCGACCATTACCTCAGACAGCGCGATCCGGAAAGCGGCGTACGGGATTTCGAGGCGCTGGACCGGCTCGCCGGGTTGCGTGGACTGAAGTTCACTGCCGACCACGCGATGCCCGCCAACAACCGCACGCTCGTGTGGAGGATGGCGTAAAGTCACGAGTCATGGACTCCGCCAAGTTGCGTACGATCCGCGAGGCGATTCGCAACATCCCCGACTATCCGAGGCCCGGGGTGATGTTCCGTGACATCACGACGCTCCTCGGCAACGCGACCGTCTTTCACCTGGTCGTCGAGGAGCTCACCAGCCCCTGGCGCAGCGAGCGCATCGACCGTGTCGCGGGTATCGAGGCGCGCGGCTTCATTCTGGGCGGTGCCATTGCGCATCAGCTGCAGGCGGGGTTCGTGCCGATCCGCAAGAAAGGCAAGCTGCCGCATACCACCGTGCGCGTCGCCTACTCGCTCGAGTACGGGCTCGATGAGATGGAGATGCATCGCGATGCGGTCTCGGCGGGCGAGCGCATCCTGCTGGTGGATGATCTCATCGCGACCGGCGGTACGGCGCAAGCCGCGGTGAAACTCCTGCGCTCACTCGGCGCGAGCATTCTCGGGGCCTGCTTCATCGTCGACCTGCCCGATCTCGGCGGCTCGGCGCGCCTTACGGCACTCGAGGTGCCCGTGCGCACACTTGTTGCCTTTCAGGGACACTAGGCGGCCTCGGGCTCCCGGGCTCGCTCGGATAATTTCCCTTTCGCATCAGAGCCTTATGCTCTGTTTGCCGACAACATTACGTTGCGGTCATACGGCGCTTCCGCGGGGATATTCAAGTCATAATAAGCGCGCCTTGGAACGGGGGGAGCCGCTCGAGCAGAGCGCATGAGCCGGTCCGGCACCTGACATCCAAGGCAAGCAGCGCATCCCTTTACTTTTGGAGACCACATCGATGTTCAAGAAGCTCGTTCCAGTCGTTGCCCTCGCCTTGCTCGCGGGTCCGGTCTTTGCGGCCGATGCACCGGCCAGCGCGCCGTCCGCCGATCAGTCGAGCACGGCTTCGTCCAAGCATCACAAGAAGAGCCATAGCAAGCACAGCAAGAAGTCGACCACCGACTCCTCGACGGCTCCCGCCAAGTAAGGCTCAGCCGACTTAGCGTTACGAAAGCCCCGCCCCAGGCGGGGCTTTTGTTTTAGGGCTTGCGGCTTTTATCAAACCGGTTCAAATTTCGGTCCATGGATGGGACGCAACAGGCCGCAATACATCAGGCGCTGGTTTCCGTTCAACTTGCCGTTACGAGCATGACCTTCCCGAGCTGCGATCAGGACGATCTGATCGAAGCGATTGATCGCGTCGAAGAGCAACTCCACGCCAATCATCCGAACCTGGCACTCGTGTGCCGGTTCCTCAACTCGATCGCCAGAAGTCTGCGCGCGCAGCCCGAAGCGCGCGACGCCTGCCTGCTGATCGAGGACGCGATCGGCAAGGCCGGAATGCCCAGCACCTGGCAGTCGGGGATCTGATCCCCCGACGCCCGCCCCGGTCTCGCGCGCCGCGAGGAGCGCGGCACACCTATTTGCACTGGCAGCACCGGCGCCCGGCCAGCCCTGGGCCCGCCCTCGAGGTAGCTTTTCCGGTCGGTGACGGCCGGAGATGACGTTGCGCTCGCGCGCGCACGCAGTCTAACTTCACGTCATGTTCACCCCTCTCGCGCAGGCACTCATTCTGCTCGCGGGCTCGGTGTTCCTGATCACCCTGGTGCGCCGCCTCGCGCTGCCGACGAGTCTCGCGTACCTGCTCGTCGGGCTGGTGCTCGGCCCGCATGCACTCGGGGTGGTTTCGGACTCGGGCACGACGCGGCTGCTGGCGGAGCTCGGGGTGGCGTTCCTGCTCTTCACCCTGGGACTCGAATTCTCGTTGCCGCGCATGCTCGCGATGCGGCGCGAAGTGTTCGGGCTCGGCGCGCTGCAGGTGCTCGCCACGAGCGCGGTGTTCGCAGGGATCGGCCACCTGCTCGGCGTCCGCTGGCTCACTTCGATCGTGCTCGGCGGTGCCGTCGCGATGAGCTCGACCGCGATGCTCCTGCAACAGCTCACCGAGCGCGCTGAGCTCAACCGCACCCACGGCCGGCTGGCCTTCGCCATGCTGCTGTTCCAGGACCTGGCGTTCGTGCCGTTCTTCGCGCTCGGCGCCATGCTGAGCGCGGGCCAGGACACCTTCCCACTGAGCGAAAGCCTCGTGGCACTCGCGGGCGGCGTGCTGGCGCTCGTGGCAGTGCTGGCTGCGGGCCGCTGGCTGCTGCGGCCGTTGTTTCACGAGATCTCGCACAGCCGCCTGCGCGAGCTCTTCACCCTCACCGTGCTGCTCGTGGTACTCGCCTCCGCCTGGGTGTCGCACCTCGCAGGGCTCTCGTTCGCCCTCGGCGCTTTTCTCGCCGGCATCATGCTCGCGGAGACCGAATACCGCTACCAGATCGATTCCGCCATCCGCCCCTTCCGCGACCTGCTGCTCGGGCTGTTCTTCGTCTCGGTGGGAATGCTGCTCAACCTGCACCTGCTCGGACGGCCGAGCGAGCTGGCGATCGCCTTCGCCATGCTGGTGACGCTCGTGGTGCTGAAGGCGATCGTCGCGGCGCTCGTCACCTTGCCCTTCACCCGCTCGCGCTTCAAGGCGTTGCGCACTGGTATCGTCATGTCGATCGGCGGGGAGTTCGGCATCGCGCTGTGCACGGTGCTGCTGCAGGCGCGGCTCGCGCCCGAGGGGCTGGTTGAGCCGTTGCTGGTGGCCATCGTGCTGTCGATGGTGCTGAGTCCCCTGATCCTCAACCACAACAAGCGCGTAGCGCGCTTCCTGCTGCACGAGCACGCACCGGCGCTCACCGCCGCGGAGCGCGAGGAAGAGGCGACCCAGGAGATCGCGCACCGCGAGCACGTCATCCTCTGCGGCTTCGGGCGCGTCGGCCAGAACGTCGCGCGCGTGCTCGAGTCGCAGGGCTTCGAGTACATTGCGCTCGATCTCGACCCGGCCCGCATCCGCGCCGCGCGCCAGGCCGGGGACCCGGTGATGTTCGGCGACTCGGCGGACGAGGAGATGCTCGCCAGGGCGGGCATCGCACACGCCAGCGCCCTCGTCATCAGCTTCTCCGACCCCGCGACCTCGCTCGCCATCCTGCGCAGCGTGCGGCGCATGCAGCCGGATCTGCCGGTGCTGGTGCGCACGGCGGACGATGCGCGTCTGCGGGAGCTGCAGGATGCGGGCGCGACGGACGTGGTGCCCGAGACCTTCGAGGCGAGCCTCATGCTGGTGTCGCACGTGCTGATGCTGCTGCGCGTGCCAGTGTCGCGCGTGGTGCGGCTGCTGGGAGAGATCCGCAACAGCCGCTACGCGGTGCTGCGCAACATCGTGCGCCGCGGCGACTCGCGCGTGGTCGACGAGACGAGCGAGCAGCACGAGGAGATCAAGTCGGTGGTCGTGCCGCCGGGCGCCTGGGCCGTCGGACGGAGCCTCGCCGAGGTGCGCAGCCGCGGCGTCGCCGTGACCTTCACCGGCGTGCGCCGCCACGGCATCCTCGGCCGCGAGCCAGCCGAAAACACCGTGCTCCGCGACGGCGACATCGTGGTGATCTACGGCCAGCCGGATGAGCTCGAGCGCACCGAGGCGGTGCTGCTCGCCGGCTGAGCGGCGGACTTACAATGTGTGCTTTACGCCGGCGCGCCAACATCACCGACCGCCCGGCAGAGGATCAAGCCATGCACAAGAGCCGTCTCGCCGGGTTCATCATCGACTGCCGCACCGACGACCTCGACACCGCGGCGAACTTCTGGTCCGCTGCGCTTAACCTCCCGGTGCGCCCCGCCGCCAACCAGGAACCGCTGTACCGCATCCTGGCCACTGCCCCCGACCAGCCGCACCTCGAGGTGCAGCAGGTGAGCCACGAAAGCCGCGTGCATCTGGACATCGAGAGCGATGACATCGAGGCGGAAGTGCGCCGCCTGGAGAAACTCGGCGCGCGCCGCATCGCCGCGGTGAAGAGCTGGTACGTGATGGAGGCGCCGACCGGGCAGCGCTTCTGCATCGTGCGCCCGCAGCGGCCCGACTTCGCCGCCAAAGCCACCAGCTGGAACGATTGAGTTGAATCGCCACGAGATCCACTTTCCGCCGAAGCACGAGGCGCTGCGCGACGACGTGCACGCGCTCGGTGCGCTGCTTGGCGAGATCCTGCGTGAGCAGGGCGGCGAGCAGCTCCTCGAGCTGGTCGAGCTCGATCGTGTCGCCGCCATTCGCGGCCGGGCCGGCTCGACCGAGGCGCGCGCGGAGCTCGCGGCATGCGTGCGCGACCGGCCGCCGGAGCTGGCGCGCGACCTGCTGCGTGCATTCGCCACCTGGTTTCAGGTGGTGAACCTCGCCGAGCAGGTGCATCGCATCCGCCGCCGCCGTGAATACTTCCTCAAAGAGAGCCAGCGGCCGCAGCCCGGCGGAGTCGAGGACGCCATCGCCGCACTCGCGGCGCGCGGCCTCGGTTACGAGCAGGCGCTCGAGCTGATCGGCACGCTCTCGATCCAGCCGGTATTCGCGCCGCACTCCACCGAGGCGAGTCGCCGCACGCTGCTGCGCAAGCAACAGCGCATCGCGCAGCGGCTGCTCGAGCGGCTCGACCCGACCCTCACGCCCAACGAGTCGCGCAGCATCTGGAGCAACATCCGCATGGAGCTCACCACCGCGTGGCAGACCGAGGAGCTGCCGCGCGAGCGGCTCACGGTGGCGGACGAGCGCGAGCAGATCCTGTTCTATCTCGTGGAGATCCTCTACCGCGTAGTGCCGGCCTTCTACGAGGAAATCGCCCAGGCGCTGGAGAAGGTCTACGGCGGCCACGGCGGCGCGGCGCGCGTGCCCTCCATCCTGCACTTCGGTTCCTGGGCCGGCGGCGACATGGATGGCAATCCCGACGTGCACGCCAAGACCATCCGCGAGACTCTCGCACGGCACCACGAGGTGATCCTGCACAGCTACTTCCTCGAATGCCAAGAGCTCGCGCAGCGGCTGTCGCAGAGCGCGAGCCGCGTCGCCGCCTCGGCCGAGCTCGGCAAGCGGGTCGAGGAGTACACGCGGCTGCTGCCGGGCGCGCGCGCCATCACGCCCGCACGGCACGACCGCATGCCCTACCGGGTGTTCCTCGCGCAGATCGGCGAGCGGCTGCGCAGCGCGCACGAGGGGCGCGCCAACGGCTACGAGAACGCGCACCAGTTCCGCGAGGACATCGCGCTCATCGCGCTCAGCCTGCGCGCCAACAAAGGCGCCAACGCGGGGCTCTTCTACGCCGAGCGGCTGCTGCGGCGCATCGAGACCTTCGGCTTCCATCTGGCGACGCTCGATGTGCGCCAGCACGCGAGCGTCCTGCACGAGGTGATCGCTCAGGGCTTCGACGATCCGCACTGGCTCGGCCGTGACCGCCGTGAGCGCCGCGACCTGCTGGCGCAGGCAATGGAAAAAGATCGCGGTCCGGTCGCCGAGCTCGGCGCGCTCGGCCGGCGAACGCTCGCGGTGTTCGATGCCATCGTGCAGGGGCGCCATCGCTACGGCCCCGAGGCCATCGGTTATTTCATCGTGAGCGGCGCCGCGGGCGCCGACGACATGCTCGCGGCGCTCGTGCTCGCGCGCTGGGCGGAGGTGTATGACAAGCGCACCGGTGAGATCGCGCTCGACATCGCGCCGCAGTTCGAGACCGCCGAGGCGCTCGGCGGCTGCGCCACCACCATGCAGGAGCTGCTCGCCGACCCGCTCTACCGCCGCTACCTCGAGGCGCACGGGCGGCGGCAGTGCGTGGCTCTGGGCTACTCCGACAGCAACAAGGAGCTCGGGGTCTGCGCTTCGCGCTTCACGATCCACAAGGCGCAGTACGATCTTGCCGCGGTGCTGCGGGCCGCTGGCGAGCAAACCCTGCTGTTCCACGCCCGCGGCGGGAGCCTTGCGCGCGGCGGCGGCCGGATCGAGGCGATCGTGAAGGCGGCGCCCGCCGGAGCGGTCGACGGTGTGCTGCGCCTGCGCGAGCAGGGAGCGACCGTCAAGCAGGGTTACGGCCTGCGGCCGATCGCAATGCGCACGCTCGAGCGCGCCTTCAACGCGGTCGGCCTCACGACCGCCGCGCTGCGCCGCGGGGATCTCGTTCCCGATGCAGCGGCACACCTGGAGATCGCCGCGCACCTCGCCGCCGAGAGCCGCGCGGCGTACCGGCGGCTCATTTACGGCGAGGCGCAGTTCTACGAGTTCTTCGAGGCGGTCACCCCGATCGATGTTATCGAGCGCATGCAGATCGGCGCCCGCTCGGTGCATCGCTCCGAGCAGGCGGGCCTCGAGGCGCTGCTGCCGGTGCCGTGGGTGTTCGCCTGGACGCAGACGCGCTACATGCTGCCCGGTTGGTATGGCGCGGGCACCGGGCTCGCCGCCATCGTCACGAAGTTCGGGCTGGAGCGGGTGCGTGAGGCGTGTACCTCATGGTTCTTCCTCCGCAACCTCCTCGATGACATCGAGACCCTGCTGGCGCGTGCCGACCTCGATATCGCACAGTACTACGACGCGCTCGCTCCAAAGGACCTGCGCCGCTTCTCCGCCGAGCTGCGCGCGGAGTACCAGAGAGCCTGCCAGCAGGTGCTCGAGATCCGCGGCAGCCGCGAGCTGCTCGACTTCGACCCGACCATGCAGCGCTCGATCCGTCTGCGTAACCCGTATCTCGATCCCATGAACCTCATGCAGGTGGATCTGCTGCAGCGCTGGCGCGCCAGCGGACGCGAGGATGGGGAACTGTTCGCGGCGCTGCTCGCGAGCGTCGGCGGCATTGCCCAGGGCTTGCAGAGCACCGGATGACATGGCGGACACTGTCACCATCCGTCCCGCCGCTGCCGACGAGGCGCCGCTGGTGCTCGAGTTCATCCGCGAGCTGGCCGTTTACGAGCACCTCGAGCACGAGATGGTGGCGACCAACGCCGATATCAGCGCCGCGCTGTTCGGCCCGCGGCCCTACGCCGAAGTGGTGTTCGCCTGTCTCGACCGCACCCCGGTCGGCTTCGCGCTCTTCTTCCACAACTTTTCGACCTTCCACGGCAAACCGGGCCTCTATCTCGAGGACCTGTTCGTGCGTCCGCACGTCCGTGGCCGCGGCATCGGCAAGCGGCTGCTCGCCTGGCTCGCACGTGCCGCGCTCGAGCGCGGCTGCGCGCGGCTCGAGTGGTGGGTGCTCGACTGGAACGCTCCCTCGATCGCCTTCTACCGCAGCCTCGGGGCGATCCCACAGGATGAGTGGACCACCATGCGCGTGAGCGGCGCGGCGCTCGCGCGCCTTGCCGCCGCCGGGCGCGGCTGAGCGGCCGCGGCAAAAATCCCATGGGCAACTCGAGGATCCTCCCCTGCGACCAGGCGGCGATTCGCGCCGCCCCCGCCGTACCCGCGTGCGCCGCACGGCGGCCGTGGGTGCTGGTGGCGGCGGTGCTGGGATCGACGATGGCGTTCGTCGATGAATCGGTGGTGAATGTCGCCCTGCCGAAGATCGAGAGCGAGCTGCACACGACGCTCGGGGCGATGCAGTGGGTCGTCAACGCGTACACGCTGTGCATGTCCGCGCTGCTGCTGGTAGGCGGCGCCACGGCAGACCAGTTCGGTCGCCGGCGCATGTTCGTGATCGGTGTGCTGGTGTTCGCCGCCGCTTCGCTCTGCTGCGGTCTCTCGCCCAACGTGCAGGCGTTGATCGGTGCGCGCGTGGTGCAGGGCGTTGGAGCGGCGCTGCTCGTGCCATGCTCGTTGGCGCTGATCGGCGCGGCGTACGACGAGAAGGAGCGCGGCGCTGCGATCGGTATCTGGTCCGGCGCCTCGGCGATCGCAGCGGGCGTGGCCCCGCTGCTCGGTGGCACATTGGTCGATCACTGGTCGTGGCGCGCGATCTTCCTGATCAATCCGCTGCTGGCTGCGCCGACGATCTGGATCGCGCTGCGCCACGTGCCCGAGAGCCGCGATCCACAGGCCAGCACCGCGCTCGACTGGCGCGGGGCGGTGCTGGCATTCGTGGGGCTGAGCGCGCTGGTGTACGGGTTGATTGCAGCCGCCGCGCGCGGCTGGAGCGATCCGCTGGTGATTGCCGGGCTCGCAGCCGGCGCGCTCGGGCTGGGTGCCTTTCTCTACGCCGAGCACCGCAGCCGCGCGCCAATGATGCCGCTCGAGCTCTTCCGTCTTCGCATTTTCAGCGGCATCAACCTCCTCACGCTGCTGCTCTACGGCGCACTCGGTGGCGCATTCTTCTTTATTCCGTTCCTCCTGATACAGGCGCGCGGTTATTCCGCGACCGCCGTGGGATTGGCCTACCTGCCCTTCACAGTGGTGCTCGGCGTGTTGTCGCGCTGGTCGGGCGGACTCATGGATCGCTTCGGGGCACGCGGGCCCCTCATCATCGGGCCCTCTCTCACCGCACTCGGCTTGGCGCTGCTCTCCACGCCCCACGCGCCGCTTGCCGCCGTGCTCCTGTCGATGACCGTGCTCGGCTTCGGGATGGCCATAACCGTGGCGCCGCTCACGACCGCGGTCCTCAACGCCGTCCCCGCCCATCGCACCGGGGTCGCCTCCGGTATCAACAACGCGGTGGCTTCGGTCGGAGGTCTGCTCGTAGTAGCGCTGCTCGGCACGGTTGCGCTCGGCAGGTTTGACCGCTCTCTCGACCGGCATCTGGCGGAGACGCCCGCCTCGGCCGCGGTCGCGCAGGCCGTCGAGAGCGCCAGGGCCGGGTTCGTGATCCCGGCGATGCCGGCCAGCCTCTCGTCCGATGAGCGCGAGCGTACCCACGCGATCGTGGCCAGCTCGCTCGAGGACACCGTGCGTGTCGCGCTATGGATCGCCGCCGCTCTCGCGCTGGCAAGCGCTCTGGTCACGGCCGCGACGATTGCTCCGGCACCCGCCCTCAGGGCCGCCGATACACCACCCCATCCTTCATGACGAACACGACGTGCGCCACCGCATCGATGTCGCGTGTTGGATCGCCTCGGTGAGCACCCAGCCGCTGTGCAGCGGCTCGCCCGCGGTCCACACCTGCGCCGGGCGCAGCAGGAGCGCGGCGGCGGCGTCAGCGGTGAAGGGAAGGACGAGAAGAGCGAGAGCGGCCGCTACCCATCGGGCCCAGCTTGTTGTTGTCATTCGCCTCCCCGGCGAGCGATACATCCTCGCTTTGCCGCGTGACTGAAAATGTCTACATCCCCCCGCGACCATGTCGACATTTTCAGTCAGCCGCGAACCGGTACCTCAAGGGGCGCTCGCCGCAGGCGAGCCAGCGCCGCCGGCTCACGAGCCCATCAGAACCGTCGTATCGTAGCTCTCGAAGCCCTGGATGGCGCGGCCGTAAGCGTTGAACACCAATCGCTCGGCCACCTTGTCGGCGCGTGGAGCGAGCAGCATGCGCAGCACCACATCGTCGGCGGGCCGCGTGGCCTCCTCCGCCAGCAGCTGCTCGATGACGCGCGTCAGACGGTGAAAGAGCTCGTTGACGAATCGCAGATGCGCGCCGTCATGCACCTGTTCGCCTGCTCCGTAGGTCCCACGCGCCTCCTCGGCGAGCTCGTGCAGGAACAGGTTGAGCAGCCGCGCCTTGTCGACCGGCCGCAGCTCCGAGTAGAAGGCAATTTCGGAATTGAGGTTCATGACACATTCATAGCGGTGATTCGCGCTATGCCGGGAAGAAATCGATGGGTTTGGTGGTGGTGATGCTGCCGACGTCCTTGGGGTCGAAATGGAACAACCGTACGAGCGCGATGATCTTGCGCTCGAGATCGGGATCCTTCAGCTCGCTCGAGACCACGCGGCACATGGTCACTTCGCCGGTCGGAGCGATGGTGAACTCCAGCACCAGCTTCCCCTGCAGCTCGGCGTTGTCGCGCAACGCGCGCGCGTACAGGCTGTAGATGCGACCCTTGTTCTTATCGAAGACCAGCTCGATCTCCTCGCGCGAGCGCGCGGGCTTGCCGCCGCCGCCGCTTACCGCCGGGCCGCGGGCGTTGAGACCGGACTTCGCGATGCCGGATGTCACGGCGGTCGTGTCGTGCCCGGTGAGCGAGCCCGCACCGGTGCCGAAACCCCGGCTGGCGTTCGCGGAGGTGATGCCGCCGCTCCCGGCGCCGACCTTGGAAGTGATCAGCGAGCGCTCGGCATGGCTGTCCGCGCCGACCGCGCCCGAGAGATTCTTGGTCTCGAGCGGGGTGAGGTCCATCACGTCGCGCAGGTCGGCGAGCTCATCCTTCACCTGGTTGAGCTGCTTCTGCGCCTTCTCCTTCGCGCGCTGATGCTCATCGACCGGCGGCGGTTTTACCATGGCCACCTTCGGCTCGATCTTCGGTTTCTCCTCCTCCTTGGGCTTCGGCGGCGGTGGTGGCGGCGGCGGCTTCGGCGTCTGCGTCATGACACGCGCCAGCCGCTCGGGCACCTCCTCGGCGATGGTGTGCTTCGGCCGCGGCAGGAGCGGGAAGAGAATGCCGAGCAGCAGCAGGATGATGAGCAGCACCCGCAGGATCTTGCGGAAGCGATCGTCCGACTCCTGGTCAGCCTCCCAGGGCAGCTCGAATTCGCGGTAATAGGGCGCGAGCAGCATGGATTCTCTACACCGGCTTGAACTGGCCGGCCGCGACCGGCTTTTCCTTCTGGATGACCGCCAGCGAGATACGGCCGTAGTCCGCATCGGTGCAGGTGGCCATCACACGCTTGAGCACCTCGTACGGCAGCGCCTTGTCCGCCATGATGGTGATCTCGCGCTGTGCCACGTCGCGCTCGCTCAGTTCCTCACCGACGAGCATCGGACGCTTCAGCGCCGCGCGCAGCGGCTCGACCAGCGCGCCGGGAGCGGCCTTGATCTGCGCGACCGTGGTGATGAATTCGCCCTGCACGAACAGGTCGTCGCGCGTCACCATCACCACCACCGAATGCTTCGGTGAAGTCTGGGCGATCGATTGCGGGATCTCGATGCCCTTGGTGTTCTGGATGATCTCCACCTCGGTCGAGTACACGAGCAGGAACGCCACCATCACCGACAGGATGTCGATGAGCGGAATGAGGTTGAGCGTCGCGTCGGCACGGTTGCGCACGTGGTGCTGTGCCATGCGGAGCGCCCGGTTCGACATGCTCATCGTGTGACTCCCCGGTCGTTGGCAGTCGTCGGCGCTGCCGCGGCCGCCGCCACCGGTGTCACCGGTGTCGTCGCGGGCGCCCCGGCTACCGGTGTGGATCCGGGCGCTGCGCCCGCGGGCGCATCGCCGATCGAGATATCCGGAAACAACTCCGCCTGCACGGTGTTGATGCCCTCGCCCGCTTCGAACACGCGCACGTGATCCATCACCTGCACGAGCGTGTCGTAGGCGGTATCGGGCTCGAGCAGAATGCTGGCCTCGGTCTTCTCCGGGAACTTCGTCTTCACGAACTTCAGGTACTCCGTGAGCCCATCGAAGTCAGGACCCGTGGCGGTGTTGGGAACGGCGTGCAGCGGACCGGTATTCCGGTCGGCCACCATCAACTGGTCCTTGCGCACCATCACCTCGAGCTGCAGCCCCGGGGGCGGCTCCTTGAACTC
>Ga0307472_100000226_pt1 | contig 18112 bp, 15 predicted proteins | sample atmos_gasesAM5C__2_FD_204582 | JGI IMG/M metagenome (GOLD analysis project Ga0307472, IMG submission 204582) | Hardwood forest soil microbial communities from Morgan-Monroe State Forest, Indiana, United States - atmos_gasesAM5C_05 | ecosystem: Environmental > Terrestrial > Soil > Temperate...
AGTCGCGGAGGGCTATGTGCGATGATTCAAACAGTTGAAGCCATCATTGAACCGGACGGCAAGGTTGTGTTGCTGGAAACAGTTGCCCTCACTGAATCAAGGCGCCGTGCGCTCGTGACTATCCTCGAAGATGAACCCTCACAAAACGTGTCCACCACCGCTCTATTAAGCAAACAATCCCTGGCTGAGGATTGGAATAGACCGGAGGAGGATGAAGCATGGTCCCACCTTCAGCAGGTGCGATAGTTCTGGTAACTTTTCCTTTTCAGACTTATCACAAGCGAAACTCCGACCAGCCGTCGTACTTGCTCGTGCTGGAAAGGGTGATTGGATCCTTTGCCAGATCACCAGCAACGCCTATTCGGATTCCCTCGCGATTGAACTTCTTCCGCGTAACTTCTCATCGGGCTCTCTCATAAGGTGAGTTACGCCAGACCTGCAAAGCTGTTTACAGCGAACCGCAGTCTCATCGTCGCGCAGGTCGCTGTCTTGGAGGCGAACACGTTAAGGCAAATCGTAGATGTCGTCGTGGACCTCCTTCTGAAGGCGTCAAATAGTCTCCGCCCTCGGTCTCTGGTAATCCGCAATCACGCCGACAAGATGCATACACAACTGTACTGATATCTTCCGTAAAACAGATTGTGCCGGCGCCATTTCGGCACATCTGGATAGGTTTCCCCGTTTTTACTCAAGCTGTCTCGAGTTCGTCTACAAGGCATAGGTCTTGCCCCTACATTCGTACGTTCCCCTCCGCCTCCCCCACGAGCCCGACAAATCTAAGGAAAGAGGAAAGAACCCATGAGGACCAAATTCTTAATTGCTTTGGCAGTTCTGGCACTGGTGCTGGCTGCCGCCGTAGTAGCTTTGGGACAGACAACGACGGTCGCTAAGGCCGTGCAAAACCCGGACGGAACTTACAGCATCATCGAGTACCCGGTGGGCAAAGAAGTCGCCGTTACTCTGAATCCGATCTCTCTTCCGGGAGCATCCGGAACGATGACGGTTTTACGTGACGTCGATGGCACGACCATCAAAGTCAGCCTGCGGGGAATGCCGACTGACATTACCTCGTTGAATATCTATGCCGTCGATCCAAGCGGCACAGCAACTTTGATCGGGCCCGTTCCCGTTACCGACGGAACAGGAGTCTTAACGACCACGGCACGTTTGGATAAGTTCATGATTGTGGCGTCTGCCGACACGATTGCGACCTACACTCCGGAAACCAAAATCATTTTCCGCAGCACGGTACCCGACGGATATGCTGTTGTGCCTTTCACGCAACATCCGATCGGCGAGAAGGTATCAGCCGTGTCCACTGAAGGTCAGGCGTCTGCGTACTCTGTCCCGATGTTGAATATTCCCGCCTATCGCACGGGAAAAGAGACCAAGCTGAAAGTTGATTTCGCCGGCGCGATGGAAGGCGCGCGCGCCAATGTTTTTATCGAGCCGCACAAGAGCGGTCGCACTGAAGTAAATTTTCGCTTTCACGATCTGAAGGAAGCGCCCCGAGGCCAGGTTTATACGGTGTGGGCGGTTTCTGCTGACAATCGCTTTGAGAAGCTGGGACAGATCCTGAATGTTCGTGGCCGTAACGAAGCGGAAATCAAAGCCGACACGACTTTCGAAGATTTTGGTTTGTTGGTAACGTCGGAAGCTCCTGGTGAAATAGTCCGGCCGGCGGGACCCCGCGTAAGTTGGGTTGAGCTCGAGCAACGACCGGCGCCATAAGTAGCGAAGTTTTAGAGAATAGCGTTACGGGGTCGTCACCTTGTTGGCGGCCCTTTTCATTGGTCGTTCAAAGTCCACGTTCAAACTTCAACGAAAATGCCCTATCACTACCGACGCTGGAGAAACCTCCTGAAGTTTGAACGTTGAGCTCTCCGTCGCCGCATATTCTTGATGGCATTTCTGTGACAATGTTTGTTATATTCACCGACAGGGTTTTTGAGCTGACGATTCAGCTTGAAGAATAATCAGCTTTCCCCGGCCAGTTGACTAAGCCGGCCTTTAATCAACGCCGCGACCCCGACCCATCCGGCTCCCAAACAGTCACATAAATGCAGGCGGTTCTCCTTCGAAGAACTAACAGGAGGATTAATGTCCAAAAGCAATTTACCCCGATTGCTGGTAGCGCTGTTTTTGCTCACAGCCGTTAAGAGCGTTTCTGCGGAAGTGAATCTCCCGGAGCTGGTTCGGCGCGTCAAACCATCGGTGGTGGCGATCGTTACCTTTGACGAGAAAGGCGAGTCGCTGGCCACCGGCAGTGGTTTCTTTGTTCACCAGGATCAGATCCTGACCAACCTGCACGTAATGCGTGGCGCTTACCGTGCCGAGATCAGAACTCTCGACGTTAAGGGACGAGTCTATCCGGTGGCGGGCGTGCTGGGTGTGGATGAGGAAGGAGACTTGGCTCTGTTGAGTGTCAAGATGCCGTCCGGGCGCGTGCATCCTCTGGAAATGACCACCTCATTACCGGATGACGGCGAACGAATTTTTGTGATTGGCAATCCCCTGCGACTGGAGGGTTCAGTCAGCGACGGCATCGTTTCTGCCGTGCGCGAGATACCGAGCATGGGAAAGATCATTCAGATCACGGCACCCGTCTCTCACGGCAACAGTGGCAGTCCGTTATTCAATCTCAAAGGCCAGGTGGTTGGCATCGTGACGATTCGAGTCGTCAACGGCGAGAACATAAACCTGGCGATCGAGTCTGCCCGCTTTTCGCGCTTAACGAAAAAATTCCTGATGTTGGCCGAGCTGGCTGGACGGAAAGCGCAGACGGATTCTGCGGAAGCCCGAGCTCAGGCTTTCTATCGCACCGGGCTTGATTCATTGTGGCTGGGAAATTACGACGGAGCGCTCGGTTACTTTGAAAATGCCGTGAACAAAAACCCGAATCGGGCCGATGCCTGGATTCAAGTCGGATACTGCAAAGCCAAGCAGGGTCGCGTCGATGATGCGATCAAGGCTTATCAGCAAGCACTGCAATTGCAGCCTGACTCAGCTGAGGCCTACAACAAGTTGGGCGATGCGCAATTCTATGCGGGCCGGATAAACGAAGCGATCGAGTCGTACAAAGAGGCCGCGCGACTGATGCCAAAGTCTCCCGACGCTTATTACAACCTGGCACTCGCTTATCACGAAATGGGCGCCACGGCTCAGGAAGAAGTTCAGAGTAAGTTAGTACTGCAACTCGATGAAAAACTGTATCGCCGCCTGGTGAGCGAGCTACAGCACTGAAAGCAGTAGGCAGTAGGCAGTAGGCAGAAGGCAGTGGGCAGACGGCCAGCTGACCTTTTGCAACGGCAGCGGCGGGAGACGAGTCCTTTTCGTGATTTCTGTTGTTCGTCTTTTTCGTGTGAGTTCGTGGATCGTGGGCTGCTGCACCAGGCTCACGATCCCGAGATCACTGGCTCGATTGGTGGGTTCAGCAAAGTAAACGATCCACGAAATCACACGAACGAAAACGAAAATGACACGAAATAATTCCGCGCGGCAATATGAGTATTGATTGCAAGCCACGCAAAGTTAGCCTGCTCACTGCCCGCGGCCGTTTCAGAACTTTCCTTCGGTCGCGCCGGTAAAAACGTTGACGTCGATCGCCTTGGGATCGCCGAGTACTACAAACCGAATGTTGCGCATGTATTTCAGTGAGACCCGCTGGATCTCAGCGGGAGTCACCGCCCGCAATCGAGTGATGTAATCAACCGAGTTGCGCCACCCGCCGCCGATTAGTTCTGACTGCGCCAAATCACTGGCCTGTGCGGCATTTGTTTCCTGGCCCAGATAGTAGTTAGTCAAATACCCCGCGACGCTGGCCTTGATATCGTCCTGATCGATTGGCCCTTCCACTGGTCCCTCCGGGCCGGCTTTCAAGGTCTTGCTTCGTTGCAGGCGTCCGATTTCAAACAACATCACCTGCATCGCCTGGTTGGCATCCACAGCCGTAACATACAGGCCGCCTATGTTGGCACCCTGGTTGCGCAGGAACGCATCTGGTGAATAGGACAGATTGCGCCGGACACGCACCTCCTCGAAGACACGTTGCGCCAGCATCGCCGTGGCGATCCGCATCGGATAGATATCCGGTGAATTGAGTGGTGGTGCGCCAAACACACCCTGCACATAATTAGTGGGCAGGCTGCGTGGCGTCACCTCAACCGTAGATTTCTCGTAAGCAAATTGCGGCAACACTTCTGCTTTGTAGTTACCTCTTGGCAGTTTGCCGAACGCAGCAGTAATGCGCGCCTTCAGTTGATTAGCGTCGAGATCGCCGACAATCACCAACAACAGCCGCGAGGTCTCCATCATTTTCTGATGGTAACTTTGTAAGTCCTGCGGCGTGAGCCGGGCAACGCTCTCCGCTGTTCCTTCAGCGCGATTGAGATATGGATGACCCGCATAGGCGACGCGCTCCTGCAACCGCTGCAGGTAAGTATCGGGATTATCGGAGTCGTCTCTTAAGGAAGCGACCATGCGCGATTGCACCAGGGCGACATCTTCCTTGGTCAACGACGGGTTGAGGGCGACGTCGGCAAAGATTTCCCACGAGCGATCAAAGTCGCGCCGCGGTGTGGCCAGCGTTAGCGCCGAATAATCATAGTTTGCGCCGGAGCCAATCACCGTGCCTGTGCGCGCCAGTTCGTTGCGCATGATGGTGCGGGGAAAATGGATGCTGGCTTCCGTTGAAGCCGAAAGCATCAAGGCTTCGATGCCGGCATTGCCGGCGTTGATGTTGCGAATGCCGCCGCGAAAGAAGAGCCCGGCCGAGACGGTCAGGCTGCCCTCGCGACGCTTGACCAGCACCTTCAAACCGTTGATCTCGAATTCGGAAACCAACGCGGCCTGCTTCGCCGCAATGTCCTGCGAGTTCTCGCTTAACTGAGTTTGCGGGGCGGCTTGTCCGGCAATAGCCGAGCGCGGCACAAAGTCACCGGCTGGCGGCTGAGTTCGCCCTAACGTCCTGACTGACATCGAGCCCAGGACTGTGGCGATCATGAGCAGCACCAGTCCAGCTTGGGCGCGGCCAACAAAGGAGTGCCGAGAATTGTCGCCGGCCAATTCTGACTTCCGATTTCTGATTCCTGACTTCTGTGTTTTCATTGACCAATCAACTCTTCAGTCTTTAGTTGTGCTTGTTGTTGTGCTTCTTCGGACAGCATTACGATGCCGATGTGCGGCTTTCCCTGGATGTAGTTCGTGACGTAACGATTAATGTCGGCGCGCGAAGTGCGACGCAGCGTCGGCAGGTAGCCGCGAAAATAATCGATGCCCGTTGAGGCCCACCAAAACGTCAGCGTGTGGGCGTACTCACTGGGCTTCTCGCGTGAGTAAAGGTCGTCGGCCTCCAACAGCGCTTTCGCACTCTCGAGCTGCTCGTCCGTGAAATAATTCTTGTCGTTGAAGTGAGCGATCTCGTTGTAGACCGTGGCGATCGCCGTGCGGGCTTTATCCGGAGTCGTCTGCATAATCACATTGATTGGCCCCACATTGCGCTGTGTGTAATAGCCAAGGTCGACCGCCGTCGCCAGACCGGAATCCACGAGCGCCCGCTGAAAACGCGAGTTTGGCTGGCGCAGTATGAACGAGAACACGTCGGCTGCGTAAGTCGCGGCGTTGTCTTTGCCGATCGAAGGACCATGCCAGCCGATACTGAAGATCACGTTCTGCACGGGCTGCTTGATTATTACGCCCTCGCTCCTGGGTAACGAGGGATGTTCGACGAGGGGAAATTCGACAAAGGGTTCTTTCTCGCGCCGCGGCCAATCACCAAACAACTCCTGAGCCATCTGAAAGATCTCCTCCGGCTTAACATCGCCCGTAACCGTGAGCGTAGAGTTGTTGGGAACGTAATAGCGAGATTGGATCAAGCGCATCATTGCCGTGGTAGCCGTGGAAACGGTCTGCCGGTTACCCAGGGGAAACTTGCGGCTGGTGTATTTTGAAAACAGCCGCTCAGTCATCTCTTTGTTCAGATAGTAGTAAGGGTTCGATTCGTTGCGATCGATTTCGCCGATGACCACCTCGCGCTCGCGTTCGAACTCTCTCTCATCGAAGAGTGGATAACGCGCGGCGTCTTTCATGAACTGCATCGCCGTACGGAGGTTCGGGCTGGTAGTAGTGAAGTAGTAATTGACGACTTCTTCGCGAGTCGTACCGTTGTAGGCAATTCCCAGCTGCCCGATCGTCTTCACGTAATCTTCCTGATCGGCAATGGCCCGGTTCGCTTTAAAAAACATGTGTTCGTACAGGTGTGACAGCCCGTTCAATTCAGGAGGCTCTGTGTACGAACCATTCTTCACTCCTAGCTCGATGGTCACCAGCGGCACTGCGTGATCGGGCAGGACGATCACTTCAAGTCCGTTGGGCAACACGCGATTGAAGAGTTCCGCTTCCGGCAGCCGCGCCGCTGCGGGAGCCGCCGCTGTGGCTGCTGCCGGCGGTCTGGGAGCTGGACGCCGGCTCTGGGCTTGCGCGCTTGGCGTATCAAAGTGATTACCCAACAGCGTCGTTAACGCCGTAACAAAGAGCAAACTTAGAAGAATACGTTTCACTTAAAGACCCCACTTAGAAGTTCGATTGATTTGACAGAACTCCCTCTGTGGGAGTTGCTGGCCAAAGGCACCACAACAGAGCCGGCTTGTATCATAAGCGGCAAAGTCCAATTTCCGAAAAGCGATTGGCGGGAAACGAAGAGAGAGTGTGGGGCCGAACTCGATCGTGTTTACCCTGAACGTTGATGCGGACCAGCCGCGCGTTAATAGATCAAGCGACAATCGGGACCTTCGATGTGTCGCTTCGCAAAATAGATGTCAGTGTGGCCTGATTTTAGATGGATCCGGCGTCGCTGGTAGCGGTTGCCGCTTATTCATCCGAACTTTTCGAGGGCGATCCGATTACCAGAAGATCTAAGTGCGCGTAGTCGCGCTGAGTAGAGCGCGCGCTTTGTCTCGCAGCGCCACCCGATAACCCGAGTCGGCCTGCGCGAAGTTGCTTGACCAATACATTCGTCTGATGCGGCCAGTGAGGGAATCCGCTTCAACCCGTAGTCCGTAGGCCTGCCGCAACGGCAGATCATAGAGAACCAGGCGCGTCCCCGCGTTCTGTTGTTGGCCTTCCTTATGAGACCCGCTAAACAAAACTTGAGTTTGGCCGTCACCATTCGCATCTATTGTTTCGGCTTTCCATTTTCGGGCACGGAATTCCGGAACGTCCAGAGGCCCGCGATCAATAATCCGGTACCGGCCGCTGGTGCGCCGCGCCACAAAAAAGCTCGTGGCGACGGTTTGCCTATCTTTCTGCTTATCTTCATGAATAGCAAAAATCGTCGGACCCTCGGGTGACTGCATCACCACGACATCGCCCACCGGGCCATGTGCCAGCGACGACGCGATGCGGCGTGCCTGAGCGAGCGATAGACTCGCCGGCGAACTCCTGTCGCCGATGCCCTGGAGCATGCGCACCGGCTCTTGACTCGCAGTCGCAGTCGCTTTTGGCGCCGGAGTCTCCGGTTGCAGACTTGCTGATAGGGATGTTCGTGCCTGGGTGGCGGCAGTCTCAGCTGCGGGACCACCGTACGCCAGGACCAGCAGTAAGCCGCCAAGGACCCCGACCAACACCAGCGGGCCACCGATGCGCATGGCAATGTTGCGCGAATGGCTGAGGGCCACGGTGGACGAAAGCGGTTCGACCTCGCGCGGCGTGGCCGGCTCCGAGTGAGTGAGACACCGTTGCAGCATCAGCCGGACCACTGCTGCGGTTTGTGGTCGATCTTCGGGCCGCTTGGCGAGCAACGTGTGCACCACGAGGGAAAGTGATCTCGGTATATCCTGGCGCAGCCGCGGCAGCGGCGGAGGCAAGGCTGTTGCCTGTTTCACCAGCAGCACTGACGCCAGACCGTCGATGAATGGTGGCCGTCCGGCGAGCATTTCATAAAGCAGGACGCCCAGACCATAGAGGTCGCTGCGCACACCGACGCGCTGACCCAGGCATTGCTCTGGAGACATGTAACGCGGCGTGCCAACAATTTGCCCGGACCCGGTGCTGATGGCCTGAGTAGTTGACGACTCTACCGACGAAGCGAGGACCTTCGCCACACCGAAATCCAAGACACAAGCACCGCGCTCATTGAGCATGATGTTTGACGGCTTTAGATCCCGGTGAATGATGCCAAGTTGATGCGCTTCTTCGAGCACATCGCAGATCTGCAAGGCAATCGCGATGGCTCGCTCGATCGAGAATCGCCCCTCTTGCGCCAGAGCATCGGCCAGCGTCACGCCCTCAATAAACTCCATGATGATGAAGTGGCGGCCATCCGGCAGGTTGCCGGCGTCGAAGATCATGGCGGCGCGGGGGTGACGCAACCGGGCCATCGTGCGCGCTTCGCGCATGAAGCGATCGGCCACATCGGGATCGCCTGCGAACTCAGATTTGATGATCTTGACGGCGACAGACCGCTGCAAGCCGAGGTGTGACGCGCGATAAACGGTGCCCATGCCACCCTTGCCGATTTCGCGTTCGATCCGGAACCTGCCGGCGACAAATTGCGGTACATCCATGACAGACCTTCTTTCGGGATAGAAAGGTCGCCCGTCGGCGTTGGTGCTGCGGCAAGAGACAGCACACGCGTCCGTGCGGCGCGTTGCATCACGTGTTCAGGTTTTCGCTTGGGGGAGAAGACCGCGCTGCTACAGGGATCAGGCGGCAGGGCCAAAGTCTAGCACCTTTGCCGGAAATATGTAATGCAAACCGGCGTTACTTTGGCACGTTGGGAATCCAAAAAGTTTGTCCGTCAACCACCACACTCTTCAAGCCATGCTTTGGTAATTCGACTTCCTTCAGGCCCAAAAAGGTGAAGTGCGGCAAATCGCTCAGCACCGTCTGAAACCACCCGTGCTTACCGAGCAATTCTCTTACTCGTGGATTCTGAAACTCATTGACGTCAAAAGCCAGCATGGCAATATGCTGCGAGGTTCCCGGTGCGGCGATCGAGTAAAGGATCGATTTTGAAAGGTCCTTGCTGAAATAGATTTCACTCTTCTCGAGCTCCAACACTTCGGCTACCTGATCGTGCAAAGAAAGGCCGCGCAACCGTTCAGCCTGCGAGGTCGTCAGGCGACCCTTTCCGATCCAGTAGTCGAGGGCGGGAAGAAATCTTGTATTCCACAATCGCACACTGTCTTCGTAATTACGCCGAGCGGCTTCGCTGCCGTCGCGGGGCGTGATGTCCAGGTTTTCTTTCTGCGCGTCCTTACGTGCTTTCAACAACGCCTTCATTGCTTCCGGCTGCAATTCGATCTGGTCCTCATTGATCATTTCGCTGGCGACGCCGGCATCCTGCTGGAATGCCGCCACCTGTGCCTCGCTTGTAAAAACACAAACCGGCGGGGGCGTTACCTTCTTGCCCGCGACGAAGATGGCGCCGTAGTCCTCCAGCACGCGTCGCGCCACCACATCCGCTGGGGGACAAATGCTTTCAAGACTTTTTTTGCGCTTTTTTAAGGCTTTGCGCAGCACATCGTAAAAGGGTGCACCCGCTGAAAGTTTCATGCTCTTCTCTGTTCTGTCGTCTCTCGCTTGGGAAATCGTCACTCGACCTTCAGCAGCCGGCAGGCAATCGACCAGCGCTGCGCTAACCGGCCGGAACACGATCCCACTGCAGGCGATCAGTCCAATCGCCATGGCGCCGATGTACCTGCCGAATCTTTGGATAGCGGAGAACCATGTACGCGTCGTCTCTTGCCTCAGCATTTCGTGGCAGCGATGATAATGAGCCTGACCATCATGGTCAACAATCGTCCACTGTGGATGAGCTATACTCTTAAGCCGGTTGATGCAAATGGGCAAGTATGATCAATTTGCCGAAGTAATCGGCGCCTATCGTCGCCATGGGTGGGAGCTGCGCCGCGCTATCGTGACTGCCGCCTCGCGGGTTGAAATTGACGACCGGCGCGAACCCCTGTTTGGCGAGGCAATCGTGAATGAGGGGACGTGTGACGCGCTGTGGTTTTCACGCCCGTCGGTGAAAGATCGAGAGGCCTGGGAGCTACGATTGGTAGCTGAGACACCTTACGCATTGTTCGAAGCATTTGAAGCTGACGAGACGGACGAACAGCGAGAAGAAGTGCGGTTGGAGATGGAAGCGCGCCTCCGCGAGTACACCACGAAGAATAGCTGACTGAAGAGACCGAGCAAGTATGTCGACAGGTGTTTAGAGTACAAACTTCAGTTTGCTGCTGGAGGGAGAGTGCCAGACACAGAAGCAAACTAGAATTTGTACTCTAAACGCGTGTAGCGGCGGTTAGCGCGTCTCACTAGCGCTTGCCCATCTTGACGGGTATTTCCAGGCGCTCGTTGCCGCGCATGACAGCGATCGTCACAGTGCTGTAGGGGACGGCGCGATGGATCCGCGACTCGAGTTCCTCAGTGGTGCGAATCGGGACTTTTTCGAATTCAATAATGATGTCTCCTGCCTGAATGCCAGCCAGATCCGCCGGCTTATTCTGCTCAACCGATACCCTGACACCGTGGAGTTTCGTTCCCGGAATCTCAACCCTTTCCTGATCATCTATACCCAATCGTCCCTGACCCGCGGGCCGGCCACGAAAGATCGCTACCAGCTGATCAAAATCGGCCTTCGAAATAGTCGTTAGCTTAGTAAGTTTGGTCTCGCCGTCACGAATAAAGACCACCTCAACTGTTTTCCCAATAGGGGTTTCCATCAAGCGACCCGTCATTTCACTGTCGCTAAAAATGGGGTGTCCATCAAAAGTGGTGATTACGTCGCCACCCACCAGACCTGCCAGATCAGCTGGGCTCCCTGGAGGTTCGACGTTGTCGAAGGTCACCCCGCCGTCAGTGCTCTCAAAACCACTAACACCAAAGTACGAACGGGGCGGGGCAGGAGCCCGGACGCCAAATCCGCCGCCAACAGATCGATTAGCTTTCTTAGCCAGGAAACTCGCGGAAAATCCAATTACGAAAACCATCATCACGGCGATGAAGATCCAAGTCATACCGCTGAAACGCCGCTTCCGTCGGCAGGCCTGTCCGGAGGTAATCGGCTGGAGCTGCCCGGCGCCGGTACCAAAGGGAGCGCCTCCAAGCGGTGGGGCATAAGCGCCGTCAGAAAAACGGACCGTCTCAGTGAATTCCGCTGAGCCCTCGCCAAGCCGGTACCCACAATTGCGACAGAATCGCAATTCCGGAGGCATAGAGGAGTGGCAGTTGGCACAGCTTAGAAAGCTCGCGCCAGTTTCCGGATTTGCTGCCAGGGGAGCGTTTTGTGCCATTGCTAGTCTTTCTGTTAGTTTCGAACGAGGGAATAATAGCGAATTTGTATACGCCAGTAGAAGCGTATCGGTTGCATTGGATTGCCGAAAGGCACTCTCGATGGGGGAGGTTCCGGGGCTGGCAGGCCGAGTCCGAAAGTGGTTTTTCATCAATATCTCGACCTTCGAGTGACAGTGCTTCCCCGGCTGGCACAGTCGGTGCTTAGGGATAAGTAATCAACACTATTCAAGACTTGTTGCCGATCTCTTTTCTGATCGGTCTGGTTTTGGGCCCATGCTGTTCGATAGACATCCGGGCGTGGTAGGCGCAAAATCAAGTCTGCGAATAGAACGAGGTTGATATCGAATACTCTGGAAGGAACAAAAAACAATCGTGGAAGTAACCAAGGCACTGGCTGCCCTGCAACCCTTATACGGCAAAGATAATGTCGAAATCATTACCACTGACGGCCAACGCGTTCGCGGTACCGTAAGAAGCATGAAGACAACGCAGGCGTTGACGACGCCGAGTGTGAAGATAGAATGCGCCAACGGCGAGATCATTAAGATTGCGTTCCCCAGAATTGCCGAAGTCATCGATCTCAATCCCAGTAGCGAATAGGCCTTCTCTCGCCTTTTACCTGATCTTCGCTTATATTACGCCGTCCTGAATTTGCAAACGGGAGTAGACAATTTATCTTGGCAGTAATGATCGAGGAGTTTGGTGGACGCGTAGCCACGGTTTGGTCGCAGTTGCGGCCAACAACCCGTCAGCTGGTTGAGCGCGCCCTGCAATCAACTCAACCGGCCGTGCAAGGACGCAACGTGCCTTACGACGCGCGCGCCGATCTGGAGTTAAGCAAACTGTTACAGGCGCTCGATGAGGGCGTTTCGGAAACGCGTGTCCTGGCGGCAAAACAAGAGACAGAGAAACTGCGGTCGGTAGCCGACACTTGTGCGGCCGTCCTGCTCGAGAAAACGCAATCGGCTGAGGTATTCGTCCAGCTGGTCGAGCGCGCACAGTTGCAACATGACTATAAACGAGTTGACGAATTGGCGGATGCCCTGGCGTCGCGCTTCGCCCCCAGTGAAATCTGCGAGCTGGCTCGCTCACAAAACGAGGTCGTTCGCGCCCTGGCTCAGGAAGCGCTTACTCAGATCCCTACCAGTGCCCTGGTCGGCATGTTGAATGACCCTGTTGATGCTGATGCCGCCCGCGAGGCCCTGCTACGGCAAGCTCGCGACTATGGATCGGAGCATGCGCGACAGATCATAGGCGCTTTGGACCAAATCGATTTGGACTCAGATGATATGTAGGCTGGAATTAGTTCCGCTCGGCCTCGCCGATTTCACGCAGCCGCTTCACCACTTGCTCAATCAACCAGTTCGGAGTTGAAGCTCCCGCCGTCACACCCACACGACGCGCGCCCTGGAGATTTGCGGGATTGATCTCTGCCGGAGTTTCGATCAGGAAACTCTTCTTACACTGCTCCTCACATACCGCCAGCAGTTTCACACTGTTTGATGAGTGACGGCCACCGATGACATAGAAGATGTCGACTTCGCCGGCCAGCGCGCGCGCCGCATCCTGGCGGTCGCGAGTGGCCGAACAAATAGTATTCACTACTTGCGGTTCCGTGTCCGACTGCTCGCGCACGGCTTCGACGACATCGAGAAAGGTCTGCAGTTTTATCGTAGTTTGTGAAACTACCAGTGGCGCTCGCAAATTGGGCAAGGCGGCGACCTCGCCCGCGTCACGCACGACGAAGGTGTTGTGCGGCGCGTAGCCGACTACGCCAATCATTTCCGGATGATCCGGATTGCCGGCGACAACCACGTCGCGTCCCTCGCTGGCGGCCCGCTGTGCCAGATGCTGAACCCGAGTGACGAAAGGGCAGGTGGCGTCGATCACTTTGGCGGCGCGCCGTTCCAATTCGCTTTGCACTTCAGGCGTGACACCATGAGCGCGGATCACTGCCACGGTATTGCCGTCTGCCTCCACTGGCGAGTCGATCGTGGAAACACCGTTGGCCCCAAGCCGCTCCATTTCCTGGGCGTTGTGAATCAACGGGCCAAGTGAACGGATGGGCCGGGCTCCTTCGGCAAGCGCGTCTTCAACCATTTCCACGGCGCGCTCCACGCCGAAACAAAATCCGTATTCGTCAGCTAACAGAACTTCCATAGTAGTTTTCGAACAAGCTTTAGCCTGGGCTCTACTTCACCAAGTCAGCAGCCGTGTTTTCGGCTCACTAGCTCGCCCGCCCTCCAAAGTCTTCGGGTGCTTCGCTGCTTCTGCACGACTGCTGCCATTCTTCACGGAGACGATCGCCACCCGCCACGCGCTCGTCGACCCATCCCAGCTCCCAGTCGATTGCCGAACGAACGTTGCTGAGGACTGCCTTCTTAAAATCCCCCACCGCATGGGCGATATCCCGAGGCAAAACCGCGTAAGCGGCGTCGCCGAGGAAGCGCAGGCCGTCACAGACCGCAGTGGCGGCATTATTGAGTCTTTCACTTGCTTCTGTCATGAACTGAAACCTCCCGACTAACATCCGGCGAAAATCACCAGGAAAAGAATTCTAACACACGAAAGGTGTACGAGCGTCCGGCGGTCAGCGTTCCGTAGTGGCCCGGTAACGCACGCCTGTTAGTTTGCGAAGACTGAATCGCTTTCAATGCGCCCGCAAACTGACAGTTTGCGTACAAAGCAAATCAGGCCACTACCCAGCGTTCCCGCCATTAGCTTGGTTTACCTGACCGGCTCGCGCAGAACTGCCTCAGCGGCCATGGCTGCCGTGCGGGCGGCCTCGCTATGGACCTTCCGCAGTCCAGCGACTTGCAGCAAAGCCTCGCCCGTGCGCGAGAGCATACGGAACAGGTCTCCCTCCTCGGCTCGAGTCTCGCGAGTGAGTGTGGTCCATTCGGCTCCCCCGGCCCAGTGAGCGGCCGCTGCCGCCGCCGAAAAATTCATCTCCGGGGCCGGTTCGATCCCGTGTTTCCACTCTTCATTGGCCACGTGGAAACTGAGCTCTTCAAAACGAGACAGTGTCTCGACCACGGCATCATCAAGTTCGAGCTCACCATAGTCCCGATCTTCATCAGCGGTCAGCGCAGCGATCGCAGCCGTCATGCGCGGAATATCGAGTGCCGCGAAGAGCCCGCTCTCCAGAGCTTCGCCAATCAACAAAGGCCGGTCCACATGCAAATCGGCCAGCCAGCGTCCTCGCGCCGTAACCTTTTGCGTCTCGAAATCGAGGTACCCAAGCGAGGCCAGCACCCGCGCCCGCCGCTCAAATGGTTCCCAAACTTCGTCGCGCAAGCGCTTGATCTGGCGGTCGGCTCGCTCAATCGTTTCCGCATCGGCCAGCGTGGACCAAAGCGTTTCAGCGCAGGTCTGCGTGTTATGGTCACCGCCCTGCGACAGTGAGTCTATCTTTTGGTTAAGTAGCTCCACGGCGTCCGACTGTTCCGCATGCACATCGCGCAGGCGCGGTTCGGGCAATAACAGTTCGCGACCCTTCGCGTGAATTTCAGCAAAGGCCCTGATGGCGGACTCTTCTCCGGACTGATAGAACGGAGCATAGACCGGCCCAATTCGTTCGAGAGCGAGTGTCGCTCGCCGGCCGTCTTCGCGAATCCCCACAACATTGCCGGCTCGCCTGTCGGTCACCATCACCAATCGCTTGCCACTGCGGCCAATCCCGATCACCCGCCCTGGCTGGACCACCTCATGGAGCCAATGCAACAGCAGTTCGGCGCGTGTTTGCGGGGTCGTCTCTTGCAAGCGGCCCCTGGCGCTGACCAGCCTTTCAAATCCCAGAGCTGCTGAGACTGGCAACGGGCAATTAGCTTCTTTGAATTTCGTCGCTATCCCTTGCAGGGATTCCTCTCGATTCGCTTCCAAACGAGCGATGTGGTGGGCAGCCTCGCGGTGCGCAAAACTCTTTTCGGCAATCTCGCGCACCTGGGGAAAGCTTCCATAAGCGTCGAGGAGATTCAAGAGCGTCGTATAAGTCGCCCGAAATTGGCTAACCAGCGGATCAGGTGAGGACTTGAGCAACTGGGCGATGCGGCCAGGATCCTGATGCTGGCCGGGCGCAGCCACGATAAATCCAACGTTGTCTTTGCCGCGTCGTCCAGCGCGTCCGCTCATCTGCTGCAGTTCTGACGCGGTCAACTGTCGCCAACCGCCGGCCGTGCGTTGATCCGCGCCACTTAGAACAACAGTTCGAGCAGGAAAGTCGACGCCGGCGGCGACCGTGGCGGTGGCAAAGATCGCATCCAGCAGGCCGGCACTCATCAGTTTTTCAATCACCAGCTTCCAGGCGGGTATGTGTCCAGCATGATGCGAAGCGACTGCGCTGCGGAGGATCGTGTCCCAGTGACGATGGCCGCGCACTTCCGGATGTTCCTCGACAAACGCTTTCATGAAGTCGCGACGCGCGTCGACGCGCGTTGGATTCGGATCGCGCCGAGCGTAAGCGGATTCGGATGCTGCCTGATCACAACGGCGGCGCGTTGGGAGGAAGACGATCGCCGGCAGCAAATTGTAGGCGCCCAGCGCGGTCAACAGAGTTGCCGGCGGCATTTCAGGCATGCTGAGTTTCATAGTCTAGCCGAGAGTCTGGGGTCGAGAGTCCGCTGGTTTCAAACCTTTTTGAATAACCGTTCTGCTTCTTAGCTTAGCTGCCCGATCAGCCTGGCCAATCTATTTCGGATGCTTGGACTCCAGACTCTCGACTCCAGACTCCTTGACTCATTCTCAGTACCAACGACGGCGAGTGCTGCGCTCTCGTTCTTCGCGTCGCCGCTCGCTCATTCGTTCGATCTCGGGATTCAGGCGGCCGGCATCGTTGAGCAAGGGCAACAGTCGCTGGTCTGGCAACAACAATGCGGCTCGCAGTGGTACCGGTCGAGCACCCGGCCGCGTCACGACGCCGCACCGAACACCCCGCACTTCTTCCATCCAGGTGGCGAACTCTCCCGCGTTGCCCACCGTTGCCGATAAGAGCAGCAGCCGAATCCTGGGTGGAGTCAGGATGATCGCTTCTTCCCAAACATGTCCGCGGTCCTCGTTAGCGAGATAGTGCGCTTCGTCAAGCACAACCAGGTCAGCATTCATCGCCGTACCGCCACGCAACGAATCGAATAGTTGATTGCGATAAATCTCGGTCGTGCCGACAATCAGTGGGGCGTCGGTATTCTCCTTGCGATCACCAGTGAGAATCCCAACCTGCTCGGCGCCAAATTCCTCGCAAAACTCCTGGTACTTTGAGTTGGTCAGAGCCTTCAAAGGACTGGTGTACCAACTTCGTCTGCGTGCCGAGAGCAGCCTTCTAATCTCCTCGCGAGCGATCCACGTCTTGCCGCTGCCAGTAGGCGCCGTTACCAGAACATCTTCGAATTCGAGGGCGGCGAGCGCTTGTTCCTGAAAAGGATCTGGTTTGAAAGGAGCAGGCGGCGGTGTGCCGATACCGGTCAGCAATCGATCGATTTCTCGTGTTGATGCAGGACGAGCAACGGCGCCTGACGTGGTTGGCTTCTCTACCGGTTTGGGTGGGTGATCGCGGCGGCCCCTTGGACCACGTGCTTTGTCTTGCGGCCGGCGTCTATCTGTGTCTCTCTTTCGCGGTCTCATCAGCCTGGCATTCTACTGCACCTTTCGACTCTACGGTCTTGAATCAATGCCACCTATTCTTCACGTCACAGAGAAACGTCAGGTCGGAAACGCACCATCTTTGCAACGGTTTCTTCATCGATCCAGTAGTACCCTTTGAGGCAACACTGCGGTCGATGCTAACGTATAGCCGATTGCTTCTCGCAACCCGGGAGGCAACCAGAGCGTCTAAGGCGGCAGCCAGATTACACCGGAATGACTGAACTTTTCGCCAATTTTGAGGTAAATCGCGAGTCCCGTTGGCGGACTATCGTCGGTCTGGTGCTGTGCTCGGCGGCGCTGCATCTGGCCCTCGCAGCCACCGTCGTCTTTGTTCCAACTTTGCGGGAATCATTCAACATTCTCGCGTTAGCGGGCAGGTCGGGGTTGGTCGACAAACCCTACGAAAAGACTGTCATCCGTGATGAAGTCCAAATGGTTCAGGTTGGTGGCAAGTTTCAATACCCTCCCGGCTATTTCGCATCACCGGAAGCGATCGCCCAGGCTCTGGGTGGAGGCTTTGGCGGAACGGATCCATTCGCTCCCAAGATCGTCTCGCAGGCCGGCACCGTAAAGCCAGAGGCTTTTCCTTCGCCTGCACCCTCGCCGGGTGCGGCTTTGCCAGCGGCGGCAGCCAACAGCACTCCCAGTCCTTCTCCGAGCCCGCAGGTTGCAGCCGCCAAAGAGCCATCCGAAATCGACAAGAAACTGGACGAGATCGCTAAGGAGAATAATGTGGTACGTCCGGACGACGACGAGATCAATAAGCGTCCCTTGACCGACTGGTTAAAAATAGCAAACGACAAGAAAGAGAAGAAGGAGCTGGATCTCAGTAAAGTTGTCGAAATCAGGATCGAAGCCACCCTGGGCGCGGATTGCAAGCTCAGTGAAGCTGCGGTCGTGCAAAAGTCCGGGGACGAACGGCTCATCGAACTGGCGAAGGAGCTCGCTAAAGCCATCAGCTCCAGCAACATGCTCTCTTTTCTGAAAGATCCAGAAAAACATAAGGGCGAGAATACAATCCCCTGTGTCGCTGGGCCATTAAGTCTGGCCGTTCGGCTCGACGAGGGCGAAGTTAGTGCCGAGGTGGAATCGCAGGCTGATTCACCAGAACGGGCCACGCAATTGGCCAATGGCTACAACGGTCTGTTGCTTTTAGGTCAACTGGCGAAACACGGCAAAG
>Ga0307472_100000227_pt1 | contig 18084 bp, 16 predicted proteins | sample atmos_gasesAM5C__2_FD_204582 | JGI IMG/M metagenome (GOLD analysis project Ga0307472, IMG submission 204582) | Hardwood forest soil microbial communities from Morgan-Monroe State Forest, Indiana, United States - atmos_gasesAM5C_05 | ecosystem: Environmental > Terrestrial > Soil > Temperate...
CGGCCGACATCGGGCTCACGATCCACCCGCACCCGACGCTCACCGAAACCGTCGCCGGAGCGGCCGAGGCGTTCGAGGGCACGCTGACGGATCTTTATATTCCCAGGAAGAAGTGACGGCACCCTGCAGCGGGCCGCACTCAGCACACCTTTCCGCCATAGTTAGGCAGGCGCTTAACTATCCGCCGAAACCCGTGTAACGCCGCCGCCCTCACCTCACGGCAGCCGCTGCACGACCTTCACGAACTCCGGATCGCTCCGGTACGGCGCGAATTCCGGATAGCCGCGCAGCGTCGGCAGGTTGTGGTCGTGGGTCGCCTCCGCCCTTGCCAGCCACCTCAGCATGCCATTGCGGTCGTTTGCGAGCGCCCGGTACTCCGCCACCACGACGGCTGAGCCCGTGCCGCGGTCGCAGCTTGCGGCCTCGCTTGCGGAGAGCTGCTCGAGCATCGCGGGGCGGCCGCCGCTCAGGAAGCGCTGCTCGGCGAGCTGCAACACGCCGAGGTTTTCCGCCTGCTCGCGCAGCTCCGCGGCACGTTTCGCCTCGCGCAGGAAGTCTGCATCGCGGCCCGTGATGAGGTAAACGTGTGCCAGGTAGTAGTGCGGCGACTCGAAGGCGGGATCGAGCTGCACGAGGCGCTCGAGACTGGCGAGCGCGGTGGCGCGCTCGCCGCTCCCGAATCGCAGCCACGCCTCATCGGCGACGATGGCGCGGTTGTTCGGATCGAGCTCACGCGCACGGCCGATGCTCTGCAGCGCCCTCTGGTATTCGCCGTGCGCATAGAGCGCGGTCGCATACCAGTGCAGGGCCTTAGCGGAGCTTGGGTCGAGCTGCAACGCGGTGTCGAATTCCTGGAACGCGGCAGCGGCATCGCCGCGCCACCACCAGGCGACGAACGCCTGATCGAGCCACGCATCGGGCAGCTTCGGATCGAGCGCGAGCGCCGTGCGGGCGGCGCGCTCCGCCTGCGGGTACGCAGCCTCATCGCGCATCGAGCCGAACTCGCGCAGCAGCAGATAGGTATCGGCGAGCCCCGACCAGCCGGCCGCGCGGTCCGGGTAGCTCTGGGTGAGGTCGCGGAATGCCCGCTGCGCCGCGAGCAGGCTCCCGGCGGAGCGCTGCGCGAGCTCGAAGCGCGCGGTCATGTAGATCTCGCGCGCTTCAAGGTTGTCGTCGTACGGCCCGCGCTCGACCCGGGCCGCGGAGGTGCGTGCGTGCCGCGCCGAGTTCCACAGCGCGAGGCCCGAGACGATGAGCGCCAGCAGCAGGAACGCCGCGGCCGCGGGCAGCATGCGTGGCAGCGGCCTGCCGGTGCCCTCGGGCGGGGCCACCGCACCCGTCGCCGCCGCCGTGGCATCCGCGGCCGCATCGCTGCCGGCCTCGGCGCGCAGCGTCGCCTGCACCTCGCTCGGCAGTGCGTTGAGCCACGCGCTCAGCTCATCCGGGCTCGCCCACACCGAGCTTCGGCCGCCGCCGGGGATGCGGTGCACCGGCATTCCCCGATCCGCTTCCCAGCGCCGTGCCGTCCGCTCCGTGCAACGCAGGAACTGTCCGATCGCTTTCCAGCCGATCAGCCGGCGGCTACCCGTGCCCTCGCCGCCTGCGCCCGTGCGGCTCGTTCCCCTGTCGACCAAGTCCCGCCTCGCTCGTGAGCGAACCGTGGGACCCCCCTTCCTGTGCCGGACCGCAGACTTTCTCAGCCAGGCCTTGTTGGTATTCCCTTGGGCAGACTGCGAGTCGGCTGGCGCGGCCGCGCAATTCTAGCAGTGTGCGGGCGACGGCGGCGCTCGAGGGTGAGGCTCAGCGGCGCGGCCGCCTGCGTTGGCGGACGCGCGAGGGGAGCGGCAGGCGCCGCGTCGCCTTGCGCGCCGCGGCGGCGGGCGTCTTGTGCGGGTACTCGCACAGGTCGCGGATGATGCAGGTCGGGCACTTCGGCAGGCGCGCCGTGCACACGTAGCGGCCGTGGAGGATGAGCCAGTGATGCGCGTTCTTGCGAAACTCCGCAGGGGTGTTGGCGTTGAGCGCCTGCTCCACCTCGAGCGGCGTTCGTCCCGGGGCGAGCCCGGTGCGGTTTGCCACCCTGAAAATGTGGGTGTCGACCGCAATCTCCGCCTCGCCGAACACCATGTTGAGAATGATGTTCGCGGTCTTGCGTCCGACACCCGGCAGGGCTTCGAGCTCGGCACGCGTGGCCGGTACCTCGCCCCCGTGCCGCTCGATGAGCTGCTGCGCGAGGCCGACGAGATTCTTTGCCTTGGTGTTGTAGAGACCTACCGGCTTGATGTACGGCTTCACGCCCTCCACACCGAGCGCTGCAATGGCGGCGGGCGTGTTGGCGACCGGGAAGAGGTTGCGGGTCGCGGCATTGACGCTGCGGTCGGTGGTGTGTGCCGAGAGCATGACCGCGACCAGCAGCTCGAACGGCGTGGTGTGCAGGAGCTCGGTCGTGGGCGTCGGGTTGGCGGCCTGCAGCCGGCGAAAGATCGCTCTGCGCGTCGCCGCATGCATTCGACTAGGCCTCCGCGGTTTGCTTGCGGGCACTCAGCAGCGCCCTCCGTTGCGCTTCGTGCGCGGCGAGACGCGCACCGTGTGCGGTGTAGCGCTCGCGGTTCTCCGCGGCGCTCGGCTCGCGCAGCGCGGCGGGCAGCGCGGCGCGCGGCACCATCGAGATGCAATCGACCGGGCAGGGCGCGACGCACAGCTCGCAGCCGGTGCACAGCTCGAGCACCACGGTGTGCATCTGCCGGCGGGCGCCGATGATCGCATCGACCGGGCAGGGGGGCAGACACTTGGCGCAGCCGATGCAGGCTTCCTCATCGATCAGCGCAACGAGCGGCGGTCCCTCGATGCCGTTGGCCGGATTGAGCGGCAGCGCCGGAAGACCGAGGAGCCGGGCGAGCGCGCCGATGGTGGCGGCCCCGCCGGGGGGACACTGGTTGATCGGCGCTTCTCCCGCTGCGATCGCCTGAGCGTACGGGCGGCAGCCCTGATAGCCGCAGCGCGTGCACTGCGTCTGAGGCAGGAGAGCGTCGATGTCCTCCACGGTGCTCATGCGCGTCGCCTCGCGGCGGGGCTCTCAGGTGATCTTCATGCCCGGCGTCGCGCCCGAATCCGGCGTGAGCAGGTAAAGCCCCGGATCCTCGCCGCTCGCCGCGAGCACCATGCCCTCGGATACACCGAATTTCATCTTGCGCGGAGCGAGGTTGGCGACCATCACCGTGAGACGCCCTTTGAGTGAGGCCGGATCGTAGGCCGACTTGATGCCTGCAAAGACCGTGCGGCGCTCAGAGCCCAGATCGAGCGTGAGCTTCAGGAGCTTCTCCGCCCCCGCCACCGATTCGGCCTCCACGATGCGCACGACGCGCAGGTCGATCTTCCTGAACTCCTCGATCGAGATCGTCGCGGCGGCGGGTGTGTCGGCGGCGCCGGCCGCCGGCTGGCTCGCGGTGCCCGGTGTGGTGTGCACGGCATCCTCCTCGAAGAGCGCATCGAGCTGCTTCGGGTCGACACGCGTCATCAGGTGCTGGTAGGGGTTGATGCGCTCGGGCAGAACCTCGGCATCGCTCCATGCGAACGCGCGGTCCATGCCGAAAAGCTCGCGCGCAACGCGCTCGGCGACGGCGGGCAGAACCGGCGCAAGCAGCACCGAGAGCACCTTGAAGCCGTAGAGCGCACGTGAGCACACATCCTGGAGCTGCGCGGCCTTGGCCGGATCCTTGGCCAGAATCCACGGGCGCGCGCCGTCGAAGTACTGGTTGATCGAGTCGGCAAACTCCATGCACTCGCGCATGACCTTGCCGAACTCGCGCGTCTCGTAGCCGTTGCGGGCGCCGGCCGCGGTGGTGCGCGCCGCGTCGGTGAGCGCCGCGAGATCGCCGGCGTAGCGCAGGACACCCTCAAAATGCCGGGTGATGAAATTGGCGGCGCGGCTCGCAATGTTGACGTACTTGCCGATGAGATCGCTGTTGACGCGGGCGAGGAAGTCGTCCGGTGCGAAGTCGAAGTCCTCGACGCTCGCATTGAGCTTGGCGGCGATGTAATAGCGCAGCCATTCGGCGTTCATGCCGATCTCGAGGTAACGCAGCGGGCTGAGCCCGGTGCCACGGGACTTCGACATCTTCGCGCCCGAGACGCCGATGAATCCATGGACGTAGACGTGATCCGGGACCCGGTACGGCGGCCCCGCGAACTTCAGCATCGCCGGCCAGAACAAGGTGTGGAAATAGATGATGTCCTTGCCGATGAAATGGATCTGCTCGGTGTCGGGAGCGCTCAGGAACTCCCGAAAGCTGCGCAGCTCGCCGTGCGCACGCGCCTTGCCGACGGCGAAGTAATTCTCGAGCGCGGCGAGGTAGCCGATCGGGGCGTCGAGCCACACATAGAAGAACTTGCCGGGCGCGTCCGGGATGGGGATGCCGAAGTAGGGCGCATCGCGCGAGATGTCCCAGTCGCTCAAGGCGCGCTCGCCGCGGCCCGACAACCATTCGCGCGCCTTGTTGATCACCTGCGGCTGTAGCCTGCCGGGCGCGGCGAGCCATTGCTCGAGGAAGGCAACGCACTTCGGGTGCGACAGACGAAAGAAGAAGTGCTCGGATGCCTTCAGCACCGGCCGGGCGCCGCTGATCGTCGAGTAGGGATTGATGAGCTCGGTAGGCGCGTACACCGTGCTGCACACCTCGCACGCGTCCCCGTACTGGTCCAGCGAATGGCAGTTCGGGCACTCGCCCTTGATGTAACGATCGGGCAGGAACATTCCCTTGACCGGATCGTAGAACTGCTCGACCGACTTCTGGTAGATGAGACCGGCGGTCTTCAGCCGTGCATAGATGTCCTGCGACAGCCGGGTGTTCTCGGGCGACTCCGTCGAGTACCAGTGATCGTAGCTCAGGTGAAAACCCTGCAGATATCGCGGCCGGCCGGCGGCGATGCGCGCCACGAGCTGCTGGGGCGTGACCCCTTCGCTCTCCGCCTTGAGCATGATGGGCGCGCCGTGGGCATCGTCGGCGCCGATGAAGTGCACCTCGTGCCCCTGCATTCTCTGGAAACGCACCCAGATATCGGCCTGGATGTACTCCATGATGTGGCCGATGTGAAACGGGCCGTTGGCGTAGGGAAGCGCGGTGGTGACGAAGATGCGGCGGGTCATCCGCCCTAGTTTACACAGCTTCGTCGGCGAGGCAGACGCAGCGCTCAGCCGGCGTCCTTCAAATCCTCGAAGCGGCTCTTGTTGATGGCTTTCTTGTAGGCCTCGGCGCCGCTGATCTGCCGTTGCTGGAGCAGTTGGTCGATCGCGGAATCCATGGTGCGCATGCCGAACGCACCGCCCGCCTGCATGGTGTTCTCCAGCTGATCGAGCTTGCCCTGGCGGATGAGATTCGCGGCCGCCGGCGTGTTCACCAGGATCTCGAGCGCCACGACGCGGCCCTGCTTGTCGGCGCGCTGCAGCAGCTGCTGCGAGATGACGCCGCGCAGCGAGGTCGAGAGCATGGTGCGCACGTGCGACTGCTTGTCCGAGGGGAACACGTTCACCATACGGTCGACGGTCTGCGCCGCGCCGTTGGTGTGCAGCGTGCCCATGACGAGAATGCCCATCTCCGCCGCAGTGACCGCGATGCTCATGGTCTCCAGGTCGCGCAACTCGCCGACCAGGATCACGTCCGGGTCCTCGCGTAATGCCGAGTGGACCGCGGACGCGAAGCTCGGGCTGTGCACGCCGATCTCGCGCTGACTGATGAGACAGCTCTTGCGCTGATGCACGAACTCGATCGGATCTTCCACCGTGAGGATGTGGCCGTTCACGCGGCGGTTGATGTCATCGATCATCGCCGCGAGCGTCGTCGACTTGCCCGAGCCGGTCTTGCCGGTCACCAGGATCAGTCCACTGATGACGCGGCACATCTGGCGCACCGACTCGGGCATCTTCAGCTCATCGAGCGTCAGCGCCTTGGAGGGTATCGCGCGGAACACGGCGCCCATGCCGTTGATCTGCCGCATGACATTGACGCGGAAGCGTCCGCGGTCGGCGAGCGTGTAGGCGAAATCCGCGCCGTCCTTGGACTCGAAGCGCTCGAGCGCCTTCTTCGGCATGATCTCGTAGAGCGCCTGCTTCACCGTCTCGGCCGGAAGCCTGTCGGGCTTGAGCGGGGAGAGATCGCCGTGCAGGCGGATGCGCGGCGGGTCGCCGGCGATGAAGTGCAGGTCCGAGCCGCGCTTCTCCAGTATCTCGACCAGCAGCGGATCGATGAACGCCACGGGCTGACGCCGCTCAGCCGGAGGAATTCGCCGCGGCGGCCGCGGGTGCCGGCGTCGAGCCGCTCACCTCGGCCTTCGGCAGCATGCTGGTGTCGGTGACGAATTTCTGGAACGGGCGCTTGTCGCTCGCATAAGCGTAGGCGTCGTCCGGATCGATGGTGCGCGCGTTGATCGCGGCGAGCAGCGCCTGATCGAGCAGCTGCATGCCGAGGTCGCGTCCCATCTGCAGCTGGCTCGGAATCTGGTGCGTCTGCTCGGTCTGGATGAGTTTGGCGATCGCCTTGGTCATCATGAGGACTTCGCAGATGGCCTTGCGGCCGTGCCCGTCGGCAGTCTTCACCAGCACCTGCGTGACCACCGCCAGCAGGTTCTGCGCGAGGAAGCTCTTGGTCTGCTCGCGCTCCTCGACCGGGAGCGCGTCGATCACCCGGTCGATGGTCTTGACCGCGCTGGTGGTGTGCAGCGTGCCGAGCACCAGGTGTCCGGTCTCCGCAGCGGTCATCGCCATCGAGATGGTCTCGGCATCGCGCAGCTCACCGACGAGGATCACGTCCGGGTCCTCGCGCATCGCCGCGCGCACGCCTTCGGCGAAACTCGGGATGTGCGTGCCGAGCTCGCGCTGGATGACCTGGCTCTGCTTGCTCGGGTGCACGAACTCGATCGGATCCTCGAGGCTGATGATGTTGAGCCGGCGGGTGGAGTTGAGGTGATCGATCATCGCGGCGAGCGTCGTCGACTTGCCCGTGCCGGTCGAGCCGGTGACGAGCACCATCCCCTGATGGAAGTCGCACAGCTTGGTGACCACCGGTGGAAGCGCCAGCTTCTCGAGCGTCGGCACCGCCGAGGGGATGGCGCGGAAGGTGGCGCCAATGCCGGTGTCCTTGCGGTACACGTTGACGCGGAAGCGCCCGCCCTCGGCGGACACGTAGGAGAAGTCCAGGTCGTTGCCCTTGGCGAAGTGCTCGTTCTGCGAACGCGTCAGTATCTCCCCGATGTAGCCCTCGAGCTCCGCCTCGCGGACGTCGCGGAACTTGATGGGCAGGAGGTCCCCGTGCATGCGCAGCATGGGCGGCACGCCGACCGCCAGGTGCACGTCCGAGCACCCCTGCTGGGTGCCGAGCTTCAGGAACGCGTCGATACGCGCCAAGGCATTCTCCCCGATAGAGTTTTCCGGAAGCTGTTTAGCTGCATTCCGGCTTTGGGATCAACGAGTTGAGCCCGGAAATTTGACGTAACGCACGGTCTTTAGCAAGGCGGCCCGGAAAAGGGGCTCAGGCGCGGAAGGGCTCGAGCGCGGTGCGCAGCTCGTCCATGGTCTGGAAGCGCTTGGTCTTGTCGACGGCCATGGCGCGCATGACCAGATCCGAGAGCCCGGGCGGGAGGTTCGGATTCACCTCCTGCGGGGACTTCGCCTTGCCCTGGACGTGCTGGTACATGACCGACATGTGGTCCCCGCGCGAGTAAGGCGGCACGCCGGTCACCATTTCGTACAGGATGACCCCGAGCGCGTAGATGTCGGCACGCTCGTCCACCTTCTTGCCGAGGATCTGCTCGGGCGCCATGTACTTCGGCGAGCCGATGACGTAGCCGGTCTTGGTGAGCTGCGTGTCGCCCTCGCGCTGCGCGGCGGCGACGCCGAAGTCGACGATCTTGAGCAGCCCCTCCTGATTGATCAGCACGTTGGCGGGCTTCAAGTCGCGGTGCACGATGCCCTGCTGGTGCGCAACGGCCATTCCCGTGCAGATGTCCATGGCGAACTGCATGGCGCGCTTGAGCTCGACCGGCTTCTCGTTCACGACCTCGCCGCCCAAGGTGTGCGAGGGGAAGTACTCCATGGAGATGGCGTAGTTGCCCTGGATGTACAGGAAGTCGTAGATGCGGATGACGTTCTTGTGCGTGATCTTGCGCGAGTAACGCAGCTCGTGGACGAAGCGCTTCATCACCTCTTCGTCCTGCGAGACGTTCGGGTTCAGGAACTTGAGGATCAGCCGCTCATCGACGACGGTGTCCTCCATCAGCAGCACGGTACCGAAGGCGCCACGACCGATACGGTCGATGTACTTGTAGCGGCCCTCGATGACATCGCCCTGCTTCAGAGTCTGGATGTCGAGGCGCTGCGCACCCTCGGCCTGGCCGCGCGCGATGCGCGAGGCATCTGAGATGACCTGGGTCTTGGCAGCCTCTGGCGGCGCCGGTTGCGGCGGGCGCAGGCCCGTGGGTGCACTGGTGGCGGTGGCCTGCGGCGCGCCTGGCGCGCCTGGCGCGCTGCCCGACCCGAGCATGCTGATGCCGGCGATGCGGTTGTCGAGCTCGCTCACCGCGGCGGCGGCCATGCGCGAGATGGTCTGATCCGGGGAGGCGACCTGAGCCTGCAGCTCGCTGCGCACCTGCTCGGCGCGCGCTTCATCCGCCACCTTGGCGAGCGCCTGGATAGCCTCGATGCGCACCTCACGCTCGGGCCGCCCGACGAGTGGCAGGAACGTGTCGACGAGGCGGCTGTCGCCGAGCTTACCGAGTGCCCGCACCACGATCGCGGTGGCCTTGGCCTCCGGGGTATTCAGCATCTCCATCAGCCGGGGCACCGCGCGCTTGCTGCCGATCTCGGCGAGCGCATCGACGGCCCGCTCGCTCACCCACCAGTCGCTGTCGCGGGTGGCCTGGATGAGCGAATCGACCGCACGCTCGTCCTTGGTCTGATTGAGGATCTCGATGGCGGCGCGGCGGATGTCCTCGTCCTTGTCGCGCACCAGCTGCAACACCGCATCGATCACCTTCGGGCCGCCGATCTTGCCGAGCGCGTCCGCGGCGCGGCTGCGCACCCACCAGTCGCTGTCCTTCAACGACTCGAGCAGGTACTTCACCGACCTGGCATTGCCGATCTCGTTCAGCACCTCGACGGCGGCGCGGCGCGCGTTCTCGTTCTCATCCTTCAGCACCTCGATCAGGTACTGCATGGTCTCGGGATGGTCGGCCTTGATCACGACATCGATGGCGCGATTCATGACCTCGAGCTCCGGATCGCGCAGCAGTGCGCAGACCCGCTCGATGTCGATCGGTCCGTCCATGCGCTGCATCGCGGCGAGCGCCGCGCTGCGGATGAGCTTGTTCGGGTCCCTCAGCAGTCCCTGGAGGGCGGTCTGCACCTCCGGGGTGTTGAAACGTGCGAGCGTGTTGATGATGTGCACGCGCGCGATCGGATCCTTGCCCTGCACGCGGCCGAGAAGATCGGGCAAGGACTGCTGGTCGGCGATCTCGCCGATGACCCGGAAGAGCGCCGCCTTCTCGTTCGGCTCCTGGGTGTAGGCCGCGTTCAGCAGCTCGCGCACGCCGAAGCGGGACTTCTGCGCCGCGATCACCTCGAGCAGGGCGGACTTGGACACCCCGGGGGTCGCGAGCGCATCGATCAGCAGGTGCGCCGGGTAGCCGTGGCTCGCGGTGAGCGCCCAGGTGATGCCCGAGATGACGCGCGGGCTGCCCTCGACGAGACCGCGAACGAACAGCGGGAAAGTCTTGTGGTTGACGAGGCTCCCGAGCACATCGACGAAGGCAATGGTGGCGCCCTTGTCGGCCTCGGGTAGGGCGGCGAATATGGCCTCGATGGCGCCCGGGCCCATGTCCTTCAGGCGCGCGACGGCCTTCTGCGTGTCGGAGCTGGTGGGGTCGGGCGAGGACCGGATCTCGGTGACGAGCCGGTCGGCACGCAAGTTCGTGAAAAAGCTCATTCAGCCTTTCCGTCGCAGCAGCTCCCTGCACGCATCCAGCGGGCCCGCCGTGACGGAGCAAAATGCCAGGGCTCGAGTCCGGGGCTCGCGCTGAGTTCAAGGCCCATCGTCTACTATAAGCAGCAGGCACACCGGACTTCTGTGAATTATGCCATAGCCTTGAGCCCGGCCAGGGCGGGTTTGTGCGCGCCATCTCGCTCCCCTCTACAATCTATTGACATTCAGCCCTTTGGACTTCTTTCAAACATGACCCCCGATGAGACGACTCTGCCGGCCGTGCGCGCCGCACTGGAGGCCTACGTCGACCCCTACCTCGGCGAGACGCTCGGCACCGCTCAGGCGGTCCGGGACGTGCGGGTCACCAGGGCCGGCTTCACGGCGCAAGTGGTGCTCGGCTTTCCGACCGGAGGCTACGAGCAGGAGCTCGCGGCCGCGCTCAACGGGCAGCTCGCGGCGGCGGGCATCGCTGCGCCACTTTCCCTCGAGCTGGACTCCGATATCCGCGCGCACGCGGTGCAGCGCAATCTCAAGCCGCTCGGAGACATCCGCAACGTGGTGGCCGTCGCCTCGGGCAAGGGCGGCGTCGGTAAGTCCACCGTGGCGGTGAATCTGGCACTCGCCTGGGCGGCCCAGGGCGCTCGGGTTGGCATCCTCGACGCCGACATCTACGGCCCGAGCCAGCCGCTCATGCTGGGCCTCGTCGGGCAGCGTCCCACATCGCCCGACGGCAAGCAGCTGCGACCCCTCGAGAGCCACGGCGTGCGCGCCATGTCGATCGGCTTCCTGGTGGATGCGGAGCAGCCGATGGTGTGGCGCGGGCCGATGGTGACGCAGGCGCTCACGCAGCTGCTCGGTGAGACGCAGTGGGGCGAGCTCGATTACCTGGTCGTCGACATGCCGCCCGGCACCGGGGACATCCAGCTGACCCTCGCGCAGCGCGTCCCGGTCGCCGGCGCGGTCATCGTGACGACGCCCCAGGACATCGCGCTGGCGGATGCGCGCAAGGGCCTCAAGATGTTCGAGAAGGTGTCGGTGCCGGTGCTCGGCATCGTCGAGAACATGAGCGTGCACGTGTGCTCGAACTGCGGCCACACCGAACACATCTTCGGTGCGGGAGGCGGCGAGCGCATGGCGCAGGAGTATGGCGTGCGGCTTCTCGGCGAGCTGCCGCTCGATACGCACATCCGCGAGGAGGCCGACGGTGGCCGTCCGACGGTGGTCGCGGCCCCCGAGTCCCCGCGGGCGCGGCCGTACTTCGAGATGGCGCGTCGCACGGCGGCAGCGCTCGCACTGCGCGCGCGAGATCGCAGCGCGCTCTTCCCGAAGATCGTCGTCGAGGAGAGCTGACGCTGCGCCGCTAGCGGAGCGACTGGAGGTCCTCGAGCACCGCGCGGATCGAATCCTGCGAGACCATGATCGCGCCCGTGTAGGGCCGATCGATGGCGACGATCACGAGGACCGACGAGAAGATGATCGCCGCGAGCACCCCGGTCATCAACGACTGGGCCATCACGCTCTGGGTACCGAAAAAGAACGTGAAGGAGATCGTGAGTGCGGCGCCGAGGAACAGGACGAACCAGATCGCGCTCGGGACCGTGCCCTCGGCCATGACGAGCCGCTCCCGCCGTGCCCGGGTCATCTGATCGATCTCGCTCAGCAGGTCCTTCTGCAGATCCGAGCCGTGCAGGTCGGAGGGACGGTACTGCACGATCACGTCGTACAGGTCACTCAGCACCCGCGTGGTCGCAAGGCTCGAGCGCCCCACCGCCATCGCCGGCCAGTCATCCTTGAGCACCGATTGCAGGTACGCCGACAGGTTGGCGCGCAGCGCCGCGGCCGAAGCCTGGTCCAACCCTCCGGCGAGGCGGTAGATGGTGGCCGCCGATCCCGCTTCCGCCGCGAGCGCCTTCTCCGCGTCGTAGAAGCGCTCCCAGGTGATGATCACGACAAAGGCGAGCAGCACCGCGTACAGCACGCCGATCACGGCGAACTTGAATCCGGCCACCTCGTTGTTGCTGCGCAGGTGCTGGAGCGAAATGCGGCGGCGGACGAGGAACGGCCCCGTCATGGAGAGCGCGGTGAAAACGAACAGCAGCAGGACCAGGACCCATACCGGTCGGCTGGTGAGCAAATACATGCGCGCTCCCCTCCCGATTCTTGTTCGTGTGCGAGCGTAGGAGAGGCCGCACGCGGGTGCAATCGCGGCGGCGTTTCCGTGGACCGCCGCCGGTCCGCAGGCTATCCTTGCGCGCTTTATTTTGGCACCGCAGCGCGTCGATCTGGCCGTCTCGGGCACGGAGAATTCGATGAGCATCAAGTCCGACAACTGGATCCGACGCATGGCGCGCGAGCACGGCATGATCGAGCCGTTCGAGCCCGGGCAGGTGCGGCTCGGCGCCGACGGGCACAAGATCGTCTCCTACGGGACCTCGAGCTACGGTTACGACGTGCGCTGTGCCAACGAGTTCAAGATCTTCACCAACATCAACTCCACCATCGTCGACCCGAAGGCCTTCGATGAGAAGAGTTTCGTCGACTTCAGCGGCACTGTCTGCATCATTCCCCCTAACTCGTTCGCGCTGGCGCGGACAGTGGAATACTTTCGCATTCCGCGGAACGTGCTGGTGGTGACGCTGGGGAAAAGCACGTACGCGCGTTGCGGCTGCATAGTGAACGTGACGCCTTTGGAACCCGAGTGGGAGGGCCACGTGACCCTCGAGTTCTCCAACACGACTCCGCTCCCCGCCAAGATCTACGCCAACGAGGGCGTCGCGCAGATGCTGTTCTTCGAGTCCGATGAGGTGTGCACCACCTCCTACAAGGATCGCGGCGGCAAGTACCAGGGACAGCGAGGCGTGACGTTGCCGAAGACCTGAAGACGCGAGGGAGCGAAGACGCGAGCGCGCGAAGGCGCGCCCCCGCCAACTGCGATTCGCGGCGTCACCTAGTCACTGACGGCTGAGGCTCTGGATCTCCAGGGTCCACTGCACGTCGTCGCCTTTCGTCTGCTGGACCTTCATCGGGATATAACCGCGGTCGGGCGCACACCAGAAGCGCGTGATGCGCGGCGAGTTCTTTTTCTGCGACTTGAAGACCAGGGTGTGCACGTCACCCATCGGGGTCTTGATGGTCGCCTCACCGTCGCGGGTGAACTCGTACTCGCGCACGCTGTTCTTGTCGATGAGTTGCACGGTCGGCGGGGTGCGTCCTGCGAGGATCTCGACCATGAAGGCGAGCTGCACTGAGCCATCGTCCTGCACCTGCGGGGTGAGCGGCAGGTCGACCTTGGTCTTCTCATATGTGCCGGTGACCCGGTGCGTATTCCAGTCGTAGCGGAGCTCGATGCTCTTGCCGGAATCGCCGCCGCTTGACTTGAAGCTCTGCGGTAGCACGCCCCGGTCCGTGACACGTACCACGCTCACCTGCAGCGGCGGAAAAACGCCGGACGCCACCTTCCCGATGCCGCGCGGCTCGCTGCGCGAGCTGAAGGTCCAGGTGTCGCCGGTGTGCTCGAGCTTCAGGCTCGAGGCCGCGACCGTCATGCCGTGCCAGATGCCGTTGTAGGTGGCCGTGTAGGGCTTGAGTTCATCCGGGGCCGCAGCGCCCGTGTTTCCCAGCAGCGCCGCGGCGATCACGGCGACGAGCCAGCGAGCGCACCCGGCCGCATCAGACAACCGGGGCACGAAAGTCCTCCACGATTGGCGACTCGAGCCGTCGGCCGTCGAGCCATGGCGCGCCGGCGCGCCAGCCGAGACGCCCCTGCGCGAGCCAGCCGAGGACGCGCGGGTAGATGACGTGCTCGGTGGCGAGCACGCGCGCGGCGAGCGCGGCCTCGGTGTCATCGGGAAGCACGGCGACCTTCGATTGCAGCACGATGGGTCCTGCGTCGAGTTCGGGGGTGACGAAGTGTACGCTCGCGCCGTGCTCGGTGTCCCTCGCGGTGAGCACGCGCCGGTGCGTATGCAGTCCGCGGTATGCAGGAAGGAGCGAGGGATGGATGTTGAGCATGCGGCCGAGGTAACGCCCGACCAGGGCGGGCGACAGAATGCGCATGAACCCGGCGAGCGCGATCACATCCGGCTGCACAGCCTCCAGAGTCCTCTCCAGCATTGGCTCGAACGGCCCGCTGTGCGCTTCGCCCGACCAGGCTGCCGTCGGCACGCCGAGCTCCCGGGCGCTTGCGAGGCCCGCAGCGTCACTGCGGTCGGCGATCACGATGGCCGGCCGCACGGCAATGTCGCCGGCGAGCGCGGCACGCACCAGCGCAGTCATGTTGGAGCCGCGGCCGGAGATGAGACAGGCGAGCTTCAGCGGCGCGGGCGCGCTCATTCCTGGATGACTACGCCGCGGCTGCCGCTGCGGATCTCACCGATGACGGAGGCGCGCTCGCCGTGCGCGGTGAGCAGCTCCACCGCGGCAGCGGCGTCGGCTGCGGCCACGATGACCGCCATGCCGATGCCGCAGTTGAAGGTGCGATACATCTCCGCCGCGTCGATCCGGGCAGTGCGTTGCAACCACTCGAACACGGGGTCGACGCCCCAGCGGCGCCGCTCGAGCAACGCCTCGAGCCCCTCGGGCAGCACCCGCGGGATGTTGTCGGTGAGCCCGCCGCCGGTGATGTGCGCGAGCCCGTGCAGCGGCAGCGCGCGCCGCAGCGCGAGCAGCGGCTTCACGTAGATGCGCGTCGGCGCGAGCAGCCGCTCGAAGAGGTTGCGGCCTTCGAGCATCGTGGCTTGCGTCGCGCCACTGACCTCGATGAGCTTGCGAATGAGCGAATAGCCATTCGCGTGCGGCCCGGAGGAGGCGAGGCCGATGACGATGTCTCCCGCGGCCACGGCGCTGCCGTCGATGATCGCCTCCTTCTCCACCACGCCGACGCAAAAGCCCGCCAGGTCGTAGTCCTCCCCGTGGTACATGCCGGGCATCTCGGCGGTCTCGCCGCCGACCAGCGCCGCGCCCGCCTGGACGCAACCCTCGACGATGCCGCGCACCACCGCTTCCGCGACCGCCACCTGCAACTTGCCGGTCGCGTAGTAGTCGAGAAAGAACAGCGGCTCGGCACCCTGGACCACGACGTCGTTGGCGCACATGGCGACCAGGTCGATGCCGATGGTGTCGTGACGCCCGGTGTCGATCGCGAGGCGCAGCTTGGTGCCGACGCCATCGGTGCCCGCAACCAGCACCGGCTGGCGGTAGCCGGACGGCAACTCGATCAGTGCGCCGAAACCGCCGATGCCCGCGAGCACCTCGCGCCGTTGTGCGCGGCGCACCAGCGGCTTGATGCGCTCGACGAGCTCATCGCCCGCGTCGATGTCAACGCCGGCATCGCGATAGGTGATGGCGGGACCTTCTGTCATGTACGGCCTGGGGTGGGGGGACGGTCGCCGTGGGCGGCGGGCGCGTATGGTATTGTACCCGCCGCTTCGCGCCGTTGCGCGTGCGCGGAAGAAGCATGTCCCGACCTGCCTCAACACCAAGACCCGCGACGGCGTACCTGCACGGGCTGCTCGCGCTCACCTGGCTACTGTGCTGCGCGCCACCGTGCGAAGCCGCGCGGCCGGTGCGCGTCTACGAGGTCGACGTCGAAGGACAAACTTCTGCGGCACTGCAGGAGGCGATGCGCCAGACACTGGTGCGCGCCACCGGCCGGCGCGAATCCGCGGAGGACCCCGCACTCGCGAGCCTGTTGAGCGATGCGCCTCGCTACGTGAAGACCTACGGCACAGGTCCGCGCGGTGAGCCGCAGGTGGTGTTCGACGGGGCTGCGATCGAGCGCGCGATCGGTGCCGCCGGCCGCAGCGTCTGGGAGCGCGAGCGGCCGTTCACGCTGGTCGTGCTCGATCCGCCGCGCACGCGCGCCGCCGAGGACGCCGCGCGCACCGAGCTCGAGCGTGTGGCCGCGGAGCGTGGGCTGCCCATCACTCTCATTCCGCTGCCGCTCACCGATGGCGCAGGCACCGCGCTCGGCGCGGAGGCGCTGCTGCAGGCCGGGCAGCGCTATGGCGGCGATCAGATCCTCGTCGGCCGTGGTGCCGACGCCGGCCGCGAGAGCGCGCTGCAGTGGACGCTCTACACGCACGCTCTCACGACGAGCTGGAGCGGTCCGCTCGCGGCCGGCATCGATCACACGGTCGACGTGCTCGTGCCGCAGCCGGCCACTTCACTCGCGGAGGCGGACGCCCCGGCGCGCGTGCAGATCGAGGGGGTCAACTCGCTCCTCGGTTATGCGACCGTCGAGCGGCTGCTGCAGAGCACCCCGGGCGTGCGGCACGCCAACATCGCGGGCGCGGACGCGGGCAGCGTCACCTTCGATGTCACCGCACGCGGTGGCGCTGCCGGGCTCGGCCAGGCGCTCGCGGGTTCCACCCGCCTCGTCCGTACCGGCGGGGCGGGGGACTCCGTCGTGTACCGCTACAAACCTCAGGGCTGAAGCCACGCAGACTTCGAGATCGTGCGTCACCTGCCCAACCTCATCTGCCTGGTCCGTCTCGCGCTCATCTGGCCGACCGTCATGGCACTGCAGGCGGGTGAGTACCGCACGGCCCTCGGGCTCTTCGTCTTCGCTGCCGCATCCGACGGGCTCGATGGCTATCTCGCCAAGCGCTTCGACTGGACCTCCGAGCTCGGCAAGTTTCTCGATCCGCTCGCCGACAAGCTGCTCATCGTCACGGTGTTCATCGAGGCCGCCTGGCTCGCTCTCGTGCCGTGGTGGATCACCGCCGCAGTGGTGGCGCGCGATGTGATGATCGGCCTCGGTGCACTGATCTACCGGCTGTGGTTCGGCCCGCTGCACGGCCGGCCGACGCGCTTCAGCAAGGTCAACACCGCGGCGCAGCTGCTCTATGTGTCGGTGGTGCTGCTGAACGCCGCCTCCGGGGTGCCTCCCGGGGAGGTACTCCAGGCTCTTGCGCTGCTCACCTTGCTGACGACCGTGCTCTCCGGCCTGCACTACCTGCAGATCTTCACGCGGCGCGCCTGGGCGCAACCGCCGCGCACCGCCTGAGGCGCGCCCGATGCGACAGATTCCCCTGGGCGTGCGCCTGGCGGACCGCGCGGTCTTCGGAAGCTTTCTGCCCGCGCACAACACCGAGGCGCTCGAGCACCTGCAGCGGCTCGCGGGCGGCGCCGCCGGAGCTCTCACCTGGCTGTGCGGGCCACCGGGCTCGGGCAAGACGCACCTGCTGCAGGCCGCCTGCGCCGCGGCGAGCGAGCACATGCGCGCAGGTTACGTGCCGCTCGCGGATGTCGCGGCGCTCGGAGTCGGTGTGCTCGATGGCCTGCCGCAGATGCAGTGCCTTTCTCTGGACGACGTCGATCGCGTGGCCGGACAGCTCGACTGGGAACGCGGCATCTTCGCCCTGCTGCGTGAGATCGAGGAGAGCGGGGCGCGGCTCATCCTCGCGGCGCAGGTGCCACCCGCGCTCCTCGAGTGGGCGCTCGCGGATCTCGGCTCACGTTGTGCGGCTGCCGCCGTATTCCAGCTGCGCCTGCTCGGGGAGGAGGAGCAGCACGCGGCGCTGCAGCTGCGCGCACGACTGCGCGGCCTCGAGCTTCCCGATGAGACCTGGCACTGGCTGCGCAAGCGCTTTCCGCGCGACATGCGCACGCTCTATCAGCTGCTCGACAGGCTCGATGAGGCGGCGCTCAGCGCGCAGCGGCGCCTGACGGTGCCCTTTATCCGCGAGGTGCTGCGCTCGGCGCAGATACCTGCGGACTGAGCCGCACCGCGAGCGCCGCGACGCGACGGCCGAGCGCCTGCGCCAGGGACTTCTCCGCTTCCGTGAGCACCGGCGCGGTCGCGCCGGAACCAACATGCGAAGCGCCGTAGGGAGTGCCGCCGCTACGGGTCTCGTTGAGCGCGCGTTCCGTGTAGGGCAGGCCCACGAGATACATGCCATGATGCAGCAGCGGCAGCATCATCGAGATGAGCGTGGTCTCCTGCCCGCCGTGCAGGGTCTGGGTGGAAGTGAAGACACCGGCGGGTTTTCCGGCGAGCGCTCCCGTGAGCCACAGGCTCCCGGTGCCATCGAGAAAGTGCTTGAGTGGCGCCGCCATGTTGCCAAAACGCGTGGGGCTGCCGAGCACGAGTCCCTGAGTCTCGATCAGGTCA
>Ga0307472_100000228_pt1 | contig 18082 bp, 12 predicted proteins | sample atmos_gasesAM5C__2_FD_204582 | JGI IMG/M metagenome (GOLD analysis project Ga0307472, IMG submission 204582) | Hardwood forest soil microbial communities from Morgan-Monroe State Forest, Indiana, United States - atmos_gasesAM5C_05 | ecosystem: Environmental > Terrestrial > Soil > Temperate...
CGCATCCGCGGCGCGCACCAGCGGAGAGACCTCGCGTTCGCGATCGCGTTGATCGCGTTCGCGCACTTCGTCGAGAACTTCAGCCAGTTTATACTGCTCGCCTTTCTCCTGATGCTCCTTCCAGCGTCGCTCGGCGCGCACTTCGGGCGAGGCATCCAGAAAAATCTTTAATTCCGCGCGCGGAAAAACCACCGTGCCGATGTCGCGCCCTTCCATCACCACGCCACCCCCGGCGCCGGCACGCTTCTGCTCCGCCACGAGAACGCGCCGCACCGCGGCAATGGTTGCGAGCAGGGAAGCGGCCTGAGCGACCTCGGCTGTGCGAATTTCGGTAGTCACTTCTCGGCCATCCAGAAACACGCGGTTCTTTGCGCCGACTGCTTCGCACTCTGGCGTTGGCGGTTTCAATTCGATGTGGGTTTCCTTCGCTAGCGCTTCCAGCCCGGCGTCATCGTTCAGGGCGATTCTTCGTTCGAGCGCTTTCAACGCGAGCGCGCGGTACATCGCGCCGCTATCGAGGTAGGAGTATCCGAGAAGCGAAGCCACGCGTCGCGCCACGCTGCTTTTGCCTGAGCCTGCGGGGCCATCAATCGTGATCGTGAGCGGTCTGGGCATTAAGATCGAGTGTTCAGTATTCAGTTCTTAGTTTCTTAGCTTTGCTTGTTGTCGTTTTGTGTTGTGGCGACCCGGACCGCGCGGCACACTGTTTGAACGATCTGTAGTTCTGGTCTGAACTGTAAACTGTCGACTGTCCACTTCTTCAGAATCCCATGATGTTGTAGCCGCAATCGACGTAGATCGTCTCTCCCGTGATGCCGGAACCTGCTTCTGAGAGCAGAAACGCCGCGGTCGCGCCGACTTCGCCAGGATCGACGTTGCGTTTCAGCGGTGCGCGTTCGGCGTGCGATTTCAGCATGTCGCTCAGTCCGGAAATTCCGCGCGCGGCGAGCGTTTTGATCGGACCCGCGGAAATGGCATTCACCCGAATCCCTTTCGGCCCCAGATCGTTTGCGAGATAGCGCACCGTCGCTTCCAAGGCGGCCTTGGCTACGCCCATCACGTTGTACCGCGGCACAACTTTTTCCGCGCCGTAATACGTGAGCGTGACGATGCCCCCGCCGCCTGGCATGAGCGGCGCAGCCCCGCGCGCCACCGCAATTAGCGAATACACGCTGATGTCATGCGCAATTCGAAAGCCTTCCCGCGACGTGTTTACAAATTCGCCGCTCAAATCTGCGGCTTGCGCGAACGCCACGCTGTGCACCAGGCCGTGCAGTTCTCCGTAGCGCGCCTTCAATTCCTCGAACAGCTTGGCAATCTGCTCGTCGGAAGAAACATCGCACATGAATCCTGCCGCGCCGGGCAGATCCGCGATCAAGTCTTTGGCTTCCTGCTCCAGCCGCTCATTCTGATAGGTGATCGCCAGGCGCCAGCCCGCTTCGTGGAGCTTCTTGGCGATGGCCCACGCAATGCTTCGCTTGTTGGCCAAGCCAAAGATGACGGCAGTCTCTTGCTGATCGGACATGCTCCCCCTTTAACGAGTGCTCGTCACTCGCCTCGAGTCACTCGCCACTTCTTCTAAATCCGGTGAAACGCTTTCTCAATTTCTTTCACGGAATACCGCAGCACTACCGGCCGCCCATGCGGACAGCTCATCGGACAATCCGTTTTTGCCAGCGCGTCCAGCAGCCACTCCATTTTTGAATGTTCGAGCGGCATGTTCACTTTGATGGCCGCATGACAAGCAGTTGACGCTGCGATTTTGGCCTGCAGCGTTTCAATCGAAATCGCTGCGTTCTCGCGCTCGATGCCGTCCAGAATCTCGCGCAGCAGTTTTTCTGCATCCGGCGCCGCCACGCCCGCGGGAACGGCCTGAATCGCCACGCTTTTGGGTCCCATCAGCTCGACTTCGAAGGCGTTTGCGGCAAGTTCTTCGGCGATTTTTTCAAATGTCACGATTTGTCGTGGCGCCAGTTCAATCACCAGCGGCATCAGCATGCGTTGCGCTTCAATTTTCCCGGCGCGGCGCGCCTCTAGGTGCTGTTCGAACAACACGCGTTCGTGCGCCACGTGCTGGTCCACAATCCACAAGCCCTCGCCATTCACCGCGACGATGAAGCTCGCGTTGATCTGGCCCAGCGGTTTCAAGTCTGCGATTTGCTCCGGGCGTGGAAGCGTCGCCGGAGCATTCGCGCTCCCAACCTCCAGATTCGCGGCCCAATTTGAGCCGGCGGCAATCCGCGCAGCCGCGTCGGCCGCCGCTGCGCCGAATGCCGTGCTCGAAGTGAACGGGATCCGCTGCTCCACCGGTTGCAGCGGCGCATTCGCAAGGTCAAAGCCGCCGTCGGAACCGACACCAGCGCCCAGCCCAAAATCCTCCATCGGCGGAATCACCGCGCGCGGCACGGCTGATCCTGCGGGCGCTGAGACGCCGCCAGACAGGGAACCGTTCCCGAAGCCAAGCGCTTGCGCCGCCGTGCCGGTCGTCGCCGCGGCCGCAAAACTCGCAATTGGCCGCACACTCATCAGCGCTTGGCGAATCGTGTCGCGCGTGAAATCATGCACAAATTGTGAGCGGCGGAAGCGCACTTCGATTTTAGCCGGATGGACGTTGACGTCGACTTCATCGTAGGGCATCTCCAGAAACAGCAGCGTCGCGGGAAAGACCGTTGGCGGCAAAATGTTGCGGTAGGCTTCATGAATCGCGTGCAGAATCAAGCGGTCGCGCACCAGGCGGCGGTTCACGAAAATGTAGATGCCGTTGCGGTTCAGCCGCTGCACTTCGGGGCGCGAAGTAAAGCCCGCCACGGTAAGCGAAGATCGTTCTTCCTCGGGGTCGAGTTGCGGCTCGGTGATGGCCGCGCGGAACGGCGCAGAAACGCTGGGAATCTCCACCAGCTCATCGAGCGCTTGCCGGCCAAAGAGTTGATAAACGCGGTCGGCCAATTTCTCCGCGGGCGCGCAGTTGATAATTTCCTGCGTCGGCGTCGAGAGAATGAATTGCTTGCCGGGATTGGCCAGCGCATAGTGCGTCACGAGCGAAGCAATGTGTCCGAGTTCCGTCGTGTCGGACTTCAGGAATTTCCTTCGCGCGGGCACGCAATAAAAAATGTCGGCCACGCTGACCGTCGTCCCCGGCGGCAATCCCGCGGGCTTCACGCCCACCAGCTTTCCGCCCGCAAATTCGACGCGCGTCCCCTCGCCCCCCGATTCATCCCGCGTTTCGAGCAGCAGCCGCGAAACTGCGGCAATGGTCGGCAACGCTTCTCCGCGAAATCCAAGCGTAGCGATCGAAAGTAAATCATCCGCGGTTTTCAGCTTGCTCGTCGCGTGCCGTTCGAACGCCAGCAGCGCGTCGTCATGCGTCATCCCGTGACCGTCGTCGGTCACGCGGATCATGCGCTTGCCGCCCTGCTCAACCTCGATGCGAACCGTTTTCGCGCCTGCATCCAGCGCGTTTTCCAGCAGCTCTTTCACCACCGAAGCCGGACGCTCGACCACCTCGCCCGCCGCGATTTTATTCGCCACCGACTCCGGAAGTATGCGGATGCGCGACATCAATGTGTCTCGCCAGTATTCATTTCTCGGTCTGATCCCAAAGCGCAAACAAGGATATCATTCGGCGGCTTTTTTGACTTCGGGCTTGATGACAAGGCCGAGTTCGTCGAGTTGCTCAGGGTCCACTTCGCTGGGCGATTCCGCCATCAAGTCCTGCGCGGCGGTGGTTTTGGCGAAGGCTACGACTTCACGGATGGACTTTTCGCCCGCGAGAAGCATGGCGATGCGGTCCACGCCGAGCGCGATGCCGCCATGTGGCGGCGTGCCGTAGGTCAGCGCGTCGAGGAAAAAGCCGAAGCGCCGCCGAAGCTGCTCTTCGCTCAAGCCGAGCGCCTTGAACAGCCGCTCCTGAATGTCCCGTCGGTGAATCCGGATGCTGCCGGAGCCCAGTTCGTAGCCGTTCAGCACAAGATCATAGCCTTTGGAGCGCACTTCCCACGGAGCAGATTCGAGCTTCTCCAAATCCTCGTCTACGACGCCGGTGAACGGGTGCTGTGCGCTAACCCACGTCTTGTCTGTTTCGCTCCACTCAAAAAGCGGAAAACCTGTAATCCACAGGAATTTCCATTGTGACTTGTCAATGAGGTTCAGCGCCTCGCCAAGTTGCAAGCGCAAGTGTCCCGCGATGAGCGCGGCCGCTTCTGTACCTTTGATTTGTTCTTTCGCAGAAACGGCAACGACAAGGTCGCCAGGCTTTGCAGCGCACGCTTCGGCCAACTTCTTCACGTTTTCCGCGCCGATAATTTTATCAATCGTAGAAGTCAATCCTTCCGGCATGACTTTCACAAAATACGCGCCGCGCGCCTTCAACCCCTTGGCTTTTTCGGTCAAGTCGTCAAGCTGCTTGCGCGAATAGCTCGCCGCGCCCGGAGCCGCCAGCGCGAACACATTTCTTTCGATTTGCAGCTTCTTCTTCGCCTCTTCCGGAAAGCAACTCGTCACTTCATGCAATTCCATGCCAAACCGCAGGTCCGGCTTGTCACTGCCATACTTGCGAATCACGTCCTTGTACAGCATGTGCGGAAACGGCGCAGTCACCGTGATGCCCGCGACCCCGCACGCGCGCACCATTACCGTCTCGATGACGTGAAAAATGTCTTCCTGGCGCGGGAAAGACATCTCCAAGTCCAGCTGCGTGAACTCCAGCTGCCGGTCGGCGCGCAAATCTTCATCGCGGAAGCACTTCACGATCTGAAAGTATTTGTCCAGTCCCGCAATCATCAGGATTTGCTTGAAGATCTGTGGCGATTGCGGCAGCGCGTAAAACTGTCCGTGATGGATGCGGCTCGGCACCAGAAAATCGCGCGCGCCCTCCGGCGTCGAGCGCGTGAGCATGGGCGTTTCCACTTCAATGAAGCCCAGCTCGTCCATCACTTTGCGCATTTCCAGAACGATTTTGTGCCGCAGCGCTAGGTTGCGATGCGGCTTCGGCCGCCGCAGATCGAGATAGCGATAGCGCAGGCGCGTGACTTCTTCTGCGTTGATTTCGTCTTCGATGGCAAACGGGGGCGTCTTCGCATTGTTCAGGATGTGCAGCTTTGTGGCCACCAGTTCGATTTCTCCGCTGGCTAGTTCCGGATTCGCTTTCTGCCGCTTCACTACTTTGCCTTCGACAGCGACCACAAATTCGCTGCGCGCCTGCTCGGCTTTCGCGTGCGCCGCAGGTTGCGTTTCTTTGTTGAACACCACCTGCACGAGGCCCGTGCGGTCGCGAATATCCAGGAACAACAGGCTGCCCAGGTCGCGCCGCACCGCGACCCAGCCCATGACTACGGCGTCGCGTCCTTCATCCTTGGCGCGCAATTCGCCGCAGTAATGTGTCCGCTTCAAATTGCCAAGAAAATCCAGCACGATTCGCTTCCCTTCGGAATCCTGTAGTGGCCGGTCTTCAGACCGGTTCTTTCACAAAACGCCTGTCATGCTGAGCGCAGCGAAGCATCTCCACTGACAATTGCACCCAGGCGCCGCCTACATTGAGATCCTTCAGCTTTCCTTACCGGATAGCCTCAGGATGACCCCATTTTACCCTTGCGCAAAAACTCCAGCAGACTCGCCTCGGTGAATTTTGCCTGTTCGCCGCTCGCCAGCGTCTTCAGCGTCCACTCGCCGCTCGCCACTTCATTATCGCCGAGAATCAACGCGTAACGAGCGCCCAATTTGTCCGCCTGGCCGAGGGCTTTGCCGAATTTCTGCTCCACGGGAGGAAGCTCGACGCTGAAACCTGCGGCCCGCAAATTCTTCGCCGCGTCAATGGCCGTGGCGTAAGCTTTTTCTCCCATCCAGGCGATGTAAACGTCGCGCCCTTGGGGTGCGGCCGTTTTGCCCGCTTCCTGCAAGGACAGGATGAGGCGATCTTCACCGATGGCGAAGCCCGTCGCCCGGGTCGGCGGTCCTCCGAGCAATTCCATCAGGCCGTCATAGCGCCCGCCGCCACAAACGGCGTTCTGCGAACCCAATCCCTTCGCGGTAATCTCAAAAGTGGTACGTGAGTAGTAGTCCAGCCCGCGCACCAGTCGCCAATTTTCGCGATACTTCACTCCGCGCAGCTCCAGCTCCTTTTTCACGCCGCGATAATTCTCCGCGCACTCTTCGCACAGGTGATCCGCGATATGCGGCATGCCTTCGATGAGCTTTTGCTCGTTTTCGAGCTTCGAGTCCAGCACGCGCAGCGGATTCGTTTCGATTCGCCGCTGGCTGTCCGGCCCGAGTTTGTCCTTCACTTTCCGAAGCTCCGCGCGCAGCAGCTCCACGTACTTCGGCCGGCACTTCTTGTCCCCGATGCAATTGATGTCGAGTTCCACGCCTTCCAGGCCCAGACGCTCGAAAAACGTCATCACCATCTCAATCAGTTCAGCATCGATGCCCGGTGCGTCGCTCCCGCCAAGCACCTCCGCATCAATCTGATAAAACTGCCGGTAGCGCCCTTTCTGCGGCCGCTCGCGCCGAAACATCGGCCCAAAGGTATACAGCTTCACCGGTTGCGGCCATTGCTGCATGTTGTGTTCGATGTAGGAGCGACAGACCGAGGCAGTCGCCTCGGGCCGAAGGCTGATCACTTCTTCCGGTAGCATCTCCGAGAGTGTGCCCACCACCCTTTTCTCGCGAAACCTTGCGTAGAATTCGGCCGAGCCATCAAACGTGTACATTTCTTTCGAGACGACGTCCGTTTCAGCCCCGATTGACCTCGCGAACAAGTCCGTTGCTTCGAAAATGGGAAGGCGAATTTCGCCGAAGCCGTAAGAGGCAAAAACTTGGTGGGCGGTCTGTTCAACGCGATTCCACAGCGCGGTCTCCGGAGGCAGCAAATCGCGTGTGCCACGGATTGCCTGAAACTTTCGTGGCTTCTCTTCTTTTTTGGCTGTGCCTTCGCTCAAGCGGTGGGTTCCTCGCGATAGATATTCTTGTAGCTGACATAGCGCTTTGCGTAGGCATCAATCGATGCCTGGTCGATTCCCGTGAGCGGACGCTTCACTTTGCCGGGCGAGCCCATGACCAGGCTGCCGGGAGGAATCACCGTCCGCTCGCTAATCAGAGTGCCCGCCGCGACGATGCTGCCGCTCCCCACCAGCACGCCATTCAGGATGACTGCGCCCATGCCGACCAGGCAGCGCGACTCGATGGTGCAGCCGTGCAGCGTCACCGAATGCCCTACAGTCACGTCATCGCCCAAAATCAGCGGATACTCGTCGCGCATCACGTGACAAATCGAGCCGTCCTGAATATTCGTGCGCGCTCCAATCCGAATATAATGCACGTCCCCGCGAATCACCGAGCACGGCCAAACGCTCGAATCCTCGCCAATCACCACGTCGCCGATAATTACCGCCGCGGGATCAATGTACGCCGAAGCCGCAATCTGCGGCCGTTTTCCTTTGTAAGGTCGAATGTCCGGTTGTCTGCTCAAGAATACATTGACCGCCCGGGCGAAACACTCAACTGCCCGCAAGTTATTGCAGGAGCACGATATATTGGCTCCTGAGGAAATGAATGCCTTATCGAAACTAGGAAAGGTTACACTGCCCGCGGCGCTGTGACAAGAAAGCTAGGGAGCCAAAGCCGGAGTTCGATTAGTCCTTCACTGCTCGCTTAGACAGTTTCCAACACAACGCGAAGCCTGCCGTGCCAAAGCCAAACAAAAATGCAAGCATCCACCCAATTGTCATATTTACGGACTGGGCTGATTCTGAGTCAGAAAGAGAAAGGGGGTAAACGAGCGGTCCAAAAACTGCCACGGCCATTAGACCTATTCCGCCAAGGACGAATCCGCCAAACATGCAGAGAAAAGTGCGAGTCAAGCTACTCATGAGAAGAGCGCCATAAGCGCGGCGCATTCTTACTGGGACTCTAACACAACCCGGCACGTACTTGAGGGCTTGGAAGCAATCAAAACGACGCCGCGAGTCAACAGAATTCAAGAATTTTTCTGGAGAAATTTGAGAAAACTGTCCATCATCGCACTGTGGAAACGCGCTGCGCACAATGTGGAGCCGCGATGACCTGCCAGCCCGAAGGCGGCTGCTGGTGCGCGGAGCTGCCGCCGTGCGTCCCTTTGCCGTCGGATGAAAAGGGATGCCTTTGCAAGAAATGCCTTCTCGTCAAAATCGAAACGCTACGTAAAGTGAACGAGGCCCGCCCATGACCCAACCTAAGAGGGTTCTCTACCGCGGCGTCCCAATGATTGAAGGTTGGCCAGAGAAAATCATCGCCGCGCAGCAGATTGTATCCATGCATCATCAGGGGCGCGACGTTCCGCGCGTCCGTTACGGCGACGAGAAAAGCGACTTGAGGGCCGACACAACCCCCTGTCACGATTGCCGGGTTCTCAAGGGCGAGTTCCATGTTCCGAGTTGCGACGTGGAAGAGTGTCCCGTATGCGGCGGGCAACTCATATCTTGCGATTGCGAGTTCGAAGACTACGCCGATAAAGAGGTGTGAGCCTTCAATCGATCTGTACCGCAGGGCCACCGGTTGTGCCGGCAACTTCTTGGAGCCGTTTCGCCACCGCGTGCGCCACCTTGTAAAGGCTTTGCGCGGCAGGCGTGGACTCGCCCAGCGCGGCGACGGGTTGGCCCGTGTCGCCGCCAACGCGAATCCGCGGATCAATTTCAATCTCCCCCAGCACTGGCACGCCATAGGCAATCGCTGTCTTCGCGCCTTCTCCGTGTCCGAAAATATCTATGGGCTTGCCGCAATGCGGGCACGTGAACGTGCTCATGTTTTCCACCACGCCGAGCACTTCCACGTTCACCTGGCGGAACATTTCAATGGCCTTGCGCACATCAGCGAGCGCGACGGTGGAGGGCGTAGTGACGACGACGGCTCCCGTCACGGCTACGGTCTGAATCAGCGTCAACTGCACGTCGCCCGTGCCCGGCGGCAGGTCAATGATCAGGTAATCCAGCTCGCCCCACTCCACGCTGCGCAAGAACTGCGTGATGACGCTATGCAACATCGGCCCGCGCCAAATCATCGGCTTGTCGCCCGGATTCAGCAGCCCCATCGAAATCATTTTTAAGCCCTGCGCCTGCACGGGAATGATGTGCTTCTCCGCAGTGGCCTGCGGCTCTTGCAGTGTCCCCAGCATGATGGGCACGTTCGGCCCATAAACGTCCGCGTCAAGCAAGCCGACTTTGTGGCCGAGCTTCGCCAAAGCCAGCGCGAGGTTCACCGCCACGGTCGTCTTGCCCACCCCACCCTTCCCGCTGGCGACGGCGACAAGATTTTTTACGCCAGGAATCGGCTGGCGTTCCGGCATCTGCTGTGGTGCTGGGCCTGGTGGCATGTTTTTTCCTCAACTCCAGAACTGTCATTCCGAACGGAGCGAGCCGACGCTTTTTTCTTCCGATTCGCTCCTGCGAATCGGTCGGCTCACGCAGTGAGGTACTCTTCGGCATCGCGCGGTTTTCACGCGATGAATCTCTCGTCGATTTAAGATAAGGCTCATCAGTTTGCTACGCCCCGAGGCACTTCTCCGCAATTTCTTCTCGCCACTCGCAACTGATTTCCTCACGCTCCGTGGCACTTCTTATACTTCTTCCCCGACCCGCACGGACAAGGATCGTTCCGCCCGACCTTCGCGCCTGCGCGCACCGGCTTCGGAGCTTCCGCCTGCGCCGGCCCCGTCTGATATTGCAAATTCTGTTGCTGGCGCTGCTGCCGGCGCTCCATTTCGCGCGCGAAATCCGGAAGGTTTGCCGGGGCTTCCTCGCTCGCTCGCGCAGCGGCGCTGGCGGCGGCCGCAGCTGCGGCGGTCGGCGGCTGTCGTGGCGGCTCTCGCCGAGGCTCGCGCGCCTGCGGCGGTTCGCCTTGTTGCAATTGAATGTGAAACAGATACCGGATCGTTTCGTTGTCAATCCGCGCCATCATGTCTTCGAACAAAACGAATGCTTCTTTCTTGAACTCGACCAGCGGATCTTTCTGCCCGTAACCTCGCAGCCCGATCCCTTCTTTCAAATGGTCGAGCGAGAGCAGGTGGTCTTTCCACTGCGAATCCACCACGTCAAGAATGATTCTTCGTTCGAGCCACCGCATCATCTCCGCGCCAAACTGCTTTTCCTTTTCTTCATACCGCTTCGTGACCGCGCTCACCGCAGCTTCCACCAGCTCATCGTGTCCGTTCGAACCGGGATCCGCCGCCGCCGCCTTCATATCCACGCCAAACTGCGCATTCGTTTCCGCCAAAAATTGCGCGCCATTCCACTGATCCGGATGCTGCTCCCGCGGACAAAAAGTTTCCACCAGCTCTCGCGCCAAGTCTTCCGCGATTCCCAAAACGTAATCGCGCTGGTCTTTTCCTTCCAGCGCCGACCGCCGAATCGCGTAAATCGTCTCGCGCTGTTTATTCATCACATCGTCGTACTCCAACAAATGTTTGCGGGCGTCGAAATTTTGTGCCTCTACACCTTTTTGAGCTTCTTCGATGCGTTTCGAAACCATTCGCGATTCGATGGGGACGCCTTCGGTCATTCCGAGGCGGAACATCAGTTGCTTCACGCGCTCGCCGCCAAAAATGCGCGCCAAATCGTCTTCCAGCGAAATAAAAAAACGCGACGAGCCGGGATCGCCCTGGCGGCCGGCGCGCCCGCGCAACTGATTGTCAATGCGGCGCGCTTCGTGGCGTTCGGTGCCAAGAATGTGCAATCCGCCGAGGGCAACCACTTCGTCGTGTTCGGCTTTGCACTGGCCGGCGAACTGGTCGTACACCGGCTTCCACTGGTCGGAGGGAACCTGAAAAATCTTGCCTTCATTCTGAAACAAAACCATTTGCACGCCGGGATTCGAACCGTTGCCGTCGTTCGAATCCGCGCCAATAACGGCGGGCGCCGCTGCGTAAGGCATTGCCAGCTTTTCTTTCAAACAATAATCGCGCGTCATCTGCTCGGGATTGCCGCCGAGCAAAATGTCCGTGCCGCGGCCAGCCATGTTGGTCGCCACGGTGACGGCGCCTTTGCGCCCGGCCTGCGCCACGACGCGCGATTCGCGCTCGTGCTGCTTGGCGTTCAGCACCTGGTGCGTGACTCCCGCTTTTTTGAGCAGTTCCGAAACTTTTTCCGATTTCTCGATGGAAATCGTGCCGACCAGCACGGGCTGTCCGCGTTCGTGATAATGCCGAATGCCGTTAGCCAGCGAATTGTCTTCCTGCAAAATGCCGTTGACGACGGCTTCGAGTTTTTCTTTTTCCGTGCGGTAGATCACATCGGAAGCTTCGATGCGAATCAGCGTGCGATTCGTCGGGACGACCGTCACGTCGAGCTTGTAAATCTTGCCGAACTCCGCGGCTTCGGTCTCTGCCGTTCCCGTCATGCCGGAAAGTTTTTTGTACATGCGGAAATAATTCTGGAAGGTGATGGTCGCAAGCGTCTGGTTTTCGCGCTCGATCTTCACATTTTCCTTGGCTTCCACGGCTTGATGCAGACCGTCGGACCAGCGGCGGCCCGGCATCTGGCGCCCAGTGAATTCGTCGACGATGATGACTTCGCCGTCTTTCACCACGTAATCCACATCTTTTTTGTAAAGCGTGTGCGCGCGCAAGGCCTGGTAGACGTGATGAATCGTCTCCATGTGCGTGGGATCGTACAAATTGCCAAGGCCGAGTATGCGCTCGCACTTGCTGACGCCTTCTTCAGTGAGCGTCGCAGTGCGGTGCTTTTCATCAATCGTGTAATCGATCTCCTGAATCAGCTTGGGAATGATTTTGTCGATTTTGGCGTACTTATCGGTGGACTCCTCCGAAGGGCCGGAAATAATCAGCGGCGTGCGGGCTTCGTCAATCAAGATGGAGTCCACCTCGTCGACGATGGCGAAATGGTGGCCGCGCTGGACGCACTGCGCCAGGTCGTACTTCATGTTGTCGCGGAGGTAGTCGAATCCAAACTCGTTGTTGGTGCCGTAGGTGATGTCGGCGCCGTAGGCCGCGCGCCGCTGCTCGTCGTCGAGATCATGCACGATCACGCCGACGGTCAAGCCGAGCGCTTTGTAAAGCGGACTCATCCACTCCGCGTCGCGTCGCGCCAGGTAATCGTTGACGGTAACGATGTGCACGCCGCGCCCGGCAAGCGCGTTCAAAACCGCGGGCAGCGTGGCGACGAGCGTTTTGCCTTCACCCGTCTTCATTTCTGCGATTTTGCCTTCGTGCAGCACGATGCCGCCGATGAGCTGCACGTCGAAATGGCGCATGTTCAGAAAGCGGCGACCCGCTTCGCGCGCCAGGGCGAACGCCGGCACGATGGCCGGATCGAGCACGGCTTGCAGTTTTTCCTTGTAAGACTTGTCCTCGGGATCGGCGTCTTTCAACTGCTCCTGAACCTGCTTGCGCAATTCCGCGTAGCGCTCTTTGATGGCTTCGTCGCTGAGCGCGCGCACTTCTGCCTCGCGGGCGTTGATGGCCGCGATGACGGGCTGCAGTTTCTTGATGTCGCGCTCATGCTTGGTGCCGATAAACCAAGCGATGAAATTATCGAGAAGTTTTGCTACGTCCATGAATGGGTTTTGCCGTCTCCTGACGGTCTTTCAGAGGTACGTCCGCGAGGGCCGCTTTCTTACCTCAAGTGCAAACAATCTATTGTAACTGGTGGGGTGCGGAAGAACCAAGAAACGGACGTACTCGAGGTGGGGCAGTTTCCGATTAGCCCGTTGACCAGGACCTCGCGGAAGAATTGGTTTATCTCATTTTGCTTCTTAGACCGAACTGGCTAGCAGGCGCATACCCAAAACCGCGCCCGTTTTCACGCAATCCGAGAGCGAAGCTTCACCGATGTGGGCAGACAGGAGCCTGCCGAAGAGGTGGGGATTTGCGGAAAGCGTCGAAAGAACGCGACGACGGAGCCAAGGGCGGCCATCCATACTGAGGAGATGAAAACCCAGCCATGTTGGGATACGGGAAAGGCGGCGATGTGCCTTTTGATAGAAATGCAGATCATTGGTTTTGAGCGCGTTCGCGAGAGCGAAGGCCTGTTGGAAGCTGAGACAGATGCCGTCGCCAGTGATCGCGTCAACACCACCCGAGGCGTCGCCGATCAGGACCACGTTGTTACGATAGACGCGCTTGAGGCGATGCATGGCCGTGACAGCTCCTCGTTCGCTACTGGTAGGCATTGCTCCCTTCAGGCGAGCGAGCAATTCAGGAAAGGCGGAAAGCACGTCTGCGACGCGAGTAGAAGGGCTCGTCGAGACACAGGCGAGACAAACTTCGGAATCGCTGACTGGCGTGACGTAAATTTGGGCATGGTCTTCCCAATGGACGTCAACACGGTCAGACCACGGCCGGAGACGATAGTGTTGCCGAAATCCGTAGCGCCGCAGATAAAAGTAGCAGCGGTTTAAACCGATCCAGCCGCGTACACGGGAGTTGGCGCCATCGGCACCAACGATCCAGCGCGTGCGAATGATGCGGCCGCCAGCGATGACGGCGCGGTCAAGCAACCGGGTCACCTCAGTGCGCCAGAGGAACTGCACACCGCAACTCTGGGCGGATTCCAGCATGCGAGCGTGAAGTGTGGTTCGGCGAACCCCGAGCGCCCTGAGACCGGGAAAGGAAGCCTCGACCACAGACTGGTGATCGGCGAAACGAATGCCGTGAAAAGGATAGCCGTCGCGTGAATCGAGGCGAACGTCGAGGCGCTTCAGCGCTTGCAATGTGGCCGGTAAAAGACCCTCACCACAGGCTTTATCGATTGGGGGTTCGGAGCGGTCCGCAACGACGACTTCGAGTCCTGCTTTACGCGCAGCGATAGCCGCAGCCAGACCGGCAGGTCCCCCGCCAACCACGAATACGTCGAATTCACTCGCCATTGTATGCCGCCCAGTGGTGGCTCGCCGCCCCGAGTCCAATTGCCGGGGGGCCGCCTCTATGGATTGACCTGCACCACCTCCGGCTGGAACGTCCAGGACCCTATGAATGGGTATTGCCGTTTCCTGACGGTCTTTCGGAGGTAAGTCCGCGAGGGCCGCTTTCTTACCTCGAGTGCAAACAATCTATTCTAACTGGTTGGGCCCGAGGCGCCAAGAAACGCTAGTGGCAAGTGGCTAGTGGCGAGAAAAAGACAAGAAAAGACTTAACACAGAGGACACGGAGGAGGAGGCACGGAAGGCGCAGAGAAGAGTCGAAGAGTTCAAGGTTGAAGAGTCGAAACGGTACTCGGGTGACTTTGCTCGAGGAGCTGACCGGAGTCAGTGGGGTTGGTCCGTGTCCAGTTTTCTCCTTCCACTTACTCTTACTGTTTTAGATCAAATCGGAAAACGTCCCGTCCTGCCGCTTTCTCTGCGCCAAAGCGTGTCCCTCGGCCGACTGCGGTGCACCTGGAAGCTCATAGCTACAACCGGCGAGTTATTGTATGGTTAGCGGGAATTCAAAAAACGCGGAACTCGCCACGGAACTCGATCGAGCATGTCCCTCTGGAACCGACAAAACTCAAGGCTGGTGGGTGCGTTCCTTACATGTGTGGGATTGCCCTCGGTGGTAATTGGATTGTGGATGGGCCACGTACAATCCACAGTCATCAAGACCTGGCCCATCGTGGATGCGGAGGTCATCAAGAGTCAGGTGAACGCGACGCGCGGTACGACACGTAACGGCTTCCCCGTCACGCGGTACGAGGCGGAAATCGTGTTTCGCTACACGGTCGGCGGAAAAGAATACACGTCGCGCTCAACTCCCGGTTACATGACTTCCAGATATTCGATCATGAAGCGCATTGTTGATACGTACGCTCCCGGGACACATCACCCGATACGCTACAACCCCGAGTATCCGAACATCGTCATTTTCAACGCCGGCTACAACTTTGCGTTCTTCTTGCTTCCTGTCATGTTCGGAGGGGGCGGCCTCCTTTTTACGGTTATCGGCGTGATCACTCTGAAGGGCGCCCCGGCTGCGCAGGTGGGACCAGGTCGCCCGTGCCAGGCTTGCGGGCAAGCGCTTCAGCCAGGGCAAAAGTTCTGTTCCAACTGCGGTACACCAGTTCCTGCTAAGTAGGGAAGCCCAGAGCAACTGGCACGCGGAGAGTCAACGCGTCCGTGCACAGATATCCGGACTCTTCTCCGCGCCCTCCCGGCCTTAGAGACGCGTCAACTGGCTTACAACAAAGAAATCCCCGGGACCAAATGTCGCCTGGTATTCGGCAAATAGCCGGTGGATGAGCGCTCCCGAACCCAGGACGTTTGTCGCGATAAACACAAACGGCCGCTGGCCTGTCGGCAGCTGGATATCACAAGAAACGTATTCGATGCCCAGTCTTCTTATTCGGTACGGTTGTAACTTTCACTTGCGCTGTGTTCCCGTTGTTTGGTATTTGGACAGATACTCTCGTCTGGAACGGAACCATGTCGCCATCCTCCTGCTGCTGCCTGCATCGCTTTTCGACGTGGCTTGTTTTCTCTGGAGATCAAGAAGGAAGAAAAGGGATCGTAAAGGGGGGTGAGCAACGTGGCTCGGCCTGCCACCGTTCGCCTTCGGCCAAGCCCAGGACAGAGAAACGGTGAAAACCTGTGCCGTCCTCACCCCAAGACTGTTCCAAGCTTAGACCTGCAGCTCACCCGGTTCAAGACCAATTCGACTTGAACCCACCCCAAGGGTGCTCAGAGCAAGAAGGGTAAATCGGGATAAACGAGTGGCCCGCCGCCACGGCGGGCAGGCGAGAAAAAGAAACGGGTCTGAAGACCCGCCACTACCAAGGCGTGGAGAAAGAAGGGCGCAGCATGCTGCGCCAGTACACGGAGATTGCGCTGGGACGAGCGGCGCGAATTTCGTCGGGGAGGCGCACTTCGAGGACGTGGCCGGACTTGCTTGCAAAGCGGGCGCTACAACGCCGCGTTGATTTTGCAGGAGTTACAAGAAAAGGAGCAGAAAAAGAAAAAGGCCCCGACCGGAGTCGGGGCGCAGCTCTTTAACGGGACCGGTTGGAAGGCCGCCATGGCGGGCAGGCCGGCGCTACGAAATGGCAGGGACGCGCTAGACTACGAGGGTTAGGGTAAATTCGCAGCGCTCGTTCAAGGGCTGCCCGACAAGGAACCTGTACTCAGGTACTCAGGTACAAGCGCTTTGGCTCAGAAACCAATGAACTGGACGTTGACGTGCTCGGTCAGAAAAGCCTCTTCGTTCCGGCTGGCGAAGCTTTCAATGGCTTTCCTTTTTGTTTTTTGTTCGAGCCGCCTCTGTTGTCTGCCCAGCGCTGGATTGCAGTTCTTCTACTGTTTAGCTGGAGTTGTTCCTCAATGCGAGCCGCTTCCTGGTATTTATGCATGGGGACGACGGACCCAGAAGGCTGCGACTGGCGCAGCGTGTCTTTTTGCTGAGTCCGACCCAGGGGCGCGCGAAAATGGAGCGGGTCCCTGAGGTTTTGCAATTCCCGGTAATAGTAAAGTGGCGTTGGTTGTTTGCCGTTGAACCGCAATCTCTTCAGGAACTCAATTTCATCCTCGGTTGCATTACCGCTCACAGATTGGTGCCGAAGGAATTCTTTCAGCCCCGGCTCTTCCTCGGATTTGCCGGAATCGCTTTCGACAAACTGAAATTTCTTTGCGTAACCGGGAAAGAGTCTCCGATTCAAAACGATCTCCATGCCGAAGGTGGCGAGATCGATATCCCAGGATTCGATTAGCGGATCCAGGAAGGAACCGCAGCTCTCAACCGACACGTTGAAGACATCCGTGTCGAGGAACTCGAGGATGCTGACGCGCATCGCCTGGTAGCTTTTGCGGTTGAGCCGCGCCACGGAATGGAGCCAGGTTTCATTTTGCAATTCATCATTAGCGATTCTCTTGACGACATCCAGAAGTTTTTGTGTAACGAGGCGCTCGAGTTCGCCGAAGGGCTGCTTTTCAAAAATCACTCGTATTTGTTTTTCTTTGCCGGGTGCACACTTGTGGAGAATCAACTCTCGAACTTCTTTGAACAGGGGCTTGGGTGGGTCCTCCAGATTTCGCTTCAATACTTCCTTGCGCTGATGTTCCGCCAGCTTCGTAAGCTTGCCGGCAGGCAGTTTCAAGAATTTCCCCATCTTGTCGTAGATGTCTGATCGGCTAGGTCCCGGGGGCAATTTTTTTCCGGTCAGCAACTGCGAGATGTAGGACTCCGTAACCTGGGCGGCGGCCGCGAGATCTCGCTGCTCCAGGCCGAGTTCCTCCAGCCGCTGTTTGATCACTAAGCTGATGTCCATCGGGGTTTCCCGCTCGATTAACTGTGCTTGATTAAGCCTGGAAAATACTCTCAGATTGTACTTGACAGGTCAAGTGAATTAACCTATTATGGTTAAGCCAACTGAGGGAGTGTCAGGCCATCTAAACCAAAGCAAGTTATCTGAATCCCCCCTGGCCAGCCAACCAAGGAGGTTGACATGTTTGCACGCAAAGTATCGGTACACTTGAAGGCCAACGGCGCGGCGGAATTCAAGAAGAAAATTGAGACCGAAGTGATCCCCCTGCTGCGTAAGCAGGCGGGGTTCCTCGACGAAATCACCTTCCTATACCCAAGCGGCAAGGAAGTTCATTCTTTCAGCTTGTGGGAGACCGCGGAACATGCGGAGGCCTACAACCGCGAAGGTTATCCAGAAGTGACGAAGATGCTTGCGTCCGTGATTGAGGGTGCGCCTCGAGTACAGACGTACGAAGTCCTCAATTCAACGATCCAAAGGCCCGTCGCCGTGGCGGCGTGAGGCGGATAGGACCCTTCGCGTTACGCGGGGGCGGACCGAAGTCCGCCCCCAGCTAGAGCACACGAGATTTTCAATGCTTACGAAAATCAGGGCACGGGCCGTGGATGCGCCTTTACAGCAGGAGTTCTTATGCCAGGAAGGAACCTTCCGCACTCTGGCTGAAGCTATTGCGACTGCGATATTCGTAATTCAGGGCAAGCAGCTGCGCTTTGTAAATCATGCCGCCGAGGTCATGACAGGCTACAGGCGAGAGGAACTCTTATCCATGAACTTCTGGGATCTTGTCCACGCTGATACGCGGGTACCAGTCATAAAGCGTGGGCCCGAGCATGGAGAGGAGATGGGCCCCGGTTCGCGAGGTGAAGTCAGGATTC
>Ga0307472_100000229_pt1 | contig 18078 bp, 16 predicted proteins | sample atmos_gasesAM5C__2_FD_204582 | JGI IMG/M metagenome (GOLD analysis project Ga0307472, IMG submission 204582) | Hardwood forest soil microbial communities from Morgan-Monroe State Forest, Indiana, United States - atmos_gasesAM5C_05 | ecosystem: Environmental > Terrestrial > Soil > Temperate...
GCTATCGAATCGACAACCAGTTGCTCGCTTTCGATTCCGGAAGGAGTTTCCGAGGAAAGCGCATCGGAGAAGTCCGCAATGGCAGTTCCGTCGGACAATATATAGAAAGCAAGCAGCTCAGCGTCGGCCGGAATGGTTCGCTGCTCCGGCGAAGGCGTATCGGCAATCAAGGCCTCCAGCGCCTGCTTTCCACGCTGCACGGGATCGGCCGACAGGGCCAGTTCCACCGTTGTGGCGGTGACGCGGTCCTCGCCGGCGGCCCAGAAGATTTTTGCGCCCTGCGCCACATCGCTTGGGGTTGAAATTTCCGGCGCAAGCACCTCGCGGCGCGCCTTCTCGTCCGAAGATTGCGATTCCGCGAGCCCTTGCATGCGCCGGTGCAGACCGCGCAGGCTAATAAGGCCCACGGCCACCGCCACGGTCAAGATTCCCAGCGCGATTTTGAGATCGCGCGGCATTACGGCAGACCCGGAACAGGCGTTGGCATCGGGCGGAAAGCAGCGATGCCCCTTGCAATAGAAGCTGCGAACAGGCCTGAAAGCGAAGTCAACGCAATCGGATCTGAAACGGAGACACTCGAAATTTCGACCGCTACGGCGGGTGCCGCGACAGAACGCAGGTTGCGCACCGCTGCAGGCGTTGGCGCGTTCGGCGACTGCGAAAAGCGATGCATGAGCTCGATCTGCACAAGATTTGCCAACCGGCGGCTCTGCTCGGCGAAGGGACGCTGCGCTTCCTCCCACGGAATCGCTGTTCCAGAACCCTGCTTCACTACGTTCGATAGCAGAGAAGTATCCGTCGCCTGAAAGGGAACTGGAAATTGGTAGAAATATGCCCGTGTGTTACCGGTCGCGCCAGTGGATGAAACATGCAAGCTGAGGAAGATTGCGTCCCGATACGCGTTCGCCAACGCCGCCCGATCCTCATACGAAGGATTTGAATCGTCGTTGCGAGTCATCACAACGCGATAGCCCATTCGTTCCAGCTCTGCGCGCAGAATCTTCCCGACTTGCAGCACCACGTCCTTTTCCACTAAGCCGCTCGAACCACGCGCGCCGGTGTCTGTCCCGCCGTGGCCGGGGTCAATGACCACGACCGGGCCAACGTGCACGGGAGGCGCTGGAGTCTGTTGCTGAGGAGTCTGTTGAGGCGCAGGAGAAACGGGCGGAGCGCCCTGGGGCGATGGGGCTTGCGGCGGAGGCGCGCCTTGTTGTGGCGCGGGCTGTTGCGGCGCGGCTTGTTGCTGCGGAGTTTGCTGGTCCGATTGTTGCGCGCGAGGATGCAGCGCGCGCGAGGAAATCCCGCGAGAAAGCACAGCCGATGACAAGCCTACGCAAATTATGAATGCATAAAAGAAAGAACGCCGCACGGCGAAGAGGATAACAGAATTGTTCGGAGGCAAAAGTGCGAACCGGCCGCGACTTGCCGAGCGACTAAACGGCCGCTCGAATCATGTCCGCGGCCTTTTCGGCAATCATGATGGTGGGCGCATTCGTGTTTCCAGCGATGATTCGCGGCATCACCGACGCGTCAACCACTCGCAATCGTTCGATGCCACGAACCCGGAGCTGCGAATCGGCCACGGCCATCGCGTCGTCTCCCATCTTGCAAGTTCCAACCGGATGGTACAGCGTTTGAGCCTCGGCCCGAACGAACTCGGCGATTTCTTCGTCACTCTGGATGCTCGCGCCCGGGTGTAGCTCGTCGCCGCGAAATTTTGCAAGAGGCTCCTGCTGGGCAAGCCGCCTGGAGAACTTCACGCCTTCGACGATTACGAGCATGTCTGCATCGGTTGAAAGGTAATTGGCGCGGATCGCGGGTGGATCGAGCGGACTAGAAGACTTCAGCGAAATCGAGCCTCGGCTTTCGGGCGTGATAAGCGTTGGTCCGAAACCGAAGCAGTGATCCTTTCGTGGAGTGAGGCCATGATTCACATAATACGCAGGACCGAACAGCAGCTGCAAATCCGGAACTTGCAATCCGTCGCGCGTGCGTAGAAAAATTCCGGCCTCAGCTACATTGGAAACGAGCGGGCCGCGTTTCAGCGCGAAATAGCGGATGAGATTGGGAATCGATTCGGCCGTCGCCATGCTTACGGGTTTGGTGCAGAGATAGCCGACAGAAACCATCACGTGATCCTGCAGATTTTTGCCCACCCCCGGCAGGTCGTGCATCACCCGAATCCCCATGCGGCTGATTTCATCCGCCGGCCCGATTCCGGAAAGCAAAAGCAGTTGCGGTGAATTGATCGAGCCGCCCGAAAGAATCACTTCTCGATCCGCGCGCGCCAGATTCGTGCTTGTGCCGTGCAAATATTCGACGCCGACGGCGCGCTGGTTCTCGAGCGTGATCCGCGACACGTGCGCATTCGTTACGACGGTGAGATTTTTCCGGCCGAGCGCGGGCTTGAGGTACGCATCGGCGGCGCTGTGCCGGCTGCCGTTCTTCTGCGTCACCTGATAGAGGCCGGCGCCATCTTGTATCGCGCTGTTGAAATCCGGATTGTTGGGCACGCCGAGCTGTGCGGCTGATTCTAAGAACGCACGTGTGAGAGGATTCACGCAGCGCAGCTCGCTCACATATAGCGGTCCACTCTCGCCGTGGTATTCCGATTCGCCACGTTCTTGCCTTTCCGATTTTTTGAAATAAGGAAGTACGTCTCTAAAACTCCAGCCCTGATTCCCAAGGTTGGCCCAATGATCGAAATCGAGAGGATTCCCGCGCACGTAAATCATCGCGTTCATCGAACTCGACCCGCCCAGCATTTTTCCGCGAGGCCAGTAAAGCCGCCGGTTGTGAAGGCAGGGCTCGGGCTCGGTCGAGTAGTTCCAGTCCACGTCCGTCTTGTAGAGTTTGGAGAATGCTGCGGGAATGTGAATCTCTTTTGCGTTATCCGCGCCGCCCGCCTCGAGCAGCAGCACGCGCGAATGCGGATCTTCGGTTAATCGCGCTCCCAGCACGCAGCCTGCCGAGCCGGCTCCCACGATGACGTAGTCGTACGCGTTTGGTTTTGCTGACACGGACGTCGAAAGGGAATTAGAAGCCAGTGGTGCGGCAATCAGCAATCAAATTGTTGGGCAGGAGCCAGAGTAGCCCGCTGCGCACACACGAACGGCACCGGATAGGGAATCGCTACGCAGCTTCGCGCTGCTTTTGTGCTGCGCCAGTCCAACGACGCAACGGCGCGGTGGCCCAATACGCGAGAAAGCCACCGGCGATCAGCAGCGCTCCAAATGCAAGCCCGCTCATGCCGAGAATTCGCTCGCCCTCGCTATGGACCATTGCGAATCCGAGCAACAGAATTGGAAAGACGCCTACAAGCACAGCGCCGACCGTTCCTCCCGGCACTCGAAATGGCCGGCGAAGATTGGGTTCCTTGATTCGCAATGCGACGAGCGCGAGAAATTCGAGGGACAAGCTCATTCCGTACAGCATGATGTCCAGCGTCACGAGGCGCTCGAAACCTAATCCCAGACACATCGCCCATGCGGTGGCAAGCACGATGATCGAAACCCACGGGGCGCGCGTTTTTGGCTGCAGCTTGCCGAAGACCGCCGGCAGCATTCCGTCTTGCGCCATCGCCAGAGGCAGGCGCGAGTAGCTCATCACCAGCGCGTTGAACATTCCAAACGCGCTCATCATTCCGCCCAATACCAGCGCTGCCCGAAAAATCCGGCCCGCGACGGGTCCGCCGACGAGCGCTCCCATCATGCCAGCGAGGTCGGCCCACGAGCCGGTTTCGAAAGCCGATGACGAAATGCCCGTGAGCCACATCGCGGCGAATGGCAGGATGTATGTCGCGGCTACAACCAGCACGGCGATCAGCATCGCCTTCGGATACGTTTTCTGCGGCCGACGTACTTCTGTAGCAATCGTCGAGGCGTTGTCCCAACCCATGTAGTTCCACATGCAGATTAGCAGACCGCCGATCAGTCCTACGCTGGAGGTGGTCGGAGCCATGACCGCGCCCTTCAGTGCGCCAATTTCCATCGGCGCAATCAGCACGATCAACGCAAACGGCAGCGACAACAAAAAGAAAAGCCAGAGCGACGAAATCGCCACGACTCGAATGCCTGCAATGTTCATCAGCGCGCAAACCGTTACGACGGCGAGGCCAACCATGACTCCGCGGTGTCCCACGGCAAACCACGGGAACAGCCGCGTCAGGTACGCGACGAACAGCGTCGGATAGATCGCCATGTCAAAAATGCTGGCGACCAACGACAACCACGCTTCCTGAAATCCCCAGAAATTTCCCAGGGCTCGCCGCACCCACGCGTAGTAACCGCCTTCGGACGGCAGCGCGCTCGAAAGCTCGCCGATCATGTACGTGGTAGGCAGACTCCAGATGAGCGGGGTGAGTAGCAAAAGCAAAATGCCCAGGCCGTAGCCGGCACCGTGAATGATGTCTTCGGTGCCGTACGTGCCGCCCGACACCATGAAAAACGTGGCGGCCACCAAGGGCCAGACGGTCAACTTCGCTACTTTCTTCTTAGTGGAAGAAATCGCCCGGGAGGGAAATTGGGCTGGCAGGGAGATGGTGCTCAATTTTTTGTCGCGTCCTCCATCAGCGATCCTCGCTCTCTCAATGCCGCGCAGGTGGAGCGAGTTCGCCTATCGCAATTGAAGAATACGGAAATTCACGCGCGATGCAAGAGAAAACGTGGGCGCGAGCGAAAAAATTTGCGGACGAGCGCCGCTCGGTCTTGGCTAAGGAAGTTCTTGGATATGTTCTGAAGATTAGTTTGAGCTGCTCTTCGACTGCTTCTTTTCCATACGCCGCTCGCGCTGTTCCGCGCTCCAAGCTTTCTGCTGTTCCGGCGTGAGGACGGCGAACACCTGCGCGCGGGTCTGCTTGGTGATTGCCTTGATCTGTTTTGTTTGCTGGTCGGGCGTGAGGGTCTTATCTTTTTCAATATCCTGTCTCTGTTTTTTGGCGTCCTCGCGGATCGACTTGATTTTGTCTTTTTGATCCTGCGTCAGGTTCAGCGAGTCGTCGTTTTCGATCGCGTCAGGATTCGATGCAGGCTTCGCCGAGCTTTGTGACGACGACTGGGCGGCAGCAGCCGGATGAATTGGCCCCACGGAGATGATTCCAGAAGCGAACAACAACCCAAAAACGAACGAAAGCAGCCGCGATCTATTCATGCCTGTCTCCTTAATATGACTGGAGTCGATCCGCCGTCATTCCACGAGGGCGAAACTCAAAGAACACGACTAAAGAGCCCGGATACCGTACTTCGGCGACTCGATGGCGAAACTAAACATCGGACCCAAACCGCTTCACATCTTCGGGCCCTTCCTTCGCCGCGAGCTTTTGTTTCCCTTGCACTTGCACGCGTATCTGTTCGACCACATCCGGATTTGCGAGCGTCGTAATGTCGCCGACGTCCAGCGTATTCGAAATCGCCGCCAGAATCCGGCGCATCAGTTTGCCCGAGCGCGTCTTGGGCATGTCGGGAACGATGTGTACCGTCTTTGGCCGGGCGATCTTGCCAATCATCGTCTCGATCGTCCGTATCACCTTATCCGACACGTCCTTTGGCGACGCCGTGACGCCGGGCTTGAGCGAAATGTAAATCTCCGGCACGCGGCCTTTGATTTCGTCTACCACAGGCACCACCGCCGCTTCGGCTACCTCCTCAATCGTCAGGCAGGCGGATTCCAGTTCCTTCGTCCCCAGCCGGTGGCCCGCCACGTTAATCACATCATCCACGCGTCCGAGAATCCGGAAATATCCGTCCTTCGCCAGTAGCGCGCCATCACCCGCGAAGTATGGCCAATCGTGCCAGTCCTTGCTCTTCGGATCTTTGCAATATTTTTGGTAATACTGGCGGGTGAACCGGTCGCGGTCCTTCCAGATCGTCTGCTCGATTCCCGGCCACGGGTTCCGAATACAAATATTGCCGGCGCGACCCGCGCCCGCCGGAAGCTCTTCACCATTTTCGTCATAGATAATCGGATAAATTCCCAGCACGCCCGGCCCGGCGCTTCCTGGTTTCATTGGATCGAGTGCCGGTTTAGTGCTGCAGAGGATGCCACCCGTCTCCGTTTGCCACCATGTATCCACGATCACGGCTTCTCGTTTTCCGACGACATCGTAATACCAGCGCCAGACTTCCGGCTCGATCGGCTCACCGACAGTAGTCATATGCTTGAAATGATAATGATACTTGCCGGGCTCGTGCGGTCCTGCTTTCCGCAGCATGCGAATTGCGGTCGGCGACGTGTGGAAAATATTCACGTCGAGTCGCTCAGCAATTCGCCACGGACGCCCTGCGTCGGGATAATTCGGCACGCCTTCGTAGATGACGCTCGTCGCCGCCAGCGCGAGCGGTCCGTACACAATGTACGAGTGCCCGGTGATCCACCCAATGTCCGCCATGCACCAGTAGACGTCTTCGGGATGAATATCCTGATAATATTTTGCAGTTCCTGTTACGTAGGCCAGGTAGCCGCCGGTGCGATGCTGGCAGCCCTTCGGCTTGCCGGTGCTTCCGCTGGTGTACATCAGGAAGAGAGGGTCCTCGGCGTCCACGGTCACCGGCTCAATCGTCTTTCCGCGAAAATCCTTCATCACCTCGTCAACGAAAAAGTCTCGCCCCTTTACCATCGGCGTCGCGGATCCGTATTTTCCGGGATACCGCCGCCACACCAGCACCTTGTCGATTTCCTGGCCGTCGCGCTTCGCGGTTTCAACGGCAATTTCGACCGCCGCTTTGTGATCGATCAGCTTTCCGCTGCGGTAGTAGCTATCGGCATAAATCAATACCCGGCTTCCCGAATCCGCCGCGCGCATTCCGCACGCTTCGCCGCTGAATCCTCCGAACACCACGGAATGGATCACGCCGAGCCGGGCGCAGGCCAGCATCGTGATCGGCAGCTCCGGGATCATGGGCATGTGAATCGTTACGCGATCGCCTTTTTTCAATCCCGCGAAATCGCGCAGCAGTGCCGCCGTCTCGTTCACTCGCTTGTACAACTCCTGATAGGTGATGACCGCCGGCTCTTCGTTTTCCGGCTCCGGAACGGAAATGATTGCCGCTTTGTTTTTGTATTTTTCGAGATGCCGGTCCACGCAGTTGTAGCTGGCGTTCAGCTTGCCGCCGACGAACCATTTCCAGAACGGCGGGTCGTTGGCATCGAGCACCGTGGTCCATCTTTGCGACCAGGTGAGCATGTCGGCGTATTCCTCGAAACATTTCGGGAAATTCTTCTCGCCGAACCGCTCCACAACCTTCGGGTCTTTCAGGTTGGCTTGCTCGATGAATTTCTTCTGCGGATAAAAATACTCTTCTTCCTTCCAGTGAACTGCAATGTGCGCTTCGTCGGCTGCAGCAGTGCTCGGTCCTGATGTCGGGTTCTTGATTTCGGCCACGGCGAAGGCTCCTTGTTCGGGAAAACTGAAGACGGCTCGGAATTTCGATGCCAGATTTAAAACTCCGGCGACGCATGCCTTTCTAGTGGTGCGCCGCACGTGGACTGGCATTTTCCGCGCTAATCATCTCTCTGCTGCGAAGCGGCGTCAATTGCTCGGAGTAACTAGTCTCCCGGCGCGGGCCCTAACGCATCGACGCCGGCTTCAACCTTTTCGATTCAACAAACTCCTCTCCAGCTGTTCCAGCAATCCCACTTGTCCCTTGAGGATTTTCACTTTCGCGGAATCGAGATCAAACCAACCTGCCCGGTCAACTTCCGGAAATGACTGAGTCTTGCCCGATCCTTTTGGCCACTCCATCGAGAAAGTGTTGCTGCGTATCGCTCCTGCGTCGATGTCACCCTCGACCGCCCACGCGTAAACGGTCTTGCCGCCCGGCTGTTTCACAGGATTCAACGGTTCGAATTTTCCATCAATTTTTCCCTCGGCGGAGAAGCTCGTTTCTTCCTTAAATTCACGCTTCGCAGCTTCCAGGGGCTCTTCGCCATCAGCAAATTCGCCCTTCGGAATGGACCACGCTCCATCGTCCGTCTTCACCCAAAATGGCCCACCCGGATGAACCAGGAAAACCTCGACACGCCCGCCGGCATTTCGATAAAGCAATAGTCCCGCACTTTGTTTCGGCATCGCGGATCCATGTCTCAGAATTGGCTTGAGCCGCGCTCAGCGTAGCAGGAATCAAGGCGACACTACGATGACAATTCGCCAGACAGATAAATTAAATGATTGCTTGCAGTTACGAAGCTCTTCAAGAAAATGCCGAATCCTGTCGATCCCGCGTTCCCTGGTTCGACGTGTAAGTAGAGGGAAGGAAAGCGTACTTCGGGAGGCGGTCATGGCAAGACAAAACACAATCTTTCAGAATCCTAAATCAATTGCAGGGGCGGCCTTCATCGGGCTCGGAGTTTTGATTCTGTTTGGGAACCTGACTATAGCCGCTTCCCAATTGAGCCACCTCCTCGGCATTACTGCTGACGATGCGGACGCGTTGGGGGTGCTAGCCGCTGGCAGCATGGCGGCCACGCGCGCCTTGCAAGCCTATCTCTTCCATCACACGGAGTTTTTGCGGGGCCTCAACCAGATATTGCTATCATTTTGGCCGCTTGTTCTCGTCTTCGTGGGAACGGTAGTGTTGCGGGCTGCCTTGAGGGGCGAAGCTAAAGACCTTCCAAAAAAAAATGATTACTGGACGTGTCGATTTCACTGCCCCTCGTTCGACGTTAAAGTAGGCGCTGGATAGCAGCCCCGGCCCTTAACCCTAAAGCAAAAGGAGACACAGCAATGCGAGTGATGGTGATAGTCAAAGCAGACAAGAATTCGGAAGCAGGAATTCAGCCAACCAAGGAGACAAAAGAAAACTTTGTCGCCATGGGGAAGTTCAACGAGGAACTGGCAAAGGCCGGAGTAATACTCGCAGGCGAGGGGCTTCAACCGAGCTCGAAGGGCAAGCGAGTGAAATTTTCAGGACAGCAGCGCACAGTGATCGACGGCCCATTTACTGGGGCCAAGGAACTCATCGCGGGCTTCTGGCTGTGGCAAGTGAAGTCAATGGAAGAGGCGGTGGAATGGCTTAAGCGCGCTCCATTCGATGGCACCGAGGTCGAGATCCGACAAGTGTTCGAAGTTCAAGATTTCCCGGCGGAAGTCGTTACTCCCGAACACGCCGCGCGCATGCAGGCTCTGCGCGAGGAACTGAAGAAGAAGGCCGCGAAGCCTTAATCGCGGAGAGGGCATTTGAAGCTGGGCTTCGAACTGGGGTCTGATAAAAACCTTTCGATCTGTTGATTTCAACGTCACTCGTCTGGCGCTTACTTGGAGAAGCGTCAGCAATTACAAAAACTTGGAAATTCGACTCCACCCTGCGAACACAAAGGAGATATGACGATGCGATTCATGATGTTGGTCAAACACGCTGAAATTCAGGCTCCTCCGCCCAAGGAATTCCTGGATGCAATGGCGAAGCTTGGTGAGGAAGCGGAGAAATCCGGCACGATGATTGCAAGTGGCGGCCTTTCGCCAATTGCAAAGAGTGCGCGTGTCCGGCTTTCGCGCGGGCATGTGAACGCGGTCGACGGGCCGTTCGCTGAGTCGAAGGAAGTCGTGGGCGGGTTCGCCATCTTTGAATTGAAATCGAAGGAAGAGGCGATTGAAGGCGCCAAGCGTTTCATGGAGCTTCACAAGAGATACTGGCCGGGGTGGGAGGGCGAGACTGAAGTTCGCCAGGTCCTCGGGCCCGAAGCCTTCGATTGCAAACAATGAAAACGCTCGTTCGCTGAGGGCTGCGGCAACGAAGGGTCGTGGCAGTCCAGGCTTGCGCGACCGGATTGAAGATGGTGTGATGAGTAGCCGTGACGGCTACCGACATCCATAGCACCATTGACGCGGTCTGGAGAATCGAGTCCGCGAGAATCATAGCTGGGCTAACGCGAATCGTGCGCGATGTGGGCCTCGCCGAGGAACTCGCTCAGGACGCTCTCGTCGCAGCGCTTGAGCAGTGGCCGCAATCAGGAATTCCCGACAATCCGGGCGCCTGGCTTATGGCCGCCGCGAAGAATCGCGCTATCGATCTCTGGCGCCGCAACAAGCGTCTCGAGCTTAAGCACGCGGAGTTAGGTCGCGAGCTTCAAGCGAAGCAGGAGATGGCCGTGCCGGATTTCGATGCCGCGCTCGACGATGATATCGGCGACGATCTTCTGCGCCTCGTCTTCATATCCTGTCACCCGGTTCTCGCCACCGAGGCGCGCGTGGCTCTTACGCTCCGCTTGCTTGGCGGTCTCACGACCGAGGAGATCGCGCGTGCTTTCCTCGCACCGGAACCGACCATCGCCCAGCGCATCGTCCGCGCCAAGCGCACCCTCGCCGAAGAGCGCGTCCCCTTCGAGGTTCCGCGCGGGAACGAGCTTGCTTCCCGTCTTTCGTCGGTGCTGGAAGTCATCTACCTCATCTTCAACGAGGGTTACTCGGCAACTGCTGGCGACGACTGGATGCGACCCGCGCTCTGCGAGGATGCGCTCCGTCTCGGCCGCATACTGGCCGAGCTTGCTCCGAAGGAACCGGAGGTCCACGCCCTCGTCGCGTTGATGGAGATCCAGGCATCGCGTTCCGGCGCGCGAACTGGGCCGTCGGGAGAGCCTATCCTGCTGCTGGATCAAAATCGTGGGCTGTGGGATCAACTGCTCATCCGCCGTGGTCTAGCGGCTCTCGAGCGTGCCGAGAAACTCGGCGGTGCGCGTGGCCCGTACGCGCTACAAGCTGCTATCGCTGCGTGTCACGCGCGAGCGCGCACGCCGGAGGAGACAGACTGGCCTCGCATCGTGGCGCTCTACGAGGCGCTCGGGCAGCTCAAGCCGTCACCCGTGGTGGAGCTGAATCGTGCGGTCGCGGTCGCGATGGCGTCCGGCCCAGCGGCCGGTCTTGAGATCGTTGACGCGCTCGTCTCGGAGCCGTCTCTCAAGGCCTACCACCTCTTACCCAGTGTCCGTGGTGACTTCCTTTTCAAGCTCGGCCGCTTCACCGAGGCACAGGCGGAGTTCGAGCGCGCCGTCTCGCTCACGCGCAACGCACGCGAACGGGAATTTCTCCTCGACCGCGCCCGAGCTTGTATGGAAGAAAACAGCCGGGTAAAATAATTGGTACTCAATCTGAGAGAAAGAATGGTGGAGGCGGGGGGAGTTGAACCCCCGTCCGAAAAGCCTTGCAACTCGAAGACTACATGCTTGTCCCGTTCCGATTGTTTCACCGGGAGAGCTCAGAGCGGGCAAGACGCGCTCCCGGCTAGTCCGATGATCTCACCGCCGCGTTACGGACCGAAACGCGACGGCCAGCCTACTGTGTGACGCCTCATCTCAACCGCGTAGGCGACGCTTGAGGAGACGCGCTGACTAATTTAGGTTAGGCAGCGAGAGCCAACTGTGAGTTGCCAGTTGTGTTGTTCCACCCGATAGCGGGCAGGTGGGGCCCGGCATGCCTTCGAGCCGCGACAGCTCCCGTCGAAACCGTGTCGCCCCCGTTTGCAGCCTCTATTTTAACATTTTCGAGCCATCTCTGCTGGCTGCTGCAGTCGAGTCGCTAACTGCGTGAAAAGCGAATGTCTTCCCTGACAGCTTTCCAGGTCTTCATTTCGGCAGATCAACGCTATACGCCCAGGAACGCCTCGCCCGAATGCCAGTTGACACTCCCGTCAGCCGTTTTCATAATCGCAAATAGGTGACTCAACTTGAAAGAGCGGCAAAAATCGCTCGATAGAGCGCTGGAAGAAGCGGTGTCACGCGCGCTGCGCGATAATCTCGCTCCGCTTCAGCGCACTGCGGATGAGCTGCACCAGGCCTACGCCGATCTGGTCGCGGCGTGTTCATCCACCCGGCCTAGTAATGCGCTCCCGGCCATGCTTCGCGCACAAACGGCTGCATCTTCCCTCGCGGCGGGCCTTTCTGTGCTCTCAAATTTCGTGGCTGTCGCTTTGAAACCTCGCGACTCATCGGCCGCAGCCGAGGCGGACGACTTGGCTGAGGCTGCTTCGTCGGTAGCGCACGCCCACGCGACATCCTCTCCGGCTGCGGTCGCAGAACCCGAGGATCAAGAAACGGCCCATCATGTGGAGGAAACGCCTGCCCCGCCAGCACACGTAGGGCGCGAAGAAGCCCCCGTCGCCGAACAAACCGCCCAGGCCGAAGTCGTCGCCGACCAGGCCGCCGTCGTTGAATCGCAGGCCTTCAACGTGGCCAGCCTGCCGCCCGAAATTCAAGATCTCCACCGCCGCGCCAATCGGGTAGCCAAAGTGGCCATGCAGGACATCAAACTATTGCGGCCGAAAGACGTGAAAGCGGCCCGCGAACACAAAGACATCTGTATCCGGTTACGCAGTGACCTCGATAAAGCCCGTAAAGAATACGACCGCCGTTTCCGCGCGATTCTGGAGCAGCCAGTGGATTACTTCCATCACTGGATGGTGGAAATTCTCGCCGAGGGCGATAGCGAAGCTCTCGGAGAATATCCTTATCCTTCGCCCGTTCTGCGGCACTAAAACGACCACGGTGAAATCCTGGGGCCGCTGGCTGAGTGTAGCCGCGGCATGGCTCATTTTTGTCTTCGCCGCATCCGCACAGAGCCCGCGAAAACCACACACCGCCCGGCGGGCCACGCCGGACGCCGCTGCGTCGAAATCGGCGTCTGCTTCTGCTGCGAAGCAACTGGAAGATCTGTCCCGCGCGCTGAGAAAGAAAAATCCGGCATCGTCCTACGAAAGGCTGAGCGCTTTCGCGAATCAAAATTCCAAAAACGCTTACGGCGCCCGCGCCGCTCTCGCCCTCGGCTATTACGATTACTCCAAGACCAATTTCGGACTCGCCGCCAAATGGCTCACTCGCGCGCAGTCCGATCCGCTCCTGCGCGATTACGCCCTGTATTGGAATGCAGAAACAAGTATCGCCCTCAGCAAACAGGCCGATGCAATCACGCAACTGCAATCGTTGCACTCCGATTTTCCCGACTCGGTGATGACCGATCAGGCTCTCGAATCGCTCGCCGGAGCCGCCATCGCGATCAATCAGCCGGACGTAGCTCTCGCCGCTCTTGATGCTTATCCAGCTACGAAGACCAAGCCCGCGCTTCTTTTCCTTCGCGGCGAAGCGCGCGAACACGCTGGCCGCCCGCTGGAGGCCGTCGAGGATTATCAGCTGCTCTACCTCCGCTATCCGATCACCGAGCAGGCCCGGCAGGCAATCGCAAAACTCGACTTTCTTCGCAACACTTTGAAGTCCGGCTATCAGGAAATGCCGCTCGAGGAGCGCTTTACTCATGCCGGGGCCCTCTTCAACGGCAGGCTATGGAGCGAAGCGAGAACCGAATATGCGCAGCTCCTGCCGCAGCTTTCGGGTGCCGACAAGGAGCGCGCCGAATTGCGCATTCTCGAGTGCGGCGTAGCGTTCGGTGGTGGAGTTTCTGCTGTCGCAGCGCTTCAAATGACCGACCCCGATGTCGACGCCGAGAGATTTTTCACACTCGCTCAGTATTTCCGCAACGTATCGCCCGATTCGCAGATGCCGCAGGCCGTCGACTCCGCTGCCACGCGCGCGCCGCTTAGCCGCTGGGCCGAGCAGTCACTGTTCCTTGCCGGAAATTATTATTGGGTGCAACTCGATCGTGATCGCGCGTCCGGCTACTACAAGCGCGTCGCAGATAATTTCTCCACCTCGCCCGATGCGGTTCCGTCGCAGTGGCGCGTCGCCTGGACCGCTGTTCTGAAGCGCTCGCCCGATGCCTCGGTCCTGCTCACGGACTATCTGCGCCGCTTTCCCGGCTCGCAGTTCACGCCCGACGCGCTTTATTGGCTCGGCCGTCTCGCCGAAGAAGCGAACAATCCCGCGCTCGCGCGTGCCTACTACGGGAAGCTGCAAACCCGCTATCCACAGAACTATTTCCAGAGCCTCGCTTACGCCCGCAACTCTGCGCTGGGTAACGGTAATCTCGGAGATCCCGACGTGCTCGACACAATTCCCGCCGTTCCTCCTGCGGCGCCGTTGAGCGACACGATTCCGCCCGCAGCGGCCGATCGCCAGGCACGCGCCGACGCGCTGCGTACGATTGCGTTCGATTCCTCTGCGGAGCTTGAGCTGCGCGCCGCCTACGCAGCCACAGGCGAGCCGCGCCTTCTTCTCGAAGCGGCTCAGCAGGCAATTGTCGCCGGCCACTACGGCGTTGCCATCGTCGCGGTCCGGCAAATTTTCACGCAACTTGAATCTCGCCCGTTTAACAGCGTCCCTCGCGAGGTTTGGCTTGCCGCGTATCCTATGCCCTTCGCCGGCCCGATTCACCAATGGTCCGCGCGTGTTGGGCTTGACCCCTCGCTCACCGCCGGCCTGATTCGCCAGGAATCCGCATTCGATCCCGACGCGCGTTCCGGAGCGAACGCTTACGGCCTGATGCAGCTGCTTCCAAAAACCGCGAAGCGCCTCGCCCGAATCGCGAAGATCGGATATTCACGCGGCCGGCTTGTGGATCCGGATTACAACGTGCGCCTCGGCACGCTCTATCTCGCCGGTCTGCAAAAAGATTTCGGCAGTGTGGAATCGGCGCTGGCCGCGTACAATGCGGGGGAAGACCGCGTGGCGCAATGGAACGAAGGGCAGCACTACCGCGAAATTGCGGAGTTTGTCGACTCGATTCCGTTTACCGAGACGCGCGAGTACGTCCAAATCGTCACTCGTAACGCAGCCGTTTATCGAAAACTCTACGGAGCGCAGCCACAAAATGAACCCCGTCAAAGCAGAACGCGCCGTCGCCACTAGCGAGCGCCTCTCCACCAAAGCCGAGCAGTTTACCGAATCTGTGATTCGCGAAATGACGCGCCTCGCGCTGCAGTACGACGCCGTCAATCTCTCGCAAGGATTTCCGGACTTCGCCGCCCCTGCCGAAATCAAGCGCGCCGCGCAAGACGCAATCGGCGCGGACATCAATCAGTACGCGATCACCTGGGGAGCAAAGTCGCTCCGCAATGCCATCGCTGAAAAATTCGAGCGCAGCGGCGGCTTCGCAATCGATCCCGAGCGCGAAATCACTGTCTGCTGCGGCTCAACGGAAGCAATGATGTCGGCCATGATGGCCATCATCAATCCTGGCGATGAAGTCGTAGTCTTCGAACCTTTCTACGAAAATTATGGGCCCGACGCGATTCTCTCCGGCGCGAAGCCACGGTTCGTAAAGCTCCACGCGCCTGACTGGAGATTCGATCCCGACGAATTAGCCGCGGCCTTCTCGCCCGCCACGAAAGCGATCATCCTGAATACGCCGAATAATCCCACGGGAAAAGTTTTCACTCGGGCTGAACTCGAGGAGATTCGCGATCTCTGCGTCCGCTGGAATTCATTCGCCATCACGGACGAAATCTACGAGCACATGCTGTATGACGGCGCGAAGCACATCTCCATGGCCACTCTCGACGGCATGCGCGAGCGCACCATCACCATCAATGCGCTCTCGAAAACCTATAGCGTCACCGGCTGGCGTGTTGGCTGGGCCATCGCTTCGCCGGAAGTAAGCTCCGCCATTCGCAAAGTGCACGACTTTCTTACGGTCGGAGCCGCCGCTCCGCTGCAGGAGGCGGGAGCCATGGCGCTCAAGTCGCCGCCGAGCTACTACGAAAACCTCGCCAAGGATTATCTCGCCCGCCGCGATCGCCTCCTCGGCATTCTCGCAGGCTCGGGATTCCGATGCTTTAAGCCTTACGGCGCGTACTACATCATGACAGACATTTCTGCCTTCGGTTTTCCTGACGATGTCGCCTTTGCAAAATATCTCGTTAAAGATGTCGGTGTGGCGGCCGTTCCAGGCTCGAGTTTCTACCGCAATCCTACCGACGGCCGTACTCAACTGCGCTTCACATTCTGCAAGACGGAAAAAACATTTCAGGCTGCCGCCGAGCGCCTCGCCAAACTCAAAGCCAGCTAGCCCGACGCAGACCTCGGACTTGAATCGATGTCGGAGTGCGCGCTTCCGTAACCCCGGCGTCCCGCCGGCTCTTTTGACTTTTTTCGCTTCATTCGCCGCTGTTTCTGCACCCGCCAGACACCTATGTTAAAATCCGCGAGGTTTTCATCGAGGAGATAAGGGCATGGCGATGGAGTTCGATCTAATTCGACCCGGCACGAAGCTCACTGCGAACGGCGAAGGTGAAGCGCACGAAGTCAGCTCGAGCGCCACGCGCACCTTCATGTGCTGGATTGAAATCACCGACCAGATTGAACAAGAGTCTGTCGACGTTTCAATTTACGGTTCCGAAGATGGCCAGACCTGGGGAAAAATGCCGCTACTAAAAATGCCGCAGCGGTTTTATCGCGGTGATACGCGCCAGATTCTCGATCTATCAATGAAACCCGAAATCCGCTTTCTTCGCGCCAAATGGGAACTCGTCCGCTGGGGCCGCGTCGCCCCGCATCCCATGTTCGTCCTCGGCTTCCGCCTTACGGAAGTCCCTGCATTCGTTCAGCAAGCAGCCACTCGCTAGAGCGCATCGCTCCCTGCGTTGCAATTGCTGTCAACGGGTCACTTCAACGCATCGTTCTCCGACACCACTCTTTCGTCCCGAATCTTCTGCATCACTTGCGCGCGCATCTCTTTTGCATGAGCACTCGCAGGGCTGTTGGGATCGATCTTCAAATATGTATCAATATCCTCCAGCAGCGCTGGATAATCCTTTTCGCGCATATGGATGTTGGCGAGCAGCCGGTAAACAATCGCGGCATTGGGCAACAACGACCGCGCGTGCTCGCCGGCCTTTTTCGCGTCCTCAAGACGATTCTCCGCCAGACACGCTCGGCCCAGTTCGTAATAGCCGAGCCAGAAATTCGGACTCAGCTGCAGCCCGTGCCGGATCATCTTTTCGCCGCCTGCATTGTCGGATTTGTCGAGCAACATTGTTCCGATTCCAATCACCGGCTCGCCGTACGTGTTCTTGCTTAACGCGATCGATTTACGAAAATTGTTCTCGGCGTCATCTCGCTTCGCAAGCTCAAGATACGTCATCCCAATCTGGTAGTACGCTTCGTAATAACCAGGCGCAAGGGCAACCGCATTCTGAAAATCCGTGAGCCCGGCATCCAAATTCTTTTCAAGGTAAACTTTCTGCTTGCCCGAATAAACCAGGTCCCGCGCCTTCTTCGGCATCGAAAGTTCATGCGCGGAGACAGTCGACCCGCTCGGCGCTTCCTGATTTTCTGCAGATCGCTTCAGATAAATCGTCATGCCCCGCGTTTCGCCGCTGCCCACACTGATCGCCGTGCTATAGAGCTGGTAACCGCTCATCCTGGCCTCAATCCCGTAGGTGCCGCGCGTGATATTGTCGAATTCGAATCTGCCGGATTCGTTCGTCACTATTTGCGCCTGCATCGCCCCGCCCGCAGTGCGCAGCGTGACTTCAACTTGAGCCAAAATTTTGTGCGTCTGCTCGTCGCACACCCTGCCGCTAATTCCTAGTATTCCATTCCCGAATTGGAATCCGCTGGCACACCGAGGAACAGCTAACGTAACGATGCAGACACACCAACAGAAAGAGACAAAAAAGCGGTTGCTGAGCCACTGCATGGCCCACCTCCGCGCAAATGGGATTTGGGCGCAATAGTACACCCGCTGTCAAGTAGATTTGGATTAATTCTAATTCTGATGTGCCAGCGACACCGGTTAACCTGGACTCAAATCGAAGGTTTGCAGATACGCAGGGATCGTCACCGGCCATTTGAATTGCGCCGTTACCGCATCGCGAAGGGAATTGAGCGCCACAGGTTCACCGTGCACCAGAAAAGTTTGCCGAGGCGGCGCTGTAAATCCGGAAAGCCATCGCAGCAATTCGCTCTTGCCGGCATGCGCTGAAAGCTGGCCCATGGAGACCACCTGCGCTCGCACCGGAACCTGCTGGCCGAATAGACTGATAAACTTGGCTCCGTCCTGCAGCGCCCGGCCTTTCGTTCCTTCCGCCTGATACCCCACGAGAAGCACAGTATTTCGTGAATCCGGCAACCGCTTCGCCAGATGATGCAGCACGCGTCCGCCGGTGGCCATGCCGCTCGCCGACACAATGATGCACGGCGTCGTTACGTTGTTGATTCTCTTCGAATCATCCACCGTGCGCGTCAGGTGTACCAGCTTCA
>Ga0307472_100000230_pt1 | contig 18054 bp, 17 predicted proteins | sample atmos_gasesAM5C__2_FD_204582 | JGI IMG/M metagenome (GOLD analysis project Ga0307472, IMG submission 204582) | Hardwood forest soil microbial communities from Morgan-Monroe State Forest, Indiana, United States - atmos_gasesAM5C_05 | ecosystem: Environmental > Terrestrial > Soil > Temperate...
ATCGCGGCGACCCGCACCGTCGGCGTCGGGCGTGATGTCGCGATCGATGCGGGCCTGCGCGCTCACATGATCCGCGTCTACAACTACATGGCAGGCGGCGTGGCGCTCACCGGCGTCGTCGCGTGGCTGACCTATGCCATGAGCGTAACCCAGATGGGCGCTGGCAGCCTCACTCTCACCCCGTTCGGACAGGCCTTGTTCGGCGGGCCGCTGTTCTTCGTCGTGATGTTCGCGCCGCTGGCTTTGGTGTTCTTCATGAGCTTCCGGATCAGCAGCCTGTCGGTCGGCGCAGCCCAGGCGCTGTTCTTCTTCTATGCGGCACTGCTCGGGCTTTCGCTCGCATCGATCTTCCTGGTCTACACCGAATCCTCGATCACGCGCGTGTTCTTCATCTCCGCCGCCAGCTTTGGCGCACTGTCGCTGTGGGGTTACACCACCCAGCGCGATCTCTCGGGGATGGGCTCGTTCCTGATCATGGGGTTGGTCGGCCTCATCATCGCGAGCCTGGTCAACATCTTCCTCAAGTCGAGCGGCCTCGACTGGGCGCTGTCGGTGATGGGCGTCGGCATCTTCGCCGGCCTTACGGCGTGGGACACGCAGAAGATCAAGGAACAGTTCGATCCGATGGATGACGGATCGATCGCCGGCCGCAAGGCGGTGATGGGTGCCCTGTCGCTCTACCTCGACTTCATCAACCTGTTCCTGTCGCTGCTGCGGTTGATGGGCGACCGGCGCTGAGTGCTCGCGACGCATGATGGGCTCATCGAGAGCGCGTTTTCGCTTCAACTTAAGGCGGAACGCGCTCTCGTTTCGACCCGCCGTCTGGGCCGGGCGGGTGACGTGACACGACGCGCTTGAGCCGATGATGTGATGCGGTGACAGCCGAAATCGGATGTTTCCGACGTCTCGTGAAAACGCCATATCGCCTTCTCGCATGACGAGCATCGCGATCCGGCCGGCTGGCCCGGCCGACATTCCCGCCATTACTCGCATCTACGCCGAGGCCGTTCGCGTCGGAACCGCCTCGTTTGAACTCGAGCCGCCGGACGAAGCGGAGATGACGCAACGTCACAGCGCGCTCATCGACGGCGGTTTCCCCTACGTCGTGGCGGAAACCGCTGGCGCGGTCGCCGCCTATGCCTATGCCGGGCCTTATCGACCGCGGCCGGCCTATCGCTGGACACTCGAGGATTCGGTCTATATCGCGCCGCAGATGCATCGTCGCGGCATCGGGCGGATGCTGCTCGATCGCCTGATCGCCGACAGTGAAGCGCGCGGCTTTCGCCAGATGATCGCGGTGATCGGCGACTCCGCCAATATACCCTCGATCGCCCTTCATCGCGCGGCGGGCTTCCGCCTTGTCGGCACACACAACGATGTCGGGTTCAAATTCGGCCGCTGGCTCGACAGCGTGCTGATGCAGCGCGCGCTCGGCCCGGGTGCAGGCGCCGAACCGTCATGATCGCAGCGCCGGGCGCAGCTAAACCGCGACCAGGCTGAGCGACGTGTCGAGCACGCCGAGCACGCGGTGGAGCTCGTGGCCGCGCCGCATGATCAGCCCGCTCGCCGAGATCACGCTGTAGGCGCCCTGGCGCCGGGCGTGGCGCGGGTCTTTCTCAATGCGATAGATTGGTATTTCCGAGGCGTGGCGAAATACTGAGAAAACGGCACGGTCGCGCAGGAAGTCGATGGCATAGTCGCGCCATTCACCGGCGGCGACCTTGCGGCCGTAGAGGCCGAAAATACAGTCGAGCTCGGTTCGGTCGAACGTCACATGGGCTGCGGGGGCGACGGGCGGAACTCCGCCCGGGGCTGCGCCCCCTTTGAACTCGCTCGGCTCGGTATCGCCGGGACCAAAGCCCATCGGCGCCTCCTGTCGTTGATCTGTCATGATCGCCCCGACCGCCGGGTGCGGCAAGAGTTTTATGGCCCCAAGGGCGCGATGGGCGCGATGCACCCGCGCGCAGGTCGCCTCGCGCCGTGGGAGCCCGATACCGCGTGCCATCGCCTTCACGGATTCGTTAATGGAATCATATTGCTGCCTAAATTCGGCCCAGCGCGCGCCGCGCTAGCTTGCGATATACGAATCGTAACTTCAGCAACCGGTCCGGTACGAGCGCCGGATTCCTCAGCCCCCCAGCCCCCCGGGGTTCGCACGGACCGGTGCTGTTGTTTCGTGTACGGTTCAATCCCCCAATGCTTTGGGGCCGGCTTCGCGCCGGCCCTTTTTTTTGCACAAGGGGCGCATGGTCGAACGAAGGTCCGCCGGGCAAGCGTTGCCGGCGCGCCGCGACGGCGGCGCTGTCGTCACGCGCCAAATTTATCGGATGAAATGCGCCGCTATTGCAGCGTGGCGGTGGCGGCACCAAGCATCGCGCCCGGCACGCCCGATTTGCCGGTCTGCACCAGCACGGCAACGGAATCGGCGTCGTCGCCCTTGATGTCGGCGATCGGCAGGCTCCAGGTCTCGGCCTTGCCACTCCATGTGCCGAGCTTGACCCAGCGGCGGACGACATTGTGATAGATGACGGTGCGCCCGTTGTTTTCGCCGCGCCCGATCGTGACCGGAACCGCCTTGGATAACGGGCACAGCCACACGTCGGCAGCCGCGCCGTCGTTCTTGCCAGCCGGCGCGGCGACCATCAGCCGGTCGTTGGCAACCGTGAGCGTCAGCGACAGCGGGAGCGTCGCGCCGCCGCGGCGGCTCACCGTGATCGCGCGCTCGATCGCGCCGTAGTCGCTGCCTAGCGTCTGCACCGTTCCATTGACGACGACCTGCGGCGTATAGACTTCACGGTCGCCGCGCGCCTGCGAATAGCTCTTCTGCCGATTGGTATGGCCGGGAACGGCGAGCGTGTCCTTCCAACCGAGATAGTCCCAGTAGTCGATCGGCACGCTGAGCGCGATGATCGAAGGATCGCTCGCCAATTCGCCGAGCAGCTTGTCCGCCGGCGGACATGACGAGCAGCCTTGGCTGGTGAACAATTCCACAATTGCGCGCGGCTCCGCGTCCGCGCGCGACGGCATGGTCGTGATCAACGCTGAGGCGATCACACTCAAAATGACGACGCGACGGTCCGTCATGACCCTCTCCAGCTACCCCGCCCGCGAGCCTTTCCAGTCGCCCAGCGTCGACTGCAGGCAGGCCCCCTGCAATTTTCCCCAACCGCCGGCTGTCCTCCCCAGATGGCGGACACCGCCGCGGTGACTATGTCATAATGTGGCGAACGTTCACCCGCTACTCACTTCGCAGTGAGGCGGGGGGCGCCAAGACCCGTTGCGCCGGGGCGACGTGTCACGCGTCGGGCCGGCGCAAATTGTCAGAAAAACGACGCGAAACGGGGTCAGGCGGCGAGCTGGCGCAGCACGTAGTGCAGAATCCCGCCGTTCTTGAAGTATTCGAGCTCTTCGAGCGTATCGATCCGGCAGATCAGCGGTACCCGCTTAAGCCCGCCGTCGGACGCCACGATCTCGGCGATCAGCCGCTGGTGTGGCTTGAGATCGCCGGCGAGGCCGCGGATGGTCACCTGCTCGTCGCCCTTGAGGCCGACGGATTGCCAGGACGCACCCTCCTCGAACACCAGCGGGATCACGCCCATGCCGATCAGATTGGAGCGGTGAATGCGCTCGAACGATTGGCACACCACGGCGCGGATGCCGAGCAGGGTCGCGCCTTTCGCCGCCCAGTCGCGCGACGACCCGGTGCCATATTCTTTGCCAGCGAACACCACCAGTGGAACGCCGTCCTTCTTGTAGCGCATTGCCGCGTCATAAATCGGCAGGCGCTCACGCGAGGGATAGTGGATCGTGAATCCGCCTTCGACGCCGGGCACCATTTGATTCTTGATGCGGATATTGGCGAACGTCCCGCGCATCATCACTTCGTGATTGCCGCGCCGCGTGCCGTACTGGTTGAAATCCGCCGGCTTGACCTTGTGCTCCACCAGGTATTTGCCGGCGGGCGAATCCACCTTGATCGATCCGGCCGGCGAGATGTGGTCGGTGGTAATCGAGTCGAGGAACAGGCCGAGCACCCGCGCATCGACAATGTCCGTGAGCGGCTGCGGCGAGCGCGGCATGCCGGAGAAATAGGGCGGGTTCTGCACGTAGGTCGAGCGGCGGTCCCACTCGTAGGTCACGCCGCCCTTGACGCTGATCTTGCGCCAGTTGGCGTCGCCCTTGAACACGTCGGCGTATTTGCGCGCGAAGATCTGCTTGTTGATCGCCTTGCGGATGAAGTTCGCCACGTCGCGGTCCGACGGCCAGATGTCGCGCAGGAAGACCTTCTTGCCTTTCGTGTCGACGCCGAGCGGTGCCTTGGCGACGTCGATCTGCAGCGAGCCGGCGATCGCATAGGCGACCACGAGTGGCGGCGAGGCGAGATAGTTGGCGCGCACGTCGGCGTTGACGCGGCCCTCGAAGTTGCGATTGCCCGACAGTACCGCGCAGGCCACCAGGTCGTTTTTGTTGATCGCCTCGGAAATCTCCGGCGGCAGCGGTCCAGAATTGCCGATACAGGTGGTGCAGCCGAAGCCGACCAGATTGAAGCCGAGCTTGTCGAGATCGGCCTGCAGTCCGGACTTGGCGAGATATTCCGCCACCACTTGCGAGCCGGGTGCGAGCGAGGTCTTCACCCACGGCTTGGCGGTCAGACCCCTCTGCGCCGCCTTGCGGGCGAGCAGGCCGGCGGCGATCATCACGCTCGGGTTGGAGGTATTGGTGCACGAGGTGATGGCGGCGATCACCACGTCGCCGTGGCCGAGGTCGTGATTGCGCCCGGCGACCGGAACGCGCTTGCCCATCTCGGCCGCCTTGCCAAACTCCTTGTCCATCGCCACGGCGAAGCCGGCCTTGGCTTCCTTGAGCGCGACGCGATCCTGCGGCCGCTTGGGTCCGGCGAGCGAGGGCTCGATGCTGGAGAGCTCGAGCTTGAGGACGTCGGTGAAAAACGGATCGGGTGTCGACTTGGTGCGGAACATGCCCTGCGCCTTGGCGTAGGCCGCGACCAGGCCGATGCGCGATTCCGGGCGCGCCGTGTCGCGCAGGTAGCGCAGCGTGTCGTCGTCGATCGGGAAGAATCCGCAGGTCGCGCCGTATTCCGGCGACATATTGCCGATGGTGGCGCGGTCGGCGATGGTGAGACCGGCGAGACCAGGGCCGAAGAACTCGACGAACTTGTTGACCACGCCGCGCCGGCGCAGCATCTGCGTGACCGTGAGCACGAGATCGGTCGCCGTCACGCCTTCTTTCATTTTGCCGGTGAGCTTCACGCCGATCACCTCGGGCAGCACCATCGAATAGGCCTGACCGAGCATCGCCGCTTCGGCTTCGATGCCGCCGACGCCCCAACCGAGCACCGACAGGCCGTTGACCATGGTGGTGTGCGAATCGGTGCCGACCAGCGTATCGGGATAGGCGATCTCCATCGCCACCACCTTGCCGTCGACCTTGACCTTGTCCTTGCCGTTCCACACCGTCTGCGACAGGTATTCGAGATTGACCTGGTGGCAGATGCCGGTGCCGGGCGGCACGACGCGGAAATCCTCGAACGAGCGCTGCGCCCACTTGAGGAAGCGATAGCGCTCCTGGTTCTGCTTGTATTCTTCTTCGACATTCTTCTTGAACGCGCCATTGTCGCCAAAATAGGTGACGGCGACGGAGTGATCGATGACCAGGTCGACCGGCACCAGCGGATTGATGCGCTTGGGATCGCCGCCGAGCTGCTTCATCGCGTCGCGCATCGCCGCAAGGTCGACGACGGCGGGCACCCCGGTGAAGTCCTGCATCAGCACCCGCGCCGGATGAAAGGCGATCTCGCGCTCGGATGTCCTGGTCTTCAGCCATTGCGCGACCGACTGGATGTCCTCCTTGGTCACCGAGCGGCCGTCCTCGTTGCGCAGCAGATTCTCCAGCAGCACCTTCATCGAGAACGGCAGGCGCGAGATTCCCTTGAGACCGTTCTTCTCGGCGGCCGGGAGGCTGTAATAGGCATATGTCTTGGTGCCGACCTTGAGGGTCCTGCAGCACTTGAAACTGTCGAGCGAGGTCATAGCGGCTGTTCCTGATGCCGGCGGTTGAGGCGTTGCGGTAACGAGTTGCTGCAGCTGCGTTTCTTCCCCAGACAAGAGTCGGACATGGTGGTCCGCCGAGTCGCGGTCTAATGCTTGGCTTATAAGGTCTTTTTATTCGTGCTGCCACACGATCGCAAATCGTCGACAGGATAAACACCATGTCACAGGTTGTAGTGCCGCGGGACAAGGCCGGCCGGGGGTCCCGCCTGGCCCGGCCGACGCCGTCCCGCCCCGCCCCGCCGGCAGAATGGCCCCTGATGCGGCTCGTCGCCTCGGCCTTGTCCTGCGTGCGCGGCGGCCGCGAGGTGTTCTCGGGCCTCGACTTCGCTGCTGCGGCAGGGGACCTGGTCGCGATCGTCGGGCCGAACGGGGCGGGCAAGAGCTCGTTGCTGCGCCTGGTCGCCGGGCTCGTGCCGGTCGCCTCCGGCCAGCTCGCGCTCGAGGGCGGTGCCCCCGACCTGCCGCTTGCCGAACAGGCCCACTATCTCGGTCATCTCGATGCGTTGAAGCCGTCCCTATCGGTAGCCGAAAACCTCCAGTTCTGGGCGGCCTATCTCGGCGAGGGCGGACTGCCCGTGGCCGGCGCGCTCGATGCGGTCGGCCTGCTCGGCCTCGCCGATCTGCCGGCGGCCTATCTGTCGGCCGGCCAGCGCCGCCGCCTGTCGCTCGCGCGGCTCCTGGTGGCGGAGCGTCCGATCTGGCTGCTCGACGAGCCGACCTCGGCGCTCGACGCTGCCGCACAGCGGCGGCTCGTCGAACTGATGCGCGCACATCTTAACCGGCGCGGCATCATCCTCGCCGCCACCCATGCGCCGCTCGGCATCGAGGACGCGCGCGAGCTGTGTTTGGGAGGGACACCATGACGATCATGACGCGAGGCTTGCCGCGGCCCAAGGCGTGCCCAGGCCTTTGCTTGCAAAGCGTGCGCCGTGGCGTGCGTGGTGGAGTGACATGACCGCGCTCTCAGCCCTTCTCGTGCGCGACATGCGGCTCACGGTGCGCGTCGGCGGCGGCGCGCTGATGGGCGTGCTGTTCTTTCTCGTCGTCGTCACGCTCGTTCCGTTCGCCATCGGCCCCGATCTCGCGCTGCTGGCGCGCATCGGCCCGGCGATCCTGTGGCTCGGCGCGCTGCTTGCGTCGTTGCTGGCGCTCGATCGCCTGTTCGCGAGCGATCACGACGACGGTTCGCTTGACCTCGTCCTGATGGGGCGGATGCCGCTCGAACTCGCGGTCGCCGTCAAGGCGCTCGCCCATTGGCTCACGACCGGGTTGCCCCTTGTCATCGCGGTACCGGTGCTCGGATTGTTCCTCAATCTCGACGGCACGGCGATCGGCGCGGTCGCGCTCACGCTCCTTGTCGGCACGCCGGCGCTGACGTTAATCGGCATGATCGGTGCGGCGCTCGCCGTGGTGCTGCGCCGCGGCGGTCTGCTGGTGCCGGTGCTTGTGCTCCCGTTGACCATTCCGGTGCTGATCTTCGGCGTGGCCGCGGCCAATGCCGCAGTGGTGGGACCGGTTCCGTTCGGCACGCCGTTCACGATCCTGTGCGCGCTGACGCTGGTCGGCCTCGTCATCGGCCCGGTGGCCTCGGCGGCCGCGCTGCGGCATGGTATGGAATGACACAACGATACGTTGTTGATACCGGGCAGCGATCCGTCACAATGTGTCCGTTCTCATCTGCCACCACGTGATCCCCGATGGCCCTGATCGACCTTGCCAACCCCACGCGCTTCCTCGGCTTCGCCGGCAAGCTGTTGCCCTGGCTCGCCGCGGCGACGCTGTTCGCCTTCGCGGTCGGGGTCGCACAGGTGCTGTCCGCGCCGGACGACTATCAGCAGGGCGCGACCGTGAAGATCATGTTCATCCATGTCCCGGCGGCGTCGCTGAGCCTGGTCATCTGGGGGCTGATGAGCGCCGCCGCGCTTGGCACGCTGGTGTGGCGGCATCCGCTCGCCGACGTCGCGGCGAAAAGTGCGGCGCCGATCGGCGCCGGCGTCACCTTGCTGTGCCTGCTCACCGGTGCGCTGTGGGGACGGCCGATGTGGGGCGCCTATTGGGTCTGGGACGCGCGGCTGACGTCCGAGCTGGTGCTGTTCCTGATGTATCTCGGCGTGATCGCGCTGTGGCATACGGTGGAAGATCCCGCTCGCGCCGCGCGCGCGGCCGCCGTCCTGGCGCTGGTGGGCTTGATCAATCTGCCGATCATCAAGTTCTCGGTCGATTGGTGGAACACGCTGCACCAGCCAGCATCGATCCTGCGCCTCGGCGGACCGGCCATCCACGAGAGCATCCTGGTTCCGCTCGCGGCCATGGCGGTCGCCTTCATCCTGCTGTTCGTGACGTTGCATCTCGCCGCCATGCGCAATGAAATCCTGCGCCGGCGCGTGCGCACGCTGCGAATGCTGCAGGCCCAGGGCGCCTGACGATGAATCTCGGGCCGCATGCCGCGTTCATCGTTGCCTCCTACGGCTGCGCGGTGCTGATCGTCGGCGCGCTGGTCGCTTGGGTCATGCTGGATTACCGGGCGCAGCGCCGTATGCTCGGCGATCTCGAAGCGCGCGGTGTGACGCGGCGCTCGGCCGAGCGCGAGGAAAAGGCATGACCAGCGTATCGCAGGACCAGCCGGCCAAAGGCCGGCGTCGGCTCGTCGTGCTGTTGCCGCTCGCCCTGTTTCTCGCGCTCGCGGCGTTGTTCTTCGTCCGCCTCGGCGCTGGCGACGTCTCGCGCATTCCCTCGGCGCTGATCGGGCGCCCGGCGCCCTCGACCAACCTACCGCCGGTTGCCGGGCTTGCCCGCGACGGCAAGCTGGTCCCCGGCCTCGACGCTGCGGATTTCAAAGGCGCGGTGACGGTGCTCAACATATGGGCGTCATGGTGCGTCCCGTGCCACGACGAGGCGCCGCTCCTGATGAAGCTCGCCGACGACCCGCGCATTCGCGTCGCCGGCATCAACTACAAGGACCAGGCCGACAATGCGCGGCGCTTCCTCGGCCGCTACGGCAATCCGTTCACGGCGTCCGGCGCCGACCCGAGCGGGCGCGCCGCGATCGAATGGGGCGTCTACGGCGTGCCGGAAACCTTCATCGTCGGACGTGACGGCCGCATCGCCTACAAGCTGGTCGGCCCGATCACGCCGGCCAACCTCGATGCGGTGCTCAAGCCCGAGATCGAGAAGGCGCTGGCGGCGGGGTCCTGACCGCTAGTCTTGAGCGGGCTCCGCTGCGGCATATTTCGCCAGCAACGGATATTGCAGGGCCGCGAACACGAAGGTAAGCGGCACGAAGCCGAACAGCTTGAAGCTCACCCAGAAATCCGTGGTCTGCGTGCGCCAGACGATCTCGTTGAGGACGGCGAGCGCGAGGAAGAACACGGCCCAGCGGATGGTGAGCCGGCGCCAGCCTTCCTCGGTCAGGTGGAACACCGAGTCGAACACGCTCGCCAGCAGCGGCTTGTTGAGGACAAGGCCGCTCACCAGCACCGCGCCGAATAGGGCGTAGATGAGCGTCGGCTTAAGCTTAATGAAGGTCTCATCGTGCAGCGCGAGCGTGAGCGAGCCGAACACCAGGACGATGATCGCCGAGACCACCGGCATGATCGGCAGGCGCCGGGTGAGCGCGTAGGACGCGACCAGCGCGGCGACAATCGCCACCATGAACACGGCGGTGGCGACGAAGATCCCGGTCTGCTCGCCCGACGTGAGGCCGGCGGGAAGGATCGGCGCCAGCAGCGGCGTGAACAGCGCCGGATGCGAGTTGGCGTAGAAGAACAGAACCAGCGGCCCGATATCGAGCACCAGTTTGAGGAACGGACTGATCTTGGGTTTGGCGGCCATCGGCGTCTCTAGCCTGTGCAAGCGTCATTGTCATGTGGTTATGTGGGTCATGTGGTTATGTGGCAGAGCGTCACGGTTCCAGACCCGCGATCGCCCGCGCGAAATCGCTGGCCTGGAACGCCGCCAAGTCGTCGATTCCTTCGCCGACGCCAATGAAATGCACCGGCAGGCCGAACTTGGCCGCGATCGCCACCAGGATGCCGCCGCGCGCGGTGCCGTCGAGCTTGGTCATGACCAGGCCAGTAACGCCGGCGATCCTGGCGAATTCCTGAACCTGCGACAACGCGTTCTGGCCGACGGTGGCGTCGAGCACCAGCAGCACGGCGTGCGGCGCCGCCGGATCGCGCTTCTTGATCACGCGCACGATCTTTTCGAGCTCGTCCATCAACGCCGCCTTGTTCTGCAGGCGGCCGGCGGTGTCGACGATGAGCACGTCGCTGGCTTGCGCCCGTGCGGCCTCCAACGCGTCGAAGGCGAGGCCTGCGGCATCGGCGCCTGCCGCGTGCGCAATCACCGTGCTGTTCGTTCGCTCCCCCCAGATCCGGAGCTGATCGATGGCGGCGGCGCGGAATGTGTCGCCAGCGGCGAGCATCACCTGGCGCCCCTCGGCCGATAATTTCGCGGCGAGCTTGCCGATGGTCGTGGTCTTGCCCGAGCCGTTGACGCCGATGACGAGAATCACGAACGGCCTGGCGGCCGCGTCGACCGTGAGCGGCTTGGCAACCGGGGTGAGAATCTTGTCCACCTCCGCGGCGAGGATCGCTTTGACCTCGTCGGGGGTGACCGTCTTGTCGTAGCGGCCCGCGCCGACCGCCGCCGCGATCCGCGCCGCGGTATCGACGCCGAGGTCGGCGCGGATCAGAACCTCTTCGAGGTCCTGGATCGCGTCGGCATCGAGCTTGCGCTTCGACACCAGCTCGGCGATGGCGCCGCCGATCGAGGCCGACGTGCGCGTCAGCCCGCCCTTGAGGCGCTGCCACCAGCTTCCGGAATTTTGCCCGCTGTTGTTCATCGTGGCTGCCGTGATAGCGGTTTAGCCATGGTACCGAAAGAGATGACGCCGAAAGAGATGACACCGGACGAGATGGTCGCGCGCGTGCTGTACCGCGACGGCCTGATGCTGGTGATCGACAAGCCGGCCGGGCTGGCCGTGCACCGCGGGCCCAAGGGTGGCGCCAGCCTGGAGGATTATTTCGACGCGCTGCGCTACGGCCTGCCGCGGGCGCCGGCGCTCGCCCACCGGCTCGACAAGGAGACCTCGGGCTGCCTGGTGCTCGGCCGCCACCGCAAGGCTCTCGCCCATCTCGGCCTGCTGTTCAAGCACGGTAAGGTCGGCAAGACCTATTGGGCGGTCGTCGAGGGCGGTCCGGACACCGCGGCGGGGACGATCGACGTGCCGCTCGGCCGCCTCGACGAGACCCGCGGGTGGTGGATGAAGCCCGACCCCAAAGGCCTGCCGTCGGTGACGACGTGGAAGGTGATGGGGCGGGGAAAACTTGCCGATGTGCCGCGAGTCGGGCCGGAGCGAGCCACCCACCGATCGGAAGAGGAGGTCGGGCCGTCACCCCCTGTTACCTGGCTCGCGCTCGAGCCCGTCACCGGCCGGACCCACCAGCTGCGCGTCCATTGTGCCGCCATGGGGTGGCCGATCGCCGGCGACAATATCTACGGCACGGCGCCACGCTTCGGCGGGCCCGGGCTGCATCTTCACGCCCGCGAGGTGGCGGTGCCGATCTCGAAAAATCGCCAGCCGGTGCGCGTCATCGCGCCACTGCCGGCGCACATGCATGCCCTGTTCAGCACATGCGGATGGAGCGGCGAGCGCGATCAGTAAAGCGGCGCCTTCGCCTGTTCCGGCAAGTCGCGCTCATCGGCTGCGCCGGCGATCAACTGCCGGCCGTCATGGCCGGCGATGGCGACATCGAGGATTGCGCCAGGCTCGATCGGGGTGGCGAGCCGCACCGGCGTGAAATGCTCGGTCCGGCCGCGCTCGTGCGATTCCGCGAGCACGCGCGCCCGCGTCCCGATCCGGCCGTCGAGATGCCGGCGCAGCGCCTCTTGGCCCTTGTCGCGCAGGCGACGCGCGCGCTCCTTGACGATCTCGCGCCTCACCTGGGGCATGCGCGCCGCCGGCGTGCCAGGCCGCGGTGAGAACGGAAAGACGTGGAGGTGGGTGAGGCCGCAGTCGACGACGAGCTCGAACGAGCGCGCGAACATCGCTTCGGTTTCGGTCGGGAACCCGGCGATGATGTCGCCGCCGAACACCACGTCGGGCCGCAGCCGCCGTACCTGATCGCAGAACGCGACGGCGTCGGCGCGCGAATGCCGGCGCTTCATGCGCTTGAGAATCAAGTCGTCGCCGGCTTGCAATGATAGATGCAGGTGCGGCATCAGTCGCGCTTCGTCGGCAAAGGCATCGAGCAGGTCGCGGTCGGCTTCCACCGAGTCGATCGAGGATAGACGCAGCCGTTCGAGCTGCGGCACGTGCTTGAGAATCTGCTTCACCAGCGTGCCGAGTCGCGGCGCGCCGGGCAGGTTGCCGCCGTAGCTGGTGAGGTCGACCCCGGTCAGCACCACCTCGCGATAGCCGTTGTCGACCAACCGGCGCACCTGCGCCACCGCTTCGCCCATCGGCACCGAACGCGAGTTGCCGCGGCCGTAGGGAATGATGCAGAACGTGCAGCGGTGGTCGCAGCCGTTCTGCACTTGCACGAAGGCACGCGCGCGGCCGTCGAGACCGTCGACGAGATGCGCCGCCGTCTGCTTGATCGCCATGATGTCGTTGACCGCGACCCTCTCCTCGCCGGCGATGCCGAAATTGCCGGTGCGTTCGAGATAGGCACGCGTCTGCGCCCAGGCGCCGGCACGCAGCTTCTCGTCGTTGCCGATGATGCGGTCGACCTCGCTCATCGCCGCAAACGTCTCGGGCTGCGCCTGCGCGGCGCAGCCGGTCACCACGATGCGTGCTGAGGGCCGCTCACGCCGCAACTTGCGGATCGCCTGACGCGCCTGGCGCACGGCCTCGCCGGTCACCGCGCAGGTGTTGACGACGACGATGTCGTCGAAGCCGGCGCTCGCGGCCTCGCGGCGAATGACTTCCGACTCGGAGGTATTGAGACGGCAGCCGAAGGTGACGACGTCGACGCTCATGGTGTGCTCACGCCGTCGTGGCCGCGGTGAACAACGCGGGATCGAAGCGGCCTTCGAACTCGTAGGCGATCGGCCCCGTCATCAGCACGTGATCATCCTTCTCGCGCCAGTCGATCACGAGCTCGCCGCCCGGCAGCGTGACGGTCACCTTGCGCTCGGTGCGCCGCAGGCGAGCAGCGGCAACCGCGGCGGCGCAGGCGGCGGAGCCGCACGCCTTGGTGAGGCCGGCGCCACGTTCCCACGTGCGGATAACGATGTGCTCGCGCGATTTGACCGCGCATAGCGTGATGTTGGCGCGTTCGGGAAAGATCGGATGGTTCTCCAGCAGCGGTCCGATCTTTCCGAGGTCGTAGGCCTCGACGTCGTCGACCCAGAAGATCGCGTGCGGGTTGCCCATGCTGACCGCCGACGGCGAGTGCAGGATGGGGTCGTCGATCGGCCCGATCTGCAGCTCGATCGCGCGGGTGTCGCGGAACGCCTCGGCCAAAGGAATGTCCTTCCACCCGAAGCGCGGCGCGCCCATGTCCACGGTCGACATCAACGGTCGCCCATCCTTCCAGCAATTGATCAAGCCTGCGGTTGTTTCGAAGGTCAGCGAACCCTTGCCGGTTTCCTTGAACAGGAGGTCGGCGACGCAGCGCATGCCATTGCCGCAGGCGCCGGCTTCCGAGCCGTCGTTGTTATAGATGCGAACGAAGGCCTCGGTGCCGGTGAGCCGCGGCGGGTAGAGCACCATCAACTGGTCGTAGGGCGCGCCGGCCGGTCCCGCCGCAGCGCGCGCCTCGGCGGCGGTGATCGCGGCGGCCTTGGCGCGCAAGTCGACCACCACGATCTCGTTGCCGAGGCCGTTCATTTTGATGAAAGGGTGGTTGGCGAGGGCGCTCATGGCCGAGAACTGTTGATTATGCCCTGTTTATATGGCGATGGGCGGCCGGATGGCCAGCCAATCCTATAGCGCGGGCGATACGGCCATGCATAGATTGCGGCGGTCATCTTCCCGCCGCCGTGCTAGTCATGACTATCCGCTTGCGTCTCGTCCGAGGCCGGTTGGCCCACCATTCGCATCCCGACAACGATTAGGTCTCACCCAGGAGAAACCGATGACCGCCCTCCGCAAGGCCGTGTCGATCGCCGCCGCCGCCGTGGTGTTCGGGCTTGTCGGCGTGGTGGCCTCCGCCGCCCAAAATCCCGCGCCGCCGGCGCCCAGTACGGTAAAGCCGGCCGATCCGTTCGGCGAGGAGGTGGCGCTGACCGCCAAGACCATCGTCGCCATGAAAGGCACCGCGACCTGGGACAACGCCTATGAGACGCTGGTCGAGGCGTTTAAGACGCTCTACGGGTTCCTCGACAAGCAGAGCATCAAGCCGATCGGATCGGCGATGACGATCTATCTGTCGACCGACGATACCGGGTTCCAGTTCCAGGCCGGGGTGCCGATCGCCGACGCGCCGAAGGAGGCGCCGAAGGGCGACATCAGCGTCGCCACGTCGCCGGAGGGCAAGGCGCTCAAGTTCATCCATCGCGGATCGTACGACTCGATGGATTCGACCTACGAGGCGATCACCAACTATCTTGACGAGAAGAAGCTCGAGGCCAAGGACCTGTTCGTCGAGCAGTACGTCACCGACCCGCGCTCGACACCCGAGGACAAGCTGGTGGTCGAGGTCTACGTGCCGTTGAAGTGACAGCTGGCGCTAAAGCTCCCACACCTCGCCCGGCTTGAGAACGCGAAACCGTTCGGCGGAAAGCCCAGCAGCAGCGCGCGCTGCCGCGAGTGCCGCGACCGGCGCCTCGATCGCCTCGTCGGTGAGCTGGAACGTCCCGTGGTGATGGGCGAGTGCTAGCTCCGCGCCGGTGTCGCGGAACGCGTTTACCGCTTCGTCCGGGTTCATGTGCTGGTCGGCCATCAACCAGCGCGGCTCATAGGCGCCGATTGGCAGGATGGCGAGCCGGAACGGGCCGTGGTGCTGGCGCGCGCTGCGGAAATGGTGGCCGTCGCCATAGCCGGAATCGGCGACGTGGAAGATGCGGCCGCCTGGCGTCTCGATGACGAAACCGGCCCACAGCGCCTTGTTGCGATCGAACGGCCCGCGTGCCGACCAGTGGCGGCTCGCCACCAGCGTCACGCTCACGCCGTCAGCGAGCACGACGCGCTCGCCCCAGTCGCGCGCCTCGGCACGGATCGCATCGTCGTGCGCGCGCATGATCGTGTCGTTGCCGAGCGGCGTGACAATGCGCGGACGGTGCGGCGTCACCAGCGCCGACAACGTCGTCACGTCGAGATGGTCGTAGTGATTATGCGAGACGAACACCGCGTCGATCGGCGGCAAGGCATCGAAGGCAATCCCGGGATCGTTGACGCGTTTCGGCCCGACGAAGCCGAACGGCGAGGCGCGTTGCGACCATACCGGATCGGTGAGGATGTTGAGGCCGGCGGCCTGGATGAGCAGGCTGGCGTGGCCAACGAACGAGATGCGCCATGTCGCGCCGTCGACGCGCGCCGGCGGCTTGTCGGAAAACGGGCTGGGCGCCCAGGTGGGCCACGCCGCCTTGCCGTCGGCCATGTACCAGCGCAGCACGTCCGAGAGCCTCTTCGGCGGCATGCCGTGGACATCGAAGAAGCGCAGCCCATCGAAATGGTCCGATACCGGGCCGTCGTAGTAGCGGTTGTTCGCGGCGCGCAGGCCGACGCCGCCGAGACCGGCTGCGGCAACCGCGGACAAGCCAGTGAGGATGTGGCGGCGTGCGAGCTTCATGGGTGAGCGTCTAGCACATTGAGGCAAAGTCCGGGGTACGTGCCGATGTCCCGGGCGCGTCAGCGGCGTAATCTCGCCGCATAAAAGCCAAGCTGTTGCCCGATTGTTCCCGCCGTCGCGCAATCGCCGTCATTCCTTGAAGGCTCGCCTTGAAGGCTCGGGCGATTCCTGGCGACGCCGAGATCAAGGCGCAATCGCCGCGGCGCCATCGTTGGAGGACGACGCAGACCGCCAATTGACATTGGACTGAAACCATATTTGCGAGGAGTTTGTCATGAGTATCCTCACCCACGAAGAAGTTCTCGCGACCATTGGACCTCTCGACGATGTCGCCGTCGCTGAAATCATCGGAACGGGCGTCACCGGTGCCGAGCTGATCGAAGCCCAGGCCTGGGTCAATGCCCACGAGGCGGCAGACGATCGCCATCGCGTGTGTCCGCCCGGTCATATCGCCCAGGTCATCGAGATCCTCGAGCAGATCGAGATGGTCCCATCATCGGCGCCGGATGACGGCCGCTAGTTTGGAAGACTGACCGATTGCTGCCGCCACGATTGTCGGCCGACGAGCAAGACGTTCTCCGTGAGCCGCAGCGCGCTTGGCGTCGGGCGGCGCCAGCGGCGATCGCGCGGTCGATGTCTGCTTGCCGCCGCGCTGGTTCGGGAATGAGCCAGGCGATCGTGGCGCGTGATGACGATCGTCTCTGCGCGTTTGACTGCGTCGAGCCCTGCCGCAAGCCGGGTCAGGCGCATGAATTTGCTTCATTTATTTTGAAGGGGTCGACGAGCGGGCAATTCGCAAGGGCGCAATTGACCGGTTGACTTGGTGACCGACTGGCTCGTAGTGTCCGCGCGCTCTCAAGAGAGCTGAAACGTACCCCGCCGCCCGGTCCAGGAGAGGCCGGAGGCCAACGCCCGACAGCGCGATGCGCCCTCGGGCGCAAACGTGTTTTGAAACCATGTTCGACACTCTGTCTGACAAGCTCTCCGGCATCCTCGACCGTCTGACCCGGCGCGGCGCGCTGTCGGCGGCCGACGTCGATGCGGCGGCGCGCGAGGTGCGCCGCGCGCTGCTCGAGGCCGACGTCGCGCTCGATGTGGTGCGCGCCTTCGTCGACAAGCTGCGCGAGCGCGCTGTCGGGGTCGAGGTCGTCAAGTCGGTGACCCCCGGCCAGATGGTGGTGAAGATCGTTCACGACCAGCTTATCGAAACCTTGGGCGCGAGCGCCGACCCGATCGACCTCAACGCCCCGGCGCCGGTGCCGATCATGATGGTCGGGCTGCAAGGCTCGGGCAAGACCACGACCACGGCCAAGCTCGCCAGGCGCCTGACCGAGCAGGCGCGGCGCAAGGTGTTGATGGCCTCGCTCGATACGCGGCGGCCGGCCGCGATGGAGCAGCTTGCGGTGCTCGGCCGGCAGGTCGAGGTCGATACGCTACCGATCGTTGTCGGCCAGACGCCAGTGCAGATCGCGCAGCGCGCGCTGCAGGCGGCGCGGCTCGGCGGCTATGACGTGGTGCTGCTCGACACCGCCGGCCGTATCACGCTCGACGAGGCGATGATGGCGGAGGCGGCCGACGTCAAGCGCGCCGCCACGCCGCACGAAGTCCTGCTGGTCGCCGACAGTCTCACCGGCCAGGACGCGGTCAATCTCGCGCGCGCGTTCGACGCGCGCGTCGGCCTCACCGGCATCGTGCTGACCCGCGTCGACGGCGATGGCCGCGGCGGCGCCGCGCTGTCCATGCGGGCGGTGACCGGCAAGCCGATCAAGCTGATGGGCACCGGCGAAAAGCTCGACGCGCTGGAGGATTTCCATCCCGCGCGCGTGGCCGACCGCATCCTCGGCATGGGCGACATCGTCTCGCTGGTCGAGAAGGCGGCGGCGACCATCGATGCCGAAAAAGCCGCGCGCGTCGCCGCACGCATGCGCAAGGGCGCCTTCGACCTCAACGACCTGCGCGAGCAGCTCGGCCAGATGGCGCAGATGGGCGGCATTGGCGGCCTCATGGGCATGTTGCCGGGCATTGGCAAGATGAAAAATCAGATGGCGGCCGCCAACCTCGACGACAAGCTGCTCAAGCGCCAGGTCGCGATCATCGACTCGATGACGCCGCAGGAACGCAGGAGCCCGGACGTGCTCAAGGCGAGCCGCAAGAAGCGCATCGCCGCGGGATCGGGCACCAAGGTCGAGGAGATCAACCGGCTGCTCAAGATGCATCGCACGATGGCCGACGTGATGAAGGCGATG
>Ga0307472_100000231_pt1 | contig 17986 bp, 21 predicted proteins | sample atmos_gasesAM5C__2_FD_204582 | JGI IMG/M metagenome (GOLD analysis project Ga0307472, IMG submission 204582) | Hardwood forest soil microbial communities from Morgan-Monroe State Forest, Indiana, United States - atmos_gasesAM5C_05 | ecosystem: Environmental > Terrestrial > Soil > Temperate...
GCCCAGCCGTGAGCGGCTGAGCAACCGGGTCCGCTTGAGAATTGGCGAGTGCTCCCCTGGTTGGCCGGGCCACGAGTTGCTGCTGGTCCGCGGCGCTGCCCGCTTGAACCGATGGCGGCAGATGACGTAGCGGAGGCGAAACGTCGTGTTTCATGTTATGGATTACGTTCGGCTTGGCTTGTCCGCCTTGTATCTGAGCTGGAGACGCCGATGGGAACGCCAGACATGCTCCCAGTAATATCAGTACCGAGAAACCTGTGAGACCTTTGCTCATCTTGCTTCCTCCCATTGGCGCTCTGCGGCGCACTTGTTTCAGTCAAAATTAGAGTGACAACCACAGCCCTTCTTACTTGCCGGAAAGAGTCAAAGAAAAACGTCGACATCCCGACCAAATGAGCGGGATTTGACGGATCGACTGTGATCCAGGGTCGCCGCGATGATTGTTGTACGCTGCATTGACGACGCAGCCGCCATTCTTGTCCGTAGTACGTCGGTCGCACGTGAACTTGCTTGAACAGGTGGAAACTTGTTGTTGCTCTTGGCGTGGCAATCCGGACCGGCGAGGCTGACAGCAGGTGCAAAAACATCAAGACGATCGGCAACGCGATAAGCCAAGCTGTGCGGACGAGTCATACGGACCTCTCTCTTGCGGGGGGGAGCACATTCATAACTCGATTTGCCGCAAAAATCAAGCTAATCACAGAAAGACGAAGATAACTGAATTGCTGTTGCGGACTCCCTTCGCGCCAACCAACTCCGAACTGGTTGGATTTCGGTTGGAACATCTAAACCATGATTGAAACAGGCCTTAGAGGTAGTTAGACCGCAACGCACCCGGAGCTGTGATATATAAACTCCGTAGCTCTCCTTAACGAGTTCCCCGTGCGATACAAAGAGACGGGCACGTCTAATCCTCGGAGGTTTCCTTACGATGAAACGTCAATTCATCTTGGTGGCATCGACCCTTTTGATAATTTCGGGCTTTTTAGCCGTAGCTAACGCGCAGGACGATAAGGGTACTTGGGCAACGAAGAAGTCCGCGTGGCTATTGCTTACGCCCGCCGAACGAGGACAGGTGCACGACTTCGCGGAGGACTACAAAAATTATCTGACCGTCGCCAGAACCGCACAGAGTTCGACGCGAGAAGTGCTTCGTCGCGCCCGCGCGGCTGGCTTTGCAGAGTTCACTGACGCTAGCCAGATTAAGCCGGGTGCACGCTTGATATTTCCGAACCGCGATCGGGCGCTGATACTGGCGGTGATCGGCACCGAGCCGATTGTGGACGCCTCCCACGTGGTAGGGACGCACCACGACAGTCCGCACATTGACTTGAAGGGACGTCCGATCTTTCCGGCCGGTGGCTTCGCGCTTCTCAAAACCATTTATTACGGCGGAATCAAGAAATACCAATGGGCAAACATCCCGCTGGCATTAATGGGCCGGATCGATACCACGGATGGACGCAGCATCGACATCTCGATTGGACTCAACCCCGGCGACCCGGTGTTCGTGATACCCGATAATGCTCCCCACTCCGATACGGAGTTGCGGACTCGCACCTATACGAACGTTCTGGAGGGAGAAGAACTTGATCCAGTGGTTGGCAGCATTCCTGGAGAAACAAATTCGGTGGCCGAGGAAGTGTCAAACGAGCTGGCAGCGACATACAAAATAAAGGAGGAGGACCTCGTGAGTGCGGAGCTGGCGCTCGTGCCCGCGTCGCACCCCGCAGATGTTGGCATCGATCGAGGTCTGGTGGGTGCTTATGGGCAAGATGATCGGCTATCGTCATTCTGTGCCGCACGCGCAATTCTAGACTTGAAAGGCACCCCTAAGTCTTCGGCAATCGCCTATCTTTCAAACTTTGAAGAAGAGGGGTCCGTCAATAACACCGGCGCAGGATCTCAGTTCTTAAACTCGACCTTGGCACGGCTGATTAGCGCCCAGAGAGGCGCCGCTTATAGCGATTTGGACCTGCGACGCGCTCTGCACAATTCTCAAGTGATCTCCGCTGACGCAAATGACGGGATCAACCCAATCTTTCCAAACACCAGCGAGCCCACAAACGCTGCGCGTCTGGGCTACGGCGTGGCGATTAAACTTTACGGAGGGGGTTTCAACGCTCCCTCGGAATATACCGCGCGGATTCGCGCCCTGATGGATCAGAACGGAATTCCCTGGCAGACGCATACGTATAAGGTCGATGTCGGCGGCGGAGGAACCATTGGTTTATTCATGTCCCGCGAAGACATGGAGGTGATTGATCTCGGTGTCCCATTGCTTTCGATGCATTCCCCGTTTGAGATGTCCTCCAAGGCCGATGTCTGGGATTTCTATCGCACGATGAGTGCATTCTACAAGCAATGAAGTGGGTGCTCATTTCTGCCAGCGACCCGTGCGGGCGGCACCTTAAGGAGCAGAGTGCGATGCGCGCAATGCCTGCTTGACTCGGTAATCGGAGACGAGCGTTTCGGCTGCCATAGCGCTGCCCGTAGAGCGCGGTTTTCATTCGCGGCGCGGACATGGCCTTTTCGTGGGTGTTAAGATATTTCCTCTTGTCCGGAATTTCCCTATCGAGCACCAGGAAATCGGAAATGGACAGAAAAGATTTGGACCGATATAAGCGAGTGCTACTCGAAAAACGGGGCGAAATGTCAATCGCCAGCGCCGAAGCTGAGAGTCCGATTCCGGCCGCCGGGCACCAGCAGGGCGATCCCGTCGACCAAGCGAATGCGAATAACGAAGCGGAACTTCAGATCCACTTGCATGAAACCGACCTGCGCCTCCTCCGAGCAATCGAGGATGCGCTCGCTCGGATCAGACATGGTACCTTTGGCACCTGCGAGGCCTGTCAAAATCCAATCTCTCGGGCACGGTTAGAAGCTGTACCTTGGGCGCGACTCTGTCGCGATTGCAAAGAGCGCCAACATGGGTGATGACACGAAGTGGTCGACTAGCGTACGACGGCGGAAGTCAGGCGTCCCACCATCGGTTCCGGTACAATCTGGATCTGGCGATCAGTACAGTTAGACCCAAATCCAGTTCAAACCAGAAAACTACTCTAACCTTTGAAATCGGAGGTCAGCTATGACGGAAAAGATCGATTCGAACGTAGGTTATTTCATGGCGGGACTGGCTATCGGATCGCTCGTTGGTATCTTCTTCGCGCCGAAATCCGGTCAAGGAACTCGTGAATACCTATCGCAGAAGGTAAAAGAAGGGAGCAAGCAAGCTCGCAAGAAGGCGCGGGAACTAAGTGAGCGCGCTGATGACTTGGTTGAGCGCGGGAAGGAACTGGTCAACCGGACGAAAGAACAAATTGCAACGGAATTGGAAGACGCTAGCAAAACCGATCTGCCGGAGAAATCGAAAGCGAAGGGTGTCTAGATGGAGAGCTGAGTCGTTTCCCGGCGAATCGTCACCGCGCTGGCGTTCAGAGATCCAGGAGATTTACCAGAAGCTGGGCGACCTCGTTGCTGATGGATCGCTCTCCGCCGCAGTGGAGCACGTCTACTCGCTCGAGCAGTTCAAGGAAGCGTCAAGCAATCTTTGAAATCAAATCGCAGCGGAAAGATTCTGTTCAAGTTCGGCGACCACGGATCGACGCTCGCGTAACGGATTTTGGGAATGAAAATAAGTCAGACGATTAAAGAGCCCTCGAGCTCTCTGACTGAGCACTGCCGTGTCGCGACCTTTGATCTGCGAGGCCACGGAAATTCAGACAAACCAGATCATGCGGATGCCTATGCGAGCGGTGAACAATGGGCGGATCATTTAAACTCGGTGATGGAGACAGCGGGCTTGCGGCGCCCTACGCTCGTTGGCTGGTCCTTGTTGAACCAGGAAGCGCAAATCTCGCTCTACCCGGAGTCTGGGCACGCTCCCTTCTACGACGAACCAGAGCGCTTCAACCGCGAGTTGGCCGGTTCATCAGCGTCGCATTTGGGTGACGGACATCTTCGTCAGGCCGTCGAACGCATCGCAGGGGTCCAACCGGCACCAAAACTAACACCAGCGAAACTGAAGCTATGAGCAGCAGATGGCCCGCAAGCGCATAACACTTTTGATTTGTGTGGTGCCCAAGAGAGGACTCGAACCTCCACTCCCTTGCGAGAACTAGCTCCTGAAGCTAGCGCGTCTGCCAATTCCGCCACTTGGGCATTTCCTGCGGCAGGGAAACGACAAATCATATTGCCGCGCGCTTCCAGGTTTGTCAACGAAGCACAATCCGCACGGATTGCTTGAGGATGCCGGGTTGAAGGGGTAGGAAGTTCCCACGGGCTGCGCCGGGGAATGGCGACTTCACGAGAAAGCTACTGCCCGTCCAAAGCCGGCCTTCTCGATGAAGCGATGGTTATGGTTTGCTACGATAATGCGAAACCCGTTGACGCCTGAGAATGAAAGGGGTGGCATCCGCCGAAATCGACTTCAAATTCCCGGAGAGCACCTCCCTTACAAAAAGGCTCAGTGCGCAGATTGCTGATCAGGCTTCTCCGGGAAACGATTGGCCAGAACCTGGCTGAAGCCGCCCTCCTGCTCATGCTGGTCAGCCTTGTAGCTATTGCTGGAATACAAGAATTTGCTTGCAGTCTGAATTGCGCCTTTGAGAATGCTGCCACCATTCTTGACAGAGTTCACGGCAAGATTCCACCGGGCCAACTGAAAAAATGTAGCAAAAAATGCTAACGAACAGGCTGCGTCATTTTCGTTTTGCCCCGCCAACGCTTCGGCTCCCCGCCCGCTCAATACGCGTTTTCATGGGATAGCGCGGCGCGCTTCTAGCTCCTGAAGCTACTGCGCTCCGTTTAAATTTCCAAGGGGGAGACCTCTTCGCTGCGTGGGTCTATACTCTCGGCAGGACCGTTCGCACACAAGAAGGTCGCTATTCTCGACGCGCAACTTCTGATGTGGCACATGACCGACCACGACCGCAAAGATTCCGATCGCCCCGTCCAGCTCTCCGCCAGCGCCGCTCCGGAGCCGGAAATCGAATCGCGCTTTTACGAGCTGCGGAAAGGGAAGGTCTGGTTTTCGGAGGAAATCAAGCGAGAGCAGCGCAAGCGGAAGACATCCCTGTGGCGCTACATCCACCAATCCCGGTTTTTCGTCGCGCTCACCGCGGCCCTCATCTACGCCTGCATCATCGCGTTTCTGCTTCTCGATCTTTTCGTCACCATTTACCAGGCGTTTTCGTTTCCGATCTACGGCATCCCCAAAATCCTGCGCGATTCACTAAACGTCGCGACCGTCAGCGTTACTACATACTGCAGCGCGGCCATCCTTGCTGATAAGTTTTGACCTTAGATTCGTATCCGAAAGTGTCCTCACGAATCTACGGTCATATTGGCCCTTCACCTAGACCAAGGAGGGACGACACCGGTCATACGTGCGTAGGCGACGAGCTGTCCCATGTGCTCGTTCGCGTGGAGGAGGATGCGCAAATAAATCCCGTCCACCGTGGCATCACGATCGGCGATCTGCACCTTCCTCCGGAGATCTTTCGGCGTTTCTGCCAAGTGCGCTTCCTTGACAGCATCCAGCGAGCGCTTAAGCCAGTCGATGACCTCCGCTTTCGAGGTGGCTGTCTTCTCCATCCCCTCTTTCCACCCGGCTGGCACCTTGGGGCCCGTGACGCTCAGCAGATAAAAGTTGGCGCCTACGATATGCATGTAGACTTCGCTGGTGCTGCGCACTCCCGACGCGGGTCGCCAGGAGAAATTCTCCGCGGGTGTAGCCTCGGCCAGTGCGATCAACTGGCTCGATACGTGGCGCCATTCTCCGTCGTAGCCCTGCCAGATTCCTTCGGGCGCCGTTTGCGCGAGTATTGAGCGCGCATTCAACAAGACAAGCAGCAAGACCAGTTTTTTCATGATCCTCAGGGTAGCTTAAGTTTTGCGACGTTGTCCTCTGCCTCGTAGAGCGCGGTCGTGACCGTCACGGGGAAACGCACGCTGCCAAGAGTCACTTGTTTTCTCAAAATCATGGTATCCGGCGCGGCATTGGTGGGAACCACCGTGCCGCTTCCATCTCGGACGCGGCCGAAGAGCACGCGAAACGGAAATGGTTTACGATCGCTGGTACGGACGAACACGCCGGTGAACTCCACGTAAGCCGAATCGGCGGCGATATCTGCGGCTGTGAAATGTATCGCAGTGCCTGCTCCATCCGGCTGCTTGAAACGCGCAACGGAAACCTCGACCTCCGACTTCATCTCGGTAATCATCCCGTCACCCAAACCCGTAAAGTGAGCTTTGACAGCGGCCGTGGGAAACGACTCAAACTTATACATCATTCCAGTTTGGCCGCGCAGCTGTACCTTGCCATTTTGAAGGGGAAGCATGATGGCATCGAATGTGAAACCTTGTCCGGACGTGGTGGTCATGATCTGCCGCCCGTTGGCGCTGGAAGAGATCGAGCAATCCAGCCAGGAGCTGCTGCTGAAGACCAACGGGGGGTACTGGCGTTCGCTTTTCCAGGAGTCGTTGTCTTCGTGAGCCGATGGATTCGGAGAATTAGAACGACCAAATGAAGCCAACGACACGACGAGAGCCACTGCCGCCAGATAAATCGCAAGATTTTGCCGGTTTCGGAAGTCCGCGGTATTCATTCGAAGCCTCCTCAAAGCGGGGGAACAGGAAATCACATTGCCGCGCGCTTTCAGGTTTGTCAACGCAGCACCATTCCGAGCGGGATTGCTTGACCCAGGCTGCCTGTCACTCTACAGTAGGATGGGCCGGCAAGGGGGCCGTGCAATGGCCACAACACGCGCGATGATTGAGCGCCGGCGCGCGAGCCGCGTTCTCATCCGCATCCCGATCAAAGTGTTCAGCAAGGGGTTCGATGGCGAGCCTCTCGATTCCCCTGCGGAAGCGATTGCCGTCAGCCGCACGGGCGCGCTGCTGCGAACTCCGTTTCAGCCGGCGCTGGGCTCGCGCATCGAAGTGCTCAATGCTCTATCGCAGGAAACGCAGGAATTCCGCGTGATCCGCGTGAGTCACTCGAAAAACGACGGCTGCTTTGAATTGGGCGTCGAGATCCTCTATCCCTCCTGCAATTTCTGGGGCATCCAGTTCCCCGACGAACGCCTCACCGCATAAAATTCGCTCACTTATAAGTCGCCAAATCTGCGCCAGCCTCGCCTCCCTCTCGCCAATCGCAGACCTATCTCCCAGGCACTGTATTGGTGCTATACTCCCCGGAATCGGGCCCGCTCGGGGGCCGACCATCCAGCCGGCTTGTTGCTCCACGTCCTGCGGGCGCGGGAGGTAAGCGATGGGTTCGATGCACGACTTCCTCATGATTCTAATGATGGCCTGGGGCGCGGTGACCGCGATTCTGATTTGCCTGCTCATCTACCGCGGCACACTCGAAGCTCACGAAGACGACCAGGTTTTTCTGGACGCGGCCGGAGATTCGATGGCCGCTGAACAGCGCATGATCGTCGCCAAGATCGATAAACTCAGCCGGCCGATCACGATACTCATGATCGCGTCCGGCGCGTTGCTAGTAATCGCGGGCGCGATCTGGGGTTGGGACGCGTACCAGAGATTCTGACCGCGGCTATTGCTGCGGTTTGGCAGGTGCGGGCGCGGCCGGATTTTGTGCCGCCGGCTGCGATTGCGGCTGTTGTGGCTGTTCGGGCGCCTGGTCGCAGACCTGCGACGTGTGATTGTGAACGATCAGCCAGTTGCCGCCGATTTTTTGCAGGATCAGAGTGGTCTGCCCGCGCGCTGAGTAGGGCTTGTTCTGGTAGGACGAAAGAAACTCCCACTGGTAGGAAGCCCAGGCGACATCTTCGTGTACGAACACGTCTGTATTGCGGCGGATGAGTTGCATCCCCTGAAACGCCGCAAGGCTCCGCTGATAATCTCCCACATAGTTTTGCCATCCCACGATCGGTGGAGCGTAGGCGCCGCTGACGAACACGGCATTGTCGGAATAATACTTGTGCATCATCTCGACCTTGCCGAGTTGGAAGGCGGCGAGCATTTCGCCGATGTCGCGATCGATCTCGTCGGACGCTGGCATCGGGATCTGCGGCATCGGTGACTGGTCGGCGGCTTTATTTTTCGGCTTTTTCTGGGCCCACGCTGCGCTGGATGCAAGCGCGAAAATTGCGATGAGTGCGGCGATTCTGCGGGTAGCCCAAGCGAATCCCCCAAGATTTTGCTTCATTCGCTTTTCCTCCTGAAACCGCACGAAGCATAGCACGCGCAGAAAAGCGCGAGGCGAAGGGATGTCGGTGCGTGTGTCGCGAATGCGACGGGAGGATCCGCAAGGTGCGAATCGATTTCACCGCCACCACACGACGAAGACCTCGCCCGTCCCACTGGCATCGCTGCTATTCCCTACGCCGTCTATAAGGGCGTCGGCGTTGTCAAGAGACACGGGAAAAATCAAAATCCTCACGCTTCTGATAGCTGAAGCATCGGGCGCCCGGCGAAAAGGAACAATTCTGATTGTGTGCATTTTAGGACAGACAGGCTAACCCCGACCCCAGTAAATTGATTTCGTTCGCAGCAATCCAGTTCCTCTCAGAGCGAAGCCCGGCTCCTCATTCTCAGGCGATACCAAGAGGGATTTTGAGGCCGAGGGAGGCTGTTCCTTCGCTTCAGTGTTGAAGAGCAAGAATTAGAGAAGAGAAGTCTGGTGATGTACAAACGGTTCATTGTGCTGCTCGGAGTATTTCTGGGTAGCCACGCGCCGGCGGCAGCACAGGCACCTGCAGCACAGATCGTCCTGGCGCACGCGTATGTTGCGCCGGCCATAACGATGCTCCGGCCCGTATCGGCCCCTTTGCCGGCCGCCTCCTTCCAGCTGTACCAGTACCCCAAAAAATCCCCCGCCTATTTCGATCGCGTGTTCTCAGCAGCCTATGAACGTGACGGCAGCATCGAGCGCCTTCCCCCGACGGAAACGGTTACGACTTTGTTTTTCACGCGGACGAGCCTGTCCCTCGTCCAATTCTGGAGCGGACGGTTGCGGCTTGATGGCGTCATAGGCACGCTGAACATGCAAAACGTACAGCTCGGTCCTTCGGCCTCTGGCGGTCTGTGGGACTTTCGTCCCCCGCGACAAAGTTATCCCGGCGGGCCTCGGTCGCTCGATCTCTACGGGATCAGCGTGAGCTATCACTTTGGCCGGGCCGCGCGGACGGAAAGCCCGCCGCACGTATGGCGGTGCCTGTCGCGGTTTGTGGCCAACGTTCTAGATTGAACTGCCAAAAGCAGAAGAAAAACACCACATCCTTCGCCCACCGCCGTCACCTAATCGTTTCGAAGGGAGTAGAATCTTCCTGGCGCGCCTGGTTTCGCTAGCTTGAACACGGGCGCGTCACACTTCTCAGAAATCGCCCGACTGGAGCTTGGCTATGCCTTCCGCCCAAAAACTCGACACGCACCATAAAGCGCTCACCCTGAATCTCGATGCATCCGCCTTCGGCTCTTTCGCCGAAATCGGCGCCGGGCAGGAAGTCGCGCGCTGGTTCCTTGTAGTAGGAGGCGCGTCCGGCACGGTTGCCAAAACTATTTCCGCTTATGACAAGGAAGTCAGCGACGATCTCTACGGTTCCGGAACGCGTTACGTATCCAAGCAGCGTCTCGAAGCAATGCTGGACACGGAATGGGCTCAGCTTCTCGCGGAGTTAAGCAAAACCCGTGGGCCGCAAACGCGCTTCTTCTCTTTTGTTGACACCGTCTCCGCGCGTAACTTCGCCGGAACGAACGACCCGCACGGCTGGATCGGTCTTCGGTTTCAGGTGCAGCCGGGCGGCCCTCCCAACGACGTCGTGCTGCACATCAATATGCTCGATCCGGCGAATGTCCTTCAGCAGGAGGCCATCGGCATTCTGGGCGTCAATCTCATCTACGCCGCGTTCTATGAACTGCAAACCAAGGAATCATTTCTGGCAGGCTTGGCACAAGACGTGGTCAAGGAGCGAATCGAGATTGACTACGTGGATCTTCGCGGGCCAGCATTCGAGCGTTGGGATCGCCGTACCCTCCTAGCCGATCTAGTTCATGGAGGATTTGCTGAAGCTGTATTTTTCCCCTCCAAGGGTCTCACCGTTCCCCCTACCGAGGCGCTCTACAAGAAAGCCGTAGTGCTTGCGCCTGGATACTTTGGCCACGTGGATCCGGATCACTCGCAAGTTCACATGCGATTGTTGGCTTCGGCTATTCAGGAGCTTCGGAAGGAGCTCGGCGAAACGAAGGCGGCACCCGCCGGCTTTTTTTGCCTGACGGCTGCTCCGCTCACGCCGGACGAACCGGTGCCGGAGATCCCCGACTTGCTTCGCCGTATCGATGCTCTTCTCGCCGCCGGCGGCGACGTGCTTCTTTTTCGCCAAGGCGAGCTCTACCATATGACAGCTCTCGTAAACCGTTACACGCAGGCGCCCGTGCGCTTCGTCGCAGGTCTCTCCCTGATCGTTCGAGCGTTTGAAGACGTTTACGGCAATCTCGAAGGAAGGCTTCTGGAGGCTCTTGCACGTCTCTTCGCACAGAACGTCCGCATCTACGCTTATCCGATGGCCGCTACGGAGTTGCGGGAAAGGCTGAAGGGTGTTTCCGCTACCGCTTGGGAATGGAGTGAGACGAATGGGCTGGTTTCTGCCTCCCAGCTGCGCCGCACGCCGCCTCTCGGACACCTGTTTGCCTATCTTCTCGCCAGCAACTTTCTTGTCTCGATGCAAGTTCCAGCGGCCCTAAAAGCTGACGCTTAATCGTCACCTATAGCTTTCCGCACAACCGGACCAGCGAGGGCTGTGCTATTCAGCGGATCGGTGATTCGTTGGCGCGGGTTTCGCCTGCCTTTTCGTACTACGGGGCTGAATTTCTCGGACTTGTTTCTGACAATAAAATCGTCAGTGAGCGCAGCAGAATCGTCGAATTGGCGACGAAATTAGGGTTTTTGCGGTGTAAAGCGCGCATCCTCGATTTCGTCCCGTCAAACGATCGGTCATGATTCGTATTATCTCCTCTGCAAATACTGTACTTCGGACGTCTGCGGTACAGTTGGCCATCTGTTCAGTCAATCTTCGCTGTCCAAAGTTTGTTCCCCTGACCAGTAGATAGCACCTCGTTGCACTCCCTACACTGTTGTCGGCGTGAAAATACAAATTCAAGTTCGCAATTATGCAACCTTCACGCTAATCTCTGCCGATCCTGGCACCCATTCAACCTCTTCTTCCGCACGCCGATCGCTTGCGGCGCTATTAACCCTGGGATTGATTCTCGTAACCGTTGGACTTTCGAGCTGCGTCGGCCTTACAAATGCAGGACCCGCCGCTAAGAAAAGCTCAGGAGGCGCCGGGACGCTCTCGACGAGCGCCACGAGCCTGAGCTTCGGGAACGTTTCAGTTGGAAACAATAAAATTCAAAGTGTAACCATCAAGAATACGGGAACCACTGCCGTAAATCTTTCGCAGGCGTCAATCACAGGGGCCGGTTACTCGGTCGCGAGCGGTAATTCTTCGGTTTCGATTCCAGCGGGTCAGTCCGGGACAATTCAGATTCAAATGGCTCCGGCGTCTGCTGGCGTTTACAACGGCAGCCTATCGATCGAGAGCGATGCAGCCAACTCTCCGGTTAAGGTTGCTTTGACCGGCACGGGCACGGAACCGGTGCTTGCTGTGTCGCCAGGTACGCTGCAATTCGGAAACGTGAAAGTAGGGCAAAGCACGACGCAGCCCGTAACGCTGACTAACAGTGGAAACGTTGAATTGGTCTTGCACACGGCGCACATTTCGGGCGCCAGTTTCGGAATGAGCGGCCTCAGCTTGCCAGCCACGATCGCCGCCGGCAAAAACATATCATTCAATGTGCACTTCGCGCCCTCGGCCCCGCAAGGAATGACGGGCAGCATCAAATTCATCGACAACGCTCCAAATTCAGCGCAAAGCCTTGAACTCGCGGGAACTGGAACGGATGCGAACGCCTCGCTCGTTGCCACGCCGGGCAGCGTTTCGTTCGGAAACGTCACGCTCGGAAGCAGCGGCAGTCAAGCGGTCACGCTGACAAACGCTGGAGCAAGCGCGATTGCAATCTCGCAAGGAATTGCGTCGGGCAGCGGCTTTAGTATCAGCGGACTGAATCCGATAACGCTAAACGCCGGCCAGACCGCGTCGTTTACGGCGAAATTCGCGCCAACGGCGACGGGAAGCGCGACGGGCGGAGTGACAATCACCAGCAACGCGTCGAATCCGACTTTGACGGTCAATCTAGCAGGTGTTGGAACGCAGCCGCATCTCGGCGCAAATCCAAGCGCAGTGAATTTCGGAAGCTTGGCGATCGGAAACAGCTCATTAATATCGGTCTCGCTTACCAATACCGGCACTGGCAGCGTTGCCATCTCGTCCGGTTCGGCGTCTGGAGCCGGATTCAGCATGAGCGGTCTTTCGGCGACCACGTTGAATGCCGGGCAGAGCACTTCGTTCACTGTTAAATTTGCTCCGACAGCCTCCGGCGCCGCCACGGGCAGTGTCTCGATCGCGAGCAATGCTCCGGGTGGTTCGCCGCTTGCAATCCCGCTGAGCGGCACGGCCACACAATCACAGCCGGGTTTGACAATCAATCCGACGAACGTACCGTTCGGAAATATTTCTGTCGGCAGCAGCTCTTCGCAGAACGTGACTCTTACCAATACCGGAAATGCTACGGTGAATATCACCGGGGCGACAGCCTCTGGCGCAGGTTTCGGTTTGAGCGGGTTGGGCGCGCAGTCGATCAATCCAGGCGCCAGCGTCACGTTCTCTGCGAAGTTTGCTCCGACAACGGCCGGAAGCGCCACTGGAAGCATCTCGATCTCGAGCAACGCTCCGAATTCTCCGGCGACAATCACTTTGAGTGGAGCAGGGGCCCAAGGCCAGCTTTCCGCAAATCCGTCGAGCGCGAGCTTCGGCACGGTCAGCACGGGTAGCAGCAACTCGCAGACAATCACCTTGTCGAACACCGGCTCCGCCGCCGTGTCCGTCTCGCAGGCGAATGTGAGCGGCGCCGGATTCAGCATCAGCGGCATGACCAGTCTACCGATCACGGTCAATCCGGGAGCCAATAAGACGTTCAACGTGGTATTTGCACCAACGACGAGCGGAAGCGCGGCGGGAACTGTTCAATTAGTGAGCAATGCGCCGAATTCAACAATTTCGATCGCCCTCAGCGGCACCGGCCAAACAGCGACCCAGGTTCTGAGCGCAAATCCATCGAGCTTGAATTTCAGCAGCGTCAACGACGGCAGCAGCGCCACTCTAAATGTGACGCTCACAAATACAGGGAACTCGAACGTTACGATCTCGGGCGCCACCGCTTCTGGGGCGGGCTTCAGCGCCAGCGGCGTGGCCGGCACAACGTTAACGCCTAATCAGACGACAACGCTCACCGTTACGTTCGCCCCGATCAGCGCAGGTGCGGTGACGGGCAGCGTGGCGGTGAACAGCAGCGCCAGCAATTCACCGAAGATCAACGTTTCGGGAACGGGCGTGCAGCAGACCTCGCACACCGTGGGTGTCTCGTGGACCCCCAGCGTCTCGACCAATGTGGTCGGATACCACATCTATCGGGGCACAGTGACCGGCGGACCGTACTCGATTCTTGACTCGGCGCCAGTGGCCTCCGATGCATATACCGATTCGATGGTTCAATCAGGTCAGACCTACTTCTACGTGGTACGGTCGATTGATAACACAGGAATGGAGAGCGTCAACTCTTCGGAAGTACAGGCGGTTATCCCGTGAGGAGCCGCTGTAGCGTCCCTTTGGCTGCCTGAGGGTGAGCTAGGAACGCTCAAGGCAGCGGTCCTAGGGAACATTTAGGACGAAGATTGTAAGTTCCCGAACGGGACAGGTTAACCCCCTGTCCCGTTTTTGTACTTGTGTCCAGTGTTCCACCACGAAACCTTCCCCCCACAATCGAAGTGTCCGGCAGAGCTTGATCTACGGAGGTTTGTGAGTGCCTAGGAAAGTGGTTTCCAGCGTAGGAATGCGCCTCTTCGTTCTTAATCTAGCTATTCTCGTCGCAATATTAGCTGCTGGACTGTCGCTCACTGGTTGCGGCTCGGTTGGCGGTTCCAAGAGCGCGACGGGGACCGTGACCCTCACACCGTCTGCTGCCAGCTTCGGCAAAGTGACCGTTAAGACCGAGGCGACACAAACGATAAAAGTATCGAACACTGGCACATCCGAACTGAAGATTTTCGGAGCCCATATCAGGGGGGCAGGATTCAGCTTGTCAGGCCTAAAGGCGCCTACGAAACTGGACGCCGGCTCGAGCATGAATTTCAATGTGGCATTTAAGCCGATGGAGGCCCGGGCCGAGACGGGACTTGTTTCGATCAAAACCGATGCGAGCGACTCTCCCGTGACGGTGGATTTAAATGGCACCGGTGTGGAGCAGTCGATCAAATTGACTGCCAGCGCGACGAGTTTGAATTTCGGCAACGTTCTGGTGAGCAATAGCGAGAACAAGGACGTCACGATCACGAATTCGGGAAATGCGAACGTCACCATTACGGGAGTGACCGCTTCCGGCGCCGGATTCAGCGCGAGCGGGGGATCGAATGTGACGTTGGCTCCGAATCAGTCGGAAACGGTCACCGTGAGCTTCAATCCTAGAAGCAAAGGCTTGCTGGCCGGAACTCTCACGGTTTCGAGCAATGCGCCGAACGTCGAGATTTCGTTGGATGGCACGGGCATGCAGGGCTCAGGCCACACCGTCATCGTCACCTGGGCTCCGAGTACTTCGCCCGTCATCGGCTACTTTATTTATCGGCGGACAGGAACGATTGGCTCCTTTTCGAGATTGGATTCCAGTATCGATTCCTTGACGAGCTTCGCGGACAGCAATGTCACTGACGGCGCCACTTACTACTACGTCATTACGGCAGTGTCGGCGGGCGACGTGGAGAGCCAGTTCTCTGCTGAAGTTTCTGTGACGATTCCCGTGTCGTAGGAAATTGTTTCGCTGTTCTGCGCCTATATTTCTCGCGGAATCTTCTAGCTCTCGCGGATGATGTTCAGCATGCGTCGCAGCGGTTCTGCGGCGCCCCAGAGCAACTGATCGCCTACCGTAAAAGCTCCCAGAAATTGGGGGCCGTGTTTCAGTTTGTGAAGGCGGCCGATTGGCACGTTCAGACTGCCGGAAACTGCTGCCGGGGTGAGGCAACGCGTGGTGGATTCCTGGTTGTTGGGAATCAACCGCACCCAGGGATTGCCGTTCGCCAGGATTTCTTCGATATCTCGGAGTGGCACGTCCTTGGTGAGCTTGATGCAAAGGCCCTGGCTGTGGCATCGCATCGTAGCGACTCGCACGCAGATGCCGTCGACGGGAACCAGAGGATTGAGTCCCATGATTTTGTTGGTTTCAGCCATACCTTTCCATTCTTCGCGCGTTTGACCATCGGGCATTTCTCGATCGACCCACGGAATCAGACTCGCCGCGAGAGGCGCGCCAAACTCCTGTGTGGGAAGGCCTGGACATCGCTGCGCTTGCGTAACCATGCGATCGACTTCAAGGGCGTTTACAGACGGGTTTGCGCGGGACGGGTCTGTGATGCACTCCATTTGCTTGACCAGTTCCAAGACCTTGGCTGCTCCCGCGCCCGAGGCCGCCTGATACGTCATTGTCATAATCCACTCGACGAGGCCAGCTCTTAGAAGGCCGCTGATCGCCATCAACATCAAGCTGACGGTGCAATTGGCTCCGGCAAAAGTACGGAGTCCGCTCGCCAGGCCGTCGCGAATTACTCGCTCATTAACCGGGTCGAGCACGATTACGGCTTCATCGTTCATACGCAGCGTCGAGGCCGCGTCAATCCAAAAGCCGTTCCACCCGCGATTGCGCAAAGGGCCATAGATTTCCGTCGTATAGTCGCCGCCTTGGCAACTGATCAACAGGTCGCACGTGGCCAATATCCGCAGATCCTTGGCATCTTTCAGGAAGCCGGGGTCGCCTGCTTCTTTTGGCGCTGCGCCGCCAACGCTTGACGTGGAGAAAAAGACTGGCTCAATGCCGACGAAATCATTTTCTTCGCGCATTCGCTGCATCAGCACGCTGCCGACCATTCCGCGCCATCCGATCATTCCGACTCGCTGCATTGGCTCTCCGATGAATTTCTAGCTTACCCCGATCGAACAATTTCGCGAGGAAAAAGTCGCTTATGCTGATTTTGTGGCAACGATTTCAGGCAAGAATTGACCTACCAATTACAGTGCGGAGCGAACGTCAGAAGCTGAACGACGCTTGCAGGTAAATCAGCCGGCTTGCCGATGACGAAGAGAATGGAAGGCCGAAGATGTGATTTGGCACGTTGAAAAATGGAGAGGCCGAGGCCTGCGGCACAACCGTCGTGGACGGATTCAAAACGCCGCTGGGTATATCGGCATTTACATAGTTGAAAAGGTTGCGCGCGTTGACGCTGAGCGTGACGTTGTAGCGGCGATTCGTGTTCCCGCCGCCAAACGCTCCGCCGGCGCTTCCCGCAAACGGGCCTCCCGGCCCGCCGCGTCCTCCACCGCTCCCCCGCCCTCCTCCTCCGCCACCACCACCGGGTCCGCCCTGTTGCCCGCCCGAGCTCGATTCTTTACCAAATCCGAACGTCTTGCTCAGGCGAACGTTGAGCGTGAATCGGGCTGGACTCGTCAAGAAATCGACGGGAATCGGCGTCGCGTTTGGCGCCGGCACGGTGTTGAACGATCCGATTCCAGGAACGGTGACGATCGTAGGTCCCGTTGCACCGTTGGCAAATGAGGGGCGCTGATTGAACTGAGCGGTGCCGATTAAATCCTGGCTCAGCGTGATGTTAAACGGAGTGCCGGAACTCACGATCATAAAGGGGCTGAGGCGGAAGTTGCGGGGCAAGCCGATGGAGCCGCCCAAGAAATAGCGGTTGCGAAAGTCGAAGGGAGAGCGACCATAATCCTGCATAAGATTCCGCGGATTCGACGGAAACGCGGTGGCCGACGACGTGTCGCTGTTCGCATACGTCAGGGTGTAGTAGCTGAAGAGCGTTAGCTTCGCGCCTGCGCGAATCGTAGCCTGCAAGAAGAGTTGATTTTCACGGTAGATACCTTCCGACTGGAATTGATAAACGTTCTCGAATCCGGCGACGGGCCGCACGCCCGGCGTTGGACTCGTATAGAACGGAAAATCGAAGGTGCCCGGCAACGGGCTATTTATGTTGTTGGTAAAGAGTTGATCCCAGCCGCGCGAGTTCAGATAGGAAAGCGACACATTCGCAAACTTCGTCATTTGTCGCTCCAGGCTGACGGCGGTTTGCATCACATAGGGCGCGCGCAAATGGGAGGCCTGTGCGTAGACGCTCGGATTTACTGTCGAAGTCGGTACGGTATTCGGGAAGAAGTTGGGATTCGTAAAAATAAACTGCGCCTGGCTGATTCCATTGAGGCGGTCTTCTTGCAGAACGTAGGAAGAGTTGAAGCGATCGTAGAAGATTCCGAATCCCGCACGCAGAACCGTTTTCGGCGCAGCCTTGCCGCCACCGCCGATGCCCCATGCGAAGCCCAGGCGCGGTGCCCAGTCAGCGTGATCGCTGATGTTGTTTTGCGATTCGAAGCGCAAGCCGTAGCTTAAGGTGATGTTCGGGCGAATCCGCCAATCATCTTCCGCGTAGAGTCCCACATCCACTTGCCCTACGCTCGCGAGCGGATTTCCGGGCATTGAGGCAGTGGGGCCGGCAGTCAGCAAGAATTGAGACGCGTTTTGCGCGCCGGTTAAAAGCGCGGCCTGATATGCCTGAATCGAAGGGAAGATGTATTCGCCATTGAATCCGGTTGTCGAAAAATTCGAGTCGGTGATGCCGCGCAGCCGCACACCGAACTTGATGAAGTGTGTGCCGTGCGAGATCGAAGTGTAGTTCTGTAGCTCGTAGCGATTGGAAGTATCGAGGATCGTTCCCTCATTGCTGCCGCCGCCGTTGAACGCGCCCTGTACCAACAGGGTCGTAGCAGTGTTCAGCGGGTCCTGGCTGCTG